>Ga0070732_10002152_pt1 | contig 10720 bp, 12 predicted proteins | sample Coa_R1_5_FD_66449 | JGI IMG/M metagenome (GOLD analysis project Ga0070732, IMG submission 66449) | Surface soil microbial communities from Centralia Pennsylvania, which are recovering from an underground coalmine fire - Coalmine... | ecosystem: Environmental > Terrestrial > Soil > Unclassified ...
CGTGAGAAGGATCTGGCGGATGACGACGATGTCCTGGTACTTGCGAATGTCTTCCTCGGCGGAGCGGTCGGGCAGCGCGCAGACGACGCCGACGTCTGTGGTCGTCATCGTGCAGCCCCCACCATCCCGTTCACTGCCGATCCGGTGGCGGCGGCAAGTCCACGTTCGAGATCCCACACAAGGTCGTCCAGCGTTTCCAGTCCCACCGAGAGGCGAATCGTGCCAGCCGTAATCCCCGCGGCGAGCAGCTCGTCATCGCTGAGCTGGCGGTGAGTGGTGCTGGCCGGATGGATCACCAGGCTCTTCGCGTCACCAACATTGGCCAGATGGCTCCACAACTGAAGCGACTGAATGAAACGTCTGCCTGCCTCCCGCCCCCCGCGAATATCGACCGCAAAGACGGCGCCCGCGCCTTTCGGCAGGTACTTCGCGGTCAGCCGCGCGTACGGACTGTCCGGTAAGCCCGCGTAGCGGACACGCTCGACGGCGGGATGCTGCTGGAGGAAACGCGCCACCCCGAGCGCGTTTTCGACGTGGCGCTCCATACGCAAAGGCAGGGTTTCGAGTCCGAGCAGGAACAGAAACGCGTTGAACGGGCTCATGCAGCCGCCGAGGTCGCGCAGTGATTCAGCGCGCAGCTTCATCAGGTAGCCGTACATCCCGAACGTCTCGTGGAACGCAAGACCGTGGTACGCCGGCGAGGGATCGGCCACGATCGGAAAGCGGCCGTTGGACCAGTTGAAGGTGCCGCCTTCGACGACCACGCCACCGATGCTGGTGCCGTGTCCGCCAATGAACTTGGTAGCCGAGTGGACCACGATGTCCGCGCCGTACTCGATTGGTCGGCACAGGTAGGGCGTGGCAAAGGTGTTGTCGACCATGAGCGGGGCGCCGATGCCGTGGGCGATATCCGCGACGGCCTGGATGTCGAGCACATTTCCGCCCGGATTGCCGATGGTCTCGCCATACAGCAGCTTCGTCTCCTCGCGCACCGCCTTGCGCCAGGCCTCGGGGTCATCCGGATCGACGAAGCTGAGCTCCAGGCTCAATTTGCGCGACAGGTGTTTGAGCTGCGTAACCGATCCGCCATACAGCGCCGCCGAAGCCACGATATGGTCGCCCGGCTCCAACAGCGTGAAAAAAGCGGCCGCCTGCGCTGCCAGGCCACTGGCGAAAGCCACACCCCCCGCGCCACCCTCCAGGTTCGCGACGCGCTCCTCGAACGCCGCGACGGTCGGGTTCATGATGCGTGAGTACGTGTTGCCGTACTCCTGCAGGTTGAAATACGCCGCCGCCGACTCGGAGTCCTCGAAGACGTAGCTGGTTGTCTGAAAAATCGGGACAGCGCGCGCGCCCGTGTACGGGTCAGGCCGCTGTCCAGCGTGTACGGCGCGGGTGTCGAAGCCGAACGCGCGCGGATCGGGTTGAGTCATGGTTAGCCATATTGTGTCCCGTCCAGAAACTCGGCGATGATTGGCGCCTGTCGACGTTCTTCGAGCAAAAACGAATCGTGCCCGTAGCTTGCCTGAATCTCGTGGTGGGTTACCGACTTTCGCTGGGCACGCAGCGCGTCCTCGAGCTCGTATGAATCGCGCGGCGGATACAGCCAATCTGACGAAAACGACAGCAGCAGGAACTGCGCTTGCGCATCGCTGACGGCGCGCTGCAAAGAACCGCCACCATGGTCGCGCGCCAGGTCGAAATACGTCAGCGCCCTTGAAAGATACAGGTAGCTATTGGCGTCGAAGCGTCGAGCAAACGTATCGGCCTGATGCCGCAGATAACTCTCAACGGCAAAGTCGGGCTCGGTGAGCGTGAAGGAGTAATCGTCGCGATTCTGCAGTCGACGATCGAACTTCTGCGTCATCGAATCCGTCGAGAGGTACGTGACGTGACCTACCATCCGCGCCACGCCGATGCCCGCGGTCGGCGATCGGCCGGTGCCGTAGTAGTGGCCACCCTGCCAGTCCGGATCAGCCATGATGGCGTTGCGCGCGATGGCATTCCACGCCAAGCCCTGGCTGCCCAGGTGCGCCGTGCTCGCAATCGAGATGCACGCGCGCACGCGCTCGGGATACGCGACGGTCCACTCGAGCGCCTGCATGCCTCCGAGCGAACCCCCAGCCGCCGCAAGGATTGAGTCGATGCCGAGCGCTTCGAGCGCGCGCTGCTCGGCGCGCACCATATCGCCGACGGTCACCACCGGGAAATCGACTCCGTATGGCTTGCCAGTGTCGGGATTGATCGAGCTCGGCCCGGTTGAGCCACGGCACGAGCCGATCAGGTTCGTGCAGATCACAAAGTATTGATCGGTGTCGAAGGCCTTGCGCGGGCCGATCATGCCGTCCCACCAGCCGAGGCCGCCTTTCGGGCGAATGCCGCGTTCCTCGGCGCCGAAGCCGTCCACCGCGCTCGGGGCATCGGGATCGTCGCTCCAGCCGGCCGCGTGCGCATCACCGCTCAGGGCGTGGCACACCAGGACGACGTTGTCCTTCCGTGCCGAGAGGCGCCCGTACGTTTCGTACGCGATCCGCACGTGCTCGAGGCTGCGGCCGCAATCGAGCTCGAGCGGTGCCGGCAGCTCCATGTAGCGTGTGCGGACGACGCCGGCCGATCCTGGTTCGCCAACAACCACCTCATCCCTGAGCGGCATTGTCAGAATCATATGGGTCGCCAAAATGTGCTCATACCGGCGCGTTTTGGGCGGCCGGCCGGTCTAGTACCGGTCGAGGAACCCGGCGTATCTTTGCTCCTGCCTGGTGAGCTAGACCACGCGACGGGGCCGGAAGAAGCCACAATCGACAACCCGAAAGGGCAGACCGGTCCCCGCCCCAACTCAGCGAAAGTTGAGTGCCAGTGCTGTGGACGCTGGAAGGGGCTGCAGCGAGCGGCAACGCGTCACTGCTGCGGGTCTAGACCACTAGGTTTTCCTTTTAACAGCCGCTTCGCGAGCCACATGGGCTCTTCGCGAGGCCCGTAGAGGTGACACACCCCCTGGGACTGTGGATCCCAGAGGGTGGTGGGTGGGCGACGGCCGGCCGAGCACGTGGCGCCATGCGCTCCAGGTCGGCTGCCAGCCCTGCTGCCAGTCTACTCGTGCAACGTGCGTGCCATCAAGATCTTGACCTCGCCTGTACCGCACCGCAACCGGTTGTGGTCGATCGGATGGGGTACGCTTGGCGAACACATGGCAATGGCAACCGTGCGACGTCGAGTGCGGTGGATTCTCCTGGGTGCAGATGACAGCTGGGGCGCCACCCTCGCGACGAGCCGCATTGCTCTCACCGCACTCGCCATGCTTGCCCTGCTGCTGCATGCATTGGACCTCGCGACCGGCGTGCGGATGATGCTCGTGTACGGCATCCACATGGAGCAAAACCCCATCGCGCGCTACCTCATGGCCACCGGCGGCCCGCTCCAACTGGCCGGCGTCAAGCTCGTTGTGGTCATGTTCGGCGTGTTGCTCTTCATGCGCACCGCCCGCGCCGGCCGACCGCGGCTCGCGCGCAATTGCCTGCTCCTGGCAGCAGGCATCGGGCTGCTCGGCTTCGCGTCCAATATGGTCGGGTAATGGACTTCGGTGTCCCCGACGAGCACGCCGCCATCCGCGGCGCCGTCCGCGACCTGTGCGCCGCCTACCCAGACGCCTACTGGCGCGACCTCGACCGCACCCACGCGTACCCCACCGACTTCGTACGCGCCCTCACCCAGGCGGGTTGGCTCGCGGTCCTGATCCCGAGCGAGTACGGCGGCGCAGGCCTCGGCATCACCGAAGCCTCAATCATCCTCGAGGAGATCAATCGCGCCGGCGGCAACGCTGCCACCGCTCATGCCCAGATGTACATCATGGGCACGCTGCTACGCCACGGCTCCGATGCGCAGAAGCAGCAGTACCTGCCCGCCATCGCCCGCGGCGAGCTGCGCCTCCAGGCCTTCGGCGTCACCGAGCCAGACGCCGGCTCCGAAACCACTCGGCTGAAGACCACCGCCGTCCGCCACGGCGATTGCTACGTCGTGAACGGCCAGAAGGTCTGGACCTCGCGCGCCCAGCACTCGGACATGCTGCTGCTGCTGGCACGTACCACGCCCTACGACCAGCTGACCGATAAAACACGTGGCCTCAGCGTCTTTCTCGTCGACCTGCGCCAGGCCGTCGAGCGCGGCCAGATCGAGATCCGCCCCATCCAGACCATGCTCAATCACCACACCACCGAGCTGTTCATCCAGGACCTCGAGGTACCCGCCGCCAACATGATCGGCGAAGAGGGCATGGGCTTCCGCTACATCATCGACGGCTGGAACGCCGAGCGGATCTTGATCGCCGCCGAATCAATCGGCGACGGCCGCTGGTTCGTCGAGCGCGCCTCGCGTTACGCCTCCGAGCGCGTCGTCTTCGGCCGACCGATCGGCGCCAACCAGGGCGTCCAGTTCCCCATCGCCCAGGCCCATGCCCGCCTCGAAGCCGCCGACCTGCTGCGCTTCAAGGCCGCCTGGCTGTTCGACTCCGCCCAGCGCTGCGGCGCCGAAGCCAACATGGCCAAGCTGCTGGCCGCGCAAGCCGCCTGGGACGCCGCCAACGCCTGCCTGGATACCCACGGCGGCTACGGCTTCGCCGTCGAGTTCGACGTCGAGCGCAAGTTCCGCGAGACGCGGCTCTATAGCGTCGCGCCGATCAACAACAACCTCGTGCTGGCCTACGTCGGCCAGCACGTGCTCGGGATGCCGCGGTCCTATTGAAAAGTGGTCCCATCCGCGCGTACGTACCGACGGCGCGCTTCGGCCGGTACCCGCGGGTAGCCAATGCCACCCACGTGGGGGTACGAGGCCGCCGTACGCAGGCCGACTCTTGGGTAACACCTTTACCCAACAGAGAGGCACCCGATGGAACGGACGCACCTCCCAGAGACCGGCGCAGGCTCCAAGGACGGCAGCGGCGCTGGCGACAACGATCAACCGTACGTCTTTGGACGTCGACCGCGCGCCGTTGCGCCGTGGCCGTTCACCGAGCGGCAGTACGCTCGCCTGCTGATTGTCCGCGGCCGCGTCCGCGAGGCGGACATCGCGGATCGGCAAGCCGCCTGAAAAGGCAGTTAACCTGAGGGGACAGTTAACGTAGAAGGAGCGCGACACGGCTGCCGGTTGGAGGCGGCCAGCAGTCGTGTACCTCGCGCTCCGGCGCCTAGTATCGGAGCCCATCTGCCAAAAAGCAAGGGCTCCCCGTTACGATTTGAAACGGATCATCGTGTACTAAAGTTACGATCCGTCACCTGGCGCATCGTCGCTGCATGCGCCTGCCGCCACACGCTCGCGCAGGTGCTCCAGCCCAAGTCGCTCCTCACGCGTAAACGGGTAGCTCTCGCCGCCCGAGCCGCGCGGCAGCCACGCCAGGAGCTCCGTGTCGGTGCGCGCGGCGCTGCCATCCCAGTCAGAGTAAAAGCCTGCCGCCACCGCCGCGCGGTACGCGGCCAGCCGGGCCAACTCTGTCGTTGTAAAGGTGCTCGTTGTTGTCTGCGGATGATCGACCAGTTGCATGAGCGGAGTCCTTGGCTTGCTTGATGCCTATACACCTAGGACGCCGGTGCGCCTCAAGTAGTTGCTAAGCGGGTGCTAAATCACCGACGAACCCATCAACTCCTTTCGTTTTCTTCCTCTCACCACACCGCCGTCGCCAGCATCGGTTCACCCTGAACAGGTGAGCCGTCCAGCAGGACCAGCTGGTGCACCGGGCACAGCACCGCCTCCTGCTCGGCTTCGACCAGTAACACGGGCATGCAGTCGGCACCACAGCCCACGACCGAACAGCCGCGCCGCCGCCGAAGCAGCGCAGCATGATTGGCTAACCGATCGCGCTTGTCACGCGGCAACACCAGGCGGAACGGGGCGCCGGCTGACCAGTTGTCCTGGAGGCCTAAAACGGTAGGAGCGGGAGCGATCACACTCCCAGACTAGAACGGATGTTCGGAGGTGTCAAGCTTTTTGGGCGGGTGGGCGATGGCGGTGCAGGCGCCAGAGTAAAAAGGCGACCTGTGCGCGATCCAGCAGCTCTTTGACGTACCACATACCAGCACCCACCTCCGCGGCGGGTTGAGCAAATGCAAGCCGTGTGCCGCCGAGCACACACACGCACACACACGCAGCGAAAGCCGCTACTGGCCCAGCTTGAGTTGATCGGCCGACTAGCGGCGGCCGCGACTGCGACGCGCCGCCGAAGGCAGCCGCGTGCGAACGCTGGGACCGCGATGCGTGACCGCGGCCACCGGGGCGACCTCGGCGCGGCGGGTCGCCGCTTTCTGAAGCGCGCGCTGCACCGTCACCAGCAGGTCGTCGATATCGAACGGCTTGGCGACCACGCCGTCCGCCTCGGCGCGATGCCACTCGGTAAGCCGATCCGCGTGAGCGGTCACCACCACGATCGCGATGTCGTGCGTGATGGGATCAGCCCGCAAGTCCTCGAGCAACTCCTTCCCCGAGCGCTCGGGCAGTGCCAGGTCCAACAAAACGACCGCCGGCCGCTGCTCCAGCGCTACGCGCATGCCGCTGAAACCGTTGGTGGCGGTGTGCACGTCGAAGCCGTCGTCCCCGAGGATCTCGGCCAGCGCTGAAAGCATAAACATGTCGTCGTCGACGACCAGCGCTGATCGGTCGAGTCGCGGCGCGTGCTCCATCCTCGGTCAGGACCCTCCCCAGCGGTTTGACCTTAGCACTCCCGGATCGGGACTGCCAGGAACGGTGCGCCGGCGCTTAACCGTTTCGGTGCCGCCTTTGCGCGAGCTGACGAGCCTAGCTGGCGGCCTGGGCGGGCCAGGCGTGCTCGGCGGCGATCATGTGGCGCACCGCCACCTTTTCTTCTTCGCCGAACTCCTCGGCCATTGGTCGCGATGACTCGACACGCCGAACGCGTCGACACACGACTCCCTGGGCCGCGTGCTGCTGGCGCACGGTCGCTTCGTCTGGGGCGGCCATGACATAGAACACGCGCCCGTCGTCGCCGCAATACAGGTCGAGCGGGCGAACGCCAAAGCGGTCGCGGACCGCGTTGCGCGCATTGCGCAGGAAGTCGCGAATGCGCTCGGGCGCAAGCTCAGAACCGTGGTGGGTGTCCAGAAAGATCGGCATGCGGTGCGGGGTCTACACCGGCGCGCGGTGAGGACGCGCTGTCGTCCTCCTTTAAAGTACCGCTCGGCGGCGCGCGCGGCTATCCGTAGATCTACCCAATTGTGCGCGACTCGGGGGAAGGACCGATGCGCGAAAGCAATTGCCGGACGAGGCGAAAATGAGGCACAGTGAAGTGAACCGAAGGGTTTTGGACGACGTAGTGACGTTGTATAGTCGCCGCGGGAGAAGGTAGATGGGCGTAGGTGTTTTGCAACCCTGGCACGTGATCGTCATTCTGGTCATCGTGCTGGTCATATTCGGACCCGGAAAGCTGCCCATGCTCGGTAAGGCGGTCGGGGATACGGTGCGTGACTTCAAAAAGGCCGTGAACGATGAGCCGGCCAAGTCCTCGGAAGTTGCCGCCGCGGAACCGACCCTTGGTCCTGGCATGCGCGAGTGTCCAACCTGCCACAAGGCGAACCCGGTAGGGGACCGCTTCTGCGGAGGGTGCGGGGCACAGCTCCAGGTCCCTGCTGCCTGAAGAGAAGCAGACTTGAGCGCGGCCGTCCTCGACGGAAACGTATTCGTGGGGCGGCGGGCGGGGTGCGATCCATAATCGAATGACGTATGCAAACGCGACCGTCGCCTCCCACCGGTGGCACCTCGCGTCGAGAGCAGCGTCAGGCGCAGATCAGCCAACGCGCGGCCCGGCGCGCCCAGCAGGACGCGGCAGCCCGCCAACGTAAGTTCGTCGCCCTCGCGGCGGGCGTCATTGTCCTGATTGTTGTGGCGCTTGTCGCCGTGCGGTTGGTTGGCTCGAACGGGGCAGGCGCGGGCGCACCCAATCAGCCGGCGCCCGACTCACTGGTCGCCCAGTTAAGCAAGATCGATCCTTCGATGTTCGACCAGGTTGGCAAGGGCAGCCTGCAAAGTATGCCCATCCCCGTCCGCGCCAACGTCGAGCGAGGACCGAGCGGCCTGCCCCTGGTGACGTACGTCGGGGCCGAATACTGCCCCTTCTGCGCCGGTGAGCGCTGGCCGCTGATCGTCGCGCTGTCGCGTTTCGGCACGTTCTCGGGCCTGGAGCTGTCGCATTCCTCGACCACCGACGTCTATCCGAACACGCAGACTTTCTCTTTCGTGCACGCCACGTACTCCAGCCCAAACGTGGAATTCAGCTCCGTCGAACTGCAGTCGAACGTTCGCTCAGGGTCGGGCTATGCGCAGCTGCAGACGCCGACGCCTGGCCAGGAGACATTGATCCGGACGTATGACGCACCGCCGTATGTACCCGCGCAGAGCGCCGGGTCCATCCCGTTCATCGACTTCGGCGGCCAGTACATGCTTTCGGGCGCGAGCTACGACGTCGGGGTTCTGCGAGGCATGACCCAGGAGCAGATCGGCGACCAGCTGTCGAATCCGTCGTCCCCGCAGACGCAGGCGATCCTTGGCAGCGCCAACGCGCTGACCGCCGCGATCTGCAGCGCGACCGGCGATACGCCGGCGGAGGTGTGCGGCCGGCCGACCGTAAAGACGCTCGAAGCGCAGCTCGCCGCGGCGCCGGTTCCCGGTAAGGGCTGATTCGATTCCCAGAACACTGCTCGCCGTTGCGGGTCTGCTGATCTCGGCCTACCTGGTCGCGACGCACTACTTCGCCGACCAGGTACCCCTGGCGTGCGCGACCGGTGGCATTGTCGATTGCGAGCAGGTCACCACCAGCGCCGAATCGATGCTGGGTCCGGTGCCCGTAGCGGTGCTCGGGTTGGTCTGGTTCGCTGTCTTTGTAGGGCTGAGCATGGCGCGGCACATCTGGAGAACCAACCGCTATCAGACGGTCGAGTTGGCATGGGCGGTCGCCGGGCTGTTGTCCGTGTTCTACCTGGTATATGCCGAGCTGTTTTTGATCGGCGCGATCTGTCTGTGGTGCACGGCGATTCACCTGATCGTCGCCATCTTGTTCCTGACGACGTTGTGGGAAGCGACCGCCACGGAAGCTAAGCTCACGGGATGACGCAAACGCAAGCGCGGCCCGCGGCGCCGGCCATCGATGGCGATCCGGCTGGTGCGCTCGATTCGCAAACTATCCACGAATTCCAGACGACATTTACGCGAAACTCCAGCCATCGGCTGGCGCAGAATGCCGTCACCCGCAACAACCTCGACGACATCGCGCTGAACCATCGCGTCGTGTTCAGCGCCGACCACACGTTTTCCATCGCGCTGGACGACTGGGGCGTTACGGACCAGAAGCAGACTGGCCGCTGCTGGATGTTCGCCGGGCTCAATTTGCTGCGCTTCGCTGCGCGGCGTGTGCTCGGGGTCAAGGAGTTCGAATTCAGCCAGAACTACCTGATGTTCTGGGACAAGCTGGAGCGGGCCAACTACTTTTTTGAGGCGATCATCCAGACGGCCGACCGCGATCTGGACGATCGGCGCGTGGCGTTTCTGCTGGATCAGCCGCTGTCGGACGGCGGGCAGTGGAACATGTTCATCAGCCTGGTCCAGAAGCACGGGCTCGTGCCGAAGGCGTTGATGCCCGAAACCAACAGCTCGTCGAACTCGCGACGGATGAATGGCGTGTTGCGGACCAAGCTGCGCGAAGGCGCGCGGCGACTGCGCGAGATGCATGCACATCAGGCCTCGAGCACCCAGCTACGCGCAGCCAAAGACGATTACCTCAAGATCATCCATCGCATCCTCAGCATTCACCTTGGCGCCCCGCCCGAGCGCTTCAGCTGGCAGTGGCGCAAGGCCTCTGGCGATTTCGAGCGCACCTCGGAGTTGACGCCGCGGGAGTTTGCGGCGCGCTTCGTAGACCTGCCGCTGGACGAGTATGTGTGCCTGGTGCACGACCCTCGCCCTTCGAATCCGTATGGGCGAACATACACGGTCGAGTACCTGGGCAACGTGGTCGGCGGTCGACGAGTGACCTATCTGAACGTGTCGATGGAGCTCATGAAGCAGATTGCTCAGCGCACCCTGGAGGATGGCGAGCCTGTCTGGTTTGGGTGTGACGTGGGCAAGCAGATGCGGCGGGATCTCGGGTTGATGGATCGCGACCTGTACGACCTGACGGCCGTGTATGAGACGGAGTTCTCGCTCGATAAGGCCGCACGACTCGAGTACGGCGAGACGCGGATGACGCACGCGATGCTCTTCACCGGCGTCGACGTGGTGGAGGGCGTTGCTGGCCGCTGGCGTGTCGAGAACTCGTGGGGATCAGACCCGGGCCAGAAGGGCTTTTTTACGATGAACGACTCGTGGTTTGACGAGTACATGTTCGAGATCGCCGCTCGCCGCGCGTATCTGCCTTCGGAACTGCAGGCAGCGCTCGATCTGGAGCCGATCGTGCTGCCGCCCTGGGACCCAATGGGCGCCCTCGCGGGTATTTAGTCACGCGAGTGCCTGCTGTCGGGCGGGCAACGGAACCACCGGCCTGTTCTTCTCTCCGGAGAGAAGCAGAACTCGCATGCCGCGGGCGCGTTTCGCCTGGATCGCACCGCGGCATTTGTGGCTGCGCTAGTTCCAGCTGAATTCTTGCCAGGCCCAGTCAAGCAGGGCGCTCGTGTCGCCCTGAAGGTCGTCGCTGTGCATCACGACGACATAGACGCGGTGGCCTTTGCGC
>Ga0070732_10002154_pt1 | contig 10715 bp, 4 predicted proteins | sample Coa_R1_5_FD_66449 | JGI IMG/M metagenome (GOLD analysis project Ga0070732, IMG submission 66449) | Surface soil microbial communities from Centralia Pennsylvania, which are recovering from an underground coalmine fire - Coalmine... | ecosystem: Environmental > Terrestrial > Soil > Unclassified ...
AGATGACCGATTTCGCTTTGGCGGCGAAGTGCGATTCCTTCGCGGCCATGGGATTGCGGGCTTCGGTTTGGGAATCGGCGTGCGCTTCCTTGGAAAGCAAACTTGCCAATGCGAGGAGACCGAAGCCGCCGCCGGCTTTGGCGAGGAAGGCACGGCGGGAACCGAATTCCGGATTGGGCGGGGCGAAATAATGCGAGACGGCCATGTGTGGGGCCTCAAATGCGGTTCGGGGCAGGTGTACCGATAGCTTAGCAAACGGAGCGGCGGTTGGGATACCGTGAACTCCATTTACCCGCTCATTTGAGGCCCACGGCAATGAGCGACGCTTCGCCTTTGCGCTCATTGCGGTCGGAGCGCGAAGTTCGCGATGTCACGAAATAGCGGACTCCGTCGCTGGCCGGTGAGCAATAAAGCTCCGAATCTTCAGCGGGACGCAATTTCCACAGCATTTTGCCAGAATCTGCGGCCAGGCCATACACTTGACCTTCTCCGGCCGCAAAGCAGAGAATACCGCGGCGCAGGACCGGCTGTGAGTAGATTGCACTCGGTTTGCCATCACTATGCTTGTCGGTTTCGAATCGCCAGAGTTCCTTCCCGCCGGCCTGATTGAGAGCGTAGCAATGGCCGTCGCAGGAGCCGAAGTAAACCGCCTTGCTATCGACTACCGCACCGGATTCAATACGACCCTTGGTCTTGAACTTCCAAACTTCTTTGCCGGCTTGCTTGTCGAGGCAATAGAAGCAGTCATCTTGACTGCCTATGAATACGTTTTTGGTGGTGAATGCCGCTGGGCCGTAAATCCAGCCGCCTGCTTGAAATGACCAAATTCGTTTGCCGGTCGTAGCATGGAAGGCAATGACTTGGCACTGGTCGAACACGCTCAGAAAAACGAATTGGCCGTCACTAGCCAGGGCAGTAGGTCTTGCTTGCGTCCCTTGGAGACGAGCACGGTTACCATCAAAGCCGGGTGGATCCTTTGGTGCATCGGTCAGAAAATCGGCCTTCCACCTAAGCTCGCCCGTCTTCGCTTCGACGGCACAGAGATCCCCACCATCGCTGGCGACAACCACCATACCCTTTTCGGCGATGGCCAGCACTGGTCCAGGAACGCCGCGAACAACGGGAGGAACGCCGGCAACGACACGAGAGCCAAAACGCCAAACCTGTTTCCCGTTGTCGGCGGAAACCGCCACGAGGCCCACACCGGTGAAGTAGACCCGCTCGCCGTCACTGCTTGGCCGATAATAGATTCTGCAGCGATCTTCCTCATGGCGCCAGAGCAACGCCCCATCCTTGGCCCGGTATGCACACACCTCGCCGCGGTCGTTGCCGACGATCACGGCGTCATTTACCACGATGGGGTCGTGCATCTCGTTGGAAGGCTTGTCGGACTGAATACGCCACTTGACATACGGTTCAGTCCCGTCTTTGGGAACTGGCGCGCCCATAGCCACTACCGCGACAAAGCCGGACAGCAAGAGCAAGAAAGGGAGAAGACGCCCATTATTTGCTAGAGCGGACATGATTCGGGCTCTCTAAAAGTCGAAAGGATCAATAGCGTTGGGTGCGGGAATGAGAGAGGGAGGCGGATATAGTTTAGCAGTTTGCAACCGTGTGTTCCATCAATAGTACGGTCAGCTCCATCAACACTGGCAAATTTGTACAAACGATTGCTTCCTTTTGTAAATTCTTCCTCTCAATTCAGCAAACGCCGACGTATGAGTCGAATCGAAATGTGAAGATGCAACACATTATATGGCAATATGTTACGGCTCCATTTACCATTCAATTAGCTCACTGGCACGCACTTTGCTCACTCCATGCTCACCAAACCCGGTGGTGCTTTGAATGAAGCGCGTCGGGGCTGGAACAGAGAAGTTCGGGCATATGCCTGAGCGATTCGGGGGCTTCGTCCGCGGAAGCAATTCCGCGGACAACCACCCCCACCACGAACCCGAGGAACCTTTCCCCTTAGCAACCGGCACAAAACCATCCCCCTGGTAGTGCCGATTTCCCCCCTCCGGTCCTCGCGGCCAGAGGCATAGATCTCCCGGGGCTGATAAGTCTCCCCCGACTTGTCAGCCCACGTTCTCCTTCCCCCACCCGTGCCGCAAACGGCGCGGGTTTTTTTATCTGCGGATTTTGCTTTACTTTTCGGAGTTGAATCGGTATTCCCCCGACCGGCGCGTGGCTTGCAACGCGCTGATGTCTTAGGAGTGCCGAAAATGGAATTTCGTTGGATTGTGTTTCTGGTTTTGTGGACGCTGCTCACCGGCCCGATCATGGCGCGACCATCGCTCGTCACCAGTCACGCGTCGGCGAAGGCGACAAAGGCCCGCTAAGCGGCACCGACGAGCGGCCCTTGTTTTTTCCCAGCAGCGCCATAATTCATGCCCCGTTCGCTACTGGCGCGTTCCCGCTGGGAGTTTCACCATGGCAGCCCCCTCACTCGACGAATTGAAGCGGATCGCCAAGACGATTCGCAAGGACATTATCACCAGCACCACCGAGGCCGGCAGCGGCCACCCCACGAGTTCACTGTCCGGAGTGGAAATGGCGGTGGCGCTATACTTCGGCGGCTATCTCAAGCACGATCCGAAGAACCCGAACTGGCCGCAGCGCGACCGCTTCATCCTGAGCAAGGGCCACGCCGCTCCCCTGCTCTACGCCTGCCTGGCCGAGGCCGGCTACTTCAACAAAGACCTGCTGCATACGCTGAGGAAGATCGATTCCCCCATCGAAGGGCACCCGAACTACGCCCACGCCAGGGCGGCGGGCATCGGCGGCATCGAGGCGTCTACGGGGTCTCTCGGGCAAGGGCTCTCGCTGGGCCTGGGGCACGCGCTGGCCACACGACTCGATGGCTACGACTCGCACGTATTCGTGATGACGGGCGACGGGGAGATCGAAGAAGGCCAGGTTTGGGAAGCCGTGATGGCGGCCGAAAAGTACAAGGCCGATAACCTCACCGCCATCGTCGATCAAAACGGCTATCAGCAGACCGGCTCGACCCATGAAGTCATGGACATGAAGCCGCTCAAGCCGAAGTTCGAGGCTTTCGGCTGGTTCGTACAAGACATCGACGGTCAGAAGCTCGAAGAAGTGCAACCGGCTCTCGCGAAGGCCCGCGCCAACAAGGGCCGGCCCAGCGTAATCATCTCGCGCACAACCAAGGGCTGGCCCATTCAGAACTTGATTGGCGACCCCAACCACCACGGCAAGCCGCTGACCAAGGAGCAAGCCGCCGCGGCGATTGCATTTATTGACAAGAATTAATTGAACAGAAGGAAACAAAGAAAACGAAGAGTAGAAAAAACACGATCCTGTGACCATGAGCGATCTTTGACTTTTTACTTCGTTTGCTTCGTTGCCTTCTGTTCAAATCTTATTGGGAGCAGCATCATGGCTCGCAAAATGGGCAAATCAGTCCGCGAAGCATTCGGCCTCACCCTCGCCAAGCTGGGAGAAGCGCACAACGACATCGTCGTCGTTGATGGCGACGTGAACAACTCTACGCACACCGGTTTCTTCGCCAAGAAGTTCCCGAATCGCTTCTTCAACGTCGGCATTGCGGAGTCGAACCTCATCGGCGTGGCCGCGGGGCTGGCCAGTTCCGGTAAACGGGCGTGGGCCTCGAGCTTTGCCGCGTTCATCATGTGCAATGCGTATGATCAGCTGCGCATGTCGGTGGCTTTTCCGAATATCGATGTGAAGATCGTGGGCACGCATGCCGGCATCAGCATCGGCGAAGACGGCCCCTCGCAAATGGGCGTGGAGGACGTGAGCCTGGCCTGCAGCCTGCCGAATTTCACGGTGATCGTCCCGGCCGACGAGGTTTCTACCGAAAAGGCGGTGAATGCGCTGGCCGGCATCAAGACGCCGGCCTACCTGCGCGCCGGCCGGCCGAATGTGCCGCTGATTTACGAAGCGAACACGCCGTTCCAATTGGGCAAGGCCAGCAAGCTGCGCGAAGGCAAGGACGTGACGATTATCGCCAATGGCCTGATGGTCGCGATGGCCCTCGATGCCGCCGACGCGCTCGCTGTGAAAGGCGTTCAGGCCCGCGTGCTTGACATGCACACCGTGAAGCCGTGCGACGATGCCGCGATTCTTTCGGCGGCTCAGGAGACAGGCCGAATCGTGGTTGCCGAAGAGCACCTGGCCCACGGCGGGCTTGGCAGCGCGGTGGCGATGTCGGTCGTGCGGCAACACCCCGTGCCCGTGCGCTTCGTGAATTTGGACGACGAGTTTGCCGAATCGGGCTCGCCGGAAGCGCTGCTAAAAAAGTATGGGCTTACCGCGGACAACATTGTCAAAGCCGCGCTGGAATTGAAGAAATAACCTCACGAAAGCCCAGGGACGGCAGTCCCTGGGCAAGGTTCTACCGTATTCCAATCTGCACCAACTCCCCTGCGTAATTCGGCCGCGCGCCGGTCCATTCGCCGATCTGGCCGCCGCCGCCGTTGACGCCGCTGGCCAAGCCGCGCGTCAAGACGTACCAGCAGAAGAAGCAGTGATTACTCGTAGCGCCGGGGAAGGCATTTGGATCTCGGGCCAGAATTTCATCGCGAATGGCCGTCAGGCCTTCACGGAATAGCTTGCCAACGTACGGATGATTTCGCGCTCGTTCGACGATAGCCGCGACGGAATCTTGATGAATGTTGCCAATGGTCAGCTGATCGAGGTCCGAAGCGAAGCCGCAGCACGGTTTGACCTCGCCCTTCGGCGTCACGATCAGCGCCTGGCCGGGTCCTTCGCAATAATCTTCTTCGAACCAGGCGCCGTCCCAGTTCGATGGGAGATGCTCGGCCCGCTCGATCGCGGCGAGATGATTCCAATTCAGCGTCATCGTGAAATCCGGCCCCACGAGCAAATAATGGTGAAGCAACTCGGACCATTCGACAACCGCATCGAGCGCTTTGGCCAACTCATGGACGGGCTGCAAACCGCGTTCCGGGGCCGGGCTGGCGTACGAAAGCGACAAGATGTTATCGCGGCCAAAGACCGCGCGTGCCGTGCGGCAAAAGGTCACGAGTTTTTGAGTATGCTTGCCATGAAACTTATCGACGCTCAGGCCGAGCTTGCCCGAGTAGCCGGTATCGGCGAGTTCTCTCAAGATGTACGTTAATCGCGCCTCATCCTCGAACCAGACGCCGTTCGTCATGATCTTGTCGAAACGGAAACCCAGCTCAACCGCGCGCCGGCACAAAGCAAGCAGGAACTCCGGATATAAAAATGGTTCGCCGCCAGTGAAGCCGACGATGCTGATGCCAAATTCGGCTGCTTCTTCCAAAAAGCGGAGCGCGACGGGGGTCGACAGCCGGTCAGGCCATTCAATCGGCACGCAGCAATGCGGACACGTCAGATTGCACTGGTAGGTGCCGGAGAACGACAGGTAATTTGGCCGAAACGTTCGGCGCTGATCCGACGTGCGCGCTCCACCTCGATTCAATTTATGCATGTCGGATTTCCAATTGACAGCGAGGCCCCGGCTTTGGACGCGTGGCTTAACGTAGAGCGGGATTTATTCCGTTCTCGTGGGCGGCTGGAACGGAATTAATTCCGTTCTACGCAAGATTGAGCATGCTAAACCGTTAGCTTCTTTGTAACAGCATCGTCAACAATATAGAATTGTCCTTGTTCCGCTATTCGGGAAATGACACAATCTCTGTAGACTATCGGGATATTCCGCCCGCCTTCTCCTTAACGGATGCGAACCCATGTCCATTACACGCCGAATTCTCAGTGTACTGGCGATTCTTGGTCTGTTCGGCAGCTTGTGCCTGTGGAACCGGCAGGTCCAGGCCCAGCGCCGGATCCGCCCGCCGGTCGATTACGATGGCATGGAGGAAGCCTCGGATACCGGAGTGTCGCTGCCCAACGACCGCGAGGCGAAGCGGATCATCGAAGCCGTGAACGATTACATCGGCAAGAAGGACTGGGACGTGGTCGCCCGCAGCCTTCAGTATCTGTTGGAGAAGCCGGAAGACAGCTTCTTTGAAGTAAAACGCAAGAAAGACGACAAGGAGTACACGACCCGCATCAGCATTCGCGTGGAAGCCAATCGCCTCGTCGGCAGCCTGCCGCCGGACGGGCTGGAAACCTACCGCCAGAAATTCGGCCAGGCAGCCAAGCGCATGCTGCAAGAAGGCATCGACAAGAACGATCCGTACGTCCTTTCCAAGGTCGCCACCCAATACCTACACACCGACTCGGGCCTGGCGGCCTTGAACTTGCTCGGCAATTACTTCCTCGACCGCGGCAACTACCAGGCCGCGTCGGGCCGCTTTCGGCAAATGCTTGACCTCATGAAGGATGAGAAGCCCGAAAAGAAGAAAGAGGTCGAGCCAAAAATCATGTTCAAGGCCGCGCTCGCGTTCAAGCGGTTCGGCGACTCGAATATGGCCGAGGACATTTGGAAACAGCTCGCGGAACTGGTGAAAGACAAGGGCCTAACTATCGGCAAGCAAACATTCACGCTCGAGCAACTGCGGGCGGAACTCGACCGGCATGCCGAACTCAGCGGGCTCACGGTGATCAATTACAACATCTACCGCGGCGACCCGAGCCGCACAGCCCAGGGGGTCGGCGGCACGCCGTTTCTGGAACCACTCTGGAAGTACGACATGATCAACCGCCAGGCCCCCTTCGGGGTCCAAAATAGTGATTGGGAAGGCGGGGCCGATTGGGTCGAGAAAAAAATCAAGGCGGCACAAGATGTCATTGGCCGCTCGCCACAGAAGAATAGGGCTATGTTGCCCGGGTTCTTCCCCATAGCCGCAGCCAATCGCCTGATCTTCCGCACCTACAATGGCGTGTGCGCCGTGGCGATCAAGGACGACCCGAAGGCAGGATTCAAGGCCGGCGAACTCGATTGGGCCAGTCCCTGCGATGTATCGCTGCAGATGATGGCCGGTGATGCCAGCGGTCGAGCCACGCTGGAAGGCTGGATGACGCAGTATTACATGCAGGTGGGGCAGATCCTCACTGGCATCCTGTTCGAGAATGCCCAGGTCGGCACGCTCAGCCACGACAATCAATTCGTCTATGTCGTGGAAGACATGGCCGTGCCGCCGCACCCGAACATGGTGCAGTTCGGCTTCAACGGCAACCCAGCCGCGTTCGGCAACTTTTCGGAGCGCGTAATGTTCAGCAAGCTCAAAGCGTTGGACTTGCAGAGCGGCTCACTGAAATGGGAAATCGGCGAATACAAGTTCTCCAATAAGCCGATGGCTTTCGGTCCCGGCGTCCGCCCCGCGCTGGTGGCTCCCGGCGGTCCTGGTCTGCCCGGCGCGCCGAAGCCGCCGGAGGCGCCGAAAGAGGAAGCGCCGAAGCCGTTCGTGGTGCCCCAGTTGCCGACGGGCAAGGCGGAGTTCGTGAACGCCTTCGATGAGTTGAAGGATTCTTACTTCCTCGGCCCACCGTTGCCCTTGGGCGGCAAGATTTACGTGCTGGCCGAGAACGCCGGCGAGCTGCGCCTGGTTTGCATGGACCCGAAAAACGTGAAGGAGTCAAAGTCAAAGAAGAAAACGCAGTTGACGGACGGCAAGACGGCCGAAGTGCCGGCCGGCGAAGGGCCCGAGATCGTCTGGATGCAGCCGCTAGGAACGGCGAGCAACAAGTTGACGATGGACACGCTGCGCCGCATTCAGCCGGCTCACCTGGCTTACAACGACGGCATCCTGATTTGTCCGACCAACGCTGGGGCGATCGTGGCCGTGGACATTCTGTCGCAAAGCCTGGCGTGGGCCTACACCTATCGCAACAAACCGCAGCAACCCGAACCGAATGCCCAGGGTCAACAACCGGGCATGCCGCGCGGATTTCGCGGCGACATCTACCAGCAAGTGAATCTGCAGAACGAACGCTGGTATACGTCGGCCCCGGCCATTTCCGATGGCCGGGTGGTCTTCACCGCCCACGATACCAATGCGGTTCACTGCCTCAGCCTGCGCGACGGCAACGAACTGTGGACCGCGCCGCGGGCCGCCGGCGACCTGTACATGGCGGGCGTTTTCAACGGCAAGGTGCTGATCGTTGGCAAGGATAGCATTCGTGCTCTCGACCTCAAAGATGGCGGCAAGAAAGTATGGGAAGAGCGCATCGGCATGCCGTCGGGCCAGGGTGTGGCCGCCAATAATCACTATTACTTGCCGCTCAAGAACGGCGTCTCTTCTCCCGAACCGGAGATTTGTGCCATTGACATCAACACCGGCAAAGCAATCCACACGAAGTCGCGCCGCCACGAGGTGCCGGGCAACCTGCTCTTCTACGAAGGCGATATCTTCTCGCAAGGCATTTACACGGTTTCTGCGTTCCCGCAGTTGCAGTCCAAACTTACGGAGATGAATGCTCGGCTGGAGAAGAACCCGAAAGACCCGGTCGGCCTGCTGGATCGCGGCGAATTGCGGCTCGACAAGGGCGAACTCGTTCCTGCCATCGCCGACTTACGCACGGCCCTCGATTGCCAGCCGCCGGCGGAGCTTCGGACCAAAGCCCGGCAAAAGCTGTACGAAGCGCTCACCGAAATCTTCCAGAAGGACTTCAACAAGGCCGAGGAATTCCTGAGCCTTTACCAGGATCTCTGCTTGAAAGAAGTTTCCGGCGAGGAAAAAGTCAAACGTCAATCGAACTATCTCTGCCTGCTGGGCAAGGGCCGCGAGCACCAGGGTAAGCTGGTGGACGCGTTTGATGCGTACATGGAATTCGGCCAGCTGAACGGTGGCAAGGAACTGGTGCCGTCAATCGATGAGCCCGGTACGATGGCGGCCCCCGATGTGTGGGCCCGCGGCCGAATACTAGCCATGATCTCGAAGGCTAGCCCGGAACAAAAGAAACCACTCGAAGAACGCATTGCCAGGCAATGGGCATCGGTGAAGGATACCGGCGACCTGGAGAAGATTCGCGGCTTCGTGAAAGTGTTTGGCTCCATCTCGAAGGCCGGCGAAGAAGCGCGGCTGCAGCTTTGCGAGCAGCTAATGACGAAAGGCACGCCGGAAGACCTGCGCGATGCCGAACTTCAGCTCGACTTGCTGAGCCTCACCGCGAATGACCGCGCGCTGGCGGCGCAGGCCACGGAAGCGCTGGCCCGGCTGATGATCCGCCGTGGCGAGTTGCGCGATGCCGTGCCGTTCTACCAAAAGCTCGGTTCCGAATTCGCCGACGTAAAACTGAAAGACGGCCGCACCGGGGCGGAGATTTACAACGAACTCATCACTGATAAGCGGTTGTTGCCGTTCCTGGCGCCTGGGCAAGAGGTCTGGAACTTCCGGCTCCGGGGCGAGTTGGTGGCCGGCGCCAATACCGTGAACGGCCAGAACGCGTTTTTCACCTTCGTTCCCGACGGTGAATTGCTGCCGATCTTCCAGCGCTATCAGTTCGTGATCGACACGAACACGCCGAGCCGAACGAACAACGCCGCCTGGCAACTCCGCATGATTGACAAGATTACCGGCGAAGTCGTGATGAAAGAGTCGGAGTTGCAGCCGAACTACTACCTGCTGAATAACAACACGGCAGGCGCCAGCGCCATGCATCACTTCGCGCAGGCGCGCGGGCACTTGCTGGTGCTCACGCTCCAACACATGGTCTATGCGTTCGACCTGGTCGCGCGGAAAAAGCTCTGGGAGTACAACCTGTTCGGCGAAAACGCGTTTGTCAATCAGAATGTCCAGCAAACGATTCAGCAACCAGACGGCAGCATGCAGATCGTGTATGCCGACGGAATGCGGTTGCGCATTGGGCAGAATGCGGTAGTGGAATCGTCATATATTTGCTTGCCGGAACGCGATGGTCTGGTTGCCGTGGACCCGATCCTGGGCAAGAAAAAGAAACTGTGGTCGAAAACAATGCCGACAAGCGGCTTTCTGTTCGGCGATGCCACGCACGTGTTCATCGCCGAAATGGGCGATGACGGGCGCCCAGGCGCTACCAAGGCGGTTCGGGCTGCCGACGGCGTGACCGTGCCGGTGCCCGACTTCTCCAAGCAGTTCGACCCCGCCCACCGCCTTCGCATTATTGGCCGCAATCTATTGGTGTTCGACGACCAAGACGGAAAGAAGGTGTTGCGGCTCTACGATGTGCTCACGGGCAAGGACGTGTGGAAACAGGAGTTTGCCGCCAATTCAATCGCCCTACATTCGGAAGACCCGTCATTGGCCGGCGCCCTGGAGCCGAATGGCGACGTGACCGTGATCAATTTGAACACCCGCAAAGTGGTGATGAAATATGTCAATAAGGACAGTGATCCGCTCGCTCAACTAAAACCGGAGCAACTGGCCAATTTGCAAGAAGTGCATCTGTTGAACGATCGCGAGCGCTTTTATTTGCTGCTCAATAAGACGCCGGAACAAGGGGTCAACGTCATTCCGTATGTCATGAATGGTCTGCGCTCAACCCGGCTGCACGGCACGCTGGTGGCTTTTGACCGCGAAAAGGCTTCGCTCGAATGGTCCAACCCGGTGGAGAACCAATGGGTGTTGTTGGACCAGTTCCAGGATTTGCCGGTGATCATCTGCACGTCGCACTTCACGCGCTTCAATAACAACGGTCTGGAACGGCAGGAAGCGCGCATTGAGGCATTCGACAAGAAGACGGGCACGCTGGCCATCCACCCCGATCGGCAAAAAGTGACGCCCAATGGCCAATTCTACGCCATGCACACAGACCCGCGGACCGGCATCATCGAGCTGTTGCGCTACGATTTGAAAGTTCGC
>Ga0070732_10002155_pt1 | contig 10712 bp, 7 predicted proteins | sample Coa_R1_5_FD_66449 | JGI IMG/M metagenome (GOLD analysis project Ga0070732, IMG submission 66449) | Surface soil microbial communities from Centralia Pennsylvania, which are recovering from an underground coalmine fire - Coalmine... | ecosystem: Environmental > Terrestrial > Soil > Unclassified ...
ATCCGGCTGAAGTGATGGACAAGCTAGTGTTCGTGTACGCGGACTTGGGGGGTAAGCCGCAACTAACCGGGCGAATGTGGGCGCGCGAGCGCAACGGCCGCGAGGGCGCGACCTTCGAATACGACAAAGCCTGGCTGGCGCACGCGCAGCGATTTTCACTCGAGCCGGCGCTGGCGCTCGCGCCCGGAGCGTTCCACACGTCGCCCGGCAAATCGCTATTCGGCTCAATCGGCGATTCGGCGCCGGACCGGTGGGGACGGTTGTTGATGCGGCGCGCCGAACGCAGACGGGCGGAGCGGGCGAAACAGACTCCTCGAACGCTGCGCGAGATCGATTTTCTGCTGGGCGTCGACGACGAGGCGCGGCAGGGAGCGCTGCGATTTTCGGAAGCGGAAGGCGGGCCGTTTCTGGCGGAAGAGGCCGCGAGAATTCCTCCGTTGATCGAGCTTAGGCGATTGCTGTCGGCGGCCGAGCGCGTGGCGAACGAGAAAGAGAGCGATGAGGATCTGCGATTGCTGCTCGCGCCGGGATCGTCGCTGGGTGGTGCGCGGCCGAAGGCTTCGGTGCGGGATCGAGATGCGCATCTGGCGATCGCGAAATTCGCGAGCAAGGGCGACGAAGTGGACGCGGTGTTGTGGGAGGCGGTGGCGCTGACGCTGGCCGGGAAAGCGCGAGTGCCGGCTCCCGCCTGGCGCGTCGTGAAGGCGGGTAAGAAGCGGGCGTTACTTCTGCGGCGATTCGACCGCGAACGAGGCGTCCGCGTACCGTTCCTATCGGCGATGAGCATACTGGGAGCGCGCGATAACGAAACGCGCAGCTACCTGGAGTTGGCGGACGTGCTTCGCCAGCACGGCGCGGCGCCGAAGGAAGACCGGAAACAGCTATGGCGCAGGATCGTGTTCAACATTTTGATTTCGAATACCGACGATCATCTACGCAATCACGGTTTCCTGTGGACGGGAATGGCGGGCTGGCGCTTGAGTCCGGCGTACGATTTGAATCCGACGCCGGTGGATATCCGGCCTCGCGTGTTAACCACGGCGATCGATGAGACGGATGGAACGGCGTCGCTCGAGCTGGCGTTCCAGGTCGCGGAGTATTTTGGCGTCGAGGCCGGCGAAGCGCGGACGATAGCGCGGCAGGTGGGTAACGCGGTAGTGGGATGGCGGGAGGCAGCGCGCGAGCTGGGAGTGGCGAAGCAGGAAATCGAGCGAATGGCGACGGCGTTCGAGCACGACGATCTGAGGCTTGCGCGGTCGCGCGCGCGGGGTATATATTAGTTCAACCTTAGTCCGCTCGGGTGAGCTGACGCTGACGTAACGAGGGATTTGGTTGTTGGGGAAAGTGCCGGGCGAGCGCTCGGGATTGAGCGCTAGATCAAGCGCTGGATGGAAAGCGCTCGCTTGGCGCCATTGGCGACGATGCCACCCTCGTACTTCAATTTTCCATTGATCAACAAATCGAGCGGGCGCGCGACCGGATAATCGAACGCGAGCACGTCGCCTTCCTGCAAATCGAGCAGCGTGTTCACGCCGACTGTGGGGCCTTGCAGGCGCGCGTCGAGATGAATGGAAGCGGGCTCGATCAGGCGCAGCATGCGGGAGGATTCCTCCTCGGTCGATTGCGAGCGGCGCACGGTGCGGTGATTATCGAACTTCTGCCGCAGCATCTTAATGATGATGGACGGGATGCCCAGGTTCATCATGCCGGCCACGTCGCCCATGCGGACTTCGATGTTGATGGCGACCACGGCTTCGTTCTGCGCCATGATTTGCAGCAGTGTTGGTTCGGTTTCGTGCTCCTCGATAGTGAATTCGATGGGGGCGACGGCGGCCCAGGCGGATTCGAGATCGCGCAGGATGACGCGCACCAGGCCGTCGAGAATGCTCTGCTCGATTTCCGTAATCTCGCGATGGATATTGGCGGCTTGCTTGCCGGAGCCGCCGAGCAGCATTTCGACCAGCGGGAACACCAGTGCGGGATTCAATTCGAGCAGGGCGTTGCCGTCGTAGGGCTTCATCGCCATGGAGATGAGGCTGGTGGGCGAGGGCAGCGAGTGAGTGAATTCGCTGAAGGAGAGCTGCTCGACCGAAATCAGGTTCACCATCACGTAGGAACGCAGATAGGCGGAAAGGCTGGAGGCCAGGCTGCGCGCGAAGTTTTCATGCAGCACATGGATGGTGCGGAGCTGATCCTTGGCGATGCGATCGGTGCGTCGAAAATCGTAGGACTGGACGGACTCGTTGTCCATGGTTGTAGATCGGCGGCGAGTCGAATTCGAAGGAGTCAGAGTATTCTTAGGCTATGCATCCAAAGTGGATTCAAATGGCGATGGCGTTCTGCGCGCTGTTCGCCCCGGTGCGCGTTTTCGCGCAGATGACGGAAATTTCGGGACAGCGAATTCGCGCACACGTGAAATTTCTGGCGAGCGATTTACTGGAGGGCCGCGGCGTGGGAGCGCGCGGCGGCGACATCGCGACGGAATACATCGCCGCGCAACTGGCGCTGGCCGGGGCGAAGCCGGCGGGCGACCACGGAACGTATTTTCAGAATCTGACACTGATCGGCGTCGCGCCGCGGCCGGAAACGGCGTTGAGCGCGAAGACAGCGGACGGCAAGACGCTCGCCTATCGATGGCTCGACGATTTCGTGGGCGTAACCAATCAGCAGAAAGAGCAAACGTCGTTCGACGCGGACGCGGTGTTCGTGGGGCATGGAATCGTGGCGCCGGAGTATCAATGGGACGATTACAAAGGTGTGGACGTGCGCGGGAAAGTGGTGGTGCTGTTCACCAATGAGCCGCCGTCGAACGATCCGAAATTTTTCACGGGAGCGGCGCTGACGTATTACGGCCGCTGGACCTACAAATACGAAGAGGCTACGCGTCACGGCGCGGTGGCGGCAATCATCATTCACACGACGCCCACGGCGAGCTACGGGTGGGACGTAGTGCGCTCGAGCTGGGGCCGCGAGGATCAGCAGGTAAAACTAGGGGAAGGCGCGCCGGCGCTGGCGTTCGCGGCATGGGTGACGAAAGAGAAAGGCGACGAGATGGCGGCGACCGCCGGGAAATCGGCGGACGAACTATTGAAGATGGCGGACACGCGCGGCTTCAAGGCATTCCCGCTGCCCATCCATTTCCATGGCGAGATGCCGAGCCAGGTGCGCGAGATCCATACGCGCAACGTGGTGGGAAAAATCGAAGGCAGCGATCCGGCGATGAAGAGCGAAGCGGTGGTGTTCAGCGCGCATTGGGATCATCTGGGAATCGGAACGCCGGTCGACGGCGACGCGATTTACAACGGCGCGGCGGATAACGCGACCGGCTGCGGAATGCTGCTGGAGATGGCGCGGGCGTGGTCGGCGCTGGAGCACAAGCCGGCGCGATCGGCAATTTTTCTCGCGGTTACGGCGGAGGAGGCGGGCCTCCGGGGATCCGAATATTACGGCGAGCATCCGGTGGTTCCGGCGGCGAAGACGGCGGCGGATTTGAATTTCGACATGTTCATGCCGTTCGGGCGCGCCAACGACGTGACTGTGAACGGCGCGGAGCGCACCACCATGTATCCGATTGTCGAAGAAGCGGCGCGGCGCTTCGAGCTGAAGATTTCGCCCGATCCGCGGCCGAGCGCAGGAACGTATTATCGCTCGGATCATTTCTCGATGGCGCGCGTGGGGATTCCGTCGTTTTCGATCGAAGGCGGCGACGAGCTGGCGGGCAAGCCTCCGGGCACGGGTAAGAAACTATTCGACGAATTCGAAGACAAGCACTATCATCAGCCGTCGGATGAGTATCGCGACGATTGGGATTTTTCGGGGATGGAACAATACGCGCGCTTCGGGATGCTGATCGGGGTGAACATCGCGAATCTGCCGAAGCTGCCGACCTGGAAGCCGGGGGACGAATTTCTGGCGGCGCGGATCGCGAGCGGAGTGAAGTAGAATCGCCGGTCAGTTGGAGATGGCCGGGATCGAAGTGAAGGCCGTCCCGTTGAAGCGCAATCCAAGCACCGCCACGGCGCCGGAAGTGACGCTAAAGGTCGCGACGCCGCGCTTGCCCGCGATTCCAGACAACCCGGTCAAATTTCGCAGCACGGCTTCGGTTTTTCCGTTGGCGATGAGGTTAACGGAGCCAGCGCCGATCACCGCTCCGGTATTGTCGACGACGCTGATCGAAACCGTGTTGGCGGTATTACTGGGATTGACGATGGCGACGGCGGTGGTGTAATTGGTGTCGTCGAATGCGAGCGTGGCTTGGGTCGAAAGTGCGTTTGCCAGTGGCGCGACGGCTTCCTGATCGGGAACGCCGGACACGCTTTGTCGAAACACAGCGTAGGCCTGTACTCCGGGCGGCAGCGGCACGGAAGCATAACCTTGCACCAGAGAGCCGGAATCGGGGGCTTCGATAATGGAGCTGGCTTGCGCGGCCAGATTGACGCTGGCGGAGGAGCCGGTGCCCGGAACATTGAGAGGCGTGCTGTCGTCGGCAAAAAAATTCACCGGGAACGAAACCGGGTAATTATTGGTGTTGTTGAAATAAATCGCCGAATACCAGCTTCCACCGAAGGCGAGCTGAGGGAGGACGAAGCGGTTCGAAACGGGTTCGAGGACACCGAAGAAGCCTTCGCCTGGATCGTTGTCCGCCAGCAGGATTTTTCCGCCTTCGACCAGGGCGGCGGCGACGTGGTAGGTTGTGCCGGTGAACACCATCGACGCCGTACCGGAGCAATCCGATTTTACGGTGTAACTTCCCGAGCCCCGATAGATTGTGCCGTTTTCCGATTCGACAAAGGTGAATCCACCCTTCCCATCGAAGGTCATGGAGCCAGCTTCGGTGAACACGACGTTGCCTACAATTCCATAGTTGATTAGCAGGCCGTATTCTCCGCTCAAACCGCCGACGGTACAATTGGCGGCGGCGCGGTAGGCTTCCCCGGATAGAACGTCACCGGCAGCCGAGACTCCTTCCAGTTTTCGCTTGCCGCCGGCGACCAGCTGAAACGCCGCGCTTCGCACCACGTTGTGCGTGCCGCTGCAATCGGGATTCACGGTGTAGGTACCCGAGACAGTTTGGCCTACGGACTGGCCGGTGCTGTTGGCGAGGACGGTCGAGGTGAGGCCGCCCTTACCGTCCGCGATGTTTTGTTCGAACTCAAAGAAGGGCTGCCCTCCGCCGACGGTTCCGGAGTAAACGATGTAGTAGGTGCCCTGATAGTTCGCGTTGGTGCAGGATTGTGCGCTGGCGGAAACGACGAACCCGAAACCGAGACAGAGTGGCGCCAAGCCAGGTAACAGTAGAACGGCGTAGTGCTTCATGGCGTGTATCGTAAAGGCGAACCGGGCAGGTACACAAGCTCGCATACGCACCGAACGTTCGAACTCAATATTTTCAATGTGATAAGCTGTGTCGCGGGGTGGTGATCCGTAACGGCAGCCAAGTGAGCGAATCGGCGGCGGGGGGTGCGGCGCGGGATCTGCGCGCCTATTTCGAGCGCGTTTTCGACCACCCTACTTTCGCGGTTTCGACGCGGCGCGGCCGGCTCTTACGCTATTTGATCGAGCAGGAGCTGGCGGGTAAAGGCGACCAGATCACCGAATACGCCATCGGCCTGGATGTGTTGGGGAAGCCGGCATCGTTCGATACCCGTATCGATTCGAGCGTGCGCGCCGAGATGAGCCGGCTGCGGCGGGTGCTCGCCGATTACTACGATGGCGCCGGCCGCGCCGATCCGTGGCGGATTGAGTTTCCCAATCGGGGATACGCGCCGGCGTTCAAAGCCGGCATGGCGGGGCGCGCGCGATGGTCCAAGCGATGGATGATGGCGGGGGTGGCGGCGTTGGCGATGGCAGGCGCGGGCGTGCTGCTGTGGAGGTTCGAGCCCTGGCGGCCGTCGTATCGATCCGTGGTGGTGCTTCCATTCGAGAATTTGACCGGCGACGCCGGCAACGATTATCTGGCCGACGGCGTGACCGAAGAACTGACGGATTCGCTCGCCCGGTTCGCGGATCTGCGCGTCGTGGCCCGAACTTCGGCGTTCCAGTTCAAGGGCAAGAAAATCGATATCCGGCAGGCCGGCCGGCAATTGAACGTGGATGCGGCGATCGAGGGAAGCATCCGGAAAATGGACGGGCAGGTTCGTTTAACCGTGCAGGTGAACCGCACGCGCGACGGCTATCACATCATGTCGCGGAGCTTTGACGGATCGATCTTGGATCTGGGGCGGCTGGAGCGGGAGATGTCGCAGCCGGTGCGAGCCGCCTTGCGGCCGGGCGATCCGCAGCCGAATGGTCACGTGCCCAACGGCGAGGCGAAAGATTGGTTTCTGAAGGCGAAAGCGCTGCGGGGAAAAGGAACGGACCAGGCATTCCTGGACGCGGTCACGTACTTGAACCGCGCCATCGAAAGCGACCCTTCCTACGCCGACGCATATGCCGCGCTGGCGGGTGTGTACGCCAACGCCGCGACCAATCTCACTTCCGAGCCGCTTCAATATGTGCCGAGCGTGCGGGCCGCAGCGGCCAAGGCGCTCGAACTCGATCCGGCTTCGGCGCGAGCTTACGCCGCCCAGGGGTATCTGGACGGGCCAACGCTGCTCGATTGGAAGCGGGGGGAACAGGAGCTTCGCAAGGCGATCGGCCTGTTGCCGCAGGAGGCGACGCAGCACAACTGGCTGGGACTGACGCTGCTCATGGAAGGCCGTTTCGAGGAAGCGCTGAAGGAGTTGCGCACGGCTCAAGATCTGGATCCTCTGTCGGGCGCCGCTGAAGCGACGGTGGGGTTCGGCCTGTACTGCGCGCGCCGCTACGACGAAGCGATGAAGCAATTCGATCTGGTGCTGTCGCTTCACCCTGAAATCGTTTCCATCCACATTTACCTGGGCGACATTTGGGAAGCCAAAGGGCAGTTTGACAAAGCGATGGCGGAATATCGGATCGCGCTGCCCAAAATGCCGGATGTCAACCAGGCCATCGCGTACCTGCTGGCGGTGTCCGGCAAGCCCGACGAAGCCCGCCGGATTCTCGATCAAATTGAGCATCCTCCCGCCGGCGCCGCGCCGCCCGATCCGTTCGGGGTCGCGCTCATTTACGGGGCGCTCGGCGATCGGGATCGCGCATTTGGGTGGCTTGACCGCGCCTACCAGAATCACAAGATCGCGCTGCTCAAGGTGCATCCCATGCTCGACCCTTTGCGAAGCGACCCACGGTATCCGGCGCTGCTCAAAAAGGTCGGATTAGACGACCGCTCCTTGCATAAGTGAGCAGATGCGGGCATGAGTAGCAGACGCAGGCGAAGAAAAAGAGAAACGTAACTTCCTGAAAATAAAAGCTTGCAATCGCAGACGACCAGCCGTACACTCTGAAAAGTGGTCCGAAGTGGGGACTAAAGGGCTGATGTGGTCAATACTAGCGCGAAAATGCCTCCGGCGGAGCCGCCCCTTGGGATATTTAGCGCCAAGTGTGACGACAAAGGGAGACTTAAGCTCCCGTCGGAGTTCGTCGCGTACCTGAAGGCGCTGGAGGTTGAGAAAGTCTTCATAACCACAGTCGATTTGAAGCTATGTCGACTGTACCCGAAACAGGCGTGGGAAAGCAACCAGGGTCTCTTCGAGAACGCGGGAGAGGATGCGGAGATCGCGCAGGACGTGGCATTCATCGCGAATCTGTATGGCGCGTATTCCGACATCGACGCGAGCGGCCGGGTGCTGGTGCCGACCGAACTGCGGCGCAAGCTGGAGCTGGAGAATCAGACGGTCTGGCTGGATTACTACAACGGACGGATCAACGTGTTCGGCAAGAACATTCACGACGAGCGCCTGCAGCGGGCGCTGGTGAACCTGGGCGACAAGGTGAAGACGCTCGAGAAGAAGGGATTCAAGTAGCGATGTATGCCCGAGCACATGCCGGTGATGGTGGCCGAATGCATGGAGTATCTGGGAGTGCGGCCCGGCGGGGTGTATCTGGAGCTGACGGCCGGCCTGGGCGGGCATACGCGCGCGGTCGCCGAGCGGCTGACGGCGGGCGGCATGATTGTGGCGTGCGATCGCGACGCGGAGAGCCTGGAACTGGCGCGCGCGAACACGCGGGAGTACGCAGATCGAATTCGGTTTTATCGGACGACGTTTTCTCTGGTGGGAGAAACGCTGGCGGCGGAAGTTCCGCAACTGGACAAGGGCGCGGACGGATTGCTGGCGGATTTAGGTGTATCCCGATATCAGTTGACGGACGCGGCGAGAGGTTTTTCGCTGATGGCGGACGGGCCGTTGTCGATGAAGATGGACAGCGGGCAGACCCGTTCGGCCGCCGATATCGTCAACTTCGAGTCGGAAAAAGATCTCGCCGATTTGATCTACAAATTCGGCGACGAAAGGAGGAGCAGGAAGATAGCAGGAGCAATCGTGCGGGCGCGGCCGATACATACGACCGGTCAGTTGGCCAAGCTGATCGAGCGGGCCGTGCCCCGCACGTCGAAGCTTCACCCGGCGACGCAAACCTTCATGGCTTTGCGTATCGCGGTCAACGACGAAATGGAGGAGTTGGACGCGCTGCTCGGCGAGATTCCGCGGCTGGTGAAACCGGGTGGAAGAGCAGTGATTCTGACGTTCATGTCCCTCGAAGATCGCAAGGTGAAGCAGAGTTTTCAGGCGATGGCGCGAAGCGGCAAAGCGTGCATTTTGACGCGACACGTCATACGGCCCTCGGCTGAAGAGATCAGGAGCAATCCCGCGGCGCGAAGCGCCATGCTGCGCGCGGTGGAGTTGATCTAACGGAAACGGAACGGCACGCGGCGAAGACGGCGCCGCGGAGGAAACAGAAAATGGCGAGTGTAGCAGGCTTCTTCCAGAGCTTCTTCGAGAACCATCGCGAGCGCGCGGCCGAGGCCCAGGCGCGCGAGCAGGCGCGGCTGAACGACGCGTTCTCACGAGTTCCCGTGTTCCCGAACGAAGACATCCACATGTTCGTGAAGCGGATCGACAACACGGGCGTGGTGCGCACGGCCGATCCGAAGGCGCGGCGCATCGCCTGGAAGCTGATTGGATCGTCGGTGACGGTCGCGGTGGCGCTGGTGGCGGTGCTGATGCCCGGGGCTTACAACCTGATGGCCGGCTATCAAATCCAGAACCTGAAACTCGAAGCGCAGCGGCTGGCGGCCGAAGAAGCCTCGCTGGAGCTTCAGGAGGCGCAACTGCTCTCGCCGGCGCGCATGGAGGAGCTGGCGAAAATGCAGCAGTTCATCGATCCACCCTCTCAGAAAGTCATCTACCTGGACAATCGCGGCGGCTCGCTGGCGATGAACCAGAAGTAAGCGCCACAAACGGGAATCGGGGAAAGGCGTTATGACGGAGTATCAATCCACGTGGCGGCTGGGAAAGCTGCTGTGGGCCCTGTTGCTGTGGGCGGGCGTGATTTTCGGGCGCCTGGTGATGCTCCAGGTGGTGGAGCACGACGATTTCGTGCGCCTGGCGCAATCGCAGCAGCAGAAAATCAAGGAGCTGCCGGCGATGCGCGGATCGATTCTGGATCGCGCGGGCCAGCCGCTGGCCAAGAGCATGCCGGCCGAATCCATATGCGTGAATCCGCAGCGCCTGCCGGATCGCGAGGTGGCGGCGGACATTCTCGCCGGCGTGCTGAACCTGGATCGCAAGGCTCTGGCCGGCAAGATCGACAACGCCTATCTTCGCGGCAGCGGATTCCTGTGGATCAAGCGCAAGATCGACGCCGACGACGGCGAGCGGCTGCGCAGGCTGAAGCTCGATTGGATCGAATTCCGGCCGGAGATGCAGCGTTTCTATCCCCGCCACATGCTGGCGTCGCACGTAGTGGGGACTTTGGGGATGGTGAGCGCGGACGATACCAGCGAGCACGGCACGGCGGGCATCGAAGCCAGCTTCGACGAGGAGTTGGCGGGCGTGCCGGGCCTGGCGCGCGTCTACACCGACGTCAGGCAGAATCCTTACGATTCGGTGGTGGCGCGCAAGCCGGAACCGGGCGAAGACATCAAGCTGACCATCGATTCGAATCTGCAATACGACGCCGAGCGCGAGCTCGAGCGCGCGGTCGAATCGAGCGGCGCGGTGAGCGGATCCATCGTGGCGATGAATCCCTACAACGGCGAAATTCTGGCGATGGCAAACTATCCGACTTTCGATCCAAACGATCCGCCCAGCCCCAACGAGCCGGCGGACGCCCGCAGCAATCTTGCCATCACCACGCCGTTCGAACCCGGCAGCGTGTTCAAGACCGTGACGCTGTCGGCCGGCCTGGAAACCACCAGCCTGCGGCCGGACACGATCATCAATTGCGGCAACGGATCGATCACGCTCGCCGGCCGCGTGATTCACGATGCGCATCGTCACGGCTTGCTGACCATGCAAGAGGTATTCGAGCGATCGAGCAATATTGGCGCGATTCAAGTGGGGCTGAAAGTGGGAAAGAGCACGCTGTACGAATATGTCCGCAGATTCGGCTTCGGACGCAAGACCGGGATCGAGCTGCCGGGTGAATCGACGGGCATGGTGCATCGCCTGGAAGACTGGTCGCTGAGCTCGATGGGCTCGGTGCCGATGGGTCACGAAATCAGCACGACTTCCATTCAGCTCGCCGAGGCGGGCGCGGTGATCGCCAATGGCGGCATGTGGGTGAGACCGACCATCGTGCTCTCGGCGCAGAAGCCCGGCGGGGCGGAAGAAAAATTGGATCGCGAAGCGCCGCAT
>Ga0070732_10002158_pt1 | contig 10697 bp, 10 predicted proteins | sample Coa_R1_5_FD_66449 | JGI IMG/M metagenome (GOLD analysis project Ga0070732, IMG submission 66449) | Surface soil microbial communities from Centralia Pennsylvania, which are recovering from an underground coalmine fire - Coalmine... | ecosystem: Environmental > Terrestrial > Soil > Unclassified ...
CGCCGACTGGAACGACCTCGAACCATGCGTCGCCCAGCACCGGCTTCCGGTGATGCCGAACCACGATCAAGCGAGGTGGCTCCCAGCGCGTCACGCTCATCTCGTCGATCAGCTTGATGCCCGCGATGCGCGTCACTGCGCGCGTACGAACACCGACCCCTTCTCGTTGCGAACCCACGACTTCGACCGTGGTGCCGAGGATCCATCCGGCGGAACGGTCCCAGTCGCTCAGCCACTCCCACACGCGCTCCGGCGAGGCGTTCACACGCACCGAGGCGCGATAGAGCAGCACGTTACGCGGCTTCGCGGACCGGCATCGTTTCGACGGAGCCGACCGTCATGAAGAACACGACCGCGACACACGCTGCAACGCCGATCCACGCAGCGCCGTAGCCCACGTATTGCGCGAGCACCCCTGCCAGCACGGGCCCGATCAATGCGCCGATGTCACCTGCGATGCGGTAGCCCGCAACGGCGACGGCGCGCTCCTCCGGCCCCGCGACATCGGCCACGATCGCCGTCGGCCCCGGACGCGAGTACCCGTTCGCGAAACCGAGCAGTGCCATCCAGCCGATCAGTGCGATCGTTCCGCCGAACACGCCCAAGCCGATCGATGCGACGACGCCCGCGGCAAGCGCCGGGGCCAAGACGAACTTGCGGCCGCGCCGGTCGCTCAACGCGCCCGCGTGCCAGATAACGAGCATCCCTGCCGCGGCCTCCACGAAGAAGGGGATGCCGCTGCTCGCTTTCGAAAGGTGCAACGTATCGGTCCAGTAGCGCGGAAGGATCGTCTGCGGAGCAGCCGTCACGATGAAGGCGATCGCGCTCGCGCCAAGCGCCGATCGGTACGCGGAGTTCCTCAGCAACGGCTTCATCGCGCTCCAGGACGGCTTCCCCACCACTTCGTGCGCGCGCCCCACTTCGGCGACGCGACTCATCGCTCGCGCGCACAGCGGTACGAACGCAAGGCAGACGCCGCCGTAGATGTAGAACGGCGTGTTCGCCGCTGCCGCGGCGATGATGAGACCCCCGAAGACGGGACCGAGCAGGAATCCGATCCCCACCGAGCCTTGGAACAAGCTCATCGCGCGCCCGCGCTCCTCGGGGAGCACCGTCCCGACCAGGTACGCCGTCAGGCCGCCCAGGAACAGCGCCGAACCGAAGCCGCCGACACCGCGCAAGACGACGAGCTGCCAGAAGCTTGCGGCAGCTCCGGCCGCGATTGACGAGATCCCGACGATTCCGGCGCCGGCGACGGTGACCGTCCGCTCGCCGAAACGCTCGATCAGGCTGCCGACGAAGAAGTCACCGCCGAGTCGCGTGAGCGCGAACCCGAACAGGATCAAGCTGACGCCCGCGTCTCCGCGACCGAAGTGCTTCGCGAACTGCGGCAGCGCGGGCACGATCAAGCCGTAACCGAGCATGATGAACAGCGTTGCGCCGACCACAGCGCGGAACTCCGCCGATCGGATCGAGATGTATCGGGGCGCGCGCTCGGTCGTGCTCACGCGCGCATGATATCGAGGCGCAACGGGCTTCGTTCAGGCGAAGAACGCGACGCCGAGCACGCCGGGCCCGGTGTGGGCGCCCATCAGCGGAGTGAACGGGCTGATGAGCGTCTCGACGTTAGGGATCTCCGCCTTCAGCCGCGCGAGAAGCTGCTCGGCCTCCTCTTCGCAGTCCGCGTGCGCGACACCCAGATGGAGCGGCCCGCGCGCCGAGGCTTCCTGCACCTCTTCGACCAGCCGGTCGATCGCGCGCGCGCGAGTTCGCGGGCGGCCGAGCTGCTCGATCTTCCCCCCGCGGAACGCGAACACCGGCTTGATGTTCAGCGCGGTCCCCGCATACGCGAACAGCGCGTTGACGCGGCCGCTCCGGCGAAGGAACTCGAACGTGTTGATCGTCGCAGCGAAGCAAACCTGGTCGACGACTTGTTCGGCGCGCGCAACCACCGCGTCCAAGTTGTCGCCGCGCGCGCCGGCGCGCGCCGCCTCCAACGCCACGAAACCTTCGCCGAGCGACGCGCTCTTCGAGTCGACGACCCGCACCCTGCCGTCGAAGTCCTTGGCCGCCGCTACCGCAGTGCTGTAGGTCGCGCTGACGAACGATGCGACGTTCACGCACACGACGCCCTCGGAGCCGTCGAGCGCGCGTTCGAACGCCGTTTTGAAGTCCCCAACGGACGGACCCGACGTCGACACCGCGACTTTCTCTTCAACGAGCGCTTTGTAGAACTGCCCCGGTGGCATGTCGACGCCGTCGAGCAGCGCGCGCTCGCCGAACTTCAAGATCATTGGGACGAGTTGGATCCCTTCGCTCTCCGCCAGCTCGCGGGGGAGGTTCGAAGCGGAGTCGGTGACGACCGCGATCCTCATCAGTTGACGTCCCCCAGCGTGCCCGAGTGCGCGCGTTCCGTGGCATATACCATATTCGTTAGACACTACCCATGACCTCAGACATCAAGCGCTATCGATTGCGTCATCGGGCGCGCCCGCTCGACGTGTGGGTCGCCGGTGAAGGAAAGCCGCTCGTGCTTCTTCACGGATGGGGACTTTCCGGGCGCGCGTACCGCGGTGCGATGCTCGCACTGGCCGATCATGGGTACCGCGTCGCCGCGCCCGGGATCGCCGTCGCAGACGATTGGGGGATCGAGCGCGCCGCTGAGTTCGCTGCCGAAGCGATGGCCGGCGTGGATGCAGCACCTGCGCCGATCGTCGGTCATTCGTTCGGCGGCGTGATCGGCACGCAGGTCACGATCGACCACACCGATTTCGTCAAAGCACTTATCGCGGTGGACTCGCCGTTGGTGTCACTCGGGAACCTGCGGCTCGGCCGGATCATGCTGCCCGGTACCCACTACCGCGTCGTTGGTCACGGACCGGCAGCGATCGCGTTGCTGCGTTCGGCGACCTCGCGCAGCGGCGTCGAGAGCCTTTGGCGCTCCGCACGCTGGTTCCTCGGAAAGCCGAAGGACGAGGTGCTCACGAAGGTTGCCGCCACCGGCATCCCGCGCGCGGTTCTGTGGGCCGAGCATGACACGCTGATCCCCATCGGGATCGGCGTGAAAGCAGCGAAGCTGCTCGACTGTGAGCTGACCGTGATCCATTCCAACAACGGCTGGCCGGGCGCGCGCCCACCCGACCACGACTGGCCGTTCCGCCAGCCGGTTCACTTCGCGAACACGGTGGCCGGTATCCTCGATGGATTGCTCCCGCCCGAGAAGAGCTCATGATGGCAACCGAAGAAGTCGCACGCGGCCAGTGCCACGCCGTCCTTCTGGACGAGCTCGGCAATCCGACGCCGTGCCCGACGCGCGCGCAGCCGGGTCACCCGTACTGCTCGAAGCACACGGGGCCGCTCCGCATGCACAAGCCAGAGTCGACCCAGCAGTTCTTCGAAGAGTGGGCGCAAACCGCGCAGCACGTGATCGAAAAGCGTCTCGGCAGAGACAAACCGGTGAAGGGCGAGCACGACCCGGAGCTTGTGCGCGCGCTGCTCCCGTTCGCGATGCCGATCTACTCGCTCTACTGGCGCGTCGACACGTACGGCATCGAGAACATCCCGACCGAAGGACCCGCGCTGCTCGCTGCCAACCACTCCGGCACGATCCCGATCGACGGCGCGATGTTGAAGCTTGCGGTGCTCAAGGAGCACGGCCGCAACCCATGGCTGCTCGCCGGCGATATCGCTTTCAAGATCCCCGGCTTCGGTGAGCTGATCAAGGTTGCGGGCAACGCGCCGGCCGATCGCGAGTCAACACTCGACCTGATGCGCAAGGGCGAGCTGCTCGGCGTCTTCCCCGAGGGATACAAGGGCATCGGCAAAGGCTGGAAGAAGCGCTACCAGTTGCAACGCTTCGGGCGCGGCGGCTTCGTCGAGGTGTGCATGGAGACCGGCGCGCCGATCATCCCCGTTGCCATCATCGGAGCGGAAGAGGCCTACCCGATGATCGGCAACGTGAAGTTCCTCGCGCGCCGGTTCGGCGCCCCGTACTTCCCGATCACGCCGACGTTCCCGCTCCTCGGCCCGCTCGGCGCGATCCCCCTTCCGTCGAAGTGGATCATCGCGTTCGGCGAGCCGATCCCTATGGTTCAGTACGGTCCGAAGGCGGTCGACGACACGCAGCTCGTCCTCGAGCTGACCGACCACGTTCGGCAGACCGTTCAGGACCTCATCAACGAGAACCTCGGGAAACGGCGGCACACGTTCATTTGACCGATGCTGTCGGGCCGAAGGTCCCATGGTCCCGATAGGACGCAAGAACGGTTTTCGGTTCTACCCCTAGAAATAGCCCTTTCGTGTGCTTGCCGGGCACCGCGCGCTCGTTACAGTCATCGATATGGAACTTTTCCTCGCAGCCAAAGGCACGATGACGTGGGTGCGCTCCCGGCTGACGCCGGCCAGCGAGCGCGGTGCGACCGCCGTCGAGTACGGCGTGATCGCCTGCTTCATCTGTGCCGTGGTCGTCATCGCCGTCTTCTTCCTCGGACAGTCGACGAACCACAACCTCGACTGCAGCGGTCAGACGATCGCAGCGCAGTCTGCGCCGGTCTGCTGAGCGCGCGCTTAGCGCGTTCTGTAGAAGGCGAAAACCTGAGCGAACAGGTTCTTCGAGTCGTCCGGTAGATCCACCGGACCGCCGAGCATCTTCGTGTAGAGGTAGATGAGCGCGCCGCGCTCGACCTGGCGCGCGACGTGCATCGCTCCGGGGAGATCCCGCCCGACGCACACCATCCCATGCGACGCCAGGAACACAGCGTTGGCCGTCTCCCCCATCGTCTCAACCGCGCTCTTCGCGATCTCGACCGTCCCGCTGATCGCATATTCGGCGACGCGAACCTCGTCTCCGACGTAGACGCCGAACTCGTCGAGGAACGCGGGGAGCGACACGCGCGCGGCTGCGAACGCGCTCGCGACGGTCGGGTGCGCGTGGATCACGGCGTTGACGTCTGCGCGCGCCTTGTAGCACTCGAGGTGGACCTTGTGCTCGACGGACGGGATCTTCTCGCCCTCCAGAACGGCACCCTCGAGGTCGAGCAAGCAGCAATCCTCAGGCCGGATCTCTTTGTATGGGATCGTCGACGGCGTGATGATCGCGCCGTCGGGGACGCGCATGCTGACGTTCCCGGACGTTCCCACCGTGAGATCGCGATCCTCCATCTCGATCGCATACTTGATGACGAGCTCGCGCTCGGCTTCGTACTTCATCGCAGCAATCCGCTCATCTTCATGGCCCTCTGATCGATGTCGTCGGCGCGCTCGCGCCACGCGGCGTAGAGCGCAGGGTACCCATGGGCTTCCACGGGGTCGATTTCGGCGCCCTTGTCGGCCATCGCTTTCGCCGCGCTGCGCACACCGCCGTGGTCGGGTGCGGCCGCCACGATCGCGGCACCGAGCGCGCTCGAGGCCGTTTCCGTCGCAACGCGGATCGGCCGCTTCGATGCGCCGGCCAGCGCTTCGCGGAACGCGCGCGCGCGCGCAACGCCGCCGGCGACCGCGATCTCCGACGGCGAGCCGTTGATCTCTTCAAGAACGTCCAGCCCTGCGCGCGCACCGAATGCGATCCCTTCGAGCAGCCCTCGCGCCAGGTCCGCGCGCGAGCGCCCCAGGGCGAGCACAGGAACAGGGAACTCGAACCCGCCGGAGCGGATCAGGGCGAAGTCGCGCGCGGTCGACGGGTATGAGTCGTAGAACCGCACGCCGCCCGCGCCGGCCTCAGACTGATCGGACTCCGCGACCAATGCAGAAGGCGAGACCGACACAAGGCCTGCAAGCCATGAAAGCGCCGCTCCTCCCTCACCACAATGAGATTCCTGGCTCAGCACGTCGGGCACGAGATGCGGAGACGTCCACGTTCTCCCCTTGGGGTCCAGTGCGAACTCCGAAACCAGCTGCGTCGCCAGCATCGTCGTCCCCGACACCACGAAGCCTTGACCACTCTCGATGACCCCGAGCGCAAGTGCGGCGCACTGCGTGTCTGCTCCCGCACAGAACACGGCGACGCCTTCGGGAAGCCCCAGTGGATTGCCCTTCTCTGCAACACCGGCGGGCTCACCGGCTGCTCGCAATGACGGCAGGATCGATTCCGGCACGCTGAGCGCACCGAGCAGATCCTGCGACCAGTGTCCCATCGCGACGTCGTACACGAGCATCTCCGCCGCTTGGGTCGGATCGGTCGCCCACACTCCGGTCGCGCGCGCGACGATCCAATCGCCGAACGAAAGTGCGACCGCCGGTTCGAGGTCGGGGTGGTTCGCACGGAACCACGCAAACCGCGCGGGGAAATAGATCATCGCGGGCAAGCGCCCGGCGACGCGATAGATCAGATCCGCGTGCGCGCGCTCTTGTTCCACGCCGAACTGCGCGCCGCGCCCGTCGGTGTTCGGTCCGACGTACAGCTCGCGGCCGCCGGCATCCAACAAGACAACACCGGTGCGCTGCGACGTAACGCCGACGCCGCGCAGGTCGCTTGCTCCGCATGTCTTCAGGGCTTCGGTGACCGACGCGCGCAAAGCTTCGATCGCGGTCGTGGGCTCCAACGTAGGAAAGCCGCTGTCGTCGGGCGTGTAGCGCCAGGGGTGCTCGCCGTACCCGACGCGATGGCCGTGCTCGTCGACGATGAGGCAGCGGCCGCCGCTCGTGCCGACGTCGATGCCCGCGTACAGGGCCACGGGCTTAGAGCACTTCGGGATTCACGACCGAGCCGGGGATCTTCCCTTCCAGCACGTCGTGGATCCCCTGGGCGATCGTCAGCGTGTGGTTCTGGATCGTTTCGATCGTCGAGCCGCCGATGTGCGGCGTGAGGACGACGTTGGGCATCGACGCGAGCGGGTGCTCCGGAGACAGGAACTCGTTCTCGAAATGATCGAAAGCGGCGGCAGCGAGACGGCCCTCTTGCAGCGCCTTCAACAGCGGCATTTCCGCTGCGATCCCGAAACGCGCGGTGTTCACGAAGAACGACCCCGGTTTCACGCGCGCGAACTCGTCTTCGCCGAGCAGCCCTCTGGTCGCCGGCGTCAGCGGCGCGTGCACGCTGATCACGTCTGCGCGCGCCATCAGATCGCCGAGCACGGGCACCGGCTCGATGCCGCTCGCGATCAGTGCTTCGGGATCGACGACGGGGTCGTAGGCCATGACCTTCGCTGCACCGAGTGCGAGCAGCTTCTCTGCGACCGAGCGACCGACGGCGCCGCATCCGACCAACCCGAACTCGAGGCTCGGCAACTCCCGACCTTGGTATCGCTGCTGCGCGATGCGCCCGTCGATCACCCAGCGGCCGTTGCGGATGTCGTCGTCGGCTTCGACGATCCAGCGGAGCAACGTGAACATAAGGCCGACGGTCAGCTCGGCGACCGCGTTCGCGTTGCGGCCCGGTGTGCGGATCACGACGACGCCCTGTTTGGTCGCGGCGGGCACGTCGACATTGTTGGGGTCGCCGCGACACACGCCGAGGTACTTCAGACCGCTCTTCTCCAATACCTCCGCCGAGATGTGATCGGCCTCGACGATCAGCACGTCGACTCCCGCCAGCCGTTCCACAAGCTGCTCGGCGGAATGCAGCTTGATCGGCACATGGTCGTTCCAGGCGTCGATCTTGAGGTCGCCCAGCGCGCGCAGGAGGTCGACGCCGGGACCGGCGAGCGGGGCGAGGGAGAGGATCGTCAGCACGGCCGGGAGTGTAACCGGCCTAGAGCGGAAGCTTGAAGGCGATGATGCCGCTGAGGGGGCTGAGCGGGCTTTGGCCGATCGTGCCGGCGAAGAGGTTCTCGAGGTTGTGATTGAACGCTTTGAACTCGAGGTCGGTCTCGCTCGTGCCGATCGCGACGTAGATCGAGTCGCCCACGATGACGGGAGCGCTCGACGGCGGACCGGGGATCGGACGGAAGGCGAGCGGCACGCCGGTACCGGCGTCGTACGCGTTGAGTGAGAACGTGACGGTGTCGGCCATCAGCACCACGCCGTTCGCATAGGTGACCGCGCCGTACGACGGGAGCGCGAACGGGCTACGCCACAGGATCGCGCCGGACTGCTCGTTGATCGCGACGAGGTAGAACAGCCGGGTCGGGTCGGTCAGCAGGGTCGTATCGAGCTTCGGCCCGCTCGGATCGTCGAGCGTGTTCGCGATCGGCGTCGATATCGCGATCGCGCCGAAGATCGCCGGCTTCCCGTTCGCCACGCCGACGGCCGTCGTTCCGATGAAACCGCCGACCGCGAAGCCGGTCTGGACGTGGCCCGACTCGCCGCCGTGCGCGCGCCAGATCTCTTTACCCGTCTCGATGTTGAGCTTGTAGTACCAACCGTCCTTGCCGCCCTCGCCGACGGCAGTGCCGTTATCGAGGATGTTCGGCGACGCTCCGAAGTCGTCGTCGAGGTCCTGTACGCCGCGCGGGTGGAACTGCCACAGCATGTCGCCGGAGCGCGCGTCGATCGCGAACATCCCTTCCCGGCCGACCTCGCCTGCTTTCGCCGACTCTGTGGGATGGTCGCAGTTGCCCGTACCGAAGACGAGGATCCCGTCGTTCGGACCGGTCGGCTGCAACGCCGGGGACGACCACACGTCGCCGCACCCCCAGCCAGTCCCCGAGCCTTCAGTCAATGAGTGGAGGACGACCTGACGTTCGGGATCGAACTTGTAATCCAAGTTGAAGACGTACGGAGGGACCGGGGGGGCGGGTGCGACGGGGTTGACGAGGATGTCGCGGAGTCCGGTGAACTGCTGAAGGGTGAACGAGAGGATCCCGGCTCTTCCAACATGTGCGTTGTTGTGGACATCGAACCCCACCACGATGTGATCGCCGTCCGCGAAGTGAGCGACGAGCGGTGAGGACTCGATCTCGATCTCGGGGTTGATCCCTGCTTTGGTTTGCTGCGCTTGATAGTCCGGTGTGCGCGGGTCGACATCGACCTTGGCGAGCAGCTTGCCGCCGTTCGCGCCCGGGGACAGTGCATACAGCGTGCCGCCCCCTCCGAACAGGACTACCTTCACCGGGCCGACGCCCGGGATGCGAACGGTGTCGACGGCCGCGGTCGACACGATCTTGCCGAACCCGATCTGGTGGTTGTCGTCGACCTTGAAGGTCCAAAGGGTCTTTCCGGTCGCGGCGTCGACGGCGTAGAAGTTCCCGCCCCAGTCCCCCGCGTAGACGATCCCATCTGAAACCGTCGTCGAGGCCGACATCGACTCCGGCGCGTGCATGTACCACTTCGGGATCATGAGGGCGGCGTTCGCCGTATTCAGGGAGGTGCAGCTGCTCGTCTGGGAGAAGGTCTGCGTGTTCGTCCGCCCGTAACGAGTCCAGTCACAGCTCGCGGCAGCGTCGTGAGGCTTGGCGCGCGCCGGAATGATGACCATCGCGGTCGCGAGGACGGCCAGGAGGGCGAGGGGGCGGCGGCTCACGCTGACACGTTCGTCATGCGGGCCCCGGGCCCCTGCCGATGTTCCGTTTTTACTTCGTCCAGGCTTTGCGCGGTTTGTCCGGCCGGTACCAGGGGATCAGCTTTCGGTTCTGCATGTCCCGGCCGTGGTCGTAGCGGGGCTTCCACGCGTCTCCGAGCTGATCGTGCGTGGGCTCGTGCTCCCACGCCTTCATCTCGTCGTACGACTCCCATTCGCTGATGACGAACCAGCGTCCGTCGATCATCGAGCGGCCGTAATGCGCCCAGATATAGCCGGGTTGCTTCTTGGCCAGCTCGTACATCGCTTCCATGTCTTGCTCGAACGCGGCTTGGTCGGCTTCCGTCACGAAGAACTGAAGGATCGAAACCCATGTCGTGTCGTACGGGAAGCCTTTCTCGTCGAGCGGCGGCAGCGTGTTGGGCCTATCGTTGGGCGTCGCGTCGGCCATCGTTCGGTCCTCCTTACATGTTGACTCTCGTGTCAGGTGCCCGAGAGAATGCCCGCGTTACCGCCCTCCACGCAAGAAACGACCCGAAGGGATAACCCTGAGAGACGCTGCGGTCATCGTCGGCATCGGCCATACCGAGTTCAGCAAGAACATCGGACGGCCCGAGCAAACCATCGCGCTTGAGGCGATCAAGATGGCGCTCGACGACGCCGGCTTGTCGCCGAAGGACGTCGACGGCACGGTGAAGTATTCGCTGGAGAACACGTTCGAGCACGACGTCGCGCGCAACCTCGGGATCCCGAACCTCCGCTATTTCGGCGATGTCGCGTACGGCGGCGGCGCGGGGTGCGGAGCCGTCGGGCATGCGGCGATGGCGATCGCGACTGGCACGGCTGAAACCGTCGTCGTGTGGCGCGCGCGCAACCGTGGTTCCGGCGGCAGGCCGTGGGCGTCGAAGTCGAATCGGATCGGCGGAGAGCTGCAGTGGTATCTGCCGTGGGGCCTGTCGCGACCGGTCGATCAGATCGCGATGCTCACGCGCAGGCACATGATCGAGTACGGCTCGACCGACGAGCACCTCGCCGCCGTCGCGATGGCGTTCCGCGAACATGCCTTGAACAACCCGTCCGCGATGATGCGTAAGCCGATGTCGCGCCAGGATTACTTCGACGCGCGCTTCGTGTCCGAGCCGCTACGGCTGTTCGACTGCTGCCTGGAGTCCGATGGTGCTCTGGCCGTCGTATTAACGACACCCGAGCGCGCGCGCGACCTCAAGCAACCGGGTGCGCTGGTGAGCGGCTTCTCGCAAGGTATCGGCCCCGACCACATGGTGATGGCCAACTACTTCACACC
>Ga0070732_10002159_pt1 | contig 10696 bp, 8 predicted proteins | sample Coa_R1_5_FD_66449 | JGI IMG/M metagenome (GOLD analysis project Ga0070732, IMG submission 66449) | Surface soil microbial communities from Centralia Pennsylvania, which are recovering from an underground coalmine fire - Coalmine... | ecosystem: Environmental > Terrestrial > Soil > Unclassified ...
CATGCCGTAGCAGTGGGCGAGCCAGGTCCTGCCCGCACCGGGATCGCGCGCCACTGGAAAGCCCAGCGAATGCCCAACCTGCGGCGCGTAGACATCGCCATCGGCAAGAGGGGTGAACGGGAGATCGGCGGTGATCGGGCGGTCCAACTCGGCGCGTAAGCTCCGTTGCGCAGTTCCGAGAGTCCGAGCCTTGGTGGGCTCGTCAGCGTGAGGATCGGCCCACTGGACTACGTAGTTGTCCTGAGAGCGGACCACCGCCAGACCGTCGAAGTAGCCGGAGCGGACCAGTGCCTTGACGTTGGCGACGTAGTGCGGCGCGAACGCCGCCGCGAGCTCGATGACGACCCGCCCGGCGGCGAGGTCAAGGTAGAGAGTGGTGTCGGGGTCAAGGGGCCGCCAGTCACTCGGTTGAGACGCCCCGAGCACCGCCGCCATCGTGCCGGGTTGCGGCGGCGCAATCGCTCCGACGGTGGCAGTAGCGGCGGGACGAGAGGGCGCCGTGGGCTGCGCCGGCGAACCGAGAGGGAGCGCGAGAAGGCTTGCCACCACCGCCGATCCGACCAGGCGCTGGAGTGAACCCATACTCAGGACAGTAGCACAACCCTATCCCTTGTGAGGTCAATCTGTGACCCTCTATGTGTGGTACACAAATCCCTTTCTCTTAGAAGAGAGAGGGGATCGCACGCTTACGCCGCCAGGACCGGGCCGCATTGGAGCGCGAGAAGCTCCAAGTGGCGGAAAAGGAGGGCGAGTCCATCATCGAGATGGCCCGCAGCGAGGAGGGCGGCGCCAGGACCGCCTGGCAGCTCGTCCAGGGCGGCACGGCCCTTGCCCGCAAGATCCCGCACGCCGACGAGCGGGTCACCTTCGAGCGGCGTGTCTCGCAGCTACTCACTGCCGCCGCGTAACCGCCGATCGATCAGCTTCAACCCCACGTACCGCGTGGGGCTTTTTCTTGGTGGAGCGGATCAGCAGGGATCTTCGCTGGACTTGTCACGGCCGGAAGGAAAATCTCGGCGCCTTGGCCGCGGGCTTCTTCCAATGCGCCTCAAGGAAGACGCGGATCTCCGCTAAGGACTCTGCGGTTATCGCTCGGCGCCGCCGCTCCTGGTACGACCCGGCGGCCGAGTTCACGCTCCCGTAGGCGGCGCGTTCCGCCCCGACCGAGACGAGCCAGCGCTCGAAGACCCGCCGGACCGATGACAAGGTCGCGCGACCGGCGCCGGGTCTCCCCGGCGCCGGCTTCACGCTGTCGGCCGGGTGCTTCCCGGGTCAGAGCGCGCGGATGATCCACCAGACGTAGGCGTTCAGCGGCCGCGTGTCGCTGCCGCCCGGATCGGGTTCCTCTGACGGCACCGAGTCAAAGTACTGACTTGCCACGGAGCTGTCGATGTTGTAGCGATTGTGTCCCTGGGTCTGGGTAATGTTCGTCACAAGATGGGTGTGCGGCCCCACGGCGCTGTATTGCAACGATCCCAGGTTGTTGCCCGTGTTGCCACCCGTGTGGTCGGCGACGCGCGAGTCGCGGTCGGGATCATTGGGCGGATCGGTCGGAGTACCGCTGGCGCTCCTGTCCACGCCGCGCAAGAACATGCCGCGGAGATCGGGCAGGATGAAGTAGCCCTGGTCGGCGGTTCCCCAGGCGGTGCCGAGGATCGCGGCGAGCTGCGGGTAGTCGTCGGATTCCTCCTGGCTGCCATCGCAAACCAGCCAGCCGGCGGGAGCCGGCGCGCTGCCGGCGTAGGCGACGATGCTGCCGATCGGGGGCTGCGGGGCTGCGTCCTTCTGTGCTTGCTGGTCCATATTGTTCCTTTCCGATTTGCGGTTTCCAGTTGCACCGTGGCGGTCGATCCGTCCGGCACCGGAGCCGCTCGTGTCCCATTCACTCCTTCCCTCGCAGGCTGAGCGAAAACCGGATCACGCCGCGGCGCCGCCCGGCCGCAAGCCGTTTGCGACTTGTTGTGTGCTAAGCTGTTGTCTCAACCGTGAGCGGTCTGTCTTCTCGGGAGATCACCCACCTGCTCCAGGAGTGGCGCCCCGGCAGCTCCGAGGCCGAGCACGAGCTTTGGCCGGTCCTCTATCGGGAGCTGAAGTCGCTCGCCCGCGGCATGCTGCGCGGCGGCGCGGCGCAGCGGCGCCACGGCACCACGAGCCTGGTGCACGAGGTCTATCTGCGTCTGCTCGGGCCGGCGGCGGCCGGCCTGAGCCTCAACGACCGCGGTCACTTCTTTGCCGTCGCCGCACGCGCGATGCGCTACGTGCTGATCGACGAGGCCCGCCGCCGCAGGGCGCGGAAGCGCGACGGCGAGGACACGCGGGCCGAGATCCCGGAGGAGTGTACCGATCCGTGCGCCCAACCGCCGGAGACCATGCTCGCGGTACACGCCGCCCTCGAGCGGCTGGCGACCATCAATCCTCGTTACGAGCGGCTGGTCGAGCTGCGCTACTTCGCCGGCCTCTCGGTCGAAGAGACCGCCGCCGCCTTGGGCGTGTCGCGGCCGACGGTGATCCGCGACTGGCGAACGGTGCGCACCTGGCTCTATGGCGAGCTCCAGAGCTGACCACTGCCCGCCGCCGGACCTGCGGCGTGTCGACGAGCTGGTGCTGGCCGCCGCCGCCCTCGACCCTACGGAGCAGGAGAACTTCCTGCGCCAGGCCACCACCGCGCCGGACGTCCTGGCGGAGGTGCGCCGCCGCCTGGCGGCCGCCGCCTCGCTGCCCGAAAGCTTTCTGGCGATCCCCGCCGCCGAGCTGCTGGCGGTGGCGTCACGCATCGCGGCTCCGTCGCCGCCGCAGCCGCCGCAGCCGCCGGCCGGCGGCGAGCGCTACCGGCTAGCGGAACAGGCCGGCCGCGGCGGCATGGCCACCGTCTACCGCGCCTTCGATCGCCAGCTCGAGCGCCCGGTGGCCCTGAAGCTCCTCGACCGAACCGAGCCCGAGGCGCGCCAGCGCTTCCTGCAGGAGGCGCAGGCCCAGGCGCGGGTGCGCCACGACGGCGTCCTGGAGGTCTACGAGACCGGCGATCTGCAAGGGCGCCCTTTCATCGCCATGCGCTGGGTGGCCGGCCCGACGCTGGCCGGCCTGCGCAGCGAAACATCGCTGGAACAGCAGGTCCGCCTCATGGCGCAGGTGGCCGAGGGCCTTCACGCTGCTCACCGCGAGGGCCTGATCCACCGCGACGTCAAGCCGTCCAACATCCTCGTCGAGAAGACCCCGGACGGTGATTGGAAGCCCTGGATCGCCGACTTCGGCATCGCCGTACAGGCCGCGGGCGGACCCGCCGCGCTGGCCGGCACGCCGGCCTACCTGGCGCCCGAGCTGCTACACGCGTCCGCGAGCAGTGGCGCGCCTGCCGACCGTCGCGCCGACGTGTACAGCTTCGGCGCCACGCTCTACGAGCTCTTCGCCGGCAGACCGCCGTTCGACGCCGCCGACCTGCCGGCGCTGCTCGACCAGGTCCGTCACCAGGAACCGACGCCGCTGCGCCAGCTCGTGCCGTCGCTGCCGCCGGAGCTCGCGGCGATCGTCCACCGGTGCATGGAGAAGGACCCGGAGGCGCGCTATCCCTCGGCGCGCGCCGTCGCCCTCGACCTCCGCCGCTACCTCGACGGCGAAGCGGTCGAGGCCCACGCCGCGAGCCTGGTCTACCGTCTGACCAGGTTCACCCTCCGCCACCGTCGCCTGCTCACGGCGGCGGCCGCCACCGCCGTGCTCCTGGTCGGTGCGCTGGCCGTCGCGGCATGGCTCGGCGTCGCGGCGCGCGCGGCCAACCGGCGCGCCGAGCTGCGCCGCGGCCAGGCCGAGGAGCTGATCGCCTTCATGCTCACCGACCTGCGCGATCGGCTCGAGCCGCTCGGCAAGCTCGACATTCTCGACGAGGTGGGGCGGCGGGCGTTAGGGTACTTTGCCGCGGTGCCGCGGCAGGAGCTGTCGGACGACGAGCTGGCGCACCGCTCCCGGGCGCTCTACCAGATCGGCGACGTGCGCATCCGCCAGGGCAAGCTGCCGCAGGCCCTCCCGCCGCTCGAGGAGTCGCTGGCGCTGGCTCAGACGCTGGCCAACCGCGATACGCAAAGCCATGAGCGCCTGTTCGGCCTCGGGCAGAGCCACTTCTGGGTGGGCTACGTGCATTGGGAGGAGGGCGACCTCACCGGTGCCCGTCCGCATTTCCAGACCTACCGCGCGATCTCCGACCGCTTGGTGAGCCTCGAACCGGAGCGCGCGGACTACCGGATGGAGCTCTCCTATGCCGAGAGCAACCTGGGTTCGGTGGCGCGCCAGGCCGGCGACCTGGCCGCGGCGCTCGCCAGCTTCCGACGCAGCCTGGCGCTCAAGCAGGACCTGGTGCGCCGCGATCCTGCCAAGCAGGACTGGCGCTTCGAGCTGGCGGCCGCCCACGACCTCGTCGGCCACACGCTGATGAACATGGGTCGCCTCGACGAGGCGCGGCCGCATTTCGACGCCAGCCTGGCGCTGCGCCAGGAGCTGGTCGCCCAGTCGCCGGCACGCTACAAGTTCCGCGACTTCCTCGGCACCAGCCACGACTCGCTGGTCATCTGGTGGGAGGACCGCGGCGGCATCGAAGAGGCGCTGGCGCACGACCTGGCGGCCCAGGGGATCTTCACCGCCCTGACGCAGCACGATCCGCAGAACCAGCTCTGGCGCTGGAAGCTCGATCTCAGCCGCATGAAGGAGGGCCACCTGCTGGTTCTCCGCGGCGAAACAGGCCAGGGCGTCGCCCGCCTTGGCGCCCTGCTGAAATCGGTCGCGGAGCACGCGGTGCGCGAGCCCGCCGACCGCCGGTGGCAGCTGCTCGTGGCGTGGACACGCATCCACTTCGGCGCGGCGCTGCTGGCCGCTGGCGGCGCCGGCGAAGCGGGCAACCAGGCGCAGCAGGCGGTCCAGGGACTGCGGGCCGTGCTGGCGAGGCAGCCCGGCGACCGCGACACCACGCGCTGGCTCGCCACCGCGCTGGTGCTCCTGGGGCGGGCGGAGAGCCGCAACGGTGCGTCAGCCGCGGCGGGCGCCGCCTGGAAGCAGGCCGCCAACCTGCTCGCGCCCGCCACGCGCGCGGCGATCGACGTCGACATCCTTGCTCCCTGGGCCTCCGCGCTGCTGCTGCTGGGCCGCCGCGCCGAGGCGAGCCCCGCGCTTGCCGTCCTCACCGCCAGCGGCTACCGGCAACCCGAGCTCATGGAGCTGGTCCGCGCCGCCGGCTCGCGCGCCGCCGGCTCGCAACTCGCCAACCCGGCCGCGATCGCCGGTCGCGGCCGATAGCAATCTCACAAGGAGCAAGATATGAACACCCTCGTCGTCGAAGTCCGACACCATCCCGACGGCACGACCACCTTCCACCAGCCGCCCGGCCGCAATCGCGATGAGTACCTCGTTCGGGGCGACCAGATCTTCATCTTCCGTAACTTCTGCCCGGTGCATTTGCAATTCGTCGCCAACGTCCCGCTGACCGCCGTCGGCTTCGCCGAGGTTGACAACCCGATACCGCAACACTCCACCGCCGGTCCGTGCGGCGGTTGCTTTTCCCTGGAAACGGCATTCAAGCTTGGCGGCGGCACGCTCGCCACGCCCCTGATTCTCGATCACGGCGATCGCGACAAGCCTCTGGGCGGCCGCTATCACTTCAAGCTGTGGACCTTTGGCGACAATGGCAGCGACGTCGTCCTCACCGTGGGGATCGACCCGCAGATCTACAACCAGGGGGACGGCCCGGACCCGGACGGCGATCGGCGCTCGCGAGCGAGGGATTAGGCCTGGTACTGCGCCGCTACCCCGCCCGCCGGTAACGATCGAAGCTCCGGGTGGCGAGCCAGGCGGCGACGAGGGCGAAGGCGGCGAGGAGGCCGAGGTTGCGCGGCAGCAGCGCCCAGTCGCCCTCGAAGCTGCCGCGCGCCGCCACCACCGCCCAGTTCACCGGGTTGAACAGGGCCGCGGAGCGGATCCAGGCCGGCATCAGGTTGCCCGACATCATCATGCTCGACAGGAAGGTCGACGGCAGCACGATGAAGTTCATCACCGCGATGACCAGCTCCTGGCGGCGCGTGAGCAGCGCCAGCGCGTTCGAGACCGCGCCGAAGGCGGCGCCCAGGAGCGCCGCGACCAGCAGCACCAGCGTCACCCCCGCGGCCCCGCCGTGCGGGCGCGCGCCGATCGCCGCCGAGACCAGCAGGATGATCGCGGCCTGCACCGCCACCTGCACGGCCGAGTAGAGGATGCGGGCGGCGAGCAGGGCGCCGCGCGCCACCGGCGTGGCGAGCAGGCGGTCGAGGACGCCGCGGTCGATGTCGGCGAGCATCCCCATGCCGGAGTAGGCCGCGCCGAACAGCGCCGTCATGATGGCGATCCCGGGCGCCAGGAACTGCACGTACGAGGCGGCGCCGAAGCCGGGGAGCGCCGCGACCGACCGGAAGAGCTGCCCGAACAGCAGCACCCAGAGGATGGGCTGCACGATCGAGATGATGACGAACACCGGCATGCGCACGTTGGCGCGCACCAGCCGCACGAAGAGGTGCCAGAGATCGCCGACGGCTTCCATCAACTCGCCCCTGGCGCCGAGGACCGCGCGCCTCCGTCGCCGGGGTCGCCGGGGCTGCCGGGGCCGCCGGGGGCGCCGGGTCCGTCTGGGCGTCCGGGGCCGCCGGGACCGGGCCGGGAGTCGCCGGCGCCTTCGCTGCGATAGGCGTGGCCGGTGGCATCGAGATAGACGTCGTCGAGCGACGGCCGGCTGAGCGCCACCTGGGCCACCGCCAGCCCGGCGCGATCGAGCGCGGCGAGCAGCGACGGCAGGGCGCTGGCGCTGTGCGCCACCTGCGCGTACAGGGTGGTGCCGTCGACGAGCACCGCCGCCACCTCGTCGAGACCGGCCAGCACCTGCCGCGCCGCCGCCACCTGGCCGCGGTCCGCCAGCTCGACCGAGACGCGGTCGCCGCGCAGCCTTGCCTTGAGCGCCTCCGTCGTCCCCTCCGCGACCACCCGCCCGCCGTCGAGGATCGCCAGCCGCTGTGCCAGCTGGTCGGCCTCCTCGAGGTAGTGAGTGGTCAGCAGCAGCGTCAGCCCCTGCCGCGCCAGGCCGCGGACCTCCTCCCACATCACCGTCCTGCTCTCCGGGTCGAGCCCGGTGGTCGGCTCGTCGAGGAAGAGCACCTCCGGCCGATGCACCAGGCCCATGGCGACGTCGAGGCGCCGCTTCATGCCGCCGGAGTAGGTGATCGCCGCGCGGTCCGCCGCGCCGCGCAGGTCGAACAGCCCGAGCAGCTCGTCGACGCGGACGCGCAGGGCCGCCGCCGGCAGGCGGTAGAGCTGGCCCTGCAGCGTCAGGTTCTCGCGCCCGGTGGCGGTCGGGTCGACCCCCGAGGCCTGCGCCACGTACCCGATCCGCAGCCGCACCTCCCGCGGCCGCGCCGCGACGTCGATGCCGCAGACCGTGGCCGACCCGCCCGAGGGCGCCGACAGCGTGGCCAGGATGCGGACCGTCGAGGACTTGCCCGCCCCGTTCGGGCCGAGCAGCGCGAACACCTCTCCGGGCGCGACGGCGAACGACACCCCGTCGAGCGCCACCACCCGGCGGGCGCCGCGGGGGCCGCCGGCATAGGTCTTACGGAGATCCTCGACCTCGATCGCAGGGGTCATCGGCGATCAACGCGATCGGGCAGGAGCCAAGGAGAGGATCGTCAAGCAGGGTCGCGGAGGCTCGGGCGGGGTCCAGCGCTAGCGGTGACCCGCTGCCCGCATCCCTCTCGCCGCGCCCATGGCGCCCGCGGCGCCCGCAGTGCTCGCAGCGCTCGCGCGCGGCCGGAAGCTGGCCTGGCCGCGCGGCACCCTGAACGCCTGGCCGCGGAAATGAGCGGCCGGGGCACCGCGGTGATGCGGGTGGAAACCGCGCTCGGCGAAGCTGCGGTGGGCGTTGAGCCCGAAGCCGGGGACGCCGAAGACCGACGTGCCGCCGTAGGGCCAGTAGCCGCCGAAGCCGCCGTAGGCGCCGAAGCCGCCGTAGAAGTCGCCCAGCGTCGTGCCGCCGCCGTAGCCGTTGTCGACCGCGCCCTGCTGGGCGAGCGCGGCCTGGGCCTGCAGCATCGCGACGGCCGCCTCGTCGCGCGCGGCCGCGGCGGCGTCGGCCCGCGCCGCCAGCTGCTCACGCTGCTCCTGGAGATGTGCGGCATGCTCTTCGCGGCTCACCCAGGTCCCGCCCTCCTGGACCATGCCGTGCAGCCGCATCGCGTTGTCGTAGGGGATCCAGCGGTCGAGCGACTCCTCGTAGACATAGCCGAAGCCGCGCAGCAGACCCGCGAGGCCCGGATCGCGAGGATTGATCTCCGCGGCGCGGAGCGCCGACTCGCGCTCCGCCTGCGGCAGCTTGTTGGCGCGGGCCCAGCGCGCCAGCTCGAGCCAGTCGGCGGCGCTCGGCGGCCGCGGGCCGCGGGCGCGGCTCTCGAGGTCCTGCTGGCGCCGCGAGTACTCGGCGAAGCTCGAGTCCGACTTCTCGACCCGGTCGACGGCGCTGCGCGGCAGGCTGACCACGCCGCCTGGCATGTGCACGCGCACCTGCGCGTCGCCAACCTCGGCGACCACGTTCTCGAACGAGCGGCCGTTCTTGAGATAGACGTCGTCGCCGAGCAGCGGCGCCCCCGGCAGCACCCCAAGGAGGATTGCCAACGCAGCTGAGCTCGTGCGCATCGTGCTTCCTTTCGGCCGCGGCGGACAGCCGCTCACTCGCCACATCTTACCACTCTTGCCACCGCCACGGCCCTCCGCGACGCGCCTGCCGCCGCGCCCGCCGCGGGGGGGCGCTATACTATTGTCGAAATCGACATCGCTGCGGCGGGAGTGGTCACATGGCGAAGGCGAAGCTCCTGGCATTGCTCACCCGCGACCACCGCGCGCTGGCCGAGCAGGAAGCCGCCGCCGGCCACAAGGACAAGGCGGCGCAGCTCTACCTGCGGGCCGGCGACTTCGACCACGCGGCGCGGCTGGCCGCCGAGATCGGCGACGAGCGCCTGGCGGTCGAGGCCGCCCTGCGCGCCACCCTCGGCGCCGTGCCAGACGGCTATGCCGCGGCCGGCGCCCAGCAGGCCGCCGAGCTGCTGGCGGTCAAGGGCCATCACCGCGAGGCGGGCGAGCTCTTCGAGCTGGCGCGCGCCTGGCGCCAGGCCGCGGAGACCGCGCTCAAGCTGCACCAGCCGGCGCGCGCCGCCCGCCTCTACGAGCGCGGGCGCCTGTTCGGCGACGCGGCGATCTACTACTCCCGCGCCGGGTTGGCCGAGGACGAGCTGCGCGTGCTGAAGCTCGAGTCCGATCGCCTGCGCGAGGGCGGCGGCCGCGGCCGCCGCGGGGAGCTCCAGGCCGCCCATGCGGACCCGGCCCTTCAGCGGATCGACCTCCGCCGCGCCGAGCTGCTGCGCCGCCTGGGCAAGCGCGCCGAGAGCGCCTCGCTGCTGCGCGAGGCGGCGCCGACCGCGCAGACCGGCAGGCTGCTCGAGCAGGCCGGCCAGCACGAGCAGGCGGTCAACGCCTACCTGGCCTCGGGCGAGCTCGACGAGGCGGTGCGCCTGCTGGGCAGCCAGCCCGGCATCGACCGCCGGCTGGCGGCCGAGGTCTACCTGCGCGCCGGACAGCCGCTCACCGCGGCCCATCTCCTCGCCACCCTGGGGCTGTCGCGCGAGGCGGCGGAGGCCTACGAGGCCGGCGGCGATTGGGGCCGCGCCGGCTCGCGATGGGAGGCCGCCCAGGACCAGGACCGCGCCGCCCACGCCTACCTGCGATCCGGCCGCACCCGCGACGCCGGGCGCTGCTTCGGCGCCGCCGGCAAGCCGCACCTCGCCGCCGCGTCCTATGCCAAGGCCGGCGACCGCGCGGCGGCGGCCGAACAGTTCCTGAGGGCGGGACAGCCGCTGGCGGCGGCGAGAGAGCTGCTGGCGATGGGCGGTGCCGGCGACAAGGCCGCCGCCGCCAAGCTCCTGCTCGCCATCCCGGCAAGCAGCGCCGACCACGAGGCCGGCACCCTGCTGCTCGTGCCGCTGCTGCTCGAGCAGGGGCTGCGGGACGACGCGCTGCGCCGGCTGCGCGCGCTGCCGCCTACCTCGGCCGCTTCCGCGGCGGTGGCGGCGATCTCCGGCGCGACCGGCGTCCCCGGCGTCCTCGGCGTCCCCCCATCGGCGCCGTCCCAGCTCGCCGTCGGCCAGCTGCTCACCGAGCGCTACGAGATCCTCGCCGAGCTGGGGCGGGGCGGTATGGGACGGGTCTACCAGGCCTTCGACCGCGAGGTCGGCGAGCCGGTGGCGATCAAGACCCTGCTCGGCCTGCCCGACGAGGACAGCGGCAACGACGCCGAGCGCCTGCTGCGGGAGCTCCAGATCTGCCGCAAGATCACCCACCCCAACGTGGTGCGGGTCTTCGACCTCGGACGCTTTGCCGGCGGCATCTTCCTGACCATGGAGCTGCTCGAGGGCGAGCGCCTCGACCAGCGCCTCGCCCGCCTGGGCCCGCTGCCGCCGCCGCTCGCCCGGCATTTCCTCTGCGAGGTCGCGGCCGGCCTCGGGGAAGCCCACTCGCTTGGCATCGTGCATCGCGACCTCAAGCCGAGCAACGTCTTCCTGACGCCGCTGCGCCTCAAGATCCTCGACTTCGGCATCGCCCGCCGGCTCGACGGCGACACCCGCTTGACCGCCACCGGCTTCGCCGTCGG
>Ga0070732_10002160_pt1 | contig 10693 bp, 11 predicted proteins | sample Coa_R1_5_FD_66449 | JGI IMG/M metagenome (GOLD analysis project Ga0070732, IMG submission 66449) | Surface soil microbial communities from Centralia Pennsylvania, which are recovering from an underground coalmine fire - Coalmine... | ecosystem: Environmental > Terrestrial > Soil > Unclassified ...
TAGCGCCAGGGCTTCAGCCCGGCCCCTCGTGCGGAAGGACCCTTTGGCCAGTATCGGGCAGCGGATGAGCTCCCGGCCCAAACCCGTCCGCGAGAGCACTAGCGCCCCGCCGTATCGGCCCGCACCCTAATAGGGTGCTCAAGAAAGCAGGGGACTTCCTCTTCCCGGTCGAACCCCTCACCCCTTGGGGCCCACTCCGAACCTTGCGTCATAGGTGTGGTACGGCGGATTTGATCACCCATGACATCACCTCCTGGGCGACACAATAAAAGAACCGCGGCGGCTGTGGCCGTCATGCTAACCAGCCCGGACCGCGCCTTCACAACCGAACTGGCCTTAACCGAAAACATCAGCGAGCGTGGGGCGCGCGTGCTGACAAAGAAGGTTTGGTGGGCCAACGAGTCCGTGGTGATTAAGTCCCTGGAGGGAGACCTGCAGTCCGAAGCGCGCGTCGTCTACCGCCAGCCCGTGCGTGAAAATGTCTTTGCCATTGGCTTGGAGCTACTCGGGCCAACGGGCAATTGGCGCGGCAAATCTGGCTAACTTTCACCCTGGAAGATAGGCCGCGGTTGCTTTTTCTTGGTGCTCGTCCAACAATGAACTTGTGGCTGTGTTCTCTGATTTCTGGCGACACCCGAGGTAACCATGCCTGAAGCCGTGATTGTTTCTTCCGTACGCACTCCCGTTGGACGCGCTAACAAAGGCTCGCTGCGGGCCACGCGTCCCGACGATCTTGCCGCGCTGGCCATCAAGGAAGCGCTCGCGCGTGTGCCCGGGCTCGACGCCAAGGAAATTGACGACGTGATTCTCGGCTGCGCCATGCCCGAAGGCGAGCAAGGCATGAACGTAGCGCGCATCGCCGCGCTTCGTGCTGGCTTGCCCGTGGAAACGTCCGCGATGACCATCAACCGGTTCTGCTCGTCCGGGTTACAGGCTATCGCGCTGGCTGCGGAGCGCATTCGCGGCGGTTCCTCTCAGGTCATTGTCGCGGGCGGCACCGAGTCCATGTCCCTGGTGCCCATGGGCGGCAACAAAATTTCGCCCAATCCCTGGCTCGTCGATCATTCTCCCGACACTTACATCAGCATGGGGCTCGGCACGGAGCACGTCGCGCGCAAATTCGGCATCACCCGAGAGCAAGCCGACGAATTCTCACTGAATTCGCACAAGAAAGCGCTCGCGGCCATCGCCGCCGGGAATTTCAAGGACGAAACCTTTCCCGTCGAAGTGAAAATCACTTCGGTTCCCAACGGAAACGGCGCGTCTTCCAAAGGGAAGTCCGCGCCCAAGCCGATCACGCAAACGCTGACCTTCTCCGTGGACGAAGGCCCGCGCGCAGACACTTCTCTCGACGCGCTTGCGAAACTGAAGCCCGCGTTTCATGTGAAAGGCACGGTCACAGCAGGAAACAGTTCGCAGATGAGCGATGGTGCGGCGGCTGCAGTCGTGATGTCCGACGCGCGCGCGAAATCGTTGGGAGCAAAACCGCTCGCGCGCTTTGTGGCTTTTGCAACTGCCGGCGTTCTCCCGGAAGAATTCGGCATCGGTCCCGTTGCCGCGATTCCGAAAGCTTTGAAGCTCGCGGGACTCTCGCTGAACGACATTGCTTTCATTGAGCTGAACGAAGCGTTCGCGGCGCAATCACTTGCCGTTATTCAGCAGGCAGGTCTTGATCCCGCGAAGGTCAATCCCAACGGCGGCGCGATCGCTCTTGGCCATCCGCTCGGCTGCACGGGCGCGAAACTCACAGCCAGCATCATTCGCGAATTGCAGCGCCGCAATGCTCGTTACGGCATGGTGACCATGTGCATCGGCGGCGGCATGGGCGCCGCCGGCATCCTCGAGCGCCTCGCGTAAAATCGGTCATGCGTAACCACCTGCGTGTCATCCCGAGCCCGGTCCCCGGCTTTTGGCGAACGGCGGTGAGGGATCTGCTTCTCGTTTCCCGCCCTGTCGCGACCTATATGATTGTGCTGCTGGCCGTCTTCTCGCTTTGCGCACAGGCGCAGGAACCGATGCCGCTGGCGCACGGAACTGTGCCCGGCGAACCGCACCACCACCTGAAGATCGAAAACGACTATGTCCGTGTCTATTACGTGGAAGTTCCGCCGCACGAATCAACGCAGCTTCACCAGCACGACCACGACTACATCTACGTTTCGCTTGGCCCAGCCGATGTGGTCAACGCGGTGCGCGACAAGCCCGAAGTTCATCTTCAACTCAAAGATGGTGAAACGCACTTCACGCGCAGCGGCTTCGCCCACATCGCCCGCAATCTCAGCGACGCCCCCTTCCGCAACGTCACCATCGAACTTCTGAAACCCCAGGACAATCCGCGAAACGGTTGCGAAAGAGTTGTTGACGGTCCCGTCCGAAATTGCGCACCAGACTTCGGTAAATTGCGGGCTGACTCGCCCCTCAGAACGTTGCCGGGGCTTGGCGTGATTCCAAGAGGGATCTTCCAGACAGACGAAATCGAGATTTCTTCATATTCGCTTTCTCTTGTGGGTGACTACAACGAGAATTCGAGTGGCTCGAGACTACTGGTGGCCGAGGACGGGCCAACAGTGAACGTCGGGATCGAAGGTGAGTCCACTAAGGCACTCCAGAGTGGCGAAGCTGTCTGGATCGAAACGGGAAAGAAGTGGAAGGTTGTCCTGCCAAGGGGGAATAGGGCAACGCGGTTTCTAACGATTCGATTCAAGGATACTGATCCGGCCGCGAATCCAGGCGTAAAGCCTTGAATCCATTTTTGCTTGACTGGTGTCTAAGTATGAGGCAATATGGCGGCATACGACATGTCGTGGGAGGACATAATGGAGGTTAGCGAGCCGGTTCTGCTCATCCTGCTGAGCCTGGCGGAACAGCCGCGCCACGGCTACGCCATCCTGCAGGACACCGAGAGGATGAGCGATGGGCGCGTGCGGCTCAGCACCGGCACTTTGTACGGCGCACTGCGGCGCTTGCTCGAGGGCAAGTGGATCGAGCGCTTTGAGGAACGAGACAACTCGCGCGGCAAGCAGGCATACCGGCTGACCGCGGCGGGCCGCCGGAACCTGCAAATGGAAGTGGCACGGATGAAGCAGCTCACCCGCGTGGCCGGGTTGCGCGTGGCGCGGAAGGAGACCTAGCCGTGCTCGCGCTCTACCGGTCCCTGATGCACTTCTATCCCGCCACATACCGCTGCGAGTTTGGCGACGAGATGATGGATGTGTTGACGGAAGTGCACGCCGCCACGCGCAAGAAAAGCGGGCTTGCCCGGTTCCTGTCGGGAGTGCATGAGGGGGGCGGCCTGCTGTTCGGCGCGCTTCAGGAACATGTCTGGAACATCACGGGTTCGCAGGGCAGAAGGAGGCTTTCACCGATGTTTTCATCAAGCTTTTTGCCTGGGAGGTTCGCGATGAAGTCTGAATTCCGGTTCCCGAAGGCCACAGTCACGCTTATGGTGATCATCCTGGCGGCCGTGATACTCACGATTGAGAAGGCCAAGGCCATCTCGGCTTCGGTTCCTCATACGAGTTCGCCAGTCGGTCACATCCAGCCGGCGCAAATCACGATGATACCAACGCTGCTGGTGGCCATGGTTACCGCTATTGGGGTCGCAGTGATCGGCTGGGGCATTCTTTTCGCGCTGCGCCGCTCAGGAGTGCAACAGCTTTCCGAAATGAATCCGTCAGCGGGCCAACGCTCCGTCAAGCCGTGAAAAGTGAGGCCTAGGACTTGGGCTTCCACAGGCCGACGGTATTGCCTTCGGGATCCTGCATCCACGCAAAGGTGCCGGTGGGGATGTCCACGGGTGGAACGAGGGTTTTCGCGCCCAGAGCGGCGGCCTTTTCGAGATATGCTGCGACATTGTCCACGGCCACGTAGAAAATCGTGTAGTGGTATGGCTCGTGGCCTAGCGAATTAATGTGGCCGCCGATGCCGCCCGCTTCCGCGGCAATCATGGCCGCGGGGCCCATCGCTTCCATTTTCCAGTCGAACAGTTTTTTGTAAAACTCCTGCGTTTTGGCGCTGTCGCGGCAACCGATCTCGAAATGCACCACAGCGTGCGTCATTGGTTCCTCTCCCTCTGCATCTCTTCCTCTCGCGCGAGAAATGGCAGGGCGCACTGTACCATATGCGCCGCGGAACTGTGTTTCCAGTCGATGAATCGCTGCGTTTAGCCCGGAGCGTGGCGGCAAAAAAAGAGGCGGCGCCTGAGGAGAAAGCGCCGCCCGAAGGAGTTGAGCTCGAGGGTTAGAAGAGAATTTTCAACGAGTACTGCATCTGCCGCTCGTTGCTGGCGGTGCTAGTGTACGTGCCGAACTGGGGTGACGTGAGCGTATTCACGAAACCCGAGAAGTTGGGATGGTTGAAGACGTTGTAAACCTCCCAGCGGAACTGCAAGTTGAGTTTCTCGGTGATCTTGGTGTCCTTGAGAAGCCCGGCGTCGTAGTCCGCGAAGTCCGCCAAGCGCAGAAGATTGCGCGAACTTGTGCCGAGATTGCCCAGCAATGGTTGGGTCAGAGGGAAGCCGCTTGTGTCGGCACACCCAATTCCAATTCCACGCGTGCAAATGTTGGGGCTCGTCTTAGAGTTGCCGGGAATGGCCACGGCGGCCGGGCTTCCATTCGGAACAGGGTGAAACTGCCGGGGGTCGCCATCGGCGTAAATGCTCTGGAGGTTAAGAACGTTGCCAAACAACGCCTGATCTGCCGTGAGCCCGCCTCTCGCCCCGGTCAGAATGGTGGTCGGGAAGCCGGTTTGGAACGAAAAGATGCCGCTCACCGCCCAGCCATGGAAGAACTTTCTGGACATGCCCTGCAAGTGATTCGTGAACGGTAGCTCGTAAACATGGTTGAAGACAAAGCGGTGCCGGAGATCAAACTCCGAACTGGCGCGGTTGCCGCGCAAGTTCGTGGGATCCTGCTCCGTTGGGCTGTCGTTCACGAGAACGTTCAGAGCGTCAGAAACATCGTCGATGGAATGGCCGTAGGAATACGAACCTTGAACAGAAAGCCCGTGGCTTGGCTGCTTGACTACTACAACCTGGAGCCCTTGATAGTTGGAGGTGCCGATGCTCTTGACCTCGGTGACAGTGTTAAACCGGGGATCGAGACGGTCGTTGACAACGCTGCCGCTGGCCGTACCGTTCTCATGAGCAAAGACAGCCTGGAACTGGCTTAGGCGAGCCTGCTCATCGGCCAAACTGGTGGCAGGTGCGGGCCGATTGGCGGCTGGGATCAGGTTGATTGGCAGCGAAACCTCCAAGTTGTCCGACCAGACGCCGACATAACTTGCCTTGACGACGTAGTCTCTGGAGATCTGGTATTCAATGCCGAAGTCCGACTGCTTGGCGACAGGGTTTTTCAATCGCTGGTCGACGGCGGAAAAGCTGCCGAAATTAACTTGGGTTGCAGGGAAGCTGCCGATGGCCGCCTTCGCGCTGGTCTGTGCCGCAGAGGTACCGGCAACGACGTTCGCGTAGGAGTTAGAGCCAGAAATGGCGGCACCACCGAGAGCAAGCGAAGGAATGAAAGGTGCAGCGAAACGCAAGTTCGTGATGGGGTTTTGATAGATGAAGTCGTAAGCCCATCCGTAGCCGCCGCGAAACACGAGCTTGCCATGGTGCGGGTTCCAGGCCGCACCCACGCGCGGGGCCCAATTGTAGTTGCGCTGGAAGGCGGTTCCGCCAAGGTCGACTCCGCCAAGTGGTCCTGTGCCGCCGCCACCGAGCGGCTGGGTGTTATTGGGGTCGATGTTGGAAAGGATGTTGTGCACTTCGGAGACGCCGCCAGCGGATTCAAGGCGGACGCCGAGATTAAGAGTGAGGGAATTGGTGACGCGGAAATCGTCTTGCGCAAAGCCGAAAACATCGGTGTTTCGATTGCCGCGAACAGAGTTGCCGACGTTCTGCGTGAAGAGGGAAGGCGTCCCCGACTGAAAAGCAGCAACGCTGGCGAACTGAAGGGTACCGCGGAAATTGGAATCGAAGAAGCTGTTCTGCTGATAGCGGAAGGCGTCCGCGCCAAACTTGAAGCCGTGCCGGCCACGCGACCAGGAGACGATGTCACTGTATTCGAAATCGTTCTCGGTTCGGCCCTGCGGGATGATGCTGGCTTCTCCCATGGCGGCGAGACCGGAGATTTGAATGAGCGGAGCAAAAGGCGGTGGCAGGGTGGTGAAAGGCAAGAAAATGGGCTTGGTACGGCTGAAGGTGAAGCGAGCCTGATTCACAATCGCTGGCGAGAAAATGTGTGTTTCGCCAAGGTTGTAGGTGCGGGCGGTGTTTGTCACGTTCGCGCCATAGTTTGGAAGCGAAGTGCCAACAAAGACCAGGCCGGGACGGACTTGGGATACCGGGTCGGTGCCGTAGCGCGAGGTGAGAACGTCTTTGCCTCCGCGCCAGGATTCATCAACGCGTAGTGCCCAGGAATAAGTATCCGTAGCGTTCGGCGCCGAATTGCTGAGCGTGCCGGTAGGGGAACTGGGAGCCCCTACGGCCTGGAAGAGGGCCTGTGAAGTAGGATCCGTAATCGCGGCCACCTGGGCGGGCGTGAGAACTGACGCAACATTAGTGCTGCCTGCGCCGCGGACCTTGTTACCTTCATAGTGGCCGAATACAAAGAGATGATCCTTGACCACCGGCCCGCCGGCAGTGAAGCCCCAAAGGTTGTTTACAACAGGGGTGACGGGTCCGGCAGTCCCCTGTGGTGTTTTGGAAAAGAAGTCGCGGGCGTTTCCGGCGGCGTCCTGGTGAAACTCGTACACGGAGCCGTGGTATTGATTGGTGCCGCTCTTGGTGATGAGCTGGACCTGCGCGCCGGAGTTGCGGCCGAATTCCGCGGAGAAATTGTCGGTGATGAGCTTGAATTCCTGAACCTCGTCGAGGCTGAAGGTGCCCAGGCCTGCGCCGCCCGTGGTGGAAATGTCGCTGGCAACGGCGTTGTCAATGGTGATGTTGTTGGCGCGGCCACGCTGGCCGTTAGCGTTAAAGCTGCCGGAGCCCAGGAAGGGATTGTCCTTGCTGACGGGAGTGATGCCAGGAGCGAGAGTGGCGAAGGCCAGAGGATCGCGATTGATGATCGGCAGGTCTTTGATGTCTTGCTCGGCGATTGAGGTGCTGATCTGAGAATTTGCGGTGTCCAGAAAGGCCTCGGCGCCCGCTTCGACGCTTACGACCTCAGTCACCTTGCCCACCTGCAGGGTGAAGTTCAATCGAGTGACTTCACCGCTGCGGATGACGACCTCGGTCTTGGAAATGGTAAAGCCCTGCTTCTCGATGGTGAGCTCATACGCACCGATGTCCAACTGCTGAGCAGAGAATTCTCCTTGGGAAGTGGTAGTGACCGTGCGCGTGACGTCCGTTCCGAGATTCTTGATCGTGACGGTTGCGCTAGAGACCGGCAGGCCGTTGGGATCAAGTACGGTTCCTTGAAGGTCTCCGGTAAGCGCGGCCAGTGCCGGGAGAGCCAGGATCAGGGCGAATACAAAAATGAAAGTCAAAGAAGGGAAAAGCCTACGATTCATTGGAAGAATCCTCCGTAAGATGCGAGTCCACTGATTGGTACTCCGCTAGCGGATGAGCCTTTGCTTTGGAGCACTGAAGCACGAACCGCCGGAAGCCTGCCGCCCAGACTAGATGTAAGGACAGAAGTGAATCCCGGAACGAAATGCCCAACCCAATATCAATTCCGCTTAAGGTCAGACCCGGTGGACACGGCAAGGCAGTTGCCAATTCGCAGGAGAGCGAAATACAAGGCGTAACCAATCTGTTTTATATGGCTTACAGGTTGATGATTGACGGACCGCAACCCGCTGAGCACATTGCTCATCCGCGAACCTGTATAAACAGAATCTAAAACTCTCCGTTATCTTGTATGGACAATTTTTCGAGACGTAGCTCTTCCAATTGACGGAGCCCTTGTACACCTCGGGGCGGAGTCTGAAAGCGAAATGAAGAGTGAAAAATTTAGTCGGCCGCGTAACGGCGGAAGAAAGAATCCTGCTTCCACTGCGGACGAGCGGCAGCGTTGGCCGTTTCTAACAGCAGGCGGCGCGTGAATTCTTCGTAGCCGGCGGCGGTTTGGAGGTCCACGGGCTGATTCACGTCGTCGGAAGGCGCGTGGTAGCGGTTGGTGAGCCAGTCCTTGAAGATTTTCTGCTCGGGCGTGCCGAGCTCGAAGCCGACGTCAACTTTGACCGAGGGAACGCCTTTCTTGATAAAGCTGTACTGATCGCTGCGAATGAAGCGGTTCCGCAGCGGCTCGGGATCAGAGATCGGCTTGACGCCCATGGATTGCGCGATGGCCACCGCGTGCGGGCCAAGGTCCGACTCGTCGATGCCCTGGATGGTCAGGATTTTCAGCGGAACAATGGGAAGAAACATGTCCACGTTGACGTCGGCGACGATGGATTTGATGGGAACTGTGGGATGCGCGGCGAAATATTTGGAGCCGAGAAGACCTTTTTCTTCGGCGGTGACGAGGAGGAAAAGAATCGAGCGCTTGGTTTCCTCAGGGTGTGCCTTCAGGTTCGCGGCCATGTCCAGAACCAGTGCGCTGCCAGAGCCGTCATCCATCGCCCCATTATAAATTTTGTCGCCGTTGATGGGCGCGCCGATGCCCAGGTGGTCGATATGCGCGGACAGGACGACGAACTCGTTTTTGAGCGTGGGATCGGAACCGGGAAGTTTAGCGACAACGTTGGCGGATTCCACCGCAGAAGTCTCGATGAAAGCGCTGGCCTGAAACCCGACCGCCAGGGGAAAGTGCGGAAGCGGCTTGCGGTCTTTGCCAAGCGCGGCGATTTCCGCGAAAGTGTGGCCGGAACCGGCGAAGAGCTTTTCCGCAGAGGCGGGATTGAAGGTGATACCAAGTTGCTGCCCCTGTGTTTCGTTGAACTCAGGATCGGCGAGATCCATGGTGGGCTCATTGTGGTTTGCGGAAATGCGGGACCAGGGAATGTCCATGGACGCGGGATTGGGAATCGTGATCACGCCGATGGCGCCGGCGGCGTGAAGAGATTTCCAGCGCTCCCCTGCGGTTTGGTAATGCGAAGCCAGCGCGGAGGGAATGTCCGCGGGGGAACCGGCGAGATAAACAACGACTTTGCCGATTAGATCTTGGCCGGCGAGTTCGTCAAGATTCTTTTCGGGGATTTTCAGGCCGTAGCCGACGAACACCAGATGGGTTCCGACATGAACACTCGCGCGCGTGGAGCGCGAACCAATAAAGGCATCATCGACGAAGGAGAGAGGCTCGGATTTGCCGTTGGCAACGAGGGCAAGCGAAGACTTCGATTCGTCCACCTGGAATTGGGTGAAACGAATGGGCTGGTAGAAACCATTGACGCCGGCGGGCTCCAGGCCGGCTTTCTGGAGTTGCTCGACGGCGTAGGCTTGGGCTTTGCGAAGACCCTCGCTGCCGGTGTTGCGACCTTCGAGCGAGTCGTCAGCCAGAAATTTGACGTGTGCCCACCAGGAGTTGCCGTCGAAGTGGGAAGTGGGTGGAGTTTGCTGGGCGGGAGCGGCGAGAACGAACACAAAAACCACAGCGAAAAAACCTGCTTTACGCATGAAATTCACCTCAGAACGATTTGGGGATATGAGGATAGCACAGCAACCAGAGGAACCCTTCAGGCAAGAGACCGTGATACGATTCCTTCAGGATGCCCCTTCAATTTGAATGGGACGCCGGAAAAGCGAAGGCAAATGAGGAAAAGCACGGCATTTCCTTCGAAGAGGCAATTACCGTATTCTCGGACCCTCTGGCTCGAATCTTTGATGATCCGGAGCATTCCGAGAGCGAGCGACGAGAGATTATTATTGGCCATTCCGATAGCCGGAACCTCGTCTTAGTAAGCTTTGTAGAAGCCGACGAGAGAGTTCGACTAATCAGTGCGCGCAAGGCGACCCGGACGGAGCGCGAGAATTATGAAGAAAACACCAAGTCGTAAGAAAAGACAGAATCATCGGGAGGAATTGTCTTCCGAGTATCGATTCGACTACGGCAAGGCAAAGCCCAACCGTTTCGCCGCTCGTATGTCTGGCAGCACGATTGCCGTGGTGCTGGAGCCTGATGTCGCGGCGGTCTTCAAGTCATCAAAGACCGTGAATGCGCTTCTGCGTTCAATGATCTCAGCGGTGCCGCGACCGAAAAGCAAGAAAGCACAATAATCAGGTTGAATTGCACATCTCGAAGCCAAAACTCATCCGACACAGCAAACTTAACTGTGTTTACTGGGGGAGTCGGCGAGAGTAAAATAGCAGTAGTGATACAAGTTTGTTGCGTTATGCGCTTCCACTCGCCTATTTGAGTTAAATGCAGTAGCACAGAAATCCCGCGAGGAGAACCATCATGGCCACGGCTACCCTGACTAAGCCTGCAGCGAAGGGAGGCAGCTTCCTCCTTGAATCGCCGCAGGCAAGCGACGTGTTTACTCCCGCCGATCTCAGCGACGATCAAAGAATGATCGGGCAGACGGCCGAAGAATTTGTGGTGAAGGAAGTTTTGCCGCTGGTGAAGGACCTGGAAAACAAGAAGCCCGGGCTGATGCCGGAACTGGTGAAAAAGGGCGGAGAAGTCGGACTGATGGGCGGCGGCGTGCCGGAAGAATTTGGCGGCGCGGGTCTGGACAAGATCGCGACGACGGTGCTGACGGAAAAGCTTTCGATTTATGGCGGGTTCGCTGTGACGCACGGCGCGCACGC
>Ga0070732_10002161_pt1 | contig 10691 bp, 8 predicted proteins | sample Coa_R1_5_FD_66449 | JGI IMG/M metagenome (GOLD analysis project Ga0070732, IMG submission 66449) | Surface soil microbial communities from Centralia Pennsylvania, which are recovering from an underground coalmine fire - Coalmine... | ecosystem: Environmental > Terrestrial > Soil > Unclassified ...
TCGGTCCAGGTGACGGGCCGCTCGATCGGTCGCTGCAGGCAACCGGCAGTCGTCTCTTTGATCCAATGGAACCGAGTTCGGGCTTCCACGGCCGGTACCGGGTGCCCGGCTTGCTGCAGCCGACTGCGCGCCTCATGAAGATGGTCGGACAAATTGTGGCCATTGCTTTGGCTAAGGCTGCGTTCTGTGTAGCCGCCTACGTCGAGCAGCAAGCGGCGCACCAGGAATGGCGAGAAGCCCGGCAACGCCTCATGCAAGGCCGCCACTTCCTTTTCGAAGGCTTCGGGAAACTCCGGTTTTCGCGGCGGCGCTCCCGAGCCGGCCGCCGCGACGATCGCATCCTGCAGTTCCTTGAGACCAGTGCCCTTGTTGGCTTGAATGGGTACTACCGGCAGGCAGAGTTGTTTTCGCAAGGTCTCGGCATCTACACGGATACCGTGCCGCTCAGCAATGTCGATCATGTTGAGCGCCACCACGACCGGCGCGCCGATCTCCAGTAACTGGGTGACCAGATAGAGATGCCGCTCCAGGTTGGACGCGTCGACAATCGCGACGATCACGTCAGGCGGCTGTTCGCCGGGGCAGTTGCCGAGAAGCAGATCGACTGCGACCATTTCATCCGGACTGCGCGCGGCCAGGCTGTAGGTGCCGGGAAGATCGATCAGTTCAACATTGGCATCACCAAAAGTGGCCCGGCCCTTTTTCATCTCGACGGTGACGCCGGGATAATTGCCCACGCGCTGACGCAGGCCGGAGAGAGCATTGAAGAGCGTGGACTTGCCGGTATTGGGATTGCCCACCAGGGCGATGGTCAGAACACGCGGCAACATGAACTTGCTCTAAGAATGGACGTAATGAGCAATCACCAAATCCGAATTTCGAAATCCTAAATCCGAAACAAAAGCAAATGTCAAAATCCGAAATTCAAAACACCATCGGCATTCAGGATTCCGCTCGAAATCGTTGGCAAATTCGTTTTGGATTTTGAGTTTTGGATTTCGAATTTGTTTCGGATTTGGTGCTTCGGATTTCGAATTTCCAACCATCAAACTCTTTCCACTTGAATGCCGGCAGCTTCGCGGCGGCGGAGACTCACCCGGCTAAAGCCGAAACCGATTTCGATGGGATCTCCCAATGGGGCAATGGCCAGCACCTGCACTTCTTCGCCGTCCAGCAGACCCAACTCCAGCAATCGCTGCACCAGAGCCAGCTCACCCGCCACAGCTTGAATTCGGCCTTTCTCACCGGCGCGCAACTGGTCGAGCGTGGCCATAGCCGCGGCCTCAATCTTGCGTGGGCCGAACCATGATCCGCATTGTTTCTTCACCGCGCAGGCAGAGCCGGCAACCACCCACGTTCAGCAGGCAGGGGCTTCCCGGTTGAAGCATTTGCAGCAAACAACCGCTGCGAATTCCCATTTCAGCCATGCGGCCGATCCAGCACGGTTCGCCCTGCACGTCTTCAATGACCGCACAGTCGCCGGATCGCAGTAGTTCGAGAGGCAAGACCATTTCACTCACGGCGGGCATCCAAAAATGAAGTACTCAGGCAGGACGTTATTGAGACTGAATCTCAATCTATTATTACCAGATCAGTCTGGGCCGTCAAGCGGTTTAAAGCAAAAAATCCTGAAAACTTGGGCAACGCAAACGTAGAACGGAATTAATTCCGTTCTACAAGTCCGCCATTAATTCTTCTGGCGAAAATTCCGGAAAAAGGTATAGGCCGAAGTGGGAATTCAGAGGGGCGAATCATTCGTGCAAGTCTGTTACCACTGCTGACTTTGGTGACGCTCGCACCGCTGGCCGCGGCTCAATTCACGCCGCCGCCGGATGCCGCGCCGTCGTTGCCGCCGGTCGGGGCGCCCGCGGAACCGCAGCCCGAATCCTTGTTCCCCGCGCTCGGTCTGTCCATGGACTGGTATCCGCTGCTTCCGCCCTCGGATGTGAATGCGCCGCGCCTATGGGCTTCGGTCGAATATGCGATGCTGTTCGCCACGCCGAACGTGATTCCGGCGCCGTTGCTCACCACGGGCCCGCCGGCATCGGGCGGCATCATCGGTAATCCGGGCACGCAAGTGCTGCTCGGCGGCGGGCAGGTGATCGACTACGGTATATTCAGCGGAGTTCAGTTCACGACTGGCGGCTGGTTCACCGACCGGCGCCTCCTCGGCTCCGAAGGCACGACTCTATTCGTGGCCCAAAACTCTGCGACCTACACTTTTGGTTCCGACGGCTCGACCGTTCTGGCGCGGCCGTTTGTCAACGCACTGACGAGCGCGAACGATGCGCGCGCGATTGCCTTTCCTGGGGAGCGAGCAGCGACCTTCACGCTGCAAAGTCAGCTTCAGTTCTTCGACACAGACAGCAATATCATCTACAACCTTTACCGCGATCAATTCCGATATGTGAATCTGCTCTTCGGGTACCGGTATTTCGCGCTGGATGAGCAGATGCTGATGACCGACACGGAAACGGTCATCGGGCCAGGGACGACCACCTTCCTCGGCGTGCCGCAACCCCCGGGCAACGTGTTCCAAGTGACCGATCGCTTTCAAAACGTGACGAGGGTTTTCGCATTGCAAACCGGCGTGCGTGCCGAGTGGATTCAGGGCCCGTGGCGCTTCAACATGGTAGCCAAGATTGGCGCGGGCTGGTCGCACGCCCGGCTCTACGCCGATGGCCGCACCACGCCGCTCAACCCGCCCGCCCCCGCCTACCCCGGCGGCCTGCTGGCCGACCCCACTTACAGCTACCGGTCGAGCCTCGATCAATTTACGTGGATACCGGAGTTTCAGGGCCGCATCGCCTACGCGATCTTGCCGCGCATGAGCGTGTACGCGGGCATCGACTACTTGTTCATCACCAACTTAGCCCGGCCGGGCCAGCAGATCGACCAAGTCGTGAACCCAACGCAAGTACCGATGATCGGCACCGGAATCCTGGTGGGGCCTGCGCGGCCCATGGTGCCGAAAGTGAATAGCACTTTCACGGCGGAGGGGCTGTTGTTTGGGATGGAGTTCCGGTATTAGGCAACGACCGTCAGAACCGCGCACAGAGCGCAGCGCAATAAGCGGCCAGCCAGTGCCTGCTGCTCACTGCGCTGCGCTCTTGTGCGCGGCTCTGACGGTCCCAGCGAGTCACGATCACATCCTCTGCGTCCGTTCCTGAAGATAAGCCGCCAGTGCCTCCGGCCATCGCCGCAGGGCCGGGAAGCCGAGCTTGCAGTAAGCGCGATGGTCGAGCACGCTATAGCTCGGCCGGCGCGCGGCGGCACCATATTCCGTCGAGCTGATGGGCTCCATCGTCACCGGAATCCCGGCGAGCGTGAAGATGCGCAGCGCGAATTCATGCCACGAGCAAGAACCGGAATTCGTGAGGTGGTACAGGCCGAATTTATCGGTGCCGATTAACTTCACCACGGCTTCAGCCAGATCAGCCGTATACGTCGGCGTGCAGACCTGATCGCAAACGACCCGCAACAGCTTGCCCGTTTTCTGAAGCCGGAGCATCGTTTCGACGAGATTGCCGCCCTTCCCCCCTGCTCCCCACACGCCATACAGTCCACAAGTGCGGATCACGAAATGCTTGGGGCACAGCGCCCGTACGAAATACTCACCGGCCAATTTACTTGAACCATACACACTTATTGGTCCGGGAGCATCTTTCTCCTTCCACGGGCCAACGCGATGCGACTTAAGCCCAAAGACATAATCGGAACTGAAATGAACGAGCGTTGCGTCTTCTTTTGCGCAGGCTTCCGCCAATGCGCGCACGCCGAAGGCATTAATGGCGAAGGCCACCTCCGGTTCCGACTCGGCCCGATCGACAAAGTTATAGGCGGCGCAGTTGATGACGACTTGCGGTTGCGTTTCCTTCAGGATCGCTTGCACCGTATGCGGCTCGGTGAGGTCGGCCCGATCGCGGCCGACGCCAATGACTTCGCCCGGCAAGCGTGGGCAAAGATCGCGGCCAAGCTGGCCGCGGGCACCGAGGACAAGATAACGAGCCATAAAATACGAAATACGAAAATCGAAATCCGAAACAAATTCAAAGCACAGAATCCGAAATTCAAAACCGCTCGCAAGCCCATCTTAGGCCCGCTTGCTGTTTCGAATCTCGGATTTTGAAATTCGAATTTGTTTCGGATTTCGTGCTTCGGATTTCGGATTTTCCCGAACTACTTCTTCCCAATCTGCGGCGTGTCGCTGGTCGTCACCGTCGTCGTCTGTTCTTGCTTCAGATCGACCTTCGTCGTCGTGCCCGCGATGTCAATATCCAGCGCGCCTTCGAGCTTCAGCGCCAGCGTCGATTTCTCCACGCGGCCCTTGGTGGCGTTGAAGAGGATCGTGCCGCCGGCATCTTTGCTGGCCAGCGTTGAGTTCTTGATCTTGAACGGCAGGCCCTCGCCGCCTTCGGTCGGTGGTACCTTGTAATTCAGCGTGGTCTCGACCTTGATCTTCTGCAAGTCGCCTTCCTTGCCCTCGAGCGTGTACTTGTAAGTGCTTACGTAGGAGCCGATGGGCCCGAGGTTCAGTTCGCTGGTCTTGCTCCAGGTATCACCCTTGGCCACTTCCTTGCCCGGCACCACGCCGAAGGTCGGGTCAGCCATCTGCTTCAACGCGTCGTCGCTGAGAATTTTCTTCAACAGCGGCTCCATCTGAGCATTGGCGGCACCGAGCTTCTTGATGAACTCATCGCGGCCTTCCACCTTAGTGACCTTCATGTTCTTGTCCACGGTCAGCTTGAAGGTGGAACCCACCAGCGCTTTGAAGAATTCGGCCAGGGCGTTATTCGCGGCCGTGGGATTGGTCGAATCGAAGCTGATCTTTTGGCCCGCAATGTCGATAGTCATCTTCACGCCTTCGACCTTTTGCTCGATCGTCCAGTTGCCGTCTTTGTCGACGTCTTTCGGCGTCCAGCTGAAGTAGAATGTCTGCTCCTGGGTCTGGTTCACGTCCTGACCCATTACTTTCATGTTCTGCGTGGTCTTGGTGGTCATTTCCTGGTAGAAAGTTTTGTCCTTCTCGAACTTCCAGGCCAGATTCACCTTCTCCTGGGCCGACAGCGGCAGGCTCACGAGAAAGAACGCCAAGACGGCCAGGCAACGGCGATACAACACGGCTCATTCCTCCGGAATACAAGTTAATTCCCAAAACAATAGCAGTTTGAAAACGTCTTTTCTAGGCCATTCAAGGCCGGAAACAAGTCCAAACTTGGCCCAGGGACTTCCGTCCCTGGGCTTTCCAATTCACAAGCAAGTCATAGTTGTCTCAACAAAAGTTTCTTTCAAAACGAGTGAACTCATGGACCTGACGACGACCATTGCCGGCTCGATGATGGAGAACTTCCTGCCCCACGGCTGGAACCTTGCCGAGATCGATCGGCTCGGTGCGCTTTCGGGCAATTCCGTGACGCAGCGGCAATCTTGGTGGCACTCACAATTCCAGCCCGCGCGCTGCGACAACTACGCCGACTTCGACACCTTCATGGGCCACGAGATTGCCCGTGAAATTCAGCTCGCCCGGCAGGCGGGCCGGCCAATCGTTTTCATCCTTCCGGTTGGTCCCATGGGCATGTATCGCTGGACTGTTTACTTCCTGAACGAGTGGAACGTGCCCTGTGATCACGTCCACGGCTTCAACATGGACGAATGGTCCGACGCCCAGGGGAATACCTTGCCTTCTACGCATTCGGGTTCATTTCAGTTCGCGATGGAACATGCGTTCTACGGCCCGCTGGGCTCCCTGACGGTGCCGGCAAAGCAGCGCCATTTCGCTTGGAAAGCAGAGCTGCCGACTTATGCGGAGCAGATTCAGGCGCTGAAAAAACAAGGCGGCAAGCTGGTGACGGTCTTCGGCATTGGCCGGGTGTGCCATATCGCTTTCTGGGAGCCCCACTTCGCGGCAGAGTTCGGCAGCGAAGCGGAATGGAAAGCACAGACGCACCGGCTCGGCGCGAAACTGCATCCGCTAACCGTCGAGCAAAACGCCCTCACCAGTTTCAAGAGCCGAACGACACTGGTGCCCGCTTACGCCAACACAATCGGCCCAGCCCTCTTCCTCACGGCCGACAAAATCATCGGCGGAGCGGATGGCACTTTCAATCGCGGCATGCAATGGCAAGGCCTGTCGCTGCGGATGACGTTGCAGCACAAGCCATCTACCTGGATTCCAAGCACCTACATGCCGACGCTGGCGGGAAGATTGTTCTTTGTGAAGGAATTGGCGGAGCCGCTGGTGGCGGAATGCAATTGAGAACAGACTTTCACGAGCCGGAAGCGTAAGCGACGGTGTGGATAACCGTCGCTTACGCTTCCGGCTCGTTTCATTCCGGCAACTTTCGCCCCGCCTTCTTCGCTAATTCGCGCACCGTTTGCACCACGACCTGCTCCGACTTCGGATCGAACAAGCCGGCGCTGCCTGAATAGAGCCCGCGCGTCTCGTAGCCGCCTTCGGAAAGCACGCGCGCCGACGGCAAGTAGCCGAACACATCGTTGCAATAGGCTGCAATCCAAAGCTGGTTCGGCCCAAGCGCTTTTTCCAGCATTGTGACATAATCGACTACGACTTCACCCGGTAGACCAACGAGCGTAAGGTCCTGGCCCAATTGCCAGACGGCGAACGGGCACCGATAAGTGTCCGGTAGCTTCTCGCCGCGACTAAGAATGGCGAGCATCTGTGTGGCCGCGAAGTTCCGGGAGTCACGCCGGTTCGCGGCTATTTTTTCCAGGTCAGCGCGACTGAATCCTGTTTGCAGCGGTAACTCCGCGTAATCGAAGGCGATTGTCAGCGGGCCGTGAACAGGGCGGAGTTTGGTTTCCAGGATGCGCACGACTTCGTCGGCCAGATTCTGGCCGTGCTTTATTGCCAGCGCCATCGTGCCACGCGGATAGGGATTGTCGTCGCCGGCGCAGCCAAGCATATAAAACGCCTGAACGCTGGGCATTCGCTCTTGCAGTGCTGCCTGAGCATAGCCCGCGAAGTCGCCGCAAAGCTGGTAGTTATCGCCGGTCAGCGTTGTGCCGTGAACGGCGGTGCCAAAGAGAACCGCACGGAGCTTGCCATCCGCGCCGTCAATCCGCAGCAGCGGCACGCTGCGGTCAGCGAGACCGCGCGGGTTTACACCGAGGATCACGCCATTCGGCGTGAACTCGCGCCGATTCATGGCGAAGTTAATGACGCCGGTGCCCCAGGAAAGCGACGCCGGCTCCAGTTTTTCTGCTGCACTGCAAACTAGATCGACGACTTTGTCTTGCAGTTGCCTTGTGTATTCCACATTGCGTAGCGCTTCGCCGCTGCCGTTCTTCGCCGGCGCCTTCAATGTCAATTGCGGCCCAGCATGGCTGTGCGAGGAATTCAGCAGAATCTGCGAGCGTTTCAGGCCGATTTTTTGCTCAATGCGCATGCAAATCGGCTCGGCCACGTCGGCGGGGAAGCCGAGCAAGTCGCTGGTGACAATCGCGGCCAGGTGGCCGTCGCGATCTTCCAGTACAATTGCCTTGCAATAAATGTCTGCGGCCACGGATTCGTACGGCTTGGTGCGATTCGCGTAGCCAGATAGCAGCAACGGCTTGTCTGGTGTGACTTTCACGCTGGCGAGGCCGACTTTCCATTCCGGCTCGGCGGCGGACAGAACGAACGATGCACAGACGGCCAACGCGACGGTTGCGCAGGAGCGCAGAATCATTGAGATCATGGTGTAGTCCCATTTCGTAAACGACGCTGCCAGCATCGTCCAGGAGAGAGACGACGCTGCCAGCGTCGTCTACGAGAACTGCTTACATACTTAGAAATGGCACTGGCACAAGGAAAGCGTGTTGCTCGTACAAACTCCAAACGCCGTGCCAGCTCGTGTACTGCGTAAAGAAGACTATCAACACGTAAAAGCCGGCAACGGGGAGGAGCGGCAGGCGGCCGGTCCAGCGGAAGAACCAATGCCGCGGCGCCTGGCGACGATGCGCGCGGCCCATCGCCCAGCCGGTGAGCAAACGGGCCGGGAAGATGAAGAAGATAAACACCAGGCTCGGCAACCACGCTGCTTCCCGCGGCACGATCTGAATCTTGAGCAGATACAACGGCAGCGCGAAGAGCAGCGTAAGAATGAACGCCGTGGTGAACGCCCATGGTGCTAGACAATAACCTTCGCGAACGGCCAGGAGTTCAAATCCACCGCGCAAACGATTGGTCGCGGCCAAGCGAAGTTGCAGGAAGGGCAGATAGAGCAAGATAATGGCGAGCAGGAACGCGCCCAAGAAGCCAATGAGCATGGCCCCATTCGAATTTCCGCGACTCGCGGCAATCATCGTGATCGGCACGACGAGCCAGGCAAACGCAGCGATGAAGCCACGCAATCCAAGCCAGAAATAATAGGGCAGCCGCAAAGAAAAGACGGTGTTCCAAACCGCATCGCGCGCTTCAGAGTAATAGCCGCCGCGGAAGATTCGGCAGGCGAGCCAAGTCACGTTGAATGGCCAGATAAAAAACAGCCAGGTGAGTATAAAATGCCACGGTTCCTTCTGCCCCAGCAAATGCACCGCACGCGCACAGGCCGCAACGATATGGATGAACGTCAGGCCCATCAGAATGAAAAGCGCAAGTCGCCAACCATTAGCGGCCGGCCCACCTGGATCAATGATCTCCGCCGCGTTGGCCATGTCGGCGACCAAGCGGACGGGCAGTAGCCAGAGCCAGCAGCACAACACCATCGTCCCAATGCGCGCGGCAAGCCGAAAGCCAATGAAGCCTTCGCGAAAGCGACCAGTGCGGGCAATGCGCCCGCCGGCTTCGAGCAGGTAGCCAAGGCTGAGGAATTGCAACACCGGCAGCGCAGCGAGAATTGCGAGGGCACCGAGAATCGAGACGAAGCCGAACAGCCATTCGCTGACTTGGAAAATGATGCGAATGACGGCAGGCATCCTTGCATCGGCCGGTGGCAGAACCCAGTCGCCTTGCAATGCCGGCTTCAGAGGGGCTGGCGTCGCCATCGGCACGGCGACGCCGACCGGCGCGGGGCGAACTTCCTGCACAGGTTCCGGTTCGGCCTTTGCTTTTTCCAGCAGCAGTCGTTGTGGAGTTGCCTCAGCAGCCTCCTGAATTTCGGCGGCAAGCACGTCGGCCGCTGGCTCCGCGGCTTCAACCTCCAAGACAGGTACCGCGTGCGCAACCGGCCGCTTCAAGTTGGATTCGGAAGCATGGCTCATGTAAATGGATACTCGCGCTTGATTCAGTCAGTTTCAATTCCTTGCAAGGCCCAGGGACGGCAGTCCTTGGGCTTTCCGAAACTACATTCGAATTAGGAGGTACAATATTTATACCTCATTCGCGAAGGTACTGATATGAAGTGGAAGCGCGATGTCTTGTTCATCGGCCTGGTGGGCGGCGGATTATTCGCGCTGGCCTTCAATCTCATTCCACCCCGGCAAACCAAGGCGCTCACGACTTACCATGCCGACGTGTATCAGAAGCCGGAGTTCCAAAATTCCGTGGAACGAGTGAATGCCTCGTTCCGCCAGCAGTGGACTTCCGAAGGAATTCGCCCCACGACACCAGCACCCGACTTGGCGGTAGCTCGCCGGCTATCGCTTGGCTTGATGGGCACGGTTCCGTCGCTGGAGGAGATTCGCCAATTTGAAGCGCTTCCGGCCGACCAGCGCCTATCGTGGTGGCTCGATCACATTTTGCAGGATCAGCGCTTTGCTGATTACTTTGCCGAGCGTTTGGCCCGCGCCTTTGTGGGAACCGAGAATGGGCCGTTTATCTTCTTCCGCCGGGGCCGATTGCTCGATTGGCTCGAAAAAGAGATTGCCAAGAATCGGCCATACGACAAGATTGTCTACGACCTTATCGCCGACGAGGGATTGTGGACCGACAAACCGGCTACCAATTTCATCAGTGTGACCATCCAACAGGATAAGAAAAACGAGCCGAACCCGGTGCGCCTGGCCGGCCGGGTGACGCGCGCTTTCCTCGGATTGCGCATTGATTGCGCGCAGTGCCACAATCACCCGTTCGCCGACTGGAAGCAGGCCGATTTTGAAGGACTGTCGGCGTACTTTGGTCAAACCCATTTGACATTCAAAGGCATCCACGACGGTTCCGGCGAGTACGTCGTGGAGGACCGCAAGACGCAGCAAGATAAGACGGTTGCCCCGCGTGTACCTTTCAAACCGGAGTTGCTTCCGGACCACGGCACCCGGCGGCAACAACTGGCAACTTGGGTCACGCATCCGAAGAACCCATACTTCTCGCGCGCGGCGGTCAACCGCGTGTGGGCCCTTCTCTTCGGCAAGCCGCTAGTCGAGCCCATCGATAACCTCGAACCCGATGGTCCAGTGCCGCCGGTGCTGCAAATTCTGGCAGATGACTTTGTCGCTCACGGCTTTGACTTGCGCTATCTGATCCGCGTGATTGCCTCGACGGAGGCGTTCCGACTCGACAGCGCGGCCGACCATGATGTCAGCGAGGCGGAAGAAAAAGCTTGGGCCGTCTTCCCGCTCACGCGGCTCCGGCCAGAACAGGTGGCTGGCAGCATTTGGCAAGGTTCTTCGGTGGCCACCGTCAATGCCGAATCGCATATTCTCATTCGCCTGGCCAAGTACGGGCAGCAAAATGATTTCGTCACGCGCTACGGAGACAGCGGCGAGGATGAATTCGACGTTCATGGCGGCACGATCCCGCAGCGGCTGCTAGC
>Ga0070732_10002162_pt1 | contig 10685 bp, 7 predicted proteins | sample Coa_R1_5_FD_66449 | JGI IMG/M metagenome (GOLD analysis project Ga0070732, IMG submission 66449) | Surface soil microbial communities from Centralia Pennsylvania, which are recovering from an underground coalmine fire - Coalmine... | ecosystem: Environmental > Terrestrial > Soil > Unclassified ...
CGGCTGGGCGCGGCGGTCTGAAAGCGGATCTGCTGGTTGCCGAGTTGGATGGGACGTAACCGCGCGTCGGTCAGCACCGTGATTCGCGCCGGCACGGCGGTCGTCAGCCCCAGATCATTGGCCGCGGTGAGGCCGTCGATGACGACGCGGCTTTGGTCGCGCCTGGCGACCGCGTCAACGACCGCGTTATGGTCTGGCACCGACGGTCGGCCGGTGAGGGCGTTCGCGCGCGGCAGGTAATAGATACCGCGATCGAGTCGGGCGAGGGCCCGGGCCTGTACGAGCCGCTGGAGCGCCTTGCCGACGGCCGCCCGCGGACCGAGGTCCAAGAAATCGACGGGCGTCCAGACCTGGGCCGGCTTTGCAGCCACACGCTGGACGATCTGCGAGGTGAGGTTCAAGGCGGGCCCGCGGGCGACTGACATTTGTCCCAACTATACATCATTTTTGGGACAATCTTGAGCGAGATTGCTTGACGAACAAAAAGCGAAACTATGGCATCCGTCAAGTCCGCCGACCTGATGGCGTTGAAAGAGCTCATTGAAGCCAACCACGTGGCGCCCGTGATCGACAGGCGGTACCCCTTGAGCGAGGTTCCCGCAGCGATTGGCTATCTGGAGCAGGGACACGCTCGCGGGAAAGTGCTGATTACCGTCTAACGCTGCGGCTCCCGTCGCGCGAGGCCAGACCTCAGTAGTGAAACCGATATCGAAGCTCCGCATAGACCTCCCGCGGATTGTTGAAGTGCACGCCGCCAAAGGTGAGGCTGTTATCGATCAACAGATGGCTATCGAAGACGTTCAACGCGGTGACGGCCACCGAGACCTTCCCCGTGAGGGACTTCCCGAGCGACACGTTCACCGTGGTGTGTCCCGGCAGATGGGCGGGCCCGCCGTTGTCGGTGAACCCGGAGCCGTAGGAGACATCGGTCGCCCCGAACACGCCGTGTGGCAGTCGCACGTCGAAACCCGCACTCAACGTGTGGCGCTGGTCATGATCGAGGGGGAAGTAGCCGCCCCCCGTTGAGAAATCTGTCAGGCCGCCGCTGATTGATCCGCGCCCGAGCGCCGTCTGATAGGCATAGGCCAGGTGGACTTGTCCTCCCGTCCAGATCCGCGGCGACCGTAACGTGACCTCGGTGCCCTTGATGAGGGCGCCGTCGATCGTGATCGGAAAGAAAATGTTGGAGTTCCCGAGCGGATTGTGGTCGAAGAAATTGGTCGCGCGGGTCTGGAACCGGTCCCCGTCCACGGTCCAGCCATGGAGCGGGACGGCCAGTCCCACTTGATATTCCTCGTCACGCTCGCCGCGCAGCGGAATGAACCCGAGGTTCTGAGCCGTCACAAAGCCGAGGAGCGGACCCGACGCGGTGACGAGCGGCGGCCCCTGGTAAAACCGTCCGTAGAACCCCCGCACGACCCAGCTGAGCCTTGGAATCTGGATCGACGCTCCGACGCGGGGACTCGTCGCGTTCTCCGTCACGCCACCGGAGAAGTGCGTCTGCCGCACACCCGCTGTCACGGTCAGCCATGACGTCGCGCTCACCGTGTCCTCGGCAAACACCGCGACGAGGTTGCCGGACGGCTGCTCGCGCTCCGACAGATTCGGGTTGCTGCCATCGTTGAACGTCAAGGCGAAGCGCTGGTCGTCCTGCTGGTGGAAGCCGTAGAACCCGGCTTGCAAGTGGTTGTTCGCGACCTCGCCGTGGAGGGTCGCCTGCGCGCCGCCGTACTCGGACCGGCGGTCGTCGGTCGTGACGATCGGGTCATTCGCCCCGCCGCCATAGTTCGCGGTGTTGTGGTGATAGAAGGGCGAGAGCGTCAGCAGCAGCCCAGACTTGAACGTGCGGACCCAGGAGAAGTTCACGAACGCGTCGGATTCCCGCTCGACATCGCCGATGCCGGCGGCTTCGTCCTCGGGGCCGTTTGGAATCTGGTAGCTGTCGTGGCGCGCGGACGCGACCAGCCGCAGCTGATTCGCGGCGTTGGCGTTGAGGATCAGGGAGGCAAATCCCCCGCCGCCGTCCTCCCGGTCGTGGAGGACGTCGGCGACCGGCGTGCCGAGTCCCAAATTGCTGCGATTGCCGTTCGCGCTGACGAAGTACGCGAACCGCTGGGTGTGCCCTCCGAGGCTCACTTGATCGTTGGTCTGGAAGAAGCTGCCCGCGCTCACCACCAGGTCCGCGTCGTTGTTTCGTTCAAACCCGGTCCGGGGAACGACGTTGAAGACGCCGTAGGTGCGGTCGCCGTACTCGGCGTCGTAGCTGCCACGTTGAACCTCGAGGACGTCGATGTCCTTGGGATCGAACTGGGGTCCGACATTGCTGGCGATGTTGGTGTTGGGGACCGGCACGCCGTCGATCAACCAGCTCACCTGATGTCCGCCGCGGACGTGCAACTGGTCGTGCGTCACGTAGGCGCCCGGGACGAAGGCGGTAATGGCCTCCAGGCTGTTCGATCGGTCCGCACCAGGCGTGTTCTGAATGTCCTGCCGGTCGACGAGCGTCGTCGGCGTCACCGTCTCCGAATGGACATCCGAGGTGCTTCCGGCGACGGTCACCACCTCATGGACGCCCGCCAGCTCGAGCTGAATGTGCAGGACGGGCACGGTGCTCGCCGCCACGGTGATCGGTTGCTCCGCGGTGTTGAAGCCGTCGAGGGTGACCGTCACGACATAGTCGCCAACGGCCACGGCGGTGAACTGAAACGACCCGTCCGTATCCGTCTTCGTCGTTTGCGTCCAGTCGGCCTGCCGGGCCTTCACGGTGACGACGGCGCCGGCGACCGGGCGATGTTGAGAGTCGTGCACCACGCCCTTCACGGTCGAGAAGATCTGCGCCACGGCGGGCGTGGCGACCAGAACCATCATGAGCGCAGCTACAAGCGAAACCCTCAGCGTTCGCACATCGACTCCCTTCTCCAACCCTGGGGACGATGGTCCTCAGGGAACGACAACGGTCGCTCGACGGAGAACGGATCTAGCTGCGAGGCGGGGGTGAATCGGGTGAGATGCGACGAGAGGTTGCGTTCGAACGGTACAGACGCGCGGTGGTTCGCGCCGGTTCCTGGTGCGTGGCTTGCGTGGGAGCCGGCACGAGTCCAGCGACGCCGAACAGGGCGTTCACCAAGGCCAGCCTGCTCGTGGTCATCCCTTGCAGCGCACAGACCTTCGCATCCGGCGAGGACTTGTGATGCATCGGACAGATCGCATTGGCCCCATGCGTGCACGTGCATTCGGCGACGCTGGCTTCCATCGCCCCGATCCCGAGCAGGGTTGGCACGAGCGCCAGCGTCGCGGTCTGGCCGAACAGCCACGTGGCCGCGACGAGTCCGAGCGTGCGACGCGCGCGTGGCATGACAGCCCACCGTAGCGCCGCGGTGGAGGGCTGTCAACCGCGAGTTGGGCGGGGGCTTGAGCGAAAGCGAAGGTACGCAGGGCCGAGGCGATCGAACGCCTTTCGATCGGCCGCCACGATATCGGCTCCAAGGGATTCGGCCGTGGCGACCAGCCACGCGTCGTTTTCGCCCATCCGGCCAGCCGCGCGACGCTGCAGGAGGGCGCACCGCCGCGCCTGGGCCAGATACAGACCCTGAATGGCGAATCGTTGGAGGGCCGCGAAGGCCCGATCCTCCTCCACTGCCCCTTCGAGCACCTCTTCCACGGTGACAATCGACACCACGAGGGGGCGCCCGCCGAGCCTGGGCAGAAACCTTCGCGCCGGTCCTTGCTCCGCCTTGGTCCGTTGCGGTCGCCGTGAATCCGCGGTCCTTTTGGAGCACTCGGAGGCCAACCCTGAATTCGCGCATCCACCCTTCGAGTGCAAAGAACCGCCATCCGGTACGGCGCTCGGAATCAGCGTCAGTGACGACGGGTCCGCACAGCCAGAACCGCACGCCCACCCAAACGATTTGCCACGCCGTCCATGCGTCGCGCCACGCTGGGCACACCGTGTTCGATTCTTCGAACAAATCGCGGCAGCCAGAGTCGCGAATGGCGCGGGATCACATGCAACGCCAGTCGAGCGAGGGGTCCGACACCTGGCCGCTTCGGCGGCGTGAGGCTCACGGCTTTCGCTCCAATGGCGTGCCGACGGCGACGCGATCCAAGGCACGATTCAATGGCGTGCGATGCAAGGGGGTGTCGCGGCTAAGCATCCTCGTGGACACCGACGAGCGCGGCTGGCATCACGCGATGCTCATTCAGCGTCGGCGTCGGCGTGGCGTTGCCCTCGCGGCTGGGGCTGCTTCCCGGCCGATCATGACCTCGGTGGACTTGATGATGGCCAGCGCGTCGTCGCCCCGGCGCAACTTCAATTCCTCGATCGCATCCCGCGTAATCACCGCCGTCAGCAGTTGATTGCCGATGCGCAGGCGCACTTGTCCCAAGACACCGTCGATGCGGACCTCTTCGATGAAGCCCCGCAGCCGATTGCGGCTGCTCAGGGCCACGATGACGCCCGGGACCTGGGCGTCGGGTGTCAGCGGCCGGGTCTTTGGCGTCGTTGGGCTGCGGCGGGCGAGCAGGCGTTCGATTTCCGTGTCGGCGATGCGATGGTGCCCGCCGGCCGTCTGGGTGGTGCGGACGCGCCCCTGGTAGATCCACTGTTTCAGCGTGGAGTAGCCGATGCCGAGGCGATCGGCGGCCGCGCGGGGCGTCAGACGGGCCATGGCGATACCTTACGCCGATCTCTGGCTGGACCCCAAGAACGGCTTGAACCGACTTGATGATATGCTCTATTTCGTACTATATCGATGAAGAACAGTGTACAGTATTCCGGCGCGAATGAACCCGCTCCGTGCCCTTGGCTGTCTCGTGCTCCTGTTCCTGGCCTGCCCCACGCCTGCCAGTGCGCAGGTCCTGGCCGCGATTTCCGGCATCGTCATGGACGCCACGGGCGGCGTGGTCGCCGGCGCCGCGGTGACCGCCACAGATCTCGAGACCGCGGCGGTGCGCAAGACGACCACCGATGGGACGGGCCGGTATCAATTGCCCGAGTTGCCGGTCGGGGCGTACGAGGTCACCGTCGCGAAGGATGGCTTCCAGACAGTCGTCCGCACCGGCCTTCATCTCACGGTCGGACAGCGCACGGGTCTGGACTTCACGCTCCAAGTCGGCGCGGTGCGCGACGAGATCACCGTCACCGAGGACACGTCGCCGGTGAGCCTCACGACGACCGACCTTTCCGGCTTCGTCGGCGAACACCAGGTGAAGAATCTGCCCTTGAACGGTCGCAGCTACGACCTCCTGATGCTCCTCAATCCAGGTGTCGTGAACTTCACATGGGAGAAGACCGGCGGGATTGGCATCTCGAATTCCACGACGGCCAACATGTTCGCCGTGTCGGGCAACCGGCCGCAGCAGAACCTGTTTCTCTTGAATGGCGTGGAGTTCACGGGCGCGGCCGAGAACACCATGACGCCCGGCGGCGCCAGCGGGCAGGTGATCGGCATCGACGCGGTGAGGGAATTCAATATCCTGCGGGACACCTACGGCGCCGAGTACGGCAAGAAGCCCGGCGGGCAAATCACCATCGTGACCCAGTCGGGCTCGAATCAGTGGCTGGGGTCGGTCTCGGAGTTCCTCCGCAACAGCGCGCTCGACGCCCGCAACTACTTCGATGCCGGTCCGTCGGCGCCGCCGTTCCGGCGGAATCAATTCAGCGGGTCTGGCGGAGGTCCCCTTCAGAAGGGCAAGACCTTTGTCTTTGCCGACTACGAAGGATTCCGCCAGAGCCTGCAGCAGACCTCGGTCGCCTTCGTCCCTGACGCACAGGCGCGGCTGGATGCCGCGCCCATTGTCAAAGCCATGGGCCTGCTGAGTCTTTGGCCAGTGGCGCCCCCTGGCGCACCTGATTTCACCGTCACCCCCAACGGGGACGGCGTCGCCCAGGTGCTCAGCAGCCCCTTGCAGACGATCCGTGAGGACTTCGGCACCGTGCGAGTCGATCATGTGTTTTCGACCCGCAACAACGCCAGCGCGGTCTACACCCTCGACGACAGCCATTCGAACACCGCGACGCCGCTCGATCCGTTCAGCACCGATTTGCTGAGCTTGCGGGAGCAGGTGGCGAGCGTGCAGGACACCCACGTGTTCTCCCCAACCGTCCTCAACACCGCGCGGTTCGGGTTCTCGCGGGCCGCTTACTTCTTTACTAGCGAGCCGACGCCCGGCACGCCAGCCGCCAGAGTGCCAGGTCTCCTCGTCGGTCTTCCCATCGGCGCGGTCGTAGTGGGCGGAAGCCAAGCGTCCAATCCACAAGCCCAGTTGGGCCTGGCGGGCAGCAACAACGGCAGCAACCTGCACATCGATCGCGATCTGGTCACCGTCACTGACGACCTGGCCATCACGCGGGGGCGTCATGACATTCGGACCGGCGTGTGGCTCCAGCCCTTCCAATCCAACGAGGAGCTGGCGCTCAGTCAGTACGGACAATTGACGTTCACCGGGTTGCCGAGCTTTCTGGCCGGGACGGCGAGCTTCCTCTACGATCCCACGCCCACGCCCATGCACTGGCGGGCGCTGTTTGGCGCGGGTTACGTCGAAGATGACGTACGCCTCCGTTCGAACCTGACCCTGGATCTTGGTTTTCGCGACGAGTTCAGCACCGGCTGGAACGAGGCGAACGGGCTGGCCGCAAATTACGCCCTGAGCGCCGCAGGCCCGGTGTGCGCGTCGCAGCCCGCCACGAATATTTGCCTGCCCCACGTCGGCGGCTCGGTCTTCTCGATCAACCGGGCGAAGTTCCTGCCCGAGCCGCGGCTCGCGATGGCCTGGAAACCGTTCGACAAGGAGACGGTCATCCGTGGGGGCGCCGGCATCTACTACGACCTGCAGGATGCGTTGGGTTATCGCGCCGATCAAAATGGGCCCGCGAACCCGACCTATACGATCGGCGCGACGAGCCTCAAGAACATTTTCGGCGCGAACGGCACCGCGCTCAGTCCAGCCGCTCCTCCGCCGACGTCGCCACTCGCGCTGTTGCAACCAGGGGGCGTACAGCCTGACCTTTCGACGCCGAGGCTCGTCTCGTACTCGGTACGGGTCGAGCACGCTCTGTCATCGAACACGTCTGTCAGCGTCGGGTACATTGGCAGTCACGGCTACCACGAGATCATCGGCGTGGATGCCAACGCGCCCACACCCGTGGTCTGTCCGGCGTCCCCCTGTCCCGCCACGTTCCCCACGACGCTCAATCCGAGCACCGGCCTGCCGGTGTTCGCGGCGTTGGCGGGACAGCCGGTGCCGGCCGGGACGTTCTTCAATCCCACGAGCACGAAGCCGAACACCGCGCTCGCCAACACATGGACGTGGGAATCCCTGGGCCGCAGCACCTACAACGCGCTCGAAGTCGATCTCAACCGGCGCTTCAGCGCCGGACTGTCGGTGCGCGGCGTCTACACGCTGGCGAGCGCGATGGACGACGGGGATTCGCTCAATGCCACGGCCGCCAACAACGCCGTCGCGCTCATCTCCATGCCTGGCCACCCGATGGCGGACTGGGGGCCGGCGACGTACGACGTCCGCCATGGCGCTTCAATCAACGTGATCTATGCGCCGCCGTTCGGGCGCGGCGCGGGCCTGCTGAATCACCTCATCAGCCGCTGGACGCTGACCTCAATCGTGACCCTGCAATCAGGATTCCCGCTCACCCCGCAGCTCAGCTACAACCCGGCGAACAACGGCGACACACGCAATCCCGTGCGCCCGTTCCTCAATCCTGCGTTCACTGGCCCGGTGGTGACGGGGAATCCGAACCAGTGGTTCGATCCCAACGCGTTCATCGACCCGCCGAGCAACAGCGGCTTCTATGGCAACGTGGGGCGCGACAGTTACCGGGGGCCGGGGTTGGCGACCTGGGACTTCTCCGCCGCGAAGGATCTACCCGTCGGCCGCCGCTCGAGGCTGGAGCTCCGCCTGGAGGTCTTCAACCTCTTGAACCGGGCCAACTTCAACACGCCCAACCTCATCGTCGCCGTCCTCGAGGCCGCGCCGAATGCGACGTTTCCCGAATCGTCTCCCACGGCAGGGCAGATCACGAGCACCTCGACCAGCTCGAGGCAGATTCAGCTGGGTCTCAGGTGGTTCTGGTAGCGAGTGACGCCGTCACCCGCCGGGAACGCTGAGGTTCTGGATCTTCTTCTCGCCCCCCCCCGAGCGTCAGGCGGATCGCCTGGGCTGCCAGCTCGGCGAGGAATGACGCGTCCTTCAGATCGCTGGGCTCCATATGCTAGCCGCCGGTGAGCCGAAATCCCAGCGAGACTGCCAACAGGCTCAGGGCCACCTGACCCGTCACGTTCCAAATGGCCTGCGCGACATGGCCTTGGCGCATCAGGGCGAGTGTGTCGAAGCTGAACGACGAGAACGTCGTGAATCCCCCAAGCACACCCACGATGAGAAACGTCCGCGTTTGGTACGAAGCGTGCCAGCGGCCGGAGGCGATGAGGCCCGTTAGGCCGCCGATCGCCGCAGAACCGAGGACGTTTGCCACGAAAATGCCCACGGGGAAGGTGCTCGAGAGTGTTCGTTGATGAATGAATTGGTTCAGACCATGGCGCGCCATGCTTCCGAGCGCACCACCGAGACCGACGAGAATCCACGCCATTGCTTACCCTCTCCGACCGGAACGCGGGCGCCAGCAACGCCTACGGATCGTCCGTAGGAGTCATTGGCCGTCCAGTCAGAGCGGCAGTTCAGGGTGGACTCCACCACCACGCGTATCCATCATATCGAAGTGTGAATCGTACCCGCCGTGCAGCGCATGTTGAGCGCGACAGGCGAGGAGGTAGCCGGTGCGCGGCCCTGCATCAGAAGGTTGGCTTTGTCGGTCGATCGATGAGTTACCGCTGAGCCACATGCGGCGGCTCGGCCGCGAGGACGTGAGTATCTGCTACCTTGAGTAGCCATGCTCACTGTGCTGCTGCTCCTCGTTTCCAACACCTTCATGACCGTCGCGTGGTATGGGCACTTGAAGCACCGATCCACTCCGCTCGTCGGGGCCATCGTCATCAGTTGGCTCATCGCGTTCGGCGAATACTGTTTCCAAGTGCCGGCGAACCGGATTGGCTACGGAGAGTTCACGGGCTACCAACTGAAGATCATCCAAGAGATCATCACGCTCGTCGTCTTTGCGGTCTTTGCGAGCGTCTACTTGGGTGAACCCCTTCGCTGGAATTACGCCGTCGCCTTCGGCTTCCTTCTGTGCGCCGTCGCCGCTGCGTTTTGGGGCAGGGTGTGAAGGCGCGGGCGCGAGCAGATTCGAGAATCACAATCTCTTCCGAAGAAACTCAACCACGAGATAGCCGATAAGGGCAGCGACCAAGGCAATCGCGAGATTGACCTCGCTAAACACATCTCCGATCGCCCAGGCCAAGCCCCTCCCCCGTGCGGCACCCGAGTGCGTGAATTCCCCCATGAGGAGGTTGGAGTAGAAGAGAAACGTGATGAAGCCAACCTCTATAAGGGCTCGCCAGAATTCTCTCCTCATCCTTTCACCCAATGTTCCCATACCAAGGCACGCGCTCGGCGTTAATGTCGGTCTATCCGTACAAGTCGGGTCACCTACTGTAGCCAAGCGTGTGCTCGACGGTCTGCCTCCGGGCCGGCGTCGCCGGGCTGTCGGGCCCGTGTAACGCCGGCCCGATCGAGTGCTCGAAAGCGGAGGCGTGCTCGTGCTCACGGCTGAGGGCACCTGGCAACTGACTGCGGTCATTCGTGTAAACCTGAATATCCGACCGACCGCGGGAAAGCGCGACGTACGCGAACTGCCGATTGACGAGGACCTCCGAGGCATGCTCGGCATCGACGTGCACGAGCACGCGCCCGGCGGTCTGGCCCTGGCTGCTGTGGCTGGTCACGGCGTACCCGTAGTCGAGGTGCACGGCCTGGTCCCGCTCGAACGTCACGGCACGCCCTGAATCGAGCCGCACGCGCAGGTCGTGCTGGCCTTCGGCGATTGCCTCGATCGTGCCGAGCTCACGATTGGCGATCCGTCGCTCGCGGTCCGGGGCCGTGATCTGCACGCGGTCGCCGACGGCCAGGGCGCGGTCGGCTTCGCGGTAGATGGTGACGCCCTGGAGGCGGCGTGGGTCATAGCTCACGGCTTCGCCGTGCTCGCGCGCGACGATGAGGCGATTGTGGTCCGCGTCCACCTCGATCACGCGGGCGTATGTTCCCGGCGCCAGTTCGTGCGCCTGGCTGCCGACGGTATACCGGAGGACGTCGCCCGGTTCATAGCGGGCCGCCCACTGGCGGTCGGCGCCCGTGAGGTCCTGGCGCGGCGTGAGGACACGGACTGACTCGTCATGGGCCTGCACCTGCCCGATGGCCTGTCGCTCGCGGTGAATCAGGACGTTGATTTCCTGGCGCGATTGATGGTCCGGGGAGACGACGAGCGTGGCCTCGGCGTGGCTCACATAGTCGCGGGCGATCGCGGCCAACCGTTCTTCGCGGTGTGTGATTTCGTGGATGCGCCCCTGATGGTCCAAGCCGTGCATCGCTTCCTGGACCTCGCCGCGCGAGAGCTGTTGAACGACGGCCCGAAGCGCCGGGTCGGTCTGCCGGACGATTTCCCGGAGATGGGCGGTCCCCATGCCCGCCGCCTGGAGCTGCTCGAAGGGGCGACCGGCCTCGACGGCGTAGTGCTGCCGCACGTCGCCGACGAGGAGCAGCCGGTCATCGGGCTCGAG
>Ga0070732_10002163_pt1 | contig 10684 bp, 7 predicted proteins | sample Coa_R1_5_FD_66449 | JGI IMG/M metagenome (GOLD analysis project Ga0070732, IMG submission 66449) | Surface soil microbial communities from Centralia Pennsylvania, which are recovering from an underground coalmine fire - Coalmine... | ecosystem: Environmental > Terrestrial > Soil > Unclassified ...
CGCCGTGGGATCCACCCGCCCGTAGGAATTTTCCGAAACCGGTATGCTGGCCGGGTCCAGTTCCCCATAGACTTCCCCGCTACTGAAAAAAAGAAAATTCGAGGCTTTGCAGGACTTTGCGAAATCGAGAAGGTTTGCCGTGCCAATGATGTTCGGCCGCAAGACCCCCACCGGGTCCACACCGTAGAACTTGGGGCTCGCCTGGCTGGCCGCGTGGATGATGCTGTCGGCGCCGGTCTCCAGCTTCAGCGGCAACCCGGCGTCCTGGACGATGAAATGCAAATCGTTCCGCCCGGCGTAGCCCGAAAACCTCGCCTTCGCTTTGTCGAGGTTTCGTACCATGGCTAAAACCTTGATCTTGCTGTCCCTTGTCTCATTCAGATAGAGAAGGGTTTCGACCATATAGGCCGGAATGAATCCATTGCCCCCGGTCACCAGAACGGTTTTTCCCCTGAATTGGTCCCAGGGCAAATTGCTGTCCGTGATGAACTTTAAGTCGCTTTCTGTGATTGGGTTGCGCATCGATCTGGTTGATGGATTTAAGTGATGCGAACCCGGACAGTATCGTTGCCCGATAATGGGCTATTCGTTCCGCACCAATAGGATTTACATTGCAATCTACCGTGCCCCCGGTAAAAGCGCAAAAAGACCGAGCGCCGCGCATCCGTTGCCGGGGTGGCATCGCATTCCGCGCCGGCCCGGAGATCCAGATTACGGCGAACTGTCCATGAAAACATTGCTCGGCGTTTTAGGTATTGATCGCGCGATTGGTTATACCCTGGCAGGCCGCGGGTGGGGTCTGTTGTCCGGCATTGTGACGCTGTTGCTGGTCGTTCGTTATCTGACGCCCGAGGAGCAAGGCTATTACTACACCTTCGCCAGTATTCTGGCGATGCAGATTCTTTTCGAGCTGGGCATGAGTTACGTGGTAATGCAATTCGCCAGCCACGAAATGGCCCACTTGACCTGGTCCGAAGCTGGGACTGTCGAGGGCGATGCAAACGCAAAAAGCCGTCTCCGCTCGTTGATGTTATTGGTGATCAAGTGGTACGGAGCAATCTCAGGCCTTCTCGTCGTGGCGATACTGCCGCTGGGCTGGATATTGTTTTCCATGAACCACCCCGGAGCAACGGTGAATTGGCAAACGGCCTGGGTGTGGCTTGTGGTTGCCGCGGCAGTAAACGTTTTTATCGTCCCGCTATTGGCGCTGCTGGAAGGCTGCGGCCGTGTCACAGACGTGGCGCGATTGAGGATGTATCAGAACATCGTCGGCAGTTTGTTGTGCTGGATGGTTTTACTGGGTGGTGGCGGGCTGCTCGCCATGCCCGCCATGAGTACCGGCCTGGCGCTGACGGTCATGGTGTGGCTGTGGCGCACTAAAAGAAATTCCCTGAAGAGCTTGTTGGCTCAGGATATCCCGGGTGCCGTTATAAGCTGGGCGACAGAGATTTGGCCTTTCCAATGGAGGATTGCGCTGAGCTGGTTAAGCGGATATTTCATCTTCCAGCTCTTTACGCCCGTTTTATTTCTCTACCGTGGTCCGGTGGAGGCGGGGCAGGTGGGTATGAGCATTTCCATCGCGAACGCGCTCATGAGTATCGCGATGGCATGGATGAATACCAAGGCGCCCGGATTTGGCGCCTTGGTTGCAAGGAGAGATTACGCCAGCCTGGATCACGTGTTCGTTTTGACGCTGTCGCGCTCGCTCGCGGTTACGATTGTTATCGGTGCTTTGTTATGCGCGGTAAATTACTATGTCCATATTGAGCAAATTCGTTTTGCAAATCGCATTCTCGATCCGCTGCCCTTCGGGCTCCTGATGTTGGCGACTGTATTCGCCTATGTGACTTATGCTCAGGCTGCTTACTTGCGGGCCCACAAGGAAGAACCGTTCATGACGATAAGCCTGATTAGTGCCGTTCTTATCGGTGTCTTGACCTTCGCTCTGGGAAAGCAATATGGGGCAACAGGGGTCATGGCGGCATATTTTGCGGTGTCCGGCATCGTCGGGATGGGTTGCGGCAGCATGATATTTTTTTCGAAACGGCGCGATTGGAGGAAAATCGCCGGCGTCGATGCGATCTGAAAGACAGGGCGGCGGTGCTGCGGAGCGCGAAGGACAGATTCAAATGGAAATAAGGGCAGAGCGTCCTCTTTTAACGCTTGCAATCCCGACCTTCAATCGGCTGAGCTTCCTGCGGTTGCTGATAGAAACGGCGATGCACCAGCTGTCATCGATAGACATGCTCGGCGACAGGCTGGAACTTCTTGTATGCAACAACGCATCGACGGACGGTACGGCCGATTACTTGAATAAACTGGCGAACTCGAAAGGTGTGAGAGTCATACACCACGGCAGCAATTGCGGGGCGGAAGCCAATTTCGTCAGTTGTTGTGAAGCTGCGGAAGGCAAGTACGTGTGGATTATGGGTGACGATGATGTCCCTCTGGAGGGGGCCATTCAGGCAGTCGTGGAGTGTCTTGAACGGGAATCGCCCGACCTCCTGTATCTGCCGGCACGCTGGATATTCGGCGATCTCGGCGAGCGCGCCAAAAGCAAAATAAGAACGAAAGACGTGAGTTCAGTCGACAGTATGGGTTTGGCGGTGCGCTCCACGGTATTCGTGACCTTCGTGTCGTCCTGGGTGATGAACATGGATGCGTACAAGAGCCATGTGCAACCTCCTAGAATCGGCCGGTATCAAGGCACGTCGCTCGTGCATCTGGAATGGATTCTTACGCTCCTGGTCGAAGGGCGAAGATTGCTATGCGCCGAGGATGAATGGATACTTGCCCGCGCGGCAGGCAGCGGCGAATACGCGGTTTTCGAGGCATTTTCGCTCAACTATAACCGCATTATTGATGAGAAATTGAGTACCCATGCTCAACTGCGTGATTTCCTGAAGCGCTGCATGCTTTTGTGCTTTATTCCGGGGTTGGTTTGGGGTGTGCGGCAAAAAAAAATCGGAAACTTTGGCGATTTCGACGGAGAACACGTCATGAGTGTTTTGCGCGCTGCATACGGAAACAGTGTCTTTCTAATGCTGATCGTCGCCCCGATTGTCAGATTCTATTTGCCGATCGCCTGGGGCTTCAAAAGCGTTGCCCGCGTAATGGCGAAGGTCTGGCTTTTTTCTCATCGGGGAAAAAGACGACCGCAGGCTGTTGTCGCTGCGGCGGGCAATTGATCGAACCGGCGAAGTGCTGACCATGCCCGACTTGCGCAAGATCATGGGAAAACGGATTCGTGCCGACGGGTGGATCCTGGGATTCGGTCGTCTGGCCCACCGCGTGCTGCAGAAACTGAGGTCCCGCGGCTGGGGATTGATCCTGAATGCTCCCGGGATCGACGTGGGTCCCGGCTGCCGGTTCCTGGGCGCCCGTTTCATCCGGTTCGGCAGGGATATTTCCATCAATTGCAACCTCTGGCTGGAAGCGGTAACCGAATTCAACGGGCAGGCATTCAGCCCTGAAATCCGTCTGGGAGACCGCGTCAGGCTGTCCGATGCCGTGCATATCACGGCGATCCGGCAGATTCTCATTGGCAATGACGTGCTTTTCGGCAGCCGCGTTTACGTTTCCGACCATAATCACGGCGCATACAGGGGGGATTCGCAGACCCCGCCGATGGAGCCGCCGTCAACCCGCCGGCTGCATTCGGAAGGGTCGGTGGTGATCGAAGACAACGTATGGATTGGCGACGGCGTCAACATCGTCGGGCCGGCGAAGATCGGCTTCGGCGCGGTGATTGCCGCTAATTCCGTGGTGCGCGGCGACGTACCCGCGCAAACCATCGTGGCGGGAGCCCCGGCGCGCGTCATCAAGACCTTCAATCCAGGTTCGGGGATGTGGGAAAAATCCGGACGATGACGCCAATCCTGCATTTGCTTCACATGAACGGGGCCGGATTGTGACGGCGATAGCCGGCTGCACCATCGTCTCGAAGAATTACCTGGCCTACGCCAGGACGCTGTGCGGCTCGTTCAAGCGATTCCATCCGGACGCGCCGTTCTTCGTGCTGCTCGTGGACGAACTGGAAGGGACCGGATTCGATCCCCGGGCGGAACCCTATGAGCTCATCGAAGCCAGGTCGATAGGAATCGAAAACTTCGAACGGGTGGCGTTCCGTTTCAATATTCTCGAGCTCAATACCAACGTCAAGCCGAGTTTCCTCAGGTTCCTGATGCGGGAGCGGTCCGTGCAACGCCTCCTGTACCTGGACCCGGACATCCTGGTGATCGGTTCCCTGCAGCCGGTTTTCGATTCCCTGGATCAGCACTCGATTATTTTGACGCCCCATTGCGTTTCACCCATTGCCGATTTCTTGCGGCCGTCGGAACAGGACTTCCTGCTGGCAGGCGTGTTCAACCTCGGTTTCATCGGTGTCAGGGACACCCCGGAAACCCGGCGCTTTCTCGATTGGTGGGCGTTGCGTTGCCTCACTCTCGGTTTTTCCGAGCAGCGGTCCGGATTGTTCGTCGATCAGAAATGGTGCAACCTCGCGCCGTGCCTGTTCGACGGGGTGGGGATCGTGAGAGACGTCGGATGGAACATGGCCTACTGGAACCTCCACGAGCGCGTCCTCGGAAAGCGAGGGAACACCTGGGTGGTAAACGAACACGTTCCGCTGCTGTTCTTCCATTTCAGCGGGATCGCGCCGAACGAGGCCGATCAGATATCCCGGCACCAGAACAGGTTCGATCTGCGGTCGCGTCCGGACCTTGGCAGCATATTTGCCGAGTACAGAAGCCTGCTGCGCAAGCACGGCATGGATGAGTTCCGGGGCTGGCCATACAAGTACGGGTCGTTCTCGAACGGCGAACCGATACCCCAGCTCGCGCGCTCCCTGTTTGCCGCCAACGAGGATCGGCTGGCGAAGACCGATCCGTTTTCGGCACCCGGGCCGTTTTACCGGTGGTGCAAAAGGAAGGGCGTGCTGGACGGAATCGACGAGAGCCGGAAGCTCAACAGCATGACCTACAAAGCGGACGACTGGAAGATCCGGTTCATCAATACAGGGCTGCGCGTCCTGTTATTTATTTTGGGTGGCGGTCGCTACTCGACGCTGATGAGGTACCTTTCCTACATCGCCACGCCGAGAAACCAGGGTGGGGCCCATGGCTTCCATGATGACTCCCGCTGAGCCCGGGTTCGTGTCCCGAGCGTCCGTTTCTACCTCAGAGCTCCGCAGCGTGCATGGTTTGCCATTGTTGCCACCGCCACGCATCACGGCACATCGCGTCGATGTCGTACCTGGCACGCCAGCCGAGCGTATTCGCGGCGCGGCCGGGGTCCGCGTAGCTCGCCGCCACATCGCCGGGGCGTCGCGGAACGACGCGGTACGGAATCTTTCGTCCGGAGGCGCGCTCGAAGGCGGCGACGACCTGCAGCACGCTGTGGCCGCCGCCGGTACCGAGGTTGAACACGCTCACCGGGGCCAGCCGGTCGATCGCCCGCAGCGCCGCGGTGTGCCCGAGCGCGAGATCAACCACGTGCACGTAATCGCGCACGCCCGTGCCGTCCGGGGTCGGGTAGTCGTTCCCGAACACCGAGAGCTGCTCCAGCCGTCCGTCCGCCACCTGGCTCACGTAAGGCATCAGGTTGTTCGGGATGCCGTCGGGATCTTCGCCGATCAACCCGCTTGAGTGCGCGCCGGCCGGGTTGAAGTAGCGCAGCAATACCGCACGCCGGTCGGCGTGCGCACGGGCGAAATCGGACAGCGCCCGCTCGACCGCGAGCTTGGTATGCCCATAGGGGTTGGTCGGCGCCAGCGCGGCGTCCTCGCGGAACGGCGGCGTTGCCGCTTCGCCGTAGACCGTTGCCGATGAACTGAACACGATGCGGCCCACCCCTGCGCGTTCCATGGCCTCGATCAGGCGGAGGCTGCCGGTAACGTTGTTATCGTGGTACAGCTCGGGCTTCTGCGTCGATTCGCCCACCGCCTTGAGCCCGGCGAAATGCATCACTGCCGCGTAAGGCCGCGCGGCGAACACTCGCTCGAGAAGCGCCTTGTCGCGCACGTCGCCCTCGATAAGTTCGACCTCGCGGCCGGCGATGCGCCCGATGCGGTCCCTGACGGAACGGCGGCTGTTGCACAGATTGTCGAGGATGGCGACGTCGTAGCCGGCAGCGAGCAGCTCGACGCAGGTATGCGAACCGATGTAGCCGGTGCCGCCCGTCACCAGGATGGCGTCGCTCATGCTAGGGAATCATCATTTTCCGATGCTGCCTTCGTGGGCCAGGAAATCCTTGTACGCGGCGGCAATGCCGTCTTTCAGGTCGACGCGGGGCAACCAGCCGAGCTTGTGCAGGCGGCTGACGTCGAGCAGCTTGCGCGGCGTGCCATCGGGCTTGCCGGTGTCGAACTCCAGTTTGCCGCTGAAGCCGACGACCGAAGCCGCGGTGCGCGCCAGGTCGGCGATGGTCTGGTCCTCGCCGCAGCCGACGTTGATCAGCGGAAGATTGTTGGGGCCATGCAGGATCTGCTGAAATTCCATTTCCGGCAGGTTCATCATCATCACGCAGGCGTCGGCCATGTCGTCGCTGTAGAGGAACTCCCGTTTGGGTTTTCCGGTGCCCCAGATCACGACACGATCGACGCCGCGGGTCTTCGCCTCGTGAATCTTGCGGATGAGCGCGGGCAGCACGTGCGCGCTCTCGAGGTCGTAGTTGTCCCCAGGGCCGTAGAGATTCGTCGGCATCGCGGCGAGGTAGCGTGTGCCGTACTGCTGGTTGTAGCTCCGGCACATCTCGACGCCCCCGATCTTCGCAATGGCGTAGGCCCGGTTCGTTTCTTCCAGCGGACCTGTCAGGAGGTACTCCTCCTTGATCGGTTGCGGGCAATCGCGGGGATAGATGCAGGAAGAACCCAGGAACAACAGGCGCTTGACGCCAATGCGCCAGGCTTCGTGAAGGACGTTGGTCTGGATCGCCGCGTTCGACTGAAAAAATTCCGCGGGACGGTCCCGGTTTGCGAGAATTCCGCCGACGACCGCTGCCGCTAGGAAAGCATAGTCCGGGCGTTCCCCTTCAAAAAACGTTCTTACGGCAACGGTATCGGTCAGCTCCAGTTCGGCGTGGCTTCGGGTGATGATATTCCGGTGCCCGGCGGCTGTAAGGCGCCGGAGCAGGGCCGAACCCGCGAGGCCCCGGTGTCCAGCGACGTAAATCCGATCGTTCGGGTTCATGTTTCGGTCTTACTCAAGGTCTTGTCTGTCGGGGCGGGAGCGTCCCCAAAGGGGGACAGCCGATGCCGAAAATTGCGGCGATAGTATTTCACAGAATCCGGCCGGACGAGGCTGAGCTGGGATCGGAAACCTCGTTCCCGTCCAGGCTTGCTTCCCAATGGACTGGCCGTTTGAATCGGGATAAGATTCAACGCTCTTTGGATTGACCGGCCGGCAGTCCGACCTTTCAACAAGCCTTCAGATCGGGTCCGTCATGCGGAATTCACTTCGGATTCTTGGAATCGGCTTCGCGGCGCTGTTCGCTGCACCGACTTTGGCGCAGACGAGCCTGTTCGACGCTTCTCAGGGAACGTCCCAATTGCTGGGAACGCCCTCCGGTTCGACTTCGGGCACGTCGAGCGTGACAGGCTCCGGCAGCGGCGCATCCGTCGACGCGCCGCTCGTTCCGAGCCTGTCCGACATTCACAGTCCGCTGACCACCATTACCAATCGCCCTAGCGCAGGCGCTGCCGGCGCGAAACCCACGGAGCAGCAGAAGCCGGAACAGTTCGACGCCAGGGCGGAACGCAACGAATTCCAAGCCTTCGTCATGCAATCCACCGGCCGCGATCTGCCGCTGTTCGGGTCGAACCTCTTCCGTGGCGTACCCAGCAGCTTTGCTCCGGTCGACGACATCCCGGTCACTCCCGACTACGTCGTCGGGCCCGGCGACGAGATCCAGATCCGCGCCTGGGGCCAGATCGACGTGGACTACAGCGCGATGGTAGACCGCAACGGCACCATCAGCGTGCCCAAGATCGGAGTCGTCAACGTCGCCGGCATCAAGGCGAGCGACCTGCCGAACTACCTCAAGACGGTGTTCAGCCGCAGCTTCCGCAACTTCCAACTCACCGCGACGCTCGGCAAGCTGCGCTCGATCCGCATCTACGTCGTTGGCCAGGCGAAGCGGCCGGGCAGCTACACCGTCAGCTCGCTCAGCACGCTCGTTACCGCGCTCTTCGCGGCGGGCGGGCCCTCGAGCAAGGGCTCGATGCGCAGCATCCAGTTGAAGCGCGACAACCACATCGTCACCGACCTCGACCTGTACGACCTGCTTGTATCCGGCGACAAGTCGCGCGATGCGCAGCTCCTGCCCGGCGACGTCATCTACATCCAGCCGATCGGCCCGCTGGTCGCTGTGACCGGCAGCGTCAACGTGCCCGCGGTCTACGAGCTGAAACAGAACACGCCGCTGTTCGATCTCATCCGCTGGTCGGGCGGCCTCGCGACCACCGCCGCGGGGCAGAAGGCGACGGTCGAGCGCATCGACGAGCACAAGACGCGCAAGGTCGAAGAGTTCCCGCTGGACGTGACCGGCCTGTCGCGCCCGGTGAAGGACGGCGACCTTGTTACCGTGTACGCGCTCACGCCGCGCTTCGACAACGCCGTCACGCTGCGCGGCAACGTGGCCCAGCCGGGCCGCTTCCCCTGGCGCGTAGGTCTGCGCGTGCGCGACCTGATACCGGACAAGGAAGCGTTGCTGTCGCCCGATTACTGGACAAAGCGCAACCAGGTCGTCGGCCTGGACAAGGACGTCGCCAATATCCTCAACCAGCAGGCCGCGACAGGCACCAACCTTTCCATCGAGGACCTGAACGAGCGGCGCAAGCCCGACAGCGAGCTCGACCGTACCATCGGCGACACCATCCGCCGCACCCAGACAGAAGCCGAGGCGGCCAAGTTTCTCAATCCGCAGCAGACCTCGGGGGCGGCGCGCTCCTCGAGTCAGCTCAATGCCGGCCAGAACCAGGACATCGCCAGACTGGATGCGGCGAAACTCGAAGCGGCCAAGGCCGACTCATTGCGGCTAGTGAACCAGATCAAGCCCTCCACCCTGGAAGTGAACTGGGATTACGCGGTGGTTGAGCGCATGAACCACAACGACCTCACTACGAGCCTCATCCCTTTTAATCTTGAGAAGGCTATCGCCGGCGATGCCCAGCAGAACGTGTTGCTGGCACCCGGCGACGTCGTCACCGTCTTCTCCAAGGAAGACGTGCGCGTCCCGGTTTCGCGGCAAACGAAGTACATCCGGCTCGAGGGCGAATTCAAGAGTTCCGGTGTGTACCAGGCGCTGCCTGGGGAAACGCTGCGTCAGCTCATCGCCCGTGTCGGCGGATTTACTCCCGGCGCCTACGTGTTCGGCGCGCGCTTCACCCGCGAATCGACGCGCGTCGAGCAGACGAGGATCCTGGAAGAGGCGATCAACCGCTTGGAGCGCGACATGCAGCGCTTCAACGTCATCCGGCAGTCCAACCTGACGCAGCCGGTAGACGCCGCCGCACTTGCCGCGCAATCGGCTAGCCAGCAGGCGCTACTGTCACGGCTGCGACAGCTTCGGCCTGCCGGGCGTATCGTGCTCGGGCTTGCGGAAGACGCCAAGCTGAAGGACCTGCCCGACCTCGCGCTCGAGGACGGCGACCGCCTGTTTGTTCCAGCGGCGCCTTCCATGGTGACCGTGTACGGCTCTGTCTACAACGAGACCTCCTTCCTCTACAACGACGACAAGCGCGTCGTCGACTACATCGCCCAGGCGGGCGGCCCGACCAAGGACGCCGACAAGAGCAGCATCTATCTCTTGCGCGCCGACGGTTCGGTGATCAGCAAGCAGCAGACCGGCTTCCTGCTGGGCAGCCTGGATGGCTTCCGGCCGGCGCCGGGGGACAGCATCGTCGTGCCCGAGGAATTCGACCGCGTCACCTGGATGCGTAGTCTGCAGGACTGGACGCAAATCCTGTATCAGTTCGGCCTGGGTGCGGCGGCGGTGTCGGTGCTGAAGAACAACTAGCATGGCGGACTCGGACCAACCTGCTGCGTCATCCACGCGGGAGGCGGATCAGCGCGACGACGTCGATGCGCTCGATCTGCTCATCGTCGCGGCAAAGCGCAAGCGTCTTATTTTTGGTTTTCCCTTCATTGTTGCGGTGCTTGCCGCCGGCGTCGCCATATTGCTGCCCAACTACTACACCGGCATCACCCGAATTCTTCCGCCGCAGGGCGGATCCAGTGCGTCGACATTACTTAACCAGTTGAGCGGCGCCCTTGGGGGGCTCGCCAGCCTAGCCGGCGGAGCGGCCGGCCTCAGGAGCCCCACGGACATGTACGTGGGCATGCTGAAAAGCCGCACTGTCGCAGACGGCTTGATCGAGCGCTTTGATCTGAACACGCTTTACCACCAGGAATACCAGAGTCGCACCCGGACAGAACTTGAAAACAAGACGAGGATCACTGCTGGTAAGGACGGCATCATCACCATCGAATTCGACGATAAGGATCCCAAGCGCGCTGCCGATATCACCAACGCGTACGTCGACGAGCTGATGAAGCTCACCACCGTTCTCGCCGTGACCGAGGCTTCGCAGCGGAGGCTGTTCTTCGAGAAGCAGCTTATCCAGGCGAAGGATAATTTGGCGGGGGCAGAAGTCGCCGCGCGGCAGGGACTCGAGAGGGGCGGAATT
>Ga0070732_10002165_pt1 | contig 10675 bp, 7 predicted proteins | sample Coa_R1_5_FD_66449 | JGI IMG/M metagenome (GOLD analysis project Ga0070732, IMG submission 66449) | Surface soil microbial communities from Centralia Pennsylvania, which are recovering from an underground coalmine fire - Coalmine... | ecosystem: Environmental > Terrestrial > Soil > Unclassified ...
AGAAAATACGAGATAATTCCTGAGAATGCAGAGACAGCAGAGCCCGCAGAAAAAACCGGGAAATCAATAAGATAGAATACAACTAAGATAATGATTAATTGAAATTTCAGAAAACTTTATCTTCTTTTCTCCGCGAGCTCTGCTGTCTCCGCGGGCTCTCAGTCTTGTCTTCTCTGTTCTCGTCTCCGCGGTCTCCGCGAGCTCGGCGGTGAAATCTTCCGCTTGTCTCTCTTTGCCGTGATTGTTTCTCGTCCTTATTAGAGTTATTCCCATCGCCTCATGAGGCGCTCCAGCGAGCTGGTCGCTTCTTCCAGTTTGAGGTGGTCTTCCTCATAGAGGTTACCCACCTCCATCGGCAGCCGGCGTACTGCGTCGGCGAGTTGGTCGCGGGCCCCGAGCATCTGGAAGTACAGGCGCTCCAGGTGCGACCGATCGGGGCTGTCGGCCTTTTGAGCGAGCGCCTGGCCGGCTTTGTCGATGCGCTCCTCCCAGCTCCGCAGGACCTGTTGCAGCTCCGGGCGCTCGCGGATATGCACGCGTTGGGGATAGGAGGGGCTCTTGTTGGTATCGGCTGGCCCGCGTTTGGTCTCGGTCACGTGGTCGGCTCCCGGCAGGTTTGCGCTCGATTGAGTTCCAAGGTAAGAAGCTCGCCACTATTCTAGCATGGCATTCGAACGCGACCAAGTGTGCTCGCGTTGAGTGATTTCCGCACTTACGTTAGAATGCCGCCCCGCGCACCTTGAGATCGTGCAGGACGCACGCGTACCTTCGCCCGCCCCTTGGATTGGGGATTCCGCAATGCGAACCGCCTTGGCCCTCGGCCTCGCTCTGTGTCTCTCCACGAGTTCAGCACGCCCTGAAGAGCTGCCGCTGCCCAGGACTGCCTCAGGATGGAAAGCTGAGCTCGTCGCGCAGGCGCCCAAGATGGTGTTCCCGACCGCGATCGTCGTCGCGCCTGATGGAACGATTTTCCTGGGCCAGGACCCGATGGACATGCCCGGTCCGCCCACCGAGCCAATCGACTCAGTCGTGGCAATCAAGGACGGCAAGGTCACGGTTTTTGCCGAAAAGCTCTGGAGCGTGATGGGGCTTGAGTGGATCGACGGCACGCTCTATGTCGTGCACGCTCCGTTCTTGTCCGCGCTACGCGACACGAATGGCGACGGCAGGGCTGACAGCCGCATCGACCTGATGACCGGCCTCGGCCCGAAGCTGCCCGGCTTCAACGGCATCAACGAGCACGTCGCATCGGGCATCCGGCTCGGCATGGATGGTTTTCTCTACATATCCATCGGAGATAAAGGAATACCGAGGGGCGTGGGTCGTGATGGGACGGTAATTCAGATGTTCGGCGGCGGTGTGATCCGGATCAGGCCCGACGGGACGGGGCTCGAGGTCGTCTCGACGGGCGAGCGGAACCCCCTCTCGGTCGCGCTTGGCGCCAGCGACGAGATTTTCACCTACGGCAACGACGACGACAGCAAGAGGTGGCCCAACAGCCTCACGCACCACATCGTGGGCGGCCACTACGGTTACCCGTACCAATTCCTGACCGCTCCCGACCGCGCCCTGCCAATCGTGGGCGGCCAGATCGGCGGCGCGGGTACACAGGGCATCAGCTACAACGAGGATGGGCTCCCGGCGCAATTCCGCGGCAACCTCTTCTTCTGCGATTGGGGCCTTCAGACGGTCTTCCGGTACGAGCTTGAGAAGGACGGCGGCACGTTCAAGCTGAAGGCAAAGCAGCCGTTTGTCACGAAGGGCGAAGTTTCTGACTTTCGCCCCTTCTCACTTGCTGTCGGCCCTGGCGGTGCGAGCCTCTACCTCGTTGACTGGGCCTATGATGGTTGGCTCGCCAGTGGCATTCAGACGGGCCGGCTCTACCGCCTGACGTACGAGGGGCCCGACAAGGTCACCCCAAAGTCGCGGCCTGTGGGCTCCGATCTGGCAACGCGCATTCGTACTCTCGATCATCCGGCACTCGCTGTGCGGCTCGAGTCGCAGCGAATAATCGTCAAGTACGGGCGTACCGCCATCTCGCCGCTAGTGGCGCGGTTGCGAGCGGCGGAGTCGACAACAGGCCGCTTGCATTCGATCTGGGCGCTCGATGCCATCGGCACCGCTGAAGCTCGCGCAGCCATTCGCTCGGTTCTGAGCGACCCCGATTCCGAGGTCAGGCTCCAGTCAGCGCGCAGCTCAGGCATTCGGCGCGACCGGGCTGCGCTCGGGGGTCTTACAAGGCTGCTCCGCGACCGCGATTCCGCGGTGCGTCGGGAGGCGGCGATCGCGCTCGGCAGGCTGGGCGACCCTGCTGCCGGCCCCAGCCTGATGGCGGCACTCGGCGACCCGGACACGTTCGCCGCATGGTCGATCCGCTGGGCGACCCGAACGCTGCACGCCTGGAACGAGCCGGCCCTGGTAGCGGCACTCGTCGATCCCAAGCGACGTGACGACGCCCTGAAACTCACGGACGAGGCGTGGGAATTGCCCGTGGTGAATTCGCTGGCCGCGGCGCTTGCCCAGACGAAAGAAGCCGCGGTGCGCGCGCGGATCGTCGTGAATCTGGCCGGGCTCTATCGCCAGTATCCGCCGTGGTCGGGCCAATGGTTCGGCACGAACCCGCTCGCGGGGCAGTTCCCTCAGAAGACGCGCGACTGGGATGCGGCCGGCATGGCCCGGGTGCTCGAAGGCCTGGAGCGTGGCCTGAATGACGCCGACGCAGAGGTCCGCCGCCAGGCAATTGGCGGCCTCATGACCGCCGGCGCGCCGGCCGCCTCTCTCTTGCGGGCTCGCGTTTCGGCCGAGACAGACACGCTGAACCTGGCCGCGATGATTCAGACACTGGGTACTCTCTCCGACGCACACGCGGTCCCCGCGCTGATCGGTCTGCTCCAGGACGGCAAGCGACCAATCGAAGTGCGCGCGGCCGCCCTCGATGCGCTCGCGAAGTTCCGAGACCGTCAAGCGATGCTCGCGCGGTTGTCGGTCGTCTACGACAAGAACGGTCCCGCTGACCTGGTCGCGCGGGCCGTGCTGGCGCTAGGCCGTATCGGGGTCTTGCCGCCGAACGACCTCGCCGGTTTCCTCGACCATCCGACGCCGGCGGTGCGAATGGCCGCGCTCTGGTCGCTGGGCGCTGCGCCGAACGTGCCTGCCGACGTCCGTCAGGCGATCCTTGCGCGGCTCGACGATCCAGCCCCCGAGGTTTGTAAGTCGGCGTTGAGCGCCCTCGGAGCCTTGAAACTGCGCGAGTCGATCCCGAAACTCATTACGATCGCCCAGGACAAGGACAAGCCCTACCACACCGACGCCGTACAGACCCTCTGTGTTTTGCCTGATCCGCGGGCGCTGGTGCTCTATCTCGAAGCTTTGAACGACCGCAACCCTGACCTGCGCCGCGCGGCGGAGTCCGCCCTGCTGGCCGTGCGCGACCTCGTTGCCGTCGAGCTTGAAGCGCAGGCACGCTCGGGCCAATTCAAAGGTCCGGCGGCCCTGGCCATCGAGCGCATCCTGACCCGGTTCCGACCGTTGGTCGACTGGCGCGTCATCGGCCCGTTCCCCAGAACGACCGCGCAGGTCTTCAGCGACGCGTCCTCGCCTGACTTGGCCAAAGTCCACGCCGGAGCCGCCGGCAAGCCTGTTGGCTGGACCCAGCGCAAAGGCGACGAGGCCACAGGCAGAGTGGTTATTGATGACTTCAAGGCCGGCGCGGGCGACCGCGGTGGGTTTGGCTACGACACCAACAGCTCGCCCGACCTCGCCGCGTTTGCTTACACGGAAGTCGACTCCGACCGCGACCGGTCAGCCCTGCTCCTGATCGGGTCGAATGGAACACTGGCACTCAGCGTCAACGGAAAGCTCGTGTACGACTTCGTGAATTCCGCGGGCCGCGCTTTCGCGCCCGACACCGACCGCATCCAGGTTGAGCTCAAGCAAGGTAAGAACCGGTTCCTGGTCCGAGCTCGGCAAGGGATTGGCGTCTGGTCGTTCAGCCTGCAAGTCGCGGAGCCGTCGGAGAGTCTCTTTGCGACGCGCCCCGGATCAGTCGGTCTGGAGGAGCTGCGGACCTTCGCGCTGGAGAACGAGGGCAACCCCGCGCGCGGCGAGGCGATCTTCTTCGATGCCCGCGGCATCGGCTGCGCGAAGTGCCACTCTGCCGGCGGGCGCGGGAAGGCCAACGTGGGGCCCGACCTGACCGGCCTGGCTCTGAATCACGACAAGGCGGAGATTATTCGCTCGGTCCTCGATCCCTCGAGCCGGATCGCCACGGGTTACCAGCCAGTGCTGGTCGCGACCAGAGACGGGCAGGTCTTCGCCGGCTTGGTGCGCGGAGAGACCGCGGCCACGATCGACCTGATCAATGCCGATGCCAAGCTGACGCGCGTGCTCAAGTCAGAGATCGACGAGCGCCGGGCGGGCAATGTCTCGCTTATGCCCACTGGACTTGTCGACACACTGAGCCCCGCCGAATTCGCCGACCTGATCGCCTACCTCCAGAGCCTGAAGCTGGCCGCTCAGCCGGCCGCGGCGCGCCGCTGACCAGGTGCAGGGCTTGCGATCTCCTCCGATCAGCGCGATCAAGCGCGTCGGTTCGCGCGTCCTCGGTTCTCTCTTGACCCGTCTCAATTATCCTTGACTGCGCTCATTTCAAGGATACGATCCGTTTCGGCGATTGTCTTGGTTAACCTGCTTCTGATGAGAGTCTTCTTGTGCGGAGGAGTTCTCATGACGAGTGATCAAACGGGAGTCTTGGGTCTTTCTTTGGTGGCCACGATCTTTCTGATTCTGTCTATCATCCTGATTCTGGGTCGCGCCCGCACTTTCGAAATGAAGCTGATCTTGATTGGCGTCTTTTTCGCTCTGGCGGCATTCGCTGTCGGCAACGTGACGGGCTTGCATGTGGGAGGCGAGGGAAATACAGCAGGATTCGTGGCCATTTCAACTGGATATGCGCCTGTTGCGCTCACGAAGGTAGGCACGATCCTCATCCTGTTGGGCGTTGCGGTTCGCCTTCTGTCGAGCGGGAACCTCCCCGAGAATACTTAAGCTCAGGAGCCGACATCCCATGGCGAATCATCAAGGGACCATTCGAACTTATCGGTGGTGGGTCGTGGGTGGCCTGGCGCTGGTGTATTTCGTGGCGTACCCCGAAGACATGGCAGTGGTCGTGACACCTCTGGAACGACTGCTGAGCCTTTCGCAGGCTGTCTCGACTGGGCTTGCGGCGGTATTGGGTGGAAGTCTCGTCGCCTGGCCGATCTCGCGTTATTTTCAGGCCCGGGCCGCGCAAATTTCAGCGCAGGCCCGGGCCGCCGAACCGAGACACGATTGACTCCTTTACGCAGTCGACTGCGGCACTTAATGCGTGGTCACGCGTGCTCTGTCAGCTCAACGCGTGAGGCTGTGCTCGGCGCTCCAGCGCTCGACGAAACGGCGATAATCGTCGGGCGTGTCAATACCGATGCTCGGCTCATCGACGATGCCGACGGCAATCGCGTGGCCGGCTTCGAGCACGCGGAGCTGTTCCAGCTTCTCAGCCGATTCGAGAGGAGACGGCGGCAGCGCGGACAGCCCGAGCAGGAACTCTCGGCGATATGCATACAGGCCGAGGTGCAGTAGCGCGAGTCCGCCTAAGGCGGAGCCGCTGCCCGCATCAGGAATGCCGTCGCGGTAATGCGGAATTGGACTGCGTGAAAAATACAGCGCCCGCCCCGCGCGGGAGCAGACGACCTTGACGCACGCAGGGTCGCGGTAAACGGCCTCGCCGCGGATCGGCGTTCCAAGCGTGGCCATCGGCGCTTCCGTGTCGTGTTCGAGCAGTTCGACGACGCGGTCAAGCGCTGTGCCCGAGATCTCGGGCTCATCGCCTTGCAAGTTCACGATAATCCGAGCCGAAGTCAAGCCGGCGGCGACCTCGGCCACACGGTCGGTGCCGGTCGGGTGATCGGATCGGGTCATGACGGCCACGCCTCCGAAGCTTTTCACCGCGGCGGCGATTCGCTCATCGTCAGTGGCGACGATCACGCGGTCGAGTCTGCGCGCGGCGCGGGCCGCTTCGACAACGTGCTGGATCAGGGGACGGCCTGTCTCGGACAGCAAGGGTTTGCCGGGTAGTCGGGTTGAAGCGAAGCGCGCCGGGACCACCGCGACAATTTCCATGATTCGCTCCAAACTCGCCTCTTCCTTTGACCGATACAAGGGGCGTCGTGACCAGCCGCCCCAAGGATCTGCACTATAGCGACTTGACAACCCGGGCACAGCGCGGTTCACGAGTGTCGCTCTCGCCCAGGCGGTGCAGCGACATGGTGAGCGATCTGGAGGATCCTCACCACATCTTGATCGGGTCGTTCGGCCCGGTCTCCCCGCAGGACGCTAGCCATCGAGGTCGCTCGGCCCGGCGCGCACGGTTTGCGGCTGCTGCCGTTTCACCGTGCTTGCTGTCTGGCCGGCGGAACCTTTCCGCATTCGGTGCTCCACAGAGAGATCGTATGCCCACGCCGCGCAGCGGTGGCGGGGGCACTCTGTAGAAATACTCCGATATCAGCATCTGTCTGCGCTCTGACAGACGCGGCAGCGGTTCAGCCGATGCCGGTCGCCGCGGCTTCTCCTCGGGCTCGGACCCGGGGCGGCCGCGCCATGGAAGGGGGCGCTCACCACTGACTGCGGGGCGGTAGAAGCCAAAGGCATGGCTGCCGTCTTGGGAGATCCTGGTTCATGGGTTGGACCCACAAGACCCAGCGCCGCGGCCGCTGCCGACTTTCGTTTGAGCCGCTGGAAACTCGTAGCCTTCTGTCCGTCACACCCGTCCCTTCCGTCATCATCCCACGATCCTCGCCGGCTACCCCCGTACCCGCTCAGACCGCGTCGAGCAGTTCTGGCACGCCCTACGACTCGATCACAGGCGCCTCGGCAGCGCGTGCCTCCTACAACGTCGACGGCAACGGACTGGCCGCGGCGGTCATCGACACGGGCGTCAACTATCTCCACGAAGCCCTCGGCGGACGCTTCGGCCCGGGCGCGAAAGTGGAAGCGGGCTACGACTTCGCCGATAACAGCCCTGACCCGCTTGCCACAACCTGGCAGCACGGCACCGCCGTGGCCGGCCTGATCGCCTCGAGCGACCCTGCTCACCTTGGCATCGCCCCGGGTGCTGACATCGTCGCCCTGCGAGTCTTCGGCAACAACAACCAGGGCGACTATAATTCCATCGCCGACGCCCTCCAGTGGGTCATAGACAACCACGATCGTTACCAAATCACCGTCGTCAATCTGTCGATCTCCGATGGGAATAACTACACGCTCAACTGGTTCGCGAACGACGGCGGCGTCGGCCAGCGGATCACCTCGCTCATCGAGCAGCTCGACCAACTGAATATCCCGGTCGTGAGCGCGGCGGGCAACAATTTCCAAGGCCAGCAGGGCATGGGCTTCACCGCGATCGTGGGCGACACGATCAGCGTGACCTCGACCGATGCCTCCGATCACCTCGCTTCAGACGCCCAGCGCCTCGGAACAGCAGTCGGCGGCGCCCTGGCCACTGACCTGGCCGCTCCCGGAGAGGGAGTCACCGCCCCTTACGACGGTAACAACTTCGTCACTGTCGGTGGCACGAGCTTCGCCACCTCTCTGGTCAGCGGTGCCGTCATCTTGCTCCAGGACATCTACAAAGAGCGCTTCGGACAGCTTCCGACCGTCCAGCAAGTGGACGACTGGCTCAAAGGGGGAGCTGACCCGGTCGTCGACTCGACAACCGGGATCACGATAGGCCGGCTCGACATCCCGAAGGCGGCCAGCCTGATCCCCGGCGCTCCTGCTCCGAACCCGACTCCGCCGCCGTCGCCGTCGCCTGCACCGTCCCCGCCGCAGCAGCCCGCACCCGTCCCGGTGGTAACGAGCGCTCCCTTGTCTCTCGAGGCCTTGTTGCAATCGCTGACGTTCACGACGTACAACGTTCCGCCTCCTTCGGATTCGCAACAAGCTAGCACGACCCCGACAGCGCCGGTGCAGCAGGCTGTCAACGCGCCGAGCTCGGCGCCCGTGCAACCACCGCTCCTGGCCCCCGAGACGCCGGCCTCCATGGCAGTTCCGCCACTTGTTCCCTCGACGGCCCACGCACAGGCACCTTCGACACTCCAAACGCCGGCACCCACACCAACACCGGCGAAGGCCACTGTAGCACCCGTACCAGCGCAGGCCGCGTCCGTCGTTCTCAACGCGCATCCGCGGGCTGTGGTTCCCGCGAGCCACTCGAATAACCTGTGGAGCAACATTCTCTCGGTCCTCTTCTTCCCAGGATGGTTCAAGCACGCTCATCACGTGTCCGCCGCCAAGAAGCGAACAGCCCCGGCTCCGCACTCTCAGCCGCTAGGACGGTTCGCAGCGGAGCAAAGTGTCCGGAGATTGAAAGAGAGCCTCCGCGTGCGCAGCGCTGTGCCAGTTGAAACGAAAGGGGCCGTGACCCGCTCGGTCCTTACCGCACGAGCTCCCGTGCGCGGTCAATCGTTAACGCTGCGTCAGCACCGGTTGGCGCTCGCTCGATTTGTGCGGACGCGTAACAGCGGTTAAAATCGCGCACGTCACCCGGGGCGTCTCTGTCGCTCCGGCTGATGCCGCGCCTCTCGACTTCCCTGCGCGAGAGGGGGCGATTCCTCTTGCTCAGGAGGCTCGTTTGGCCCTCGACCTGGAGACCGCTTTGATCAGCGGCGCCGGCAGCGGAATCGGCCGGGCCGTCGCACATGCTCTGGCCGAGATCGGCATCCGCGTCGCGTTGGCCGGGCGCCGCCGCGCAGCACTCGAACAAACCAAGGCCGCGCTGGGAGCAGTCGGAGAGCGGGCGGTACTTGCGCCGTGCGACGTGTCCGATCGAGGCCAGGTCGAGGCCACGGTCGAGCGAGTGCTGTCCGAGTTCGGCTCGATCGACATCCTGGTTTGCAACGCGGGCATCAACATCCAGGAGCGGAGCCTCGAGGCGCTCGACCCCGCCGACTGGGACCGGCTGATCGCCACGAACCTGACGGGTGCCTTCAACCTGGTCCATTTCGTCCTGCCGTCGATGCGAGACCGCAAGCGGGGTCTGGTCATCCAGCTCGCCTCGATCGCCGGCCTGCGCGCCAGCGTGCTCGGCGGGGCTGCCTACTCCGCCTCGAAATTCGGCCAGTCAGCGCTCGGCCTTTGCCTGGGCCGCGAGGAACGTGGGTGCGGCATCCGCTCGTCGATCATCTACCCTGGCGAGGTGAACACACCGATCCTCGACGAGCGCCCCATTCCCGTTCCATCCGAGAGGCGCGCGGCCATACTCCAGCCCGAAGACGTTGCGGCCGCCGTTCGGTTCCTGGTCGAGCTGCCCGCGCGCGTCCGCGTGCCAGAGCTCGTCATTGTGCCGGCGGTGGATGACTTCGCGTGATGCCGGCCGAATCTAATGATGGCGGGTCATGCGATTGTCCGACTCACCCCGTCACCCGTTCATCTGCCCCGCTTCCAGCTCGCCGGTCGCGAACTGGTTGAACTCGATGTATTGGATGTGGCGGAAGAGCTTGCTCTTGCCGTGCAGCTCGCGTGCAGTGCCAATGGCCTCGATGCGGCCTTCGTGCAGGACAATCACCTGGTCGCACGAACGGATGGTCGACAGGCGGTGGGGCAGGAAGAACATCGTGCGGTTCGGAGCCAACCGGCTGATGGTGTCGTCGATCAGGTGCTTGGTGGCCTCGTCGAATGTGACGTTCGGCTCCTCGATGATGACGATCGACGGGTCGTGCAAGTACGCCCGCGCCAGCGCGATCCGGTACTGCTCGTCACTGCGCAGATAGTGCCCAAGCGGCCCGATGATCGTGTCGTAGCCGTGCGGTAGATCCTGAATGAAGTGGTGCGCGTGGGCGTTCTTGGCGGCCTCGATGATCCGAGGCAGGGTGTAGCTTGGGTCGCCCAGGCCGATATTGGCGATGACCGAGTCACTGAAGACGAGGTCAGCCTGGAGCACGGTCGCGACCTGGGCACGAAGCGACTCGAGCGTCACGTCGCGGAGATCGAGGCCGTCGATCGAGACTCGGCCGTAATTCGGGTCGATCAGTCGCGGGATCAGGGAGACGAGCGCGTGCTTCGAGTCTTCTTCGAGGCTCATGATTGCGGTACGCGTGCCCGCGGGCACCTCGGCCGTGACGCCATCGAGCAAGATCCGGCCCGATATGCTCTGGAGCGAGACGTTCTCGAACGCGACGCGTTGCCGTAGCGGAGGCAGAAACTGAGCTCCGCCCGTCTGGTGCAGCTCGGGCTTGCGATCGAGGAACTCGAAGACCCCGTTGGCCGACCGGTTCGCCTGCCGCACGGTGCGGCGCAGGATGAGCCAGGCGGTTGCCGGCCGCCTCAGGCTAACCAGCGAGGCGATCAAGACCATGGCCGAGGCGGGGGAAATTTGCTCTTCAAGAACCGTGAAACCGAGCAAGCCGGCAGCCAGGATCGCCGCGGCGCCAATCAGCAGGGTGGTGGTCGGACTGATGCTCCCCTCCGTGCGCAAGCGGCGCACGTCGGAAGCCTGGAACCGCTCGAGGTGCTCGTCGAACCTGCGGTGGTCTACCGACTCCATGCCGTAGACGCGCACGGTCCGCAGCAGGCCGAGGTCTTCATGCAGCAGGCAAAGCTGTACGGCCGCGTCGCGCGCGGCCGCCTCGGCGGTGAGCCG
>Ga0070732_10002166_pt1 | contig 10673 bp, 12 predicted proteins | sample Coa_R1_5_FD_66449 | JGI IMG/M metagenome (GOLD analysis project Ga0070732, IMG submission 66449) | Surface soil microbial communities from Centralia Pennsylvania, which are recovering from an underground coalmine fire - Coalmine... | ecosystem: Environmental > Terrestrial > Soil > Unclassified ...
CGCCACGGTGCTCTTCACCGACATCGTCGACTCGACGCAGAAGGCAGCCGAGCTCGGCGACCGCGGGTGGAAAGAGCTCATTGCCGACCACCACAGGATCGTCCGTGCCGAGCTCGCCCGCTTCCGCGGCCAGGAGCTCGACACGGCCGGTGACGGCTTCTTCGCGAGCTTCGACGGCCCTGCGCGGGCGATCCGCTGCGCGTGCGCGATCACGAAGAGCGTGCGCGGGCTCGGAATCGAGGTGCGCGCCGGCCTCCACACCGGCGAGTGCGAGCTCATGGACGGCAAGATCGGGGGAATCGCCGTCCATATCGGGGCACGGGTTGCCGCCGTGGCCGCACCGGGCGAGGTCCTAGTCTCGAGCACCGTGAAGGATCTCGTCGCCGGCTCCGGAGTCGAATTCGACGACCGTGGCGTCGTCGGGCTGAAGGGCGTTTCGGGCGAGTGGCGGCTCTACGCGGTCGGCCGTTCCTAGGCCGAGGGGTGGAGCAGGCGGAGATCCGGGAGCTGGCGCCAGCGCTCGTCGAGGTCGAAGCCGTAGCCGACGAAGAGCTCGTCGGGGACGACGAACCCGACGTAGCGGACTGGGAGGTCGTCGACGAGGCGCCGGTACGGCCGGTCGAGGAGCGAGACGGCCGCGATCGAGCGAGGCCTCCGTAGCTGGAACGTGCGGACGAGGTAGTTGAGCGTCAGTCCCGTGTCGACGACGTCCTCGACGACGAGGACGTCGCGGTCGCGGATGGCGACGTCGAGGTCCTTGAGGACGCGGATCTGCTCGTGGCCGCCCATCTGCGCGCTGCCGTAGCCGGCGAGCTCGATGAAGTCGAGCGCGTGCGGGATGGCGAGCGCGCGGGAGAGATCGGCGAGGAAGACGAAGCTCGCCTTCAGCGAGCCGACGAGCACGGGCTCGAGGCCCGCGTAGTCGCGCGCGATCTCGGCGCCCAGCTCTGCGACGCGGGCGGCAAGCTCCTCGGCGGAGAGGTAGACCTCTCCGATCCGGGGATCTAGGAGACCAGGTCGAGGTGGAAGTGCTGGGCGAGCCGTTCGATGTCCCGCTTGTAGAAGAGCTTCACCTTGACGCCGGGGTAGCGCTCGCGCAGTTTCCGGAGCTTTCGGTTCTTGCGCGTCACGAGTGACTGCTTCATCACCGTGAGCTCGACGTAGAGGTCCTGATCGGGGAGATAGAAGTCGGGGGTGAACGCCTCGAGCACGCGCCCCTCGTCGTCCTGCTCGAGCACGAAGGTCCGCGGCTCGTATTCCCACGGGACGCGGTAGTAGTCCAGCACCTTCGCGCACTCCAACTCTGCCTGGCTGGCGAACCGGGGCGGCTCGGAGCCGCGATATGCCTGGAAATCCGGGGTAACGACCCCCATCTGCAAAGCACGGTAGCGGTCCGGTCGGACGGTGAAACGGGACATAGACTCCCGCCATGCCGGGGAACAACGGACGGGTGTTCACGATCGTGCAGCTCTCCGACCTCCATTGCGGAACGCAGTTCTTCCTGCCGAACCTCCTCGAGCGGGCGATCGCGGAGGTCAACGAGCTCTCTCCGGACGTCGTCGTCGTCTCCGGCGACCTGACGACCCACGGGTTCAAGGACGAATACGCGCTGGCGAAGCGGTACCTCGGCACGATCGAGTGCAAGGCGATCGTCGTCATCCCGGGCAACCACGACTCGCGCAACGTCGGCTACGTCCACTTCGAAGAGCTCTTCGGAGATCGGAACTCGGTGCTGCGGCTCGACGGGGTGTCGATCGTCGCCGTCGACTCGACCGAGCCCGACCTCGACAACGGGCAGATCGGCCGCGGGCGCTACCGCTGGATCGAGGAGCAGTTCGCCGAGCCGGCCGACCTGCGGGTCTTCGTCCTCCACCACCACCTGCTGCCGGTGCCCGGGACGGGGCGCGAGCGCAACATCGTCAACGACGCGGGCGACGCGCTCGAGGCGCTCCAGCGGGCAGGAGTCGATCTCGTGCTCTGCGGGCACAAGCATGTTCCCTATGCGTGGAAGCTCGAAAGCCTGTTCATCGTCAACGCCGGCACGGTGTCGTCGTCGCGCCTGCGTGGAAACGGGCGGCCCTGTTACAACGTCGTCGAGGTCGACGGGACGCACGTGGACGTCTTCCGCAAGTATCCGTTCCACGGGCAGGAGAAGATCATCCAGTTCTCGACCGACACGAAGACGTACGAGAAGTACACGGCGCGCATCGAGGACGAGGTGACGACGCGATGAGAGCCATCGCGATCGTCGATGGCGAGCACTATCCCGAGGTCGTGCGCGCGGCGCTCGACGAGCTGCCCTACGAGTTCGTCGCCGTGCGGCTCGTGGGCGGGACCGAGAAGCTGCGCGGCGTCCCCGACTACGGCCTGCCGATCGTCGACGAGGGAACCGGGGGCGCAGACATCGCCGTCGACCTCTCGGACGAGCCCGTCCTCGGACCGAAGCGGAGGTTCGAGCTCGCGTCGGAGATCCTCGCGGCGGGCATCCCGTACGTCGGCGCCGACTTCCGCTTCGATCCGCCGACATTCCATCCGTTCGCGCCGCCCTCGATCGCCGTCATCGGTACAGGCAAGCGCGTCGGCAAGACCGCGGTGACCGCCCACGTCGCGCGGCTCCTCGCGCGCGAGCGCAGCGTCGTCGTGGTCGCGATGGGGCGCGGCGGTCCGGCCGAGCCGGAGCTCGTCCAGACCCCGCCGACGCTCGACGAGCTCGTCGACCGCTCGCGCTCGGGCCGCCACGCCGCGTCCGACCATCTCGAGACCGCAGTGGTCGCCGAGGTGCCGACGATCGGCTGCCGCCGCGCGGGAGGGGGCCTCGCCGGCGCGCCGTTCACGTCCAATGTGCTCGAGGGCGCACGCCTCGCGGAGAGCCTCGACCCGGACATCGTCGTCTTCGACGGCAGCGGCGCGGCCATTCCGCCGATCGACGTCGGCGCGCGCATCCTCGTGGCCCACGACCTCGACTCGGGCCTCAATCCATACCGGGCGCGGATCAGCGACGTCGTGTTGCGCGTCGGCGAGGATTTCTCGCTGCGCCTGCGCCCGCTCGAGCAACTCGCGGGCCGCGTGGCCGTTTTCACTGCAGGCGCTGCGGATACGGCACATCTCGACGCCGACGTCGTTCACGTCTCACGCAACCTCGCGCGGCGGGATCTCCTCAGCGACGAGCTCTCGGGCATCGAGGCCGATACGTACCTCGTCGAGCTGAAGGCGGCGGCGGTGGACGTCGTCGTCGAGCACGCGCTCGAGCAAGGTGCGCGGGTCGTCTTCGCAGCGGACGACGTCGTCGCGGAGGGACTCGACGAGAGAATCCTCGCGCTCGTCCGGGAAGAGGTGCTCGCGTGAACATCGAGGACCTTAGAGAGCTGGACATGCCGCTCGTCATCCTGATCGGCGGCGCCACCGGCACCGGCAAGTCGACCGTCGCAACCGAGATCGCGTACCGGCTGGGCATCACACGGCTGACGTCGACCGACTCGATCCGCCAGACGATGCGCGCCTTCTTCTCGCGGGAGTTCATGCCGACCGTGCACTACTCGAGCTTCGGCGCAGGCGCCGCCCTGCCCGACGCCGACGACCCGCTGGTGGCGGGATTCCTCGAGCAGTCGCGGAACGTGCTCGTCGGTGTGCGCGCATCGATCGATCGCGCGCTCGAGGAGGATTGGTCGATCATCCTCGAGGGAGTCCATCTCGTGCCGGGCCTGCTTCCGTCGCGCGTCGCCGGCGCGCTCGTCTGCGCGTGCGTCCTCTCGATCGACGACGAGACCGTCCACGCACAGCACTTCTTCTCGCGAACGAAGGGAAGCCTCGGCGACTACCTCGACAGCTTCGCCGAGATCCGACGGCTGCAGGACTTCATCGTCGGCCGCGCGGAGCACGAAGGCGTTGCCGTCATAGAGAATGCAAGCGCGGAGCGCGCCACGGCGGACGTCATCGAGCTCGTCCTCACCGCGGCAGAGGAGGTGAGGGCACAGCTGTGACCGAGACGGCAGAGCAGGCGGCTCCCGTGGAGGGAGCCCTGGGCGAGCCCATTCCCTGCCTGTGCCAGTCGTACCTGCGCGCTACCGAGCACGCCGCGATCAAGGCCGCGCGCTGGCTCGGGCGGGCCGACCAGGAGGAGGCCGAGGAGGCGGCAGCGTCCGGCATGCGGGTCTCGCTCGACCGCCTGCCGATCCGCGGCCACATCGTCCTCGGCACGTCCCACGACCCCGGCCTCGCCCCGACTGCAGTCGTCGGCACGGGCGGCGCCGAGGTCGATCTCGCGCTCGACCCGCTCGAGGGGCGCGGTGTCGTCGCCCGCGGTGGGAACGGCGCGATGTCGATGATCGCCGTCGGCGAGCCGGGGAAGCTCATGTGGCTCCCCGACATGTACATGCGGAAGATGGCGGTCGGGCCGCGGGCACGCGGGGCGATCGACCTGCTCCTGCCGGTGGGCGAGAACATCCAGGCGATCGCGGACGCCTTCGGGCGCCGCGTGAACGACGTCACCACCATCGTGCTCGACCGCCCGCGCCATCACGACCTCATCGAGGAGATCCGCAACGCGGGCGCGCGGATCAAGCTGATCCAGGACGGCGACGTGACGGCGTCGATCTCGGCGTCGATTCGCGGCACGAACGACCACCTCGCCGTCGGCATCGGCGGGACGCGCCAGGCGATTCTGTCGGCGGCCGCGCTGCGCTGTCTCGGCGGCGAGCTGCAGGCGCAGTTCTGGCCCACGTCGCGCGGCGAGATCGAAGAGCTCCGCGAGCGCGGTATCGAGGACTACACGCGCGTGTTCCACACCGAGGACCTCGCGGGCGGCGAGGTCATCGTCGCCGCCACCGGCGTCTCGAACGGAGACCTGCTGCGCGGCGTCCGCTTCCTGTCCGACAGCGCCCGGACGCACTCGCTGCTCATGTGCACGCGCTGCAACTGGGTCCGCTTCGTGGACGGCATCCACTTCTACGGGCGCGAGCGCCGCGAGGACGTGCGCTTGATGGGGGTCTGACCCCTACACTGGTCGTATGCCGACGAAGGATGAGGTGCTCGAAGTCCTCCGCCAGGTCGAGGATCCCGAGCTGGGGATGGACATCGTCGACCTCGGCCTCCTCTACGACGTCGAGGTCGAGGGCCCCAAGGTGAAGATCACCTACAGCCTCACGTCGATGGGCTGCCCCGCGGGACCGCTCATCGCGGGTGACATCGACCGCGCCGCACGCGAGGTGGAAGGGGTGGAGGATGTCGAGCTCGAGCTGACGTTCGACCCGCCGTGGACGCCGGACAAGATGTCCGAGGATGCAAAGTTCATTTTGGGGTTTGGTTGAGTCAAATCTGAGCCTTACAACCTATCGAGGCCGTAGCATCACGGCCTGGCGATCCGATGATCGCCCGGCGGCTGACTGCCGGATGGTTGGTTGGCGCTGAGGAGCTGGAGAAGATTGCCGATCTCGACTCCCTCTTGCGCGGGGTGGCGCATGTGCACGTCCGGGTTGACTCGGTACTGATTTCGTCGTCCTTCGCGCGCTCGCTCGACGTATCCGGCTTCGGCGAGGTCGGCGAGGATCCGTTGGGCCGCGCGCTCGGTGATCCCGACCTGCGTGGCGACATCTCGCATCCTGATGTCCGGGGTGGCGGCGATGCAGAGGAGCACCTGAGTGTGGTTGGTGAGGAATCGCCAGGCGTGACGTTCGGGTTCACTTGACATGTACGCTATCAGTGTCGTATATTGCGAGTCACGTATTCTAGAGCGCGAGTCAGATATCGCGTGTCGAAGATCGTAGGTTAGCAGGGCTGGACGGTTTCGTCTCGCGGGTTGGCATGGGCAGCTATTCCGGGCAGGAGGGGAAGCTGACGTCAGCAACGGGGAGTGGGCCGCTTCGGATCAGAGTCGGCACGGAGCGCCACGCTGACCGGCTGAGCGAGGAGCTCGCCGACATCGGCACCGTCGAGGTTCACCGAAGCGGCGCCACATGGGTTGTATCGCTCGATTGCGCGAAGACAGGCCCCATTGTCACCCGCGTCCTCGAACGTGTTCGAAGCACTCTTGCCGGTCAACCGGCGGCATCGGCGCAGGTGTTGCTCGACGGGCACCGGTACCACATGTCGGGAGAGTGAGCCCGCCGAGTAACGCGAGCGCTCTGCGGGCACAGAACGGGTACAGACGCGCCAACTAGGCCGGATTAGGAGGCGAGCTCGTCGGGGTCGACGGCGTGCGCTACGGTCGTGCCGGGGAGGGCCTTTGCCAGTGGCGCCCGGCGCGGTCTCGGTTTGCGCGTGCGCGCCGACCGCGACTTGGCGCTCGTTGTCGGCGTGGGCGTTGTGTCGTCTGCGAGAACGTTGCTCGCCGGCTCGCCGTGGAGCAGCCGTTCGAATTGTTCCTTGTCGATCGTCTCGTGCTCGATCAGGATCGCGGCGATCTCGTGTAGTGCTGCCTGGTGGGCGAGCAGCACTTTCGCGGCGCGCTTGTGGGCGTCCTCGATCAGGCGGTAGATCTCTTCGTCGATCTCCTGTGCCATCTCCTCGGAGTAGGACGGTTCGGCTCCGAGCTCGCGACCGAGGAACGGCTGGTGGGGGTCGGAGCCGAAGACGCGTGGGCCGAGCTTCTCGCTCATCCCCAGGCGCGTGACCATCTGCCGCGCCATCGCCGTCGCCCGCTCGAGATCGTTCGCGGCACCGGTGGTGATCTCGTTGAAGACGAGTTCCTCGGCGGCGCGGCCGCCGAGGATCATCGCGAGCTGGTCCATCAGCGCCGAGCGAGACGTGAGGAACCGCTCCTCGGTCGGGAGCGAGACGGTGAGGCCGAGTGCCTGTCCGCGGCTGATGATCGAGATCTTGTGGACGGGGTCGGTGTGCTCGAGGAAGTGGCCGACGAGTGCGTGCCCCATCTCGTGGTAGGCGGTGATCTTGCGCTCGAGCTCCGAGAAGACGCGTGTCTTCCGCTCCGGCCCGGCGATGACCCGCATCACCCCTTCCTCGAGCTCGGCCTGGCCGATCGTCGTCAGGCCGCGTCGAGCGGACAGGAGCGCTGCCTCGTTGATCAGGTTGGAGAGCTCTGCACCGGTCAGGCCAGGCGTCGCCGCCGCCAGGCTGTCAAGGTCGACCTCCGGATCCAGCGGCTTGCCCTTGACGTGGACCTCGAGAATCTTGCGGCGACCGAGGCGGTCCGGCCGGTCGACGACGATCTGCCGGTCGAAGCGGCCGGGTCGCAGCAGCGCCGGGTCGAGGACGTCCGGCCGGTTGGTGGCGCCGATCAGGATGATGTTCTGGTTGACCGAGAAGCCGTCCATCTCGACGAGCAGCTGGTTCAGCGTTTGTTCGCGCTCGTCGTTGCCGCCGCCGATACCGGCGCCGCGATGGCGTCCGACCGCGTCGAGCTCGTCGACGAAGATGATGCACGGCGCCGCCTCTTTCGCCTCCTTGAACAGGTCCCGCACACGGCTGGCGCCGACGCCGACGAACATCTCGACGAAGTCCGAGCCCGAGATGGAGAAGAACACGACGCCTGCCTCGCCCGCGACCGCGCGCGCGAGCAGCGTCTTGCCGGTGCCGGGCGGCCCGTAGAGCAGCACACCCTTGGGGATGCGCGCGCCGAGCGCCTGGAAGCGCCGCGGGTCGGCAAGGAACTCCTTGATCTCCTGCAGCTCCTCGACCGCCTCGTCCACCCCGGCGACGTCCTTGAAGCCAACCTTCGGCAGATCCGGCGCGAGCCGGCTCGCCTTGTGCTTGCCGAAGCTCATCACCTGGCCGAGCCCGCCGGCGCCGCCGCGCATTCGCCGCATCACGAAGATCCAGATCGCAGCGATCACGAGGATCGGTAGGAGCGACAGGAGTATCGACACCAGGACCGAGCTGTGGCTCGGCGCCTTCGAAGCAAAGTCGACTTTCTTGCGCTCGAGCAGGGTCTGCAGGGCAAGCGCTGATTGATCGCTCGGATAGTTCGCCTTCAGCGAGTTGCCGCCGGCCAGCGTCGCGGTCACGAGCAGCGATCCGGGATCGAAGACGACGCGGCTGATCGAAGCCGGTTTCGTTTCGACCCGGGCGATCAACTGCGAGAGGTCGACGCTGCTGGTCGTATGTCCTGGCGCACTCCGTCGTGCCACGAACTCGCCGGCGAACAAGGTGAGCAGGAGCAAGGGCAGCACGAAACGAAGGAACCGCGGCGACATTCGGTTCATCTGCTCGTGTTCACCTTTGTGTCCACCTTTGGTCCTTCTCAGCGAAAGCGGTCATTGCCGGCCATGGTGTTTCAACAGGCTGCCCGACCTGGTTTGCTGAGGAGGGCTCCTGCGGAGTCGAGTGTTGCGACCACCGCCTAGCTGGGCGACATCGATTAGTGGGATGTCAATCGCGCCGTGCCTCGGTTAGCGGCGGGCGAGTCGGCGGCCGCTGGGTGTGTCAGTTGGGGTGTAGTTGAGTTGGTAGTGGTGGTACAGGGCTGATTCGTCTGCTTGGGAGAGTTCGTCGCCTTCCTCTCGGATGTTTGGGGCGTCTTTGACTTGTTGTTTGGTCACTGATACTTGGAGGTTGTCCGGGCCGATCGTCAGCTCGGCGAGCGGGACGAATGTGAGGTGGCGTTCGATGAAGCCTTCTTTGACTGTCGCGAACTGCGGCTCGTCGGTTTCGGTGTCGATGTAGACGTCTTCGAGCTTGCCGATCCGTTCGGCGTTGCTGTCGATGAGTTGCTTGCCGTGCCATTCTGCGAGGTCTCGATGCGTGACCGTCGTTTCGGCAGCTGCGGTGGGTGCCTCAGAGGGCGATGCGGGTGCGGGTGTGTCACTGCTGGTTTCGCTGGGGCGGGGATCGTCGGTTTCCATTCGGGGCTCCATTCGTCAAGGATCACATCCTGCGTGACGGGGCGGGTCGGTCGAGGAGGCCGAAGAGGAGAGCGGGCGGGAAGTTCGTGTTGTGCCCGAGGCTCCTTTTCGGTTCTCTGCGAATGCGGGCTTTTCAACATCCGCGGCTCTGTGTGCTGGCGCGCGGGGGTACGGGGTGCGTGGTTTGTTCCGGCGCCGGCGCGTTTCGCGCGCGTGAGTGCTCGGCGTTCGTTGTTGGTCAGTGGACGATCTTCAGGTCACGGGTGTCGACGTTTTCGGCCTGGCCGTTCTTGTCGGTAATGGTGTAGACCGGCGCTGAAGTCGTGCTTGCACCACCGCGGTCCTCGGGGCCGCGGTGGTCGTTTTCGCCTGTCTTCCCGCCGACCTCGACTATCGCCCCTTTTTTGATCTTGCCGGCTTTATGCAGGAGCTTGGCTTTCATTGTTGATTTCTCCTCCTCGTGAGCGTGAGTCTCGCTTGAGAGCCGCGCGAACGGTGTCCGCTTCCTTCCCGGGTAGCCCGCGGGGCCGCAAGAGTGCTGCACCAATGATCACGACGCTATGTCGCTTCCGTTTCCTGTGCCGGGAAGAGGACTGTGGGAGTGTCCTCTTCGGCCGGGTCTTTGCCGCGCACGGCGACGTCGACGAGCGTGGCGAGCACGGCGGCGATCGGGATCGCGATCAGAACGGCGAAGCCGCCGAAGAGGATCGCTGCTGCGGCTACGGAGACGAGCACGAGGATGGGTGAGAGCCCGACCGCGTGGCCGAGTACGCGTGGGATGACGAGGTAGTCCTCGAGCAGCCGGACGACGAGCACGGCCAGGCCGGCGGCGAGCGCGACGTGCCACGATGCCGTGAAGCCGACCCCGACGGCGGCCGCGCCGGCGATCAGAGGGCCGATGACGGGGACGATCTCGAGCACACCGGCGAAGATGCCGAGCAGGATCCAGTAGGGCTCGCCGATCGCCAAGAAGACGAGTGAGAGGGCGGTGGCGACGAAGGCGATCAGGAGAATCTGGCCGCGAACGAATGCGCCCAGCTTGGCGTCGATCAGGTCCCAGGTGTCACGTACTTTCTTCCGTTTCGGTCGAGCGATCAGTGATGTGACCAGGTCGACCGCTCGGTCTCGTTCGAAGATCCAGTAGGCGGCGCTGGCGAAGACGAAGAAGACGCCGATCAGGGCCTCGAACGCCTTGGTCGTCACCGTCAGAGCGGGATGAATAAGGCTCGCGCCGGAGGGGAGCCGTTTCAGGCGTTTTTCGATCGCGAGCAGGAGCTCGTGCTTGATCCCGGTCGAGTGATTGGTGGCCTGCTTGAGCTGCGCGCTTGAGGTCGGGACGTTGCCGACCGCGGCCTCGACCTGCGTGAGCGCGCGCGGCAGCGCGAACCAGAGAAAGAGCGCGACCAGGGCGAGCAGACCCAGGTAGTGAACCCCGACCCCGACCCCGCGGGGGACCCCGCGGCGGCGCAGCGCCTCAACCCCAGGGCGCATCGCGGCGGCGATGACGATCGCGAGGAAGAGCAGCGCGATCACAAGCTTGAGCTGCCAAAGAGCGAGCGCGCCAACGACGACCGCGACGGCGACGGTCGTCGCGATGAGAGCTCGGCGAGCCGTCGCGCCGGAATGACCCTCCGATCGCTCCCGATCGCGCGCGGTCAGACCGGCGGCGATCCCGCGCTGGTGCTGCTCGCTCATCTCGACCCGATCTCGAGCGTTTGGACGGGCAGGCCAAGGCGATCAAAGAGGGGAAGGGTGAAGCTGATACCCATGGTCGACCTCTGTTGTCATGACTTACGGGGAGGCCGGGCGGCGGGTGGCCGCCCGGCCGGGGGTGTGTTTTAGCCGGTGCCGCCGACGTGTTGGGTGTGGCTGGTGCCG
>Ga0070732_10002167_pt1 | contig 10671 bp, 7 predicted proteins | sample Coa_R1_5_FD_66449 | JGI IMG/M metagenome (GOLD analysis project Ga0070732, IMG submission 66449) | Surface soil microbial communities from Centralia Pennsylvania, which are recovering from an underground coalmine fire - Coalmine... | ecosystem: Environmental > Terrestrial > Soil > Unclassified ...
TGTTCTTTGATGAGTTTCGCTACCGCTTCTGGGCGGAAGAGACCCCGAGCGCGTATTCGCGATTCGGACAGAAGATCATCCGTCATTTCCCGAAGATCGTTTGCCAGCCAGTAGTCCGCGGGCGCAGCAAATCCTGCTTTGGGCTGGCGAAGCACCTCTTCCGGAAGAATCCCGTGCATCGCTTTGCGGAAAATATGTTTGGTTGTGGGACTGAAGAAGCCCTTCAATTTCAAATGCGGCGGAACGTTCCACGCGACAAATTCTGCGAGCTCGCGGTCCAGAAATGGCACGCGGACCTCAACCGAGCAAGCCATGCTCATTTTGTCGTTGTAGGTGAGGTTTAAGCTTGGCATGAAAATCTTGCTGTCGAGATAGAGCATTTGATTCAGAAAATCCGCATGGCCGACATTCTCGAATGCCCTCTGATGTTGAACGCTGGCATCGCTGCGCGTGATCCGGCCCCGTAGCTCGTGCGTGTAGAAGGCTGTCCGCTGCGCGGAATCAAGGTAGGTGCAGTCCCGAATGAATCGTTCCTGCGGAGGAAGGCCCGCGCTGCGGAGCATTTTTTTTATCAGCCGCAAATGGCCTTTGAGATTCGTTCCCCGAAAGCTGGGCAGCCGTTCAATGGCGGCCTCAGCCGGACTGCGTAAGAAAGTGGGAACTCGTGCGTACAGTTGCGCCCAATAGTGCGCCGCATATTTGCGATATCCGGCAAAAAGCTCGTCTCCGCCGACACCCGAGAGCAGGACGGTGACATCGCGGCTGGCTTGCTTACAAACCAGGTACGCGGTGACGATCGCGGGGTCGGCGGTGGGCTCGTCCATGTGCCAGCAAAGCTCGGGCAGCAGGCTGGCGACATCCGCCTCAACTACGATCTGCTGGTTCTCGCAGCCCAGGTGCTGTGCAAGGCGAGCAGGCACGGCGGGATCGTCGAGTGTGTTCTCGCCTTTGCGATATTTCTCCGGGAATGTGATGGTATAGGTGCGCAGCGGCTTTTTCGCAGTCCTCGCCATCATTGCCACGATGCTCGATGAGTCCAGTCCTGCGCTTAGAAAGGCTCCAAGCGGCACATCACTGACCATTTGCTGCTCGACGGAATGCCGAAACCGTTCGCGAATCTCATGTGCCAGCGTTTCTTCTGACAGACGAAACTCGTGTCTCTCCGGAGGAAAATTCAAATCCCAATATTGCGAAATTTCGAGACGCCCGTCACGAAACACTGCTCGATGCCCAGCCGGCAGTTTGTAGATTCCTTCGAACAGAGTTCTCGGATCCGGAACCCACAAAAAGGTCAGGTACTGATCAAGCGCCTGCAAATCAATTCTTGCGTCAACTCCCGGCACTTCCAGCAGCGCTTTCGCCTCGGAAGCGAATGCCAGCCGGCCGTTCCGGCATGTGTAATAGAACGGCTTCACGCCAAAATGATCGCGGGCCATGAAGAGCAGTGGAGTGTTTCCGCGCAGATCGCAGATAGCAAACGCGAACATGCCGTTCAATCGCGTGACGCATTCCCGGCCCAGTTCTTCGTAGAGGTGAACGATAACTTCCGTATCCGTGTGCGACGCGAAATGGTGGCCCTTGTTCTCCAGCTCGTGACGCAAATCGACGAAGTTATAGATTTCGCCGTTATAAGTAATCCAGACGGTTCCGTCCTCATTCGACATCGGCATGTGCCCGCCGGCAGAAAGGTCGAGAATGGAAAGCCGGCGGCTGCCAAGACCGATGTAGGTTCCGTCAGGCGCCCGAAGGTCCCACAGGCCGCTGTCATTCGGCCCACGATGCGACTGCAGCGCCGTCATGCGCGCTAATATTTCGCGATCACCCCAATTGGCGAGCCCGCTAATTCCGCACATGGTTAAGCCGCAGCTACTTTCTGTTCGTACATTTTTGCTTTGGTGTGAAACATCTGAACGGCTTGCAGACCGCAATAAATCAGGCCGGGAACGCCATCGAGAAAACCGAGACAAAAAAAGTAGCGATAGAAAAACAGCGCCAGCGGTGAGCCCGGGAGTTTGAAGAATGTCTTCTTCAGCCAGCGCCGCCGCTGCGCCTGACTCCCAAAAAACTGCGGCCTCAGTTCGGTCGAACTTTGTCCCTCCGACAGCACCCGCGATTCCCAATTCGAATACTGATCGTGCTTGCGAACGTAATGCGAGAGTGACTCAACGTTCCGGTGCACCAGTGGACTGCGCAGCTTCCTGGTCGGACCATTCACGATTACGTGCTCGTGAACTTCCATGTCGCCCATGGATTCGTCTTGATGTTCCAGTCGGCGCTCGAAGCGTCCTTTGCCGCGCCGGAATAATGAAAGCTTGTAGAAACTTGCCCCGCAACGGCGCAGCTGTCGTCCCAGGAAATGCATCTGCAGTTGCAGGTAGTAGCCATCGAATTTCGGGTCGGCGATCGCGCGTTGAATCTCCTGCACCAGAGTTGGAGTCAGAAATTCATCGGCATCGAGCAGGAGGACCCAGGCAAATGCAAGAGGCAAAGTCTCCAGCGCCCACTGACGCTTCTTAGGCCAGCCGCCGCGATAATGAAACTGAACTACGGTGGCGTTGAATGCGCGCGCAATGTTCGCTGTCTCGTCGGTGCTGTGGGAATCAATGACGTAAATTTCACCCGCGTCCCGTAGCGATTCGAGGCAGCGCGGCAAATTTCGCGCCTCATTCCGGACAGGGACGATCACGCTGACCGGCAAAACTGCGGACTCCGACAGATGGTTTCTCCGCGCTTCAAGCGGCGATACCGTTGAAGACTTCTCTCCCGACACTTCCACCGGTTCGGCGAGATTCTGCATGAACAGAGTTCTGCCGTCATCTTACTGAAATGCAGGGTGCGGAAAACTTCGACGGGAGTGCACAACTTTGTACTCGGAGGGCTGGGATCGGGCGTCTATTCTTGTCCGATAGGGAGTCCCGAGCATCGCAAGCAGAGCCAGTATCGAGCTCATCGCACCAGCAGCGCCGCCTGTTAACGCCACGGCTGAATTCGACGAAGACCTGCTGCCGCTCCTCGTCTGCCCGAGAGACAAGCTTCGATTGTGGCGTGACCGCGACCGGTTGATCTGCGCCAATCATCACGAGTACGCCGTGGTAGAAGGCATTCCAATTCTTCTGTTGCGGGAAGCGAATCAGACGCACGTTGAAGGCGAGCGATCGCTGGCAGTCGCTGAGGCCGCAGACGCCTCCGGCCTACCGCAGTTCAAAATTCAGCCCGGAGAGATTGATCCGTTCGTGAACCGGGCGATCGGCGCGACTAATGGATCTCTCTATCAGCACTTAGTCGGACATCTGAAGGAATACCCCATTCCCGAGCTGCACCTGCGGCGGGGAAATGGCGAACTATTTCTTGAAATCGGCTGTAATTGGGGCAGGTGGTGCATTGCAGCCGCGCGCCTCGGCTATCGCCCGATCGGCATTGATCCATCTCTCAAGAGCATTCGTGCTGCAAGGCGGGTTGCACGACAGCTGGGCGTGAAAGCGCATTACGTGGTTGCAGACGGAAGGTTTGTACCCTTCGGCGACGGAACTATTCATCAAGCCTTTTCATATAGCGTTCTGCAACATCTCTCGCGCGAGAACGTGAGACTGGTGCTGAAAGAAGTATGTCGGGTACTGGAGTCAGGTGGAGGGTATCGAGTGCAGATGCCCAATACTTTCGGCCTCCGCTGCCTTTACCACCAGGCACGGCGAGGGTTTCGCGAGGCTCGCGATTTTGAGGTGCGATACTGGAGACCGCGCCAGCTAACCTCGACGTTTGCATCCGTTTTCGGATCGGCGCGGCTGTCCGTGGACGGTTATTTTTCGCTCAATCCGCAAATGAGCGACCTTCGACTTCTGCCAAGAAAATATCGGGCTTTGGTAAGGCTTTCGCACGCATTGCGACAGATGAGTGAAAATTTCCAGCCATTGGTGTCTCTGGCAGACAGCTTGTACGTGAGCTCGCCTTGAGGACGCGCCCCAAGCGGCTGGTCCCCAGTCAAGCAGCTATCTGACGCTGAATCAAGCCAGACGCCAGCGCTAGGATTCGATCTACGTGGCGTCGCCAGGAGAACCGCTCGATCGCGGCAGCGGGAAACTGCTGGATAGAGTCACTCGAAGCCGCCTGCAGAATCCGTTCCGCCAGCTCTTGCGGCGAAAATCTCGAAAAGTATAGTGCCGCGTCTCCGCATACTTCGCGGTGGACAGGAATGTCTGAAGCGACGACCTTCAATCCGCAAGCCCTGGCCTCAACGACCGGATGCGCAAATGTTTCCGCATAGGATGCCGTGACGTAAAGGTCGCAAGCTCCGTATAGGTGATGCAGTTGGCTATACGGCACTGCACCAAGTTCTACGACTTCGTCTCGAATGCCCAACTGCTCAACCAATCGCCGCACAGAGCTCGTTCGGTACGACCCGGGATTTCGTCCCTCTTCCAACTTGCAGGTCAGAAACAGCCGGACCTTCCGACCAGCGACCTTTTCACGAACCAGGGGAATCGCCCGCAGCAAAGTCTCAAAATTGCGAAAGTAGTTGTAATGGCTGACATGCAGAAGTTTGAGATCAGGCTTTGCCGAATCCAGCTTGCATTGAATCTGTAACGGCAGCGGCGACTGGTCAGAGAAGAAAATTTCGCGGTCGAAGCCGTGGTGAATCGCGAACACGGTCTTTCCGGTCCAGCGCTGCAGTTCATCGGCAAATGCCTGAGTGGGCGCAACCGTGCAATCCGCCCACAAAACCGACTTTTTGGCGAGAAACGCTTTGGTTTGCGTGTCCAGCCACATGCCGTACTCACGCCGGGCCACGAGGTCTCGATAGAAATCGGCCGAGGTGTAAAGCGAATTGCCGCTCAATAGAATTTGCGGCACCGGGGAGTTGCGCAACGCAAAATTTCCCGTAGATATCAACACTTCAGCTCGGGACTCTCGCACGAGGTCCGGCAGATGCCTCTGCTCAAACCAGAAGCGCTGCGCGGTTCCGGGCAGATCGTGTATGTCCGCGAACGTAATCTCGCCAAAACGCCGGAATTCAGGCTGCAGCCGCGAACTCAGGGCCACGGTGGTGCGGACATCCTTGCGCCTGGCAAGATGCGGAAGCACATTTCTGAGATAGGTCAGCCCGCTCGCGGTGCTGGCGCCGAGTGCATTCAAGAATATGTGCATTAAAGTGCCGAGGTCGCCGGCGTGCTCTGAAGGTTTTGTTGGGAGAAGTCGAATGACGTCTCCGGCACGTAAACGACTGTTGGATGAGGCAGGAAATCAACCAGAATGAAAGCCATCGTCCAGAAAAAAACGCAGACGTAATACCCCACGGCGAACATCCAGTCCTCAAAAGCCGCGTGAACCAGTCCGGCGGTCACCACGGCAGCCACAGGAACTGCGGGAGCGAGGCCATCGCCGGTGCGGCGCATCCACAAAAACACGGTACGCACGTTGCGGGCCGTCAACAAAATGAGCGAGTAAAAAGGGACCACGCCCAACAGTCCTACCCACTCGGTGATCTCGAGGTAACTGTTCCCATGCTCGCGAATGATCCAGGAATCAACGTGGGTCTTCGCAAACGTCAGTTTGGTTCTCATATCATCTGCGGTCACGCTGGTGCCGTAACCACTCCCGAACCAGGGATTTTCTTTGATCACATCCCAGGTCTGCTCCCACACTCCCCGCCGCGAAGCCAACACTCCGCCTTCGGCATGGCCTTTGTACAGGAACATGGCGCCGACGGGCTCGGATCCATCGTATTGCGGGGTGTCGGTGGGCTGGGGAACCAGCATGGCCGCTGCGATCGCCAGCAGGCACCCGGCCGCGAAGCCTTTAGCCAAGAGCCGATATTGGCGGAGGCCAACGCACAGAACCATGCAAGAAACAGCTGCGGCCAAGATAGCAGCGCGGGCAAAACTGCTCATGAGTAGAAGCGTGGCGACAAGCAATCCCAGCCCCAAGCGCCGGCGTCGCGGAACAGTCTCCGCCGTGATGAACGCCCACAGCATCAGCGGGATAACTCCGACCCCCATTACTGCCCCGAGAGAATTGGGATTTCCAAGAAATTGCCAGCGGAGGACCAAATAAGAAATTGCGGTAAAGCCAGTCAGAATTTCGCAAGCGGCCACTAATTTCCGAAAAAAGATCTCGGGCTGGATTGTGGCCGTGGAAACGCGTGCACCGGACGCTGCATAGACGAAAAGAAGGGTCAGGCTGAGGGCTTTGAGAATTGCTTCCTCAGGATAGGCGGACACCAACGCGGAAACGATGGCTGCAAGCATGCAAAACAGCGCTACTAAGTGGAATAGTCGAAAGTAGTGATTGCGTTCTCGCAGGTAGATGACGAGCCCGGCCATGGCTCCGGCGCCCAGGATGAGCCAACGCGCATAGAGAAAAGCCATACGGTAAGGCAGGGCGACGCCGGCGCATAGAAAAACAATTATCAGGAGCGGAAAAAAGACCTGGCGAAACTTGAGGACCGCCACGAGCAGGAGTTCGCCAATAATGAGACTGCCCAGTACTGAATAATCCGCGAAGTATCCCGGGCGGAGATACAGCAGGAATCCCAGGAGCAGGATCGCTCCGAGCAGCACCAGCAGATTTTTCGAGCCCTTGTCAGACATTCAGTTGTTCCCGGTCCATTCTGCCGCTTGTGCAAGTCCGGCGGCGCAGGCTTCCGCTGAATATTTCTGAATGAGCTTCGCGCTCTCAGTGGCCATATGTTGCCTGAGATCCGGACGGGTGGCCAGTTTCAGCATTGCGTCCGCCAATTGCACAACATTCGCCGGCGCTATCAGGATTCCATTCTCGCGAATCAAGTCGGCGGCGCAGCCGGCAACGTTTGTGCAGATCACAGGCAATCCGCAGGCCATGGCTTCATTCACCACCAGGCCCCAAGGATCGGTATGCGTGGGCATGACCAGGCATTCCGCCAGAGCATAGTAGCCGGCCAATTCGTCGCGGTGGACGAAGCCAGGAAAATGCACGGAGCCGGGATAAATTTCTCGTGCGAGCGCTTCCAGTTCGGCACGCATCGGTCCATCACCGGCAAAGACCAGGCTGATCGATCCGCGCAATTCGGACGGCAACGCCCGATAAGCCTCAATCAAGTCGAAAACGCCTTTAGATCGAACCAGGCGGCCAACGAAAAGGAAGTATCTCGGAGGGAGAGCAAGTTTTCCTCGCAACCGATCGGCGGTTTGCCGAATGCTCTCTTTTCTTGCCGCAAACAGATCAATATCGACCGCGTTCCGCGCGACAAAAATTTTCTGTTCCGGTGCGGCGAATTGTTGCACGTACTCCAGCGCCGACTGGCCGGAGACAACGAAACCATCGCACTTGCTCAAAAATTTCTTCTTGAGCCATTCCACTGGAAAATACTGTCCGCGACGGTCGTGAGCAGTGCTCTCCGACCACAAAAAAAACTGCACGCGATTTCGCCTGGCCCAGTCTTGCGCCTGCCATGACGCGAGATAGTTATATCCGCCGCAGATCAGGACCTCCGGCTTGGCGGCGCTCAATGCGCTCGTGACCTGGTTATTCAGCAACAGGTTGTATTTTCCAACCCTTCGTCTCCATGAGGGAAGTACTTCATAGGAGAACCGTATTTCATCTTCATACACTCGCCATCGCCGGGTGGAAGCGTCAGTTTTCGACAGGAAGACAACGTGAAGGGAAATTCCCTCGCGGGCGGCAAGCGCGTTGAACACGGGAATGCGGTATGGCGCGATGAGTTCAGTGAGGACCACGAGGCGATGGTTCATCGCGCGCACTCCCGATACATGTGCGCCAGCTGTTCGGCCCGACGATTCAAAGTGTGATGTTGCAGTACGGTGTTGCGGGCCGCGTTGCCAAGTCGTGATCTGAAGTCCTGGTTCTGCAAAAGCATTCGCAAGGCATCGCCTAACTGCGCTTCTCCTTGCGGCGGCACCAGCCAGCCATTGCTGCCGTGTTCGATAATTTCGTCGATGCCCTGGCCCTCGCATGCTATCGCAGGTCTTCCCGACGCCATCGCCTCCAGATAAACACACCCTAAACCCTCATATTCGCTGGGCAGCGCGAAAACCGCGCAGCGCCGCATGGCGCGGGCCACATCTTCCCGGCTTTGTTTTCCGAGAAAGCGGACGCGAGCGCTGATGCCGAGCTGTTCGGATAATCGGATTAGGGCGGAGCGCTCCGGGCCTTCTCCAATGATTTCCAGATTACAATCGGTAACGAAGGGCAGCATTCGAGCAAAGGCCCGCAATAACACCGCGTGAGCTTTGGTCGGAATCAGGTTCCCGACACTCAGCACCACAAGCGGCCATTTCTGCTCCTCGGCTGGAGAAAACAAGGACGCATCGACTCCGTTGTAAATCACTTTCGTGTTGGCCGACGCATCCGCAATGCGTTCGCGAACTTTTTCGCTGATGCAAATCACCGCTCGCGCCTCGCGATAGACTCGGGCAGAAACTCGGCGGCACCAGTTGCCGAGCACTCTTCCCGCCTGCCGCTCCGAAAACACGTCGAGCCCGTGCACCGAAATCACATAGGGAATTCCGAGAACTTGGCTCAATCGTGCGGCCGCGTCCCCGCAAGGCAACGCCGCGTGCGCATGGATCAAGTCGAAGGGGTTGTCGCAATGAGCTCTCTGAATGCTCCGGACCAGATCTGCCGCCAGGAACCGCCCTGCTGACGGAAGCCCTAAATTTCCAGGAAAAGAAAAGTAGTGTTTCCACCGGCATAGGACTTCTGAATTCACAGCTCGAACTCGGCCACGATAGAACGGCCGGACTGCGATTATGTGGTTCGAGATTCCCAACCGCTGGAGCGGCGGGAGGACCTCTGCAACGAAGCAGCCTTCCGCAAAGTTCTCGGAATTTGGATAAAAAGGAGTGAGCGTCAGCACGCGCAAGGTACGCAGGGGAGTGAAGGATGACACACTCGGCGCTGCTGAGACACAAACGGTCGCTTGATCTCTGCTCAAGATGCTTGCCTCAATTGATTCTTCCGGACGAGATGGGAAAACGTTTGTGCCCACTGAGCGGCGACGACATTCCAATCGAAATTCAGGCTGTGCAGCCGTCCGGCACGCCCCAGCCGCGAGCGGAGATCCGGATTCGCCAGCAACGTGCCCAGCCACCAATAAAGTTCGTCGTCCGAAGCTGCCTGATAGCCCGTGGTTCCATGCACGACAGTTTCCGGGGAGTAATTGTTGCGAACAATCACCGGTAGTCCGCAGGCAGCCGCTTCCAGCACCACCTTTGGCGAACCTTCCCACTCCGATGGGAACAGGAACACATCGGCCCGGCGATATTCTTCTCGAAGCTGCTCTGCGTTCAGTTGCCCGAGTAAGGTCACATTTCTGAGCCCATCGCGAGTGATGCACGCGGCCAGTTCTGGCCCGAGCGGCCCGGTTCCGGCAATCCTGAAATCAGCCTGGGGAAAACGAACCGCTGCTGACAGCAAGAACTGCGGCTGCTTAAACTCGCGTAAAGAACCGACAAATAAAACTCGCGGCCTGGTGTTGGGCGGACGTCCCAACGCCGGAGTGAAAAATTGAGTGTCAACTCCAGTTGGAATGATCTGGCTGCTCAGGCGGTACTCTCGCTCCAGGCTTCGCTGCACCATGGATGAGTTGCTGAAAAGATAGTCGCACCTCAACACGGTCTGTTCATATAACTTGATCGCTTCCGGCGCGATCGTAGGCTGGTCTTTCAGGTTCGATTGGGATTCGACCGTACCCACAGTGGTGCGGCCGTCTTTCCACTTACTGCGCAGGCTCAGATACCAACGGCTCGCTGGCGACGACTTAATATAGAAAAGAATCTGGTGCGCGCCCCACAGAAATTCTGTGAAAATTCTGACCGTCTGCTTACGCTGGGGAAGTTGGATCAAGCGGGTATTTTTTCTGGCGGAGATACGCGGGTCGGGTGGACCGAGGGAGAACATGCTGACGTGAAACTGCTCCGGGTCCAGCCGGCAAACGATTTCGCGCGCATTGCTCATCTGGGCATTGAGCAGAGCAGCATCCGCGAAGCTATCCACAAGAATGCGAAGAGGCCTCATCGCCATGTCACGATCGTGGAATCGGTTGCGCCAGAGCTAATTGGGAGCGCTTGCAGTCGGATGCGCCCATTCTAGTCGAAGGTCGCGGAGCAAAGTGGAATTGCGTCTGTCGAAATCCCGTGACTTATGAGATTCCGCCAGGTGCTTGCGAGCGATCTCCAGAAGCTCTTTACGCTCTGAAGGTGCCACGCCGAGCGCCAGCGGGGAGCTCTCATGCGGGTCGGAGTTGAGATCGAACAGTTGCTCGGCCCCGGAAGAAAAGTCCATAACAAGTTTGAGATTACCTTGGCGAGCCGCCAGAAGCCTCGACCCGGTGCGACTTTCCCGATGAAAAGGATTGGAGCAGCCGTGTACAGCCTCGGTAATCGCAGGACGCTGGTTGGCGGGCTCGAGCTTCGCCCAACAACTTCGGCCTCGAAAATCCGCCGGAGCCGGGATGTCCAAAGCCTCCAGCAACGTTGGGGCAAGATTGACGAGGCTCGTGGGATGCTCGACTTCAGCGTGAGCAACACCCGGCACTCGCATCAATAATGGAACATGAATCAGCTCTTCGGTCAGCTTCACGGGAGCGTGGAACCGTCCGCCGTGATCTAAAAATTCTTCGCCGTGATCGGCCGTGACTGCCATTGCGCACTGGTCCCACAAATTCAATTCGACCAGACG
>Ga0070732_10002169_pt1 | contig 10662 bp, 6 predicted proteins | sample Coa_R1_5_FD_66449 | JGI IMG/M metagenome (GOLD analysis project Ga0070732, IMG submission 66449) | Surface soil microbial communities from Centralia Pennsylvania, which are recovering from an underground coalmine fire - Coalmine... | ecosystem: Environmental > Terrestrial > Soil > Unclassified ...
TGGTAGTCCTCGAACTGTTTGCCCTCGCGCGAATGCTCATCCGGCCCGTAAGGATAATTGGACATCGTGAAGAAAGGCAGTGGTTCGACCGTCCTCCAGTCGGCGGTGTTCGGTTCGCCATCCTTGGCATAGCCCCGCACGTAGAGGAAGAAGTCGCGCTTCCAGCCCTCTTTTAGTTTAGGCAGGCCGCGCGCGCTGAATCGCACCGTCATCTCATCCCCCGTCGCCATCACCACCAGCCGGTCGTCGCCTTGCTCGACCAGTTCATCCACAACGCCGTAACGCGTGTAATGTCCCAAGAACGGGTTCCAGGGCGCGTGCGCCGTCACGTGGACGTAGTCGAACGAGTCGGGCCGCAGATGCTGAGGGTCGCTCGCGGGCGTCGAGAAACCGCGGTAGTGGAGGTCCGCCGAGACGAGTGGCAACTCGATGGGTTTCGCTACCACCTCCGCTTCGGAGGACGGCGTACCGCCTAGCGCGAGGCCGGTCGGGATCGCGCGGTCGTCAAGCGCGAAGAAGATCCGGTCCCAGTAGACGCAGAAGTTGGTGGCGATGCGGACGTGGTGATCGCGACTGAGGAACTTGCCCGTCAAATCGACGCGCATGGTCCGCCGCGTGCCGCTCGGCAGGCCCATGTCAGGGATCGCCGTCACCCACTCGCCGCGCGCGTCGCGCACCTGAAGATAAGGCGGAATCATCTGGAGCTTGGAGTTCGACATCAAGGCACGCGAAGCGTTCGAGTCCGTCCAGAAGACCCAGCCGTTGAGATAGAGTGCGACGCGCGACGAGTCTGGAAACTGGCCGAGATCGAGCGTCAGGGTGTGCAAGTCCGCCAAGCCGAGAATCCGATTGCGTCGGAAGCCGGTGGGATAGCGGCCATCGAGCTCGCGAATCCGCGGCAGGACCTTGTGGCCGTGGTCGTCGACCGCCGAAATCGGGATGCGTTGCTCGCTCACCGCGTAGAGCGCTGGAGGCGCCGGCGCCGACGAGTAAATCTCGTTGGAGTAAACCTCTTCCGACGCGGAGTGGTCGACGGTGAGCAACCGAAGCTGGTCCACGTAGTCGACCTCGCGCATTTCGTCGGTGACCTGAAACGTGTACTCGCCGTTCTGGGCGCGCAGGTTGCCCAGACGGATGAGGTCCTCGGGATTGGGCTTGATGCGGCTGCCATCCGGAAGCAGTTCTCCCAGGGGCGCGACGCCCAGGATGTCCGTGAAGAACCTATACTGCCGGCCGTCCCACACGTAGAGGAACGGACACGAACTCGCGAGGCGCTCCGACTCGCGCACTGATATCGGCTTGTTGGTGGCGACGTCGATCGAATTCTGGACAATGGCGTTCGGCCAGGTGACCCGCACGACATCGAGCTTCGAGAGATCGCCGGTGAACACGCGCACAGGGTCGCCGGTCACTTCGACCTTCTTGTAGAAGTTTCCGGACTTGAGTTCGACCACCGTCCCGATACCCTGTTTGTTGCTTTTGTATCCGTCCAATTTGAATTCCAGCCAATGCGGCGCCGGGCCTTGCTTTTCGAGGGCGCTGAAATCGCCCTGGCGGGTGAAAGAAAGAAGATCGAGCTTACCGGGATTGCTCAGCCATGCCGGAAGGAGATAAGCCAGGACGGGCTCAGACGACGCGAAGCGTAAAGCGCGTTCGACGAAATGGCCGCCACGGTTCTGGATGAAGTGCAGTTTCCCGTTCGAGTCGAGCAGGAGTAAATCGTCAAATCCGTCGCCGTCGAGATCCGTCACCGTGCCGCGAAAAGCCAACCGCGAGGCAGGAGGCGTGACCGCGGGCAGGTGCTCCACCGCCTCAAATCTGGCGTTGCCGCGATTCAGTAGCACTTGATAGCCCTTGTCCGACCACAGCGCGAGGTCGAAGTTGCCGTCGTGATTGAAATCAGCGACGCGGGCCTCGACCGCGTTCGATTGCGCGAGCGCGGGGCCGGCCTCGGCCGTTTTCTCCACGAACTTATCCTCGCCCTGGTTGAGATAAAGCAGCGGCGGTCCGTCGTCGCGCAGAAATAACAGGTCGGCGTAGCCATCATTGTTGAAGTCAGCGAATACGGCGTCGCGCATTCGTCCCGTGGCGGAAGCGAGGCCGGAGGGCTCAGTCAGGTCCTTGAACGTCCCATCGCCATTGTTGCGATAGAAATGGCTCGCGAGGGCTGGTGATCCTTCCGGAAAGCTTGCTGACGGCTTGGACGCATCACCGCCCGAGTGGACCGTGACCACGAGGTCGAGGAATCCGTCGTCATCGGCGTCAAACAACACAGCGCGGGTGTCGAGTTCCGTGTACGGACTCCGCAGTCCCGCCTTCTCCGTTTCGTCAGCGAACCTGCCGCCGCCCTTGTTGCGATAGAGCGTGACACCGTGCGCGCCCGCAACAAACAGACTGGCGTGCCCGCTGTTATCGTAGTCGGCGAAGGTGGCCGAGACGCCTCCACCCAGTCCGGCGACGCCTGCCTTCTCCGTCACATCCGTGAACGTCCCATCGCCGCTGTTATGAAACAAGTGATTCGTGCCGGACGGAATCACCACGTAGAGGTCCGGATGTCCGTCGCCGTCGTAGTCGCCGACCGCGACCGAGGGAGGAAACTGCGCCGCGGCGCTGCGTCCCTCGCGCGAAGAATTTCCGTCAGCCGCGAGTTTGATGCCGAGCTTACTGGTAATGTCGGCAAAAGTGAGGGGCTCGGGTTTCGCGACCGGAATCGTCGGAGGCGCAGGCGGTACCAGGATCGCGCCGTACTTGCCGCCTTCGAGAGCCGGATTCTGGAGCGACAGGTTGGGGACCTTGTCGCGGAACTCTTCGTGAATCTTCAGCATTTTCTGCGCTTCGGCAGGACGCTTGAGCCGCGTCAGGATGGTGAAGGCGTGGAACAGCGACGCCACATAGAAATTCTGCCCGTGCCCGAATCCCATGTTGAGGACGTGCTCGTAGGTGTCGAGCGCCTCGGGTAGTTTCCGCTCTGCCGAGTAGACGTCCCCGAGATTGAACCACGCCGCAGGATCGTGGGGGTCAGCCTCGACCACGTGCTTGAGCGCCGCTTCGGCGTCGGGATAGCGCAATTCGCGCTTGTAAAGGATGCCCAGGTTATAGTCGATGGCCGTGAGCTTTGGATCCATCTGCTTCGCGGTGGTCATCTCACCCAGCGCGGCGTCGAGGTTGTTGGCCTGCACCAGTGCCATGCCGAGGTCGAGATGGTCAGTCGCGAGGGCGTGTCCCGATCCCGTGACCTTCTGGAACTCGGCGATCGACTCCGCGTACTTGCCCTGCTCGTAATAAGCCTTGCCCAGATTGCGCGCCGTCTGGATCGCGGCCGAGGGACCGGCGGATGGACTTCGCGACGTGGCGGTCTTCGGCGCTGGTTTCGCACCCACTTTGCCGTGCTCCCCAGCCAGTGACGCGTGGCGGACAAGGGTCGCCCCGATGCCAAGAGCCACCAGAAGGAGCAGGGTTTCGATAAGCAGGCGCTGGCCGCTGGGAATCCTGCGTCGGCGCGAATGGGATCGCTTCATGAGAGGTCCGGCTTTCGATTATACCGTGACGCGCAGGGGCCGTCCTCTGTCTTTTCCGCTTGTCACCCGGCGCGTTAAACCTGAGAATAGCCGCGCATGAAGCTGCGCCTCTATTGGACTTTCGCCCGGCCCTTTACCCTCGTCCCGCCCATGATCGGCATTCTCTCGGGATCAATCATCGGCTACGGAGCGTCGCGCGCACCCTTTCGCGTCGTCAACGTGGCGCTGGCAGTCATCGCTGCTGCGGTGCTCAATGCCGCGTCGAACGGACTCAATCAGATCTGCGATCTCACAAACGACCGCGTCAACAAGCCGCACCGTCCGCTGCCCTCGGGTCGGATGAAGACTGGGGAAGCCTGGGCTTTCGTCGCGATCACTTACGTCGCCGCGCTGGCGATGGCGGGCGCTGTGAACCGCCAGACGTTCGCGATCTACCTGATCGCGGCACTCTCGACGGTGGCTTATTCGGCGCCACCCGTGCGTTTGAAGCGTCGTCCCATCGGATCGAACCTTATCATCGCCCTGATTCGCGGCGCGCTGCTCAAAGTGGCGGGCTGGGCGGCGATTGCGACGGTGCTCGACTCGATTGAACCCTGGTACATCGGCTCGATTTACTTTGTGTTTCTGCTGGGCGCGACGACCACCAAGGACTTCGCGGACATCGAGGGCGACCGCGCGGCGGGTTGCATCACCCTGCCGGTCAAGTACGGTGCCGAGTGGAGCGCGCGCGCCATCAGCCCGTCGTTCATCCTCCCCTGGCTGATGATGGCCCTGGGCTCGTACCTCGGCGTCCTGAGTGGCAACCGCACGGCGATCGTTGCCCTGAGTGTTATCATGCTGGTCTGGGGTTCGTATGTTATCTACTTGATGAACACGGATCCCCATCGTCTCGTGACGGAAGGTGAGAATCATCCCGCCTGGCACCACATGTATTGGATGATGATGGTTGGGCACCTGGGCCTGGCGGGCGCGTATTTGCTGCGCTGACCATGATTCTTCTGACGGGTGCGACAGGTTATCTTGGCTCCGCGATCGCGCAGGAGCTCGCTGGACGCCGCGTGGCGTTTCGCGTGCTGGTGCGTAGTCGCTCGCGGCTGACGTTCGACGCGGCAGCTGCGGGCGCCGAGGTCGTCGAGGGCGACATACGCGATACCGCGGCGGTCGCGCGGGCGCTCCAGGGAGTCGACCGCGTTATCCATACGGCGGCTCTGGTGAAGATGTGGGCGCGCGACGCGGCGGAATTCCGTCGCGTCAACGTCGACGGGCTGAAGACGTTGCTCGAAGCCGCGCGTCAGGCGCACGTCGAACGCGTGGTTTACACATCGTCGTTCATCGCGCTCGGCCCGTCGTCCGACCCGAGCGCGGGCGAAGGGCTCCGGCATCGCGGCCCGTATTCGAACGAGTACGAGCAGACGAAGGTCGAGGCCCTCGGGTGGCTGCGCGCGGAAGGCTTCAGCTGCTACCCGGTGCTCGCGCTGATGCCCGGCGTCGTCTATGGTCCCGGGCCGATGACGGAAGGGAATCTGGTGGGCGGAATGGTTGCCCAGTACCTGGCGGGGAAATTCCCCGGCTTGCTCGGCTCAGGAAATCAACGCTGGAGTTTTGCGTTCAACGACGACGTCGTCCAAGCGCACCTTGCCGCACTCGACCGCGGCAAGGCGGGCGAGGAGTACGTGCTGGGTGGCGACAACCGCTCGCTCAACGAGTTCTTTCGCCTGCTCGCTGAGTTTTCGGGCGTTCGGCGTCGGGTGCGTCATCTGCCGTTTGCCGCCGGAAAGATCGTCGGAGCGCTCGAACTCGCGAAGGCCAGCGTTTTCGGCCGCTTACCCCAATTGACCCCGGGCGCGGTCGAGATTTTCAAGCATGACTGGATCTACTCGAGCGCCAAGGCAGAGCGCGAACTCGGCTATCATCTGACGCGACTCGAGGACGGCATGAAAGAGGTGCTCGAGAGCAAAATCAACCGATGACCGACTCCGCTGAATCGTCCATGGCTCGTCCGTTGTTCTCGACCCGCAAGATCGTCCACATGTCGATGCTGGGGTTCGCGTTTCTGCTGCCCTTTCTGACTTGGACGCAGGCGGCGGGAGCGGCGATCCTAGCGTTGCTCTTCAACCTGTTCATCTTGCCGCGCCTTCAAGTGGACCTCGGCAAGCGGCCGGCGAGCGAAGCTGCCGCGCCCACGCCCGGCATCTGGACGGGCATTATCCTCTACCCGCTTTCCGTGCTGGCGCTGATTCTGCTTTTCCGGCACAGCATGCATGTGGTGGCGGCGGTCTGGGCGATTATGGCCTTGGGCGATGGCCTGGCGAGCGTCGTCGGCGAGTCGGTCGGGGGCACGCCGCTACCTTACAACCCTGAGAAGACCTGGGCGGGATTTTGGACCTTCGTGCTGGCCGGCACGACCGGCGCTTATGTACTCACGCGCTGGGTGAATCCCAGCCTCGAGCCGAACAAGGCGCTTTTGGTGTGTGCGGCGACGGCGCTCGTCGGCGCGATCGTCGAGAGCCTGCCCATCCGCCTGGACGACAACGCCACAGTGCCGCTCGTCTCCGGCGTCTTCATGTTTGCCGCTTACTTGGTTGAGCGCTCGGCGCTCGACAGCAATCTGCCGTACCTCGGAAGGAGAATCATCCTCGCCGTCGGCATCAACCTGGTGTTTGCGCTGGTCGCTCGCGGGCTCAAGCTGATCTCCCCATCGGGTGCGCTGGTAGGATTCTTTCTCGGCGCGGCTGTGTATCTCGGCTACGGCTGGAAGAGTTTTCTACTGCTGCTGGCGTTTTTCGTATTGGGCTCGATGGCGACGCGCCTGGGTTACGCGAAGAAGGCGGCGCGCGGCATCGCCGAGCGGCGCGGCGGGGCGCGAAGCTGGCGCGAAGCCCTGGCGAATACCCTGGCGGGCGCCTTCTGCTCAATTCTCGTCATCACCACGCATTACGAGTCTGCGTTCCTCGTGGCGCTGATCGCCGCGTTCTCCGAAGCCGCCGGCGATACCGTTTCGAGCGAGATCGGCCAGTGGCTTTCTGGACGCGCTTACCTGATTACCACGTTCCGCCCCGTCCCCGCAGGGGAAGACGGCGGCCTGTCGCTCGCAGGGACGGCGGCGGGACTTGTCGCTTCCGCGCTCATCGTCGCTTTGGGTTACGGCCTGCGACTCGCGAGTCCCGGTGGGGCCGCGATTGCGCTCGCGGGCGGTGTGGCGGGAAACCTGTTCGACAGCCTGCTGGGCGCAACCCTCGAGCGTCGAGGGCTGGTAACCAACGGCACGGTGAACTTTGCCGGGACCAGTTTCGCGGCGGCGCTTGCCTGGGGACTGAAGGCTCACGGGTGGGTGTGAGTGGGGGGTGCTGCGCGCATATCACTTGAAAATCATCTACTAGCTAGGTATACTACTGCCTCTTATTTTACGTAGGGTAAACATCGACTCTCCGGTGTCGGCGGGAGGTGGTTATGGGTGCTGCGCAAGTGGTCGTTCTCCTTCTCCTGGCCATCGACTCCGCCAGGATCCCCTCTGACCCGGGGCTCTACTACGTCGCCGCGTCGGGACTTGAGCGCATCGAGGGCCACGCCGTCACCGTTGAGCACTCGGGGAGCAAGCTGCCACCCATTCCGCTCAAAGGGGCCATGCCCTTCGGGGGCGGCAACAAGATCAAAGCGGAAATTCTGGGCGAGCACGCGGACGAAGCGGTGCCCTCGACTCCGGTGTTCTACTATCACGCGGCGCGTGGCAACGACGATGAGGCTGGCGCGGCGGATCTCGTGCTCGTCAAGCTCAAAGCGAAGCACGGCCGCCGGGCGTTCGAACTGAGCTCGAGCTCCAAGAGTGACTGGAACTCGAGCGCGGGAATCTCCCTCAATTCTCAAATCAGGTTTACTGGCAAACAGGTCGAAGGAAGCGTCTACCGGCTGGTGCCCACCGAGGACCTGGAGCCCGGCGAGTATGGCTTTTACCAATATCGTGGCCGCGAGATGCCGGGATTGCTGTACGACTTCTCGGTGGAGTGATTGCCGGCTACAGGCGCTGTAGCGCCGCTCTATGAGCGGCGAGAATCGCTGGATTCCCAAGTCGCCGGTCACAGGCCGGCGCTGCGGCAAACTAATCGTTCACTTGCGGTACTTCGCGGTGAACTCCACGAGCGCGATGAGCGTTCGGCGGGCGCCGCCGGAATCGATAGCTTCAGCGGCGAGCGCCACGCCTTCGACGAATCCGGGCGCCTTGCCGGCGGCGACCAGCGCTGCCGACGTATTCGCCAGGACGACGTCGCGATGTGGGCCCGACTCGCCTTCCAGTACCCGTCGCAGCAGTTGCGCGTTGCGCGCCGGATCGCCGCCGCGCAGCGATTCAATCGGCGCGCGAGGGAGTCCGAAATCCTCGGGCGTCACGTGACGCGTGGTCACCGCGCCAAAGTGAGTCTCGGAAAGCTGCGTGTAGCCGCTCGTCGAAATCTCATCAATCCCGTCCCAGGCCGCGACCACGAAAGCGCGCCGCGTCCCGACCGCGGCCAGTGCCGCCGCCATCATCTCCGTGCGGGCGCGGTCGTAGACTCCGGCGAGCTGGACGGAGGCGGCCAGAGGATTGGTGAGCGGCCCGAGCAGGTTGAAGACGGTCTTCGTCTTGAGCGTACGCCGCGCGCTCATCACGTGCTTCATCGCCGGATGCAGGTGCGGCGCAAACAGGAAAACTAGGCCCACGCGCTCCAGGCACTCGGGGATGCGCTCGAGCGGCAGGTCGACCGCCACGCCCAGCGCTTCGAGGACGTCGGCGCTCCCGGAGCGGCTGGAAATCGAACGGTTGCCGTGCTTCGCGACGCGCACGCCCGCCGCCGCCGCCACCAGCGCCGTCGCCGTTGAGACGTTGAACGTGCCTTGCGCGTCGCCGCCCGTACCGCAAGTGTCGAGCAGGGTTCCGTCCGCGAGCTTTCCGACATCCACTCCCGCCTCGCGCAGCAGTTCCGTGGCCCGCGCGCGCATCACTTCCGCGAAGCCGACCAGTTCTTCCGCCGTCTCGCCCTTGTCGCGCAGGGCGACAAGCAGCGCCATGATCTCTTCGTCAAACACGGCGCCCGAGAGCAGGCGCGTCATCACGGCGCGGGCTTCGTCGCAGGTCAGGTCCGAGTGTCCCTCGAGTTTTTCAATCGCTTCGCGAACTTGCATCATTCGAAACACCGGCGATTCCTCGGCCTGCTCCCTGAATGCCTCTTGACCACCCGACAGAGGATCGCATTCTTTCTAGAATGCCATAAACAGGCCGGAAATGCCGGAGGTCTCACGATTGCGCGCGCCCGCCACGGCAGGGTATGCTTTGGCGTCCCGCGTGTGAGTCCGGGAGGACGTGACGATGCTTCCGGAAGTGTGGCATACCCTTCACCTTTCCCAGAGAGTTTTCTATCTCCTGGGTTTCTCTCTTTTGGTCCTCGTGGCCCTGATCGTGGGAGTGGTGCTGGCGCGGATTCTGCACCGCCTCGCCCAGCGATTCCAGAACACGTTGGGCGAGCTGATTTGCTTGCTGCTCGAGCCCCTGCCTGTTCCGCTGCTGGTGCTCACGGTGCTCTACACTTCACTCGAAGTGCTTACTCTGCCGCACTTCTACGAGCGGTTGGGAGCGAAGCTCATCTCGTCCCTCGTGATCCTGGTCGTCTTCTATTTTCCCGCCCGGGTGGTGATTCTATTTGTACACCGCGTGGGAGCGCGCCGGCCCGAGTTCGCGGGGGTCACCCAGTTCCTGGCGGTGATGACGCGCGCTCTGTTCGTGCTGCTCGCGCTCTACACCATCCTCGAAGTGCTCACGCCGCCCGCGAAGTACGAGCGATTCGGAACCAAGCTCACCGAAACGCTTGCGATCGCGCTGGTCTTCTACGCTTTCGCCAGGGTCATCATTCTCTACCTCACCTGGATGAGCCAGCGCGAGCCGGCGCTGCGGCGCGTGACTGACCCCGCCGCCTTCGTCGTGAAGCTGATCTTCGCACTACTCGCTCTCATCATCATTCTCGAAAATTTCGGCGTCCACCTGACCGCTGTGTGGACCACTCTGGGCGTGGGCAGCGTGGCCGTCGCCCTGGCCTTGCAGGAGACGCTGAGTAACCTGTTCGCGGGGCTGTATCTGCTCGCCGACCGGCCGATTAGTCCGGGCGACTACATCAAAATCGATTCGGGGCAGGAAGGCTACGTGATACGCGTCGGCTGGCGCTCGACCACGATGCGCACGCTCCAGAACAACGTGGTGGTGGTGCCCAACTCGACCATGGCCAAAGCGGTGATCATCAACTACTCGACGCCCGAGCCGCGCATGGCGTTGAGCATCAACGTCGGCGTCGCCTACGGCACGGATCCCAACCATGTCGAAAAAGTTCTGCTGGAGATTGCGAATGCGGCGGCCAAAGACGGTGTCGACGGGCTGCTCGCGACTCCCGCGCCCTCGGTGCGCCTGATTCCCGGCTTCGGCTCGTCGACGCTCGACTTCCAGCTCAACGTCCAGGTGCGCCAGTTCGTCGACCAGTATTTCGTGCAGAGCGAACTGCGCAAGCGCATCCTCGCCCGCTTCGCGCAGGAACGCATCGATATGCCGTTCCCGACGCGCACCATCCAGCTCGACGACCGGGCTCTCGCCGCGCTTGGCGGCGGTCAGAAGGAGTCGAAGCCCTAGCTCAAGTGCGTTCAGCCCACCTCCTACCCTCGCCCCCTTGGGGGAGACGGTGGCGCGCTAGCGCCGAGGTGAGGGGGTGTCATCGAAAAAGCAGGATCATTCACGCCGCAACGCCACCACAGGATCCACTTTGGTGGCACGCCGCGCCGGAACATAACTCGCAAGCAACGCGACGCCCGCCAGCATGAGGGAGACGCCGGCGAAAGTAAGAAAGTCCGTGGGCCCGATTCCGTAGAGCAGGCTGGAGAGCAACCGCGTGACGCCGAAGGCTCCCCCGAGGCCAATCACGATGCCCAGAAGCGCGAGCCGCATGCCGCTCCCGACCACCTGTTTCAGTACGTCGCGGGCGCGCGCCCCAAGCGCCATGCGAATGCCGACCTCATGAGTCCGCTCTGCCACCACGTAGGACATGACGCCGTAGAGTCCGGCCATCGCGAGAACCAGCGCCAAGCCTCCCAATACGCCGAGCACTAGAGCGGTCGCGTGCGCCGGAAACAGCGG
>Ga0070732_10002171_pt1 | contig 10660 bp, 5 predicted proteins | sample Coa_R1_5_FD_66449 | JGI IMG/M metagenome (GOLD analysis project Ga0070732, IMG submission 66449) | Surface soil microbial communities from Centralia Pennsylvania, which are recovering from an underground coalmine fire - Coalmine... | ecosystem: Environmental > Terrestrial > Soil > Unclassified ...
CACTGTTGACGGCGAAGTGGACTGGCCGGGGTTTCTGGCTCATGTCAGGCGAACGGCCGATGCTGGCCTCACTCCCGCCGTGAACATGGACACCGGCTACGGCAATCTGCTGGACGATGGCACGCGCCGGCAGGTTTTGCGAGAGACACGCTCATCGCTCGGCCAGCGCGATTTTGTTGCCGGCGCGTTTGTCTCCGATAGGCCGGGCGACGCGTTTTCCCTCGATGCTTATCGCCGGCAGATCGACATGATTCACGAAGTTGCCGCCACGCCGGTCGTGTGTCAATCGTTCGGTTTGACGGCGTTGCCGCCGAACCGCTTGCTGGAAGCCTACCAGGCCATTGCCCGCCACTGTCCGAAGTTCATTGCCTTTGAACTCGGTACCGCATTCGCCCCGTTCGGCAAGATTTACGATCTGGAAACGTACGCCGGCTTACTCGATATTCCTCAATGCATAGGTGCGAAGCATTCGTCGCTCAACCGAATGGCGGAATGGCAGCGGCTCGTGTTGCGGAACGAACGCCGGCCCGACTTTCACGTCTTCACCGGCAACGATCTTGGCGTCGATATGATCATGTACGGCAGCGACTATTTGCTCGGCCTGAGCACGTTTGCCCCGGACCTTTTCGCCAAGCGCGATGCCCTCTGGGCCGAGCAGGATCCGGCCGTTTACGAACTAAATGACTTGCTCCAGTACCTGGGCTTCTTCGCCTTCCGCCCGCCGGTGCCGGCGTACAAGCACTCGGCCGCGCAATTCCTGAAGCTGCGCGGCTGGATTGGCTGCGCTGCGACGCACCTGGCCAGCCCACGCAGGCCCGACTCGGATCTTGCGGTGTTGCGCGATATATTGGAACGACTGACCTCCGAAAGCCCAGGGACGGAAGTCCCTGGGCTATAACCAACAGACATCAAACAAAAATCATCATGTCCGAATATCGTCGCGTCGCCAGCTTGAAAACGCCGGAGGAATTCGTCGAACACGCCCGTTCGCTCGGCATCTCCTTTCCGTTCGATGAATCTCTCGAAACCGGACTGGCGGCGCCGTTGGCCCAGTCGCTCTTCTATAACGGCCGCACCATCGGCAACCGTTTCTGCATCTTGCCGATGGAAGGCTGGGACAGCACGCCCGACGGGCGGCCAAGCGAATTAACCATCCGCCGGTGGACGCGGTTCGGCGCCAGCGGAGCCAAGCTCATTTGGGGCGGCGAGGCCGTCGCGGTCCGGCATGATGGCCGCGATAGCCCGAACGAGATGGTCATCAACCAGGAGACGCTGCCGTTCCTGGCCGCGCTGCGCGAAATGCTGTTGGCCGAGCATCGCCGGCATTTCGGCAAGACCGAGGACCTTCTCATCGGCCTCCAACTGACGCATTCCGGCCGCTTCTCGAAGCCGAATGAGAAATCCCGGCCGGAACCTCTGCTCGTGTACCGCCATCCGCTGCTGGACCGCAAATTCGGCATCAAGGCCGACCAGCCAGTGCTCACCGACGATGAAATCTCGCGGCTCGTCGATGATTTCATTCGCTCCGCAAAGCAAGCCCGCCAAGCCGGCTTCGATTTCGTGGATGTCAAGCATTGTCACGGCTACCTCGGTCACGAGTTCCTGAGTGCCGTGGATCGCCCGGGGAAATACGGTGGCTCGTTCGAGAATCGCACACGCTTTCTGCGCGAGATCGTGGCCGGCATTCGGGCGGAAGTGCCCGATCTCGACATCGGCGTGCGCATCAGCGCTTTCGACTTCGTACCCTTTCGCCCTGGTGCCGATGGTCGCGGCGAACCGAAAGCGTTTTCCAATTCGCACTATCCGTACGCTTTCGGCGGCGACGGCACCGGCACCGGCATTGATCTTGCCGAGCCGCACGCATTCCTCGACCTCTTCGCCGCGTTGAACATTCGCCTCGTCTGCATGTCCGCCGGCAGCCCGTATTACAATCCGCATATCCTTCGGCCGGCGTTGTTTCCGCCGTGCGATGGCTACCTCCCGCCGGAAGATCCGCTGGTCGGCGTCGCCCGCCATATCGCTGTGGCCGCTGCGCTAAAGCGCGCGCACCCGGAATTGATTTTCATTGGTTCGGGCTATTCCTATCTGCAGGAGTGGCTGCCGCACGTGGGTCAGGCGGCCATTCGCGCCGGCATGGTGGACTTTATCGGCCTCGGCCGCATGGCGCTCGCTTACCCCGAACTTCCTGCCGATGTGCTGGCCGGCCGGCCTCCGCAACGCAAGCGCATTTGCCGCACCTTCAGCGATTGCACGACTGCCCCGCGCAACGGCCTCATATCCGGCTGCTTTCCACTCGATCCGTTTTACCATCAAATGCCAGAGCGCGTGGAATTAAGTAAGATCAAACGCCGATGATTGTGTTTGTAGTGACCCGCTTATGAAGTTTGACAAATTAATTGGACTTTTGGTGGGTGCATGCCAGCGCCCGAACCCCGAAGGGGTTCCATATCGTAGCCCAGGGTTGCCGCGCTTCGCGGCTACCCTGGGTAAACGTGTCACTCCGATATCAACCCTGAAAGGGTTGCATCCTTCCCGCCCAGGATAGTCCCGGAGCGCCGGGACAACCCTGGGCTATGCGATGCAACGCCTTCGGCGTAAGGCCTGTATCCAAAGTCCAAGTAAATCATCAAACATCATCAGCGGGTCCTTCGACCACCTCAAGGCGATCATTACGAACCAGCTCGTACTCTTATCCGTGTTATCCGTGTAATCAGTGATTATCTCCTCCCGCCGAAAATGAAAAAATCCGCTTGCGTCCTTGCATTCTGCCCGGTCTGCCTGCTACAATTCCCTTGATCCGGCACCGGATCATCCACAGGGATCGTTGTTCCGACCCTCCTTAGCTCGAAATTCGGCCAACCCCAACCGAGGAGGTGTGGAATGTTCGGTCTCGAAATGTCCCATATCCTGATCTTGCTGCTGCTGGGGGTGCTGCTCTTTGGCAAACGTTTGCCGGAGGTAAGCCGCTCGGTAGCCAAAACGATAATGGATTTGAAAAAGACCTATCGGGGCCTCGCCGAAAACCTCCAGCAGGGCACATTCGACATTGAAGGTGACCGCCCCGAACCGCCGCCGGTCCGCCCGCCGCTACGGCCGCCCCAGCGCGTTCAACCCCTTGGCCAAAAATTCGAAGACGCCCCAGACCAGGGATCGTCTCCCATAGTCTAACGAAACGGAAACGATTGCGTACACTGAAATCAACCGGGGCCGCGGCCCCCAAACTGTGAGGTTCCAACCATGACGGCACTATATGCAAGCATATTTGGCGGCCAGGACTGGGTCGTGCTCCTGATCCTGGGCTTTGTTCTGTTCGTGATCTTCGGCCGCCGCATGCCGGAAGTCGGCCGCTCGCTCGGCAAGGGGATCATGGAATTCAAGAAGGGCATCAAGGGCCTGGAAGACGATCCGGGCGACAACTATTATTCAGGCAACAATGGCCAGCCGCAGCAACAATCGCCGCGGCCGCCGCAGGGGATTCAGGCCGAACCGCCGCGCCCGCCGCAGCGGATCACCTCGGCCGCGCCAAAATTCGATGAACCCCAGAACCCCGGCGCCCCGCCGCCTGTCTAATCCAAAAACGCCAGCCTCGCCGGCCGGCACGGGCGTTTAGCTCAGTTGGTTAGAGCGCCTTCCTCACACGGAGGAGGTCACTGGTTCGAGTCCAGTAACGCCCAGTTGATGTAAGTTGTCAGGCCGAAACAAGGTTGAATTTTAGAAGCGGTTTCCATTCCCCTCGCCCCGCGTGGGGAGAGGGGAGAAAAAGAGTCTCGCAATCACTTCTGAGCCACCGCCCTTCTGCGAAAGCCGCTCGTTTCAGATACCTCCGTCCAAGTTGATCGCGCTAAACAGGTCGTTCGCTTCATTGCGCTTGGTCGTATCGCCGCCGTAGAGCACGCCGTTGTCATTGGCCGACAACGAATCGGCAGCGAGTAAAATGTCCATAATGCTCAGCGTCGTGCCGTTGGCCTGCGCCACGGCTGCGCCGTCGTTGCCGACGTTGATGGTCGCGATGCCGACGCCGTATTGGGTAACGGTAAATCCATAGGCGGCAGCTGCCGAGCCGGCCAGCGTTTGGTTCGTGACATAAACCGAAAGCGCCGTCGCCATGACCTGGGCATCGAGTTTCTGACCTTTGACGACAAACTTCTGTTGAAAGACCGCGGCCACCTGGGCATTGGTCAGCCCGGCCAGGTCATTGCTTCCGGCATTTGCTCCGTACATGTTCTTGAACGTGTCGGCCAGCCAGTTGCCCAGTTGCATCGACGTTGACCCACCGTTGAGCGATTTGATGAGCGCCTGGCCGTTCTTGTTGTTCCAGAAGCCGATGCCGGCCGTCTGGCCATGTTGTGCGCTGCCGCCATTTGCGGGCAATTCGCCGAAGTTGTAGTTCATCGCGTTCACGCTGTCGGGCAGATAGATCGTGAACTGGTTCGCCCCTGACACGCTGCCCGTGAGGATGCCATTTACGGTTCCGACCGAATCGATGCCGGCGGTGTAGCCGGCAGGCTGTGCGGCGGTCACCGCGTAGCTGCCAGGCATCAGCCCGCTGAATTGGTAGCTGCCGCTGGCATCGGTCGTGGTGGTGAGATCAACAGACCGGCCAAGGAAATCGCTGCCTTGCAGATGAATGCTCACGCCGCTAAGGCCGTTTTCGCCGAAATCGATTTGGCCGTTGTTGTTGAAGTCGGCCCAGACAAAGCCGAGAAGGCTCGATGGTTGGATTGCGATGCCGTTGTCTTCGAAGGTCGTGCCGACGGCGGAAATGATATTTGCGGTGGTGTTGCAAACGAGTTGGCCCACGCCGTTGATGTTCACAATGTCGCCGCCGGGGCTGGCCGTAGTGCCGAGATCGAGCGTGCCGCCGGTAACTTTAATGGCCGGGTCGTTGGAGACGGTCGATTCTTGCACGGTGTCGTTGCGCAGCGACAGGTTGCCGCCGGTCACGAGAATCGTGGGGTTGTCGCCGCTAGTGGTGAGCGTGCAGTTAGTAACTTCCACAAGGCCGCCGGCGACCGTCAGGGCCGGGTAGGTCGGATCGAGCGTGCCATTCTTGATTTCGAAAGTGACATTCGGCGGGGGATTGGCCGTCACGCCGCCGCTCGACCATGTGCCGCCCATCAGGTCGAGAATGATAGTTACCGGCTGCGTGACGTTGGTTAAGTGATTCACGCCATCGATGACAGTTGCTGGCGTGGTATTCGTGCTCGCCTCGATAGTCATCGAATTGGTTAGGGTCGAACTCTGCGGCAGCACGGATGCCATATATTGCGCGAAAGTCTGGCTCTGAGCGGTTGTGGCTTGCACATCCTTCGCAAATTCCGAGGTGTCGCCGGTCTTATCCGTGGCGGTGGCGGTGATGTACTCCGCGGCCAAGTTGCCGACAGCGAGATTGGCCACGAACGACGTTTGACCACTGTCGATTGTCGTTTCGCCAAGCCACGCTTGGCCCTGGCCAAAGCCGGAAGAATCGGGGCTGGCGTTGCCATAAAAGTCCAGGGTCTGCTGGCCGGCATTGGGGCTCTGTAACGTGCCGCTAATGCTGACGGACGAGCCAGTCGCGGAGGCGGTAAGGTTGCAGGGGAAGGTCTGGCCATTGTTGATTCCGACGGCGGAACCGTTCTGCGGCGTGTTGTCGGGAATGTCATGGTCCCAGGTAGTGATGTCGGTGGTCTGAACGTTGAACCGGGTAACCGGAATGGCCCCAAGGTCGATGCCGAGCATCGCGTTGCCGTAAATGGAATTCCGCTGGATATCGATGCCGGAATCAATGTCGCCGAACGAGATGTCGAAGGGGTTGCCGTGGACCCACACGCCGGGGCCGCCATTGTCGTAAATAGAGTTGCTTGTGATCTGTACGTTCGTTTGTCCCTCATCGGTAACCTCGACTCCGGCGCTCTCATTGTCATGAATTGAATTGCCGATGATCCGTGCTCCCGTGTCCCGCACGAGTAGGCCGGTTCCGGGCGGGCCGAAATCTGGGCCTCCGCCGCTGTTGAAGGCGACGACGTTGCCTTCTCCCGGCACGCTTCCGCCCACCAATGTACCCTGGCCGACATTAACTCGTATGCCGTCCCCATTGGGGATGGGTCGTGTCCCGGTCGCATCAGTGCCGACGAGGTTACCCTGAATCACGTTATCAGGGTCTCCATCATAAATCCCGTAGTCGAAATGGCCGGAAATGAGATTGCCAGCGCCAGTTGTCGGGCCACCGATCAGGTCGAAGGCGGTGACCGACCCCAGGAAGACCCCACTTGATCCCTGCCCGAAAGGCGGGCGGTTCGCACTTGGCTCATCATCGAGCGCTGCATCGCCGGTGGCGTTAGTGCCGAGGAAATTACCCTGTACCACGTTGTGGGAGGTAATATCGAGCGAGGAGAACCCGATATCCACATCGATGCCAGTCGAATCGGCAACGATCACGTTGCCGGTGCCTGGCGTCGTTCCCCCGATGGTGTTGTACGAGCCCATCTGGATGCGCACACCTGCCGCGAAACCGGTACCAGGAGCAGCCAGCATGCCCGTGGCATCGACGCCGATGTAGTTGCCTTCTACGCGGTTGTAGCTTCCGAAGATGTTGAGCAGGCCCGTGTCGATGATGTTGCGATCGGCAAGAGAAGTGCCGCCGATGACATTGTTATCACTGATCCCGAACACCCAATGTTGCGAAAGGTTGTAGGACGGTTGCTCCAGAACCACGCTGTCGGTGATGACGGGAATTGTTGTGGGATCGGCGATGAAAGCTTGGAGGTTGTCGACCACCACAGGCGCATTATTCGTATTCATGAACGAGGGGATCGGGGTGTCTTCAGCGAGACCAGCGAAATCCCCAAGGTAGACACAGACACCGCCGCTGATGGCATCGCCGGCAATCACATTGCTGCCAGCTGTTGGAAGCCAGATGTCTGTGGAAAAGTTGCTGATTGTCAGGCCGCGCACGGTGCTGTTTCCGCCAATGAGTGTTAAGCCAGTTGGCGACTCTGTCTCTGGGTTGTTGAAACCGCCTGCATCGTGGGTCCCGTCCAGCGTGATAAGCCGCACGGCATTATCGCCGATGGCCTGCGTGTTCGCGCTGGAGCCGGGCTGGCTGTAGCCATTGATAACTACCGGATGCGTGATCAATGGCAGGTCCGACGTGACGCTGATCGTCTGCACTCCGCTACCGGGAATATTGAAATTGATGTTCGACATCGGATCGGGGTCGGCGTTGACCTGCGTGATGGCCCAGCGCAGGCTGCCGACGCTGCCATCGTCGAGGGTGTTGGTCACGGTAAAGGTCGCAGGCGTCGTGCGGTCTTCCAGCCGTTCCAAACAAGGCCGGCAGCGCCTTGCAGCGGCCCGGCGAGCTTGGCGATTGAGTTTCCGACGCACCCGCAGCCAGGACGGGATGATAGTCATGAGAGGAAGCCTCCAGCAAATAGCGAGGGCCTGCGATATAATGAAAATGCCGTCGGCCGGGCGCGCAGACCAGGCGCCCGGAGATGGCGAACCAGAGGGCGCAAGCCCTCGGAGTTTTCGGGCCGGTGAGACTTTGCTTGGCGGCGCAGACTCACCGGCCTTTTCAGGCGTCAGCTGTCAGAAAAACCTAACCTTTGTTGCCTGCCATAGAATTTCCGCATGAGTTCCAAGCGCGGTTACGATGGGTCATTAACGGCACTCCCTCGCAATTATCGCGGCGCCGAGGTGCCCCTGCGGATCATCCGCAAGTGGGCACGTCAAGTTGCCGAGCGTTTTCATCCCGACAAAATCGTCCTTTTCGGCTCTCATGCGTATGGCACGCCGCATGCGGACAGCGACGTGGATATCCTGGTCATCATGCCCTGCCGAAACCAGCACACCCAAGCATTCAAGATTCGCATGGCGACGCCGGCACCCTTCCCCATGGACCTCCTGGTGCGAAAGCCGAGTGAAATCCAGTGGCGGCTGGAAGAGGGAGAGCTGTTTCACACCGAGATCCTGCGCAGAGGCAAAGTTCTTTATGAAAAAGGCGACGCGCGAATGGGTACGCAAAGCCGAGGCCGATTACCGGCTCGCCGCAAAGCTCGCCAGGGAAAACGAACCGTTTTATGATCATCGCTGTTTCCTTTGCCAACAGTCTTCCGAAAAGTATCTGAAAGCGCTCCTGGAAGAACTTGCGATCCCGGTGGCAAAGACGCACGATCTTGAGCGACTCTTGAATGCGCTGCTTCCACATTACCCACGAATGCCCACATTACGACGCGGGCTACGCTTTCTCACGGACTTCGCTGTAGAACCTCGCTACCCTGGCGAGTGGAGCAACAAGCGCCAGGCCGGCGCTGCTTTTCGCTGGGCCAGCAAAGTGCGCGACGCTTGCCGGTCGATGCTTGGTCTGCCCCCGCCGCGCCGACGGCCATAGCCGAATTTGGCTGTCACTTCTTCTCCGGCCCCGCTTTCGGGCCGGCTGATTCCTTCTGCTTCGCCTCCAGTTCGGCGAGGAGCTTCTTGAAGTCGTCGCGGTCGCGGAGCGCGGCGAGGTCGTCGTCGTCCTTCATTTTCACGACGTCGTTGTAGCCCGCGCTTACTGCTTTTCGCAGCAGTTCCATTGCCCGATCCGCGTATTCCAGCTTCTTTGACTTGTCTTGGAGGCTCGCGACGGCGTAAAAGCATGCAAAATAATACCACTGGCCGCTGTTCCATTGAGTTAATTTGGTCAATTGGGCGACGTCCGCGATTGCTTCAGTCACGTGGCCCGCCTCAAGCCGCGATTTTGCTCTGCCTGCGCGCATCCCTGGTTGATCAGCCGGTGGGCTCAGGTCGAGCGCCCGAGTCCAATCGGGCACTGCGTCGGCGTATCGCTCTAACAAGTCGAGCGCCTTCGCTCTGTTCCAATGACTATTTCGAAGGAACTGTTTCACATTGCCGATATTCGAGTCACGTTCACACAGCGCGGTCAGTGTCTTTATGGCTTTGCCGTACCATTCCAAACTGTTTTCGGGATTGCCCCTATCGCGGATGAAATTCCCGTAATTGCAGTAGCTGCCGCCAAGTGTGACCTTCAAATCGGGCGTTGAATTTGTACTTTCAGCGAATTGCTCTCCGAGCTTAATACCCTGCAAATACTCTTGGCGCGCTTCATCCGGTTTGCCGCACTCGGCAAACAACGCTCCTAGTTGGCCGTGAGTCAAGGCTAATTCTCCAACGTATTCACGCGCGCCAGCAAATTCTTTCACGAGATTCAGTTGAAGTTCGCGGGCGCCCTGGAATGCCTTAAGCGCGTCATCACGCTTGCGAAGTTGCAAATGCAAAAGAAGACCCAGTTGGAAGTACGTGTGGGACAGTTTTTGCCGATAAATGGGCAAACCGGAGGACACCGCCACTGCTTTGTTTCCCGACTCTAGTGCCTGCTCGAATTCGGCGCGGGCCCGTTCTGATTGGCGAAGTGTCACTAGCACCCTGGCGAGGGCAAAATGGGTTTGGGCCAATTTCATTTGAAAATCAGCATCGGCTGCGAATTGTTCAGCCAACGGCTTTTGCAATTCGAGCGCCTCTTTTAACTTCTCGAGGGCTTCAGGCATTTGGCCACGCGCGGCGAGGATTTCTCCATGGCGCTCGAAGGCGTAAGCCAACATATTCTGGTATCCAGTGGATTTTGGATCCTCGTCAAGTAGTTTTTTGCAGAGCACTATGGAAAGTTCCAGTTCGACGCAGGCTGGCTCCCACTGGCAAGAATTGGCGTACATCTCGCCAAGCAATTGGTGGGCCAGCAGCAGATCGGACTTATAATCGCGAATAGCAGGATATTGATCGGCTAGCTCCTGCCGGAGGTTCCTAACCTGTTCGAGCTGGGCCCGAGCACGCGGCAAATCGCCACGCCGGCCATAAAGGCTTCCAAGATGAATGCAAGTGCCGGCCAAGTCGCATTTGTACCGGGGGCGGCCAGGGAACCGATCAATCAAATGCATCTGGAGATCGCGCGCCCTTTCAAGCTCCTTTTGTCCAGCATCCAAATTGTCGATTTCGACGTACAGTCCCCCAAGATTGCTGCAAGTACCTGCCAAATACTGTTGAATCGAGGGTGCATCTGGCGACTCGTCGTGTAACTGTTGAAGCGAATCTCGCGATTGTTCCAACGCCCTGCGAGCCTTGTCAGGTTGGCCGTGCTTCACGAGGAGCGCGCCCACGTTTCCTTGCGTGGTGGCCATTAACGTGCGGCATCCACGGTCACTGGGAAGTCTTTTGAGTATTTCTGCCGCAAGTGCCAACGCCCGTTCGTATTCCACGAGCGCTTCTTGCCACCTTCCAAGCTGGGAAAGCACCACGCCTACGTTTATATGAGATCCGGTTAAGCTCTGTTTATACTCATGTTCCTCGGGGAATTGCCGGCTCAACTCCATTCCAATATCCCGGGCTTGCTCGTACGCCGCGAGGGCTTTTTCGCGCTGACCAAGGAAGTAATGGATCTGGCCCACACGATAATGCCCTTCGGCGCGCGTCGCTCGTTCTAATTCACTGTTGCCTTGCCACTCCGCATATGCCTGCCAGCGCTTCAGAATTCTCTCCAAATACTGCTTCTCATGCGGACCGATTTCTGGTCTTGAAGCAATTAGTTGCTCAATGGTCTCGTCGGTGCTGTCCCGATAATCCGCTAGCAACTTTGCTTCCGACTTTTCAGCCTTTTTCTTCTGTTCCTCGGCAATTTGGT
>Ga0070732_10002173_pt1 | contig 10657 bp, 7 predicted proteins | sample Coa_R1_5_FD_66449 | JGI IMG/M metagenome (GOLD analysis project Ga0070732, IMG submission 66449) | Surface soil microbial communities from Centralia Pennsylvania, which are recovering from an underground coalmine fire - Coalmine... | ecosystem: Environmental > Terrestrial > Soil > Unclassified ...
CAACCGGAGCAGGAGTCAGGATGGCCGCAAGCTGCGCCGCTACCGCAGGCGCTGGAAAGTGGAGAGGCTTTTCGCGTGGATGCATAACTTCCGCCGCCTCGTCACCCGATGGGAGTACCATATCGAGAATTTCCTCGGCTTCGTCCACCTCGCCTGCCTGCACATGATGCTGAGGCATTTATGAGACCGGTTGTAGGGGTGAGAATTACTGCCGCAGTGGTAGCGTACGTGTTTTACGGTCGCTTCGCGACCCGGGCGAACGAAGGCGTCCGTTCCTACACGGAGCGCTCGGCTTCGCCGTCTCTGACGATGCTAATCTAAGACAGGGCTTCCACTTGTCTTCGGATCTGCACGTCATCGAAGGAAGGTACTTGCAGGACTTATTGGCGCAGCCTCAAGCGCTGAGTGACACGTTTGCGATTTTGGACAGGCCATCAGAGCTGACGAGCTTGGCCGGTCGACTAGGCCAAACGGAGTTTCAGCAGGTCGTGCTCACGGGAATGGGGTCTTCCTTTCATGCTCTTCATCCGATAAATCTTCAGCTCATCGATCATGGAATCGGTTCGACGATGGTGGAGACGTCGGAGCTGGTGCATTACCACACTCGCGTCTTGAATCCGAAGATATTGGTGATTGCGGTTTCGCAATCGGGGGAGAGCGCGGAGATGGTGCGGCTGGCGAGAGTCAACAACGGGGCTCCGCTGATTGCGGTGACGAATACGCCGGAAAGCACTCTTGCGAGGCAGGCGGCGGTTGGGCTGGTTACGCGGGCAGGACGGGAGTACTCGGTTTCCTGCAAGACCTATGTGGCGACGCTGATGATGCTGCAATGGCTGGGAGACGCGTTGTGCGGGCAGGATGCTGAAACGAGCCGAGGGAAAATGAAGGAGGCCGCGTCGGCTGTTGCGGCTTATCTGGCGGATTGGAAGAAGCGCGTGGCAGATGTTGCCGAGCGGTTGAGCGGGATTCGGGATTTGTTTCTGGTGGGCCGGGGAGCGTCGCTGGCGGCAGTGGGAGCGGGAGCGCTGGTGATCAAAGAGTCAGATCATGTTCATGCGGAAGGGATGAGCAGCGCAGCTTTTCGGCACGGTCCATTTGAGATGCTGAGCAGAGAGGTATTCGTGGGAGTGTTTTCTGGCGATGGCAAGACGCGCGAATTGAATCATGGATTATTGGCCGACATTCGCCAGGCGGATGGGCATGGCGAATTGATTGGGGAGACGTCGACTTTTGAGAGTTTCCGGCTGCTGGAGTGTGATAGCGCGATTCGGCCGATTTTGGAGATGCTGCCGGTTCAGATGATCACGATAGCGCTGGCGGCTCTGGCCGGGCGCGAGGCGGGGAAATTCGAACGGGCAACAAAGGTGACCACCACCGAGTAGGTTGCTGTCTTAGCGCGCGGGTGCGGCTGCGGCCTGGGCGAGTTGTTTGCGCTCGACGTCGGCCTGTTTGGCAGCCTTGCTGGTCTCGAGTGTGACGTCCTGTGAGCCAAAGCCGACGCCAACTTTCTGCAGGAAGGCGGTAGGGGGCGTGCCTCCGGCAAAGATCCAGACGAAGTCATTAGGGAGTTCCTGCTGCGTGCCTGCAACATCGAGGATTACCGACTCTGGCTTGAACTCCACGGGATTCGAGTTGAATAGCACCTGCATTTTCCCTGACTTTGAGAACTCTTCGATCCGCTTGGCATTGCGTTCTTTGATGCGGCTGAAGCGCTCGCTGCGGTAGGAGAGCGTGACCTGATTGCCTTTCTGACTGGCCAAGCCCATGGCGGCTTCAACGGCGCTGTCTCCGCCGCCGATCACCAGAATCTTCTTGTTGATGTAGTGGTCGGCCTCGATGAGGCGGTACATCACCTTGGGCAGATCTTCGCCTTTGACACCGAGCTTGCGCGGTTCTCCGGCGCGTCCGAGGGCGAGGACCACTGTCCTGGTCCGATATTGATTGGTGGCAGTGGTGACGGTGAAGATTCGGTCGGGGCCTTTCTGGATGTCGTCGACCTTTTCGCCCGTGGAGACATTGAAGTCGGCGCGATTGAGGATCATGTCCCAGAAGGCGAGCAGGTTCTCTTTTGAGAGCTGCATCTTTTTGAACTTGCCGTACATGGGAAACTCGACCGGGCTGGTCATGACGAGTTTCTGACGGGGATATTTGGCGACGGTGCCACCGATTTCGTCGCGTTCCACTGTGAGGTAATTCAGCTTGTTCTCGATGGCGCGGAGAGAGGCGCTGATGCCAGCGGGCCCAGCTCCAACGATCAGAACATCGTGGACGCCTGGCGTGGGCGGAATAGGGTGCTCCTTGAGGCGTGCGGCGATGGTATCGACGCAGTCGCGGCCCTGATTAACCGCATTTTTGATTAGAGCGAGGCCACCGAGCTCCCCGACAATAAACAGCCCGGGAATGGTGGTCTCGTAATCCGACGTGAGCACAGGCATGTCACGAGCCATACTCGGGCTGGCCATAACCATCGTGATGGCGCCCACGGGGCAGGCATCGGCGCAGAGACCGTGGCCGATGCACTTGTGCCCGTTCACGATGACGGCCTTGCCGCCGATCATCGCCAGAACGTCGCCTTCGGGGCAGACACTGGTGCAGGTGGCGCAGCCGATGCAGTAATTGTTGTCAATGTGCGGGTGTTGGGCTGTAGGTCCGTGGGAGTAGAGCTTACCCTTCTCAACGGCTTCCAGGGCGAGAGCCTCCCGCTTCTTCAAGCTTCTGAGGTAAATCACCAGAAAGAAGAAGCAGATGATGCCGCCGATACCGAATGTAAAAAGGGTATCCATCTACTAAAAATACCCTAAAACGAATTGCAGCCCAATATGCACGAGGGCGAGCACGGCGAAAGCATAACTGAAAGGTTTATGAATCACATGCCAGGCGTGAAAAACCTTCTGCGAGCGCGACAGGAATAACAGGCGCTTGGAGAGGGCGGCTTCTTCAGCAGCGGCATGGATCGCCTTCTCGAGTTCGCGATGTTGAGTGGGTACGAATCCGAAAAGCGTAGTGAGGTATTCGCCGGCGCTCAAGGTATGGCGGCGAAGGCGGGCCACACCGAACAAGCGGATGACGTCGAGGATCATCATGTAGACGAGAGCGATCGGAATGGGCAGGCGCGCGACCTGTTGGGCGTTGGGCATCCGCAGCAGAGACCTCAAGTCGGCCTCGGGAAGAAGCCTTTGCGAGGTTAGTTGCTGGGAAAGGCTCTCCTGCAGTTCCTGCAACTCCTTCATCGAGAGCTCTACGGTCGTGACTCTTCGGGGAATTTGGGCGTAGAGATAACGCCCGACAACGCCGCTGACTGAGACTGCAAACATGATCCAGAAGGCCATGCCGGCAATGCCCTTGAACTTCAAGGTGGAGTGGAAAGCGATAATAAAAGGCGCAGTCAGACCCATGAGCACGTGGATATCCAGCCAGTGCCGCGTCTTTCCAATCTGACCGAGCCATGCCCAATGCTTACGGATCGGATAGAGAAAGATTCCGACGAACAGGGCGACGCCGATGAATCCGAGATAGAGACCGATGGGCCCGCTGGGGCGAAGCATGTGATGCTTCGGCGAAAACGGGCGGTCCATCGCGGAAAGCTTGTAGTAGTCGAAGCCGTAGATGAAGATGGCAAGGTTAGAGACAATGGCCAGAACATACAACAAACGCATGCGGAGACGGTGGCCTCGTTCAGTGTCGACTGCCGGCTTGGTACGCTCGGCGACGTGGACAGCAGCTGTTGCACTCATTTTTGCGTGACCTTCTCTTCTGTATTAACGGAGAATTTTTTGTAGCCCGTGAATTGATGCAAGTTACGCCAGTGTTGACGCGTAGTTTCAACTTCGACGCGGGCCAGAGTGGGGAACCAGTAGGCCTGCTTCGAGTCCGCGAACGTGAGCGGAGAAAAATCGATTTCAGAAGTCAAAGTTTTCAATCCGACGTCCTGCAGGGTGTCGGCGATTCCCGCCTCGATCTTTACGATCGAACCAGTCTCAGGGTCAATCCAGGCGGTTCCCATGAGTTCCAAGGGATATTCCCGGCCGCGCAGAGCCAGGGCGGCGGGCGACTTCATGCCGGGTACGTGTTGGAAGGAAACCTTCTCGACGTTATGGCCGGCGACAACATCCTGGCCCCCGAGCGTGAATTTGAATGCCTCCGCGTAGACCGGGTGAAACACCAGGAATAGGGTAGCGAAGCCGTTGCTCAAGAGCAAGGAGGTGTTCTTGCGGTCCTTCTTCGCTTCGTGAACGGGGATGCGCGACTCAGAAAGATTCAACTCGCCCCCCGTGTTGGTCAGGATCACGAGATAGTCGTAAGTGGAGTCTTCCTTAAGTTCGACCTTGTTGTCTTTGCCCAACTTCTCCTGACGGACTTGTTCGGTGCACTTCACATCCGAAAACTGATCAAGGAAGACGGAGGTTTGACCGGCGGTCCGTTCAAGGATCTCGTTGAGATGCTGGGCCTCCGGAGCACTGGATTCCACAGCTGCAAAGCTCAGTCCCGCCAGAACAGCGACGACAGTGGCACCGCGAGCTGCGAGAGTGGCGATTTTGGAAATATGCATCATTCGCGCTTCCTCCGGTTATCAAAGCGGTAGCCAATCGAGAACATGACTTGGTCGTAGCTCAGGTCGCCACGGTTGGTAGTGAAGATCCCCTGCAGATAGTAGTGCGGACCCAGAACGGTTTCGACGGTTCCGGTCAAGAAACGGCTGCGATTGGCGAGAGTGAGCGTGGAACCGAAATTCTGTTGTCCGATGAGCGCCTCGAGCCGAAGGCGATCGTTCACCTGCCGCGACAGGGAGAAGGATTCATAGTGCCCATCGCCAAAGGAGCTGTTGAAACGGGAATAGTGAAGATCAGCGCGCACCTTGAGGACGGGCACGCGACCGAAGGTGATGCCGTACATCTGGTTGATCGAGCTCGTAGTGTCACCGCTGCGACTGCTGCGTCCGAGAGTAGAACTGAGCCAGATTTGCGGCAAGACTTCAAGGCGTCCGCCGGCGCTGAAGCCCTGGAAGAGGAACTTGTCGAGCAGCCCGGTGCCGACCAGGGTCGTATCGAAGGTTGGTACATCGCGGAAGTAATTGTAGTTCGCGTCCAGTTCCAGACGAGAAACAGGATTAACGCGCAGGGTGAAGAAGTTGCGCCCGAGGCCGGGTCCAGGCGACGGAGTAACGGTATTTCCCTTTGGGTTGTCGAACTGCGCCGATTCGTAGACAGCGATGGTGCGTTTATACGAGACGGAATCTTCTAAGAAGAGGAATGGACGATCGATCGCCCATTTGATCATGCTGATTCCGGCACCGCTGGTGCTGCTGTAGTGAAAGCCGTTGTAGTCGCCGCCGTCGAAATTCACGAAGGCGCCGCTGATGACCCGGTCAGGGCTGTAGTCCCACGAGGAGGGATCAGGAGTAGAGCCGCCAAAGACTCCAAGGATGGTTCCCTTGGACAAATGGACTCCGAAGTATCCGCCATCGATGGTGTCGAGGCTTGGAGCCCAGGGGAGATACAAACGGCCGAAACCCGCCACTAGCGCGGAGTTCGGGTTGTCATAGGTCATGTTCAAGTGATACGTACGGTTGAGCGTCTCCTGCAGCGTTTTCTGTGCTGCAGCCGACTCCTTGGTCAGACGACCACGCCAGTAGCCGCTGAGGTTCCAGTGCGTGCCGGCGATTCGGGTGATGTCGCCGCGGAAAACCACACCGAGGTCGGTGCTGTTCACAGTGTTGGCGCCGTGACTGAAGGTCTCGATCGAGTCGAAGCCGAAGCGGCCGCGAGCGCGATTTACGGAAGGCAGAGGCGGGCGGGGAATTTCCTGGCGAGCCTCTTCGTCGAGCGTGTCCCCTTCGGTAAAGGAAACCACGACGGGATATTGGCGGGTTGCGCTCAGGGTACGCTGCTGTACCAGGGCTTCGGTATCGTTGGTGGAAAGGTACGCAAGATCGCCCACCCTTACTGCGCGCTTGGGGCTATGGATATCGGTGACGGCGGAGGTGTCGGCTACCGCTGAAACTTCTAGCTCAGCCACGATTCTGGGGTCGGAGGCGTTGACGCTCTCACCCTGCTTGGCGGGGTGATTGGAGTCTTCCACGAGCAGCTTCATGCCTTCTGTCAAACCCTGCGTGCGTCCACCCTCGAGGTAAGCAACGCCCTCGGCGACATACTTGACCCGGAAGACGGTGCGGAGACTGGGATCATCGCTACGCGCGATCAGAGTTGAGGTCGGTGCGGGTCCTGCTGGCTCTACTGGTGAAGGCGAGGCGGCTGATTCCGTAACTTCGCCGGTAGCCGGCGTTGTGTCAGCGGGAACGGGTACGGCTTCGGGTGCTGAGGTCGCAACTGGCGGCGGAACGACTTCAGCAATCTTATCTTCTGCTTTGGGAGTGACAGGCTGAACCGGGGCAGTGTTGGTTACAGGCGTAGGTTGCGGCGATGCGACAGCGGGCGTAGAAAGAGCGGGCTGAACAGATACAGGCTGAGAAGGAGCAGGCGCTGCCGCAATCTCTACTGGTCTTTCTTGTGCCTTAGGTAGGGCAGGAGCAGTCGGAGCAGAAGAGACGACTCCGGACGAGGCATCCGGCTTGGGAATGACAGGCTGAACCGGAGCAGTGTTGGTTAGAGGCGCAGGTTGCGGCGCTGCGGCAATCTGTACCGGTTTTTCTTCTGCCTTAGCTACGGCAGGAGCAGTCGGAGCAGAAGAGATGACTCCAGACGAGCCATCTGGCTTGGGAGCGACAGCAATCTGAGCCTGATTGAACGCGGCCGGGGCAGCGGATGTGGGAGCGGGTGTATTTACCTGAGCTTGAGCCACTGATGGAGGCGGAGCCGGAACGGAGGACGCCGAAGAGGGTGGCTGGAATGATGGTCCAGCCACGAGGGGCGGTGGCGGAGGCAAGGGTGGACCAGGGTTGTTCGAGGTGTCGTCGATCACTGGACCAGAGCCATCCCGACGGCGGCGGAAAACCGCCAGCAGATTGCCCGAGGTGGCAGCCACCGGCGCGCCGTGAGCGACGTGCTTGTCTTCGCCGGCGATGGTGAGAATGATGGAGGTTCCCTCGGCGGTTACGACGTAGGGTCGAATCTCGTCCACATCAAGAACCACACGGGTGACATACGGAGCGGTACTGTGCTGGGCGGTTCTGACCTGGCGCACGCCATTCGCATGGACTGAGACGTTTTTGGTGCTGTCGCTGCAGACCGTATTCGGAAAATCCAACAGAATGCGGTGGGGATTCTCCGCGGTTTCAACGGAGGGTTTAACCGGGGCAGTGACCGTGATTTCAATTCGTAAGTCGGATCCCTGGTGGGAGGTCTTTACACTCCGCACCGAGGCAGGGGAGGGGTTCTGTGCCGCGGCACAAGACAACATGAGCGCTAAGAACCCGAGATGTTTTTGAAAAGCCGTCATTCTCTATGGACACTCGCTGGCGCTCCACTTGGCGCCTGAGGGATTTTATCTTCTTAGACCAGGTTTCAGACCCGGTCCGCGGCCCCTTGGGGCCACGATTTGCGTTTGGCTACCGTTTCGGCGATGGCAGGGCGGACCTGCGATCGCGGCTATCCGCCGCCGCCGCTCGCGTGGCACTGGTAACAGTTGATGCTGTTGTACACATACCCATTCACGTTGTCGTGATGGAAGTTAGCGGCGTTGTTGCCACCGTGGCAGGCCGTGCACTGGAATATCGAGTAGTCGTTCGAATTCGTATGGCACGTGGCGCAAACGCCGTTTGCGTTGCCATGGTTAATCGAGAATTGCGTGTACTGCGTGTGATTGAACGTCGCACCAGTCCAGGCGGTCGTAGTGTGGCAGGTCGCGCAGGTGGTCGGGAAGAACTGCGCCTGCGCGGCGTGGCCGGGATTCGTGGTGTTGTTGTAATCGGTCTGATGGCAGCCGATACAGGTCGTGGGCAACGTGGTGTAGTTGCCGTTGACGTGGCAGTCGCTGCACGCCCTGGGCGGCACGGTATGTGATCCGGTCAGGGGGAACGCCGTGTTGTTGTGATTAAACGTGGAATCTGTCCAGACGGTGGTGTCATGGCAGAGTTCGCAGGTCGTCGGGAATCCGGCCGCCGCGTGCGCCGGACTGGTTGTGCCGGTGTAGTCCTTCTGGTGGCACGTATAGCACAGTGTGCTGTTCAGAGAATAATTGCCGCTGACGTGGCAGTCGGCGCAAGCCCGCGGCGGGACCGTATGCGCTCCGGTTAACTGGAAACCGGTGGTGGTGTGGTTAAACGTGGCATCGGTCCACAGAACGGTGTCGTGACAGGTTTCGCAAGTTGTCGGGAACGCGGCCGCAACGTGATTCACCGGCGTGGTCGCGTTGTTGTAATCCGTCTGGTGGCACGAGACGCAAGCAGTGCTGGTCAGATTGTAATTATTGTTGACGTGGCAGTCCGTACAGGCTCGCGGCGGCACGGTGTGACTGCCCGTGAGTGGGAACCCGGTAGTGCTGTGGTTAAACGTGGCATTGAGCCAGGTGCTGGTAGTGTGGCACTGGTCACAGGTCTGCGGGAAATTCGAGCTGACGTGATTGGGATTCGTCGTTCCCTGGAAGTCCTTCAGGTGGCACGAAACGCAGGCGTTCGTGGTCAGATTGTAATTGTTGTTGACGTGGCAATCGGTGCAAGCACGCGGCGGCACCGTGTGCAACCCAGTGAGCGGGAAGCCAGTGCTGTCGTGATTAAACGTGGCGTTGAGCCAAGTGCTGGTGCTGTGGCATTGGTCGCAGGTCTGCGGGAAATTCGAGCTGACGTGATTGGGATTCGTCGTTCCCTGGTAGTCCTTCAGGTGACAACTCACGCAAGCGGTGCTATTGAGGCTGTAGTTGTTGTTGACGTGGCAATCGGTGCACTGCCGCGGCGGAACCGTGTGCAAGCCGGTGAGCGGGAAGCCGGTGCTGGCGTGGTTGAAAGTCGCGTTCAGCCAGTTCGTGGTGTCGTGACACTGGTCGCAGGTCTGCGGGAAATTGGCAGTGACGTGATTCGGACTGGTCGTTCCCTGGTAATCCTTCAGGTGGCAGCTCACGCAGGCGCCGGTGTTGAGATTGTAGTTATTGTTGACGTGGCAGTCGGTGCAGGCGCGCGGCGGGACTGTGTGCAAGCCGGTCAAGATAAAGCCGGTAGTGGAGTGGTCAAAGGTTGCGTCAGTCCACTGCACGGTGTCGTGGCATTGCTGACAGGTCGTCGGGAAGCCCGTATGGGAGACCGGCGAGGTGGCGTTGTTGAAATCGGTCTGGTGGCAACTGATGCACGTCGTAACCGTGATGCTGTAGTTGTTGTTGACGTGACAATCGGCGCACTGGCGCGGCGGCACCATATGCGAGCCAGTGAGAGGGAAGCCCGACTTGGAGTGATCGAAAGTTGCGGGCTGCCAAGCCGCGGTGTTGTGGCACGTATCGCAGGTCTGCGAGAATCCGCCGGAAACGTGGTTGGGACTCGTGGTTCCCTGGAAATCCTTAAGGTGACACGAAACGCAGGCGGTCGTAGTCAGGCTGTAGTTGTTGTTGACGTGGCAGTCAACGCAAGCCCGCGGCGGGACGGTGTGCGCGCCCGTGAGCGGGAAGTTGACGCTGCTGTGGTCGAAGCTGGCCGGTGTCCAGCCTGCAGTTGTATGGCACGTTTCGCAAGTCTGCGCAAACCCGCCAGAGACGTGGTTGGGATTCGTGGTCCCCTGGAAGTCTTTCAGGTGGCACGACACGCAGGCCGTCTGATTCAGAGTGTAGTTATTGTTAACGTGGCAATCGGTGCAGGCTCGCGGCGGCACTGTGTGCAGTCCGGTCAGCGGGAATCCGGTGCTGTCGTGGTTGAATGTCGCGTTCAACCAACTGCTGGTGGTGTGGCAGGTTTCGCAAGTCTGCGCAAATCCGCCGGTAACGTGGTTGGGATTCGTGGTTCCCTGGAAATCCTTGAGGTGGCACGTCACGCAAGCAGTGTTGTTCAGAGTGTAGTTGCCGTTGACGTGGCAATCGGAGCACTGGCGTGGCGGCACCGTGTGCAGGCCGGTCAAGGTAAATCCGGTGGTGGAGTGATCAAACTTGCCGTCGGTCCACTGCACCACGTCATGGCACTGCTCACAGGTTGTGGGGAAACCGGCGTGCGGCACAGGAGTTGTAGCGCTGGTGAAATCTTTCTGGTGACACGAGAAGCACGCCGAGCTGGTCAAGTTGTAATTGTTGTTGACGTGGCAATCGACGCACTGGCGGGGCGGATCCGCGTGCCCCCCAGTCAGAAGGAACCCGGTCGTGCTGTGGTCAAACTTGGCATTCAGCCAGTTGTCGGTGGTGTGACAGCCATCGCACGTCGTGGAGAACTTGGCCGTAACGTGGTTCGGGTTGGAAGTGTTTTGAAAGTCAGACTGGTGGCAGGAGAAGCACGCCGTGGACATGATCTGGAACTTGCTGTTGGCGCCACCCTTGTGGCAGGCATCACAGTCGACGGATGCGTGGGCACCGGTCAGCGGGAAACGATTGTTGTGCTCCTGCACATCTTTAATAGCGACGTTCCATCCGCGGACGGTGTGGCATTGCTCGCAATTCGCGCCCAGCTGACGCCTGTGAATATCGGCGTGGCAATCCTGGCAGCGCTGACCGACGCTGGAGAAAACCATCTTCACGTGACACTGGATGCAAGCGACGCCGGTGTGCATACCGCGCAGAGGATAGCGCGTCTGGT
>Ga0070732_10002174_pt1 | contig 10656 bp, 7 predicted proteins | sample Coa_R1_5_FD_66449 | JGI IMG/M metagenome (GOLD analysis project Ga0070732, IMG submission 66449) | Surface soil microbial communities from Centralia Pennsylvania, which are recovering from an underground coalmine fire - Coalmine... | ecosystem: Environmental > Terrestrial > Soil > Unclassified ...
AAGTCATTGATGTGATGAAAGCCGCGGGAATTGCTCCAATTGGATTGTTGACGCAACAACTGGGGAACGATTTCTAAGCATTTTGCTGTTGCCCTTCGCAGGGCAGGACGTGAATATTCTGGCGCCGGGCCGGCCCCTTCGGTCTCGCGGCCAGCAGGGATGGATGCCTCGATGACTTACGACGCTTCATCGGTGTCAGGTGACAGATCATTTCGTTCTCCATCGGCACGGATCTTCTTGCAGGCGCTGGCTTGCGCGGCTCTTCTTGCTCTCGCCGCCGGAGTTTCGGGATGCAACAAACTGAAGGCCCGCGACGATCTCAACAAGGGTGTCGGCGCTTTCAAGAATGGCCAGTATGATACGGCTATCGAGTTTTTCAAGCAGGCCAGGGATCTCGATCCTTCCTTGATGAATGCCCGTCTCTATCTGGCCACCGCTTATGCCAGCCAGTACATCCCCGGTGCTCCTTCCGATGCAAACATGAAGCTGGGCGCGCAGGCAGTCAGTGAGTTCAAGGACGTGCTTAGTATTGACGCGAACAATCTGAGCGCCATTGACGGCATTGGCTCCATCATCTTCCAGATGGCCGGCACGCCCTACGACCCCAAGAAGTTTGAGGAATCCAAGACTTACCATCAGAAGCACATCGACCTGAAGCCCAACGATCCCGAGCCCTATTACTGGGTCGGCGTCATTGACTGGACGCTGGCTTTCCGTGCCAACAACGAAGCACGCGCCGAATACAACAAGAACAACATCAAGAAGCCGGTCAAGGATATCGATCCGCTTCCCGCTTCGGTGCGCGCGGATTACACCGCCAAATACGGCGCCATGGTCGACGAAGGCATCACCGACCTTCAGAAGGCCATCCAGCTCCGTCCCGATTACGACGACGCCATGGCTTATCTGAACCTGCTCTTTCGCCGCAAGGCCGACATGGTGGATTCGGCAGACGAGCGAGAGACCTTCCTGAAACAAGCTGACGATCTGGTTGACAAGGTCAAGGAAGTCAAGCAGAAGCGCGCCGAGCAGCCCCAGCCCACCAGCTAAGCCGACCACAACTGTCTGCTCTTGCAGGAGAAGAGTGTGCTTTTAACTTAGCTTTCCACTTTTTGGTTCACCGCTCTTACTGTCGGCGCGCTCTGCATTGTGCAGCGGCTCTGCTACAATCTCGTTCATGAAACGACGCGACTTGCTGCAATCGCTTCCCGTTGCGGCCCTGTTCCCAGCGGCCGGATGGTTTTCCTTCCCTAGCCCTTTGCAAGACAAGGCTGCTTCCGGGCAAACTGTGACCATGGTCTACGAACTGCGCGTGTATCACACTTTTGAGGGCAAGCTCGACGATCTTTTGCGCCGCTTCCGGGACCACACCGTGCGTCTCTTTGAAAAGCATGGCATCCACAACGTGGCCTATTGGACGCCCGTCGATGACCCGCTCAAGGGCCGCACGCTCATTTACATCCTCGCGCACCCCAGCCGCGAAGCTGCCACCGCCAATTGGCAGGCTTTCCGCGACGACCCCGAATGGATCGCCGCGCGCGACAAGTCCGAAGCCAACGGCAAGCTGGTTGAAAAAATCGATTCCACCTTCCTAACTCTCACCGATTTTTCTCCGCCCCTGCGCTGAAAGTCCGCTCAAAATCCACGGCGATCAGCGTGATGTCGTCTTCGCGAGCGGCGTTGTCGCCTTTTCCGGACCAGCGCGTCAGCTCAGCTAGCGAGGCGCCGATCAGCGGAGCCGCCGCCAGATGTGCCTGCCCTCCCAGGAATCCCAGAAAGCGCGACGAGCCATACTCCTCCCGCGCGCCGTTTTTTGTCTCGAGGACCCCGTCTGTATAAAGCACGCAGCGATCGCCGGGACGGAAAGGTAGTTCCAGTGCAGCGTACGTGGCGCCTTCCGTGAGACCGAGCAGAAGGCCGTTGGAATCGATTTCGCGAAAGGCGGTTTGCTTGCCGTCTAAGGTTCCCAGCACGAGCGGCGGATGCCCCGCTCCCGCGTAGCGGAGAATCTGCTTCTCCGCGTCCAGGAAAAGGTAGCCCGCGGTCACGAAATGTTCCTCGAATTTCCCACAGAGCGAGTGATTTAGCCCCGCAAGGACTTGCGCCGGATCAGAGGCAAAAGCCGACTGCGCCGCGAGCGCCGTCTTGAGCATCGAGGCAATCAGGGCCGCAGGCACCCCGTGGCCGGTCACGTCCGCCACCAGAATGCCCACGCGGTTTTCGTCCACGACCAGGAAATCGTAAAAGTCCCCCGCCACGGCGGTCATCGGCACATATTGCGCGGCGATGTCTAACCCGGCGACGCGCGGCACTTCACGCGGCAAAATCGACGACTGAATCTGTCGCGCGATTTCCAGTTCTTTCTGAATGGAAAGCAGGCGCTGTTCGTTGGAATACGTCCGCGAAGCCGCGAGGTAGCCAAGGCAGCACACAAGAACCAGGAAGCCAAGTGGCTCGAGATTGCGCCCGTGAGACTTCGTGAGGTCCGCAAGGTTGTTCCAAGCCACAAAGACCCCAAAAGCGGCGAGCCCCGCAAATACGGCTTTTTCTCGCGGCATGCGCTGCCCCCGCGGGAAAGAAAAAGGATAAGCAATCAGCAGCGCGCAGTACGCCACGATCACCACGTGGTAGACGGCCTCTACGGGACCTTGGCCGACGTGAAAGAGGTTCGACAAAAAACGGACCGTGGCGAAAGCGACTTGAAACGCCAACACGCAGCGTAGGAACGTTTTCCAGCGCTCTTGCACTAACGCGATGACAAACAGCGTTAATGGAACCACAATGAAGTTGTCGATGAAATTGTTGATAATCAGGTCCGAGTATTTCCAAAAGCTCTCCGGTGCGGCCACCAGGGAATGCAAAAAGCGCTGCCGGAAGATCAGCCGGATGGCGTAGAGAAACGAGAACAGACTGAAGTACACCAGGCTGCGGTCGGCAGATTTCCTCTGGAAGAAAAAGAAGAACAGCCCGGCCAAGGCGAAGGAGAGGATCACCACCCCGATCGCGAAGCCTGCGAACTGCCAGCGCAGCTCGGGGATCGCCGGCCAATCCACCGCCGCCAACGAGACAACACGCGGGCCGTTCGTCAATAGGTTCATCGTCGGGATGAAATTCGTAGCCTGCATTATCACACGAAGGGATGCCGTGGCGTTTCGGGCGTTCCCTACGGCACTGGCATTCCCGCCAGTCCTTATCCCACTTGGAACGCGACTTCGTCTTTGCTGACCCTGTGGGGTAGACTAAGCCATGCCCTCTCCGAGCAATTTACCGTTGAGCTTCAACCGCGTCCGCGCGGTTCGCCAGCTCGACGCGCGCTTTGAAGAGCTCCTCGAAAAACTAAAGAAGCACCGTCCCTCCGAGGACCCCTGGATTGTCCGTCGCGCCTACGAAATTGCTTCGGAGCGGCACCACGACCAACTTCGGATTTCGGGCGAACCCTATCTTTCTCACCTGCTCGAAGTGGCGCACATCCTCGCCGACATGCGGCTGGACGCCATCACCCTGACCGCGGCCATTCTTCATGATGCCATCGAAGACACGGAATATCCCGTTTCGCGCATTGAAGAGCGCTTTGGACCAGAAGTGGCGCACCTTGTCGAGGGGGTCACAAAAATCGGGCGCCTGAATATTACGGCGCCGGAAGCTCGTCAAGCTGAGAACGTACGCAAGATGCTGCTGGCGATGGTCACCGACGTGCGCGTCGTGCTGGTCAAACTTGCAGACCGTCTTCACAACATGCGCACGCTTCAGTACCTTGACTCCGAAAAGCAGCAGCGCATCTCCCGCGAAACGATGGACATCTATGCTCCTATCGCCCATCGCCTGGGGATGAGCGTGGTGCGCGGGGAGCTTGAGGATCTATCCTTCCGCTTTCTCGAGCCGGAAGCTTTTTTCTCCCTGCAAAAAGAAATCAGCGACAAAGCAGCCTTTCACAAAGAGTTTTTGGATGAGGTTCAAGCCACCATCAGGTCCAAGCTTGTTGAAGCTGGCATCCCTGCGGAGCTGGAAGCACGCGTGAAGACGCTTTATTCGCTGCATCGCAAGATGCTGCGGCAGGAATCAGGCTTGGAGCAGGTCTACGACTTGCTGGCAGTGCGCGTCGTCACCGATTTGGAGCGCAATTGCTACGCCGCGCTAGGCGTCGTGCATCACATCTGGCGGCCGGTGCCTGGACGCTTCAAGGATTACATTGCTATTCCACGCCCCAATTTGTATCAGTCGCTGCACACCACGCTTTTGCATAGCGGGCAGCCATTTGAGGTACAGATCCGCACGCAGGAGATGCATCGCGTCGCAGAAGAAGGCGTGGCGGCGCACTGGAAATACAAAGCCGGCAAGCCTGGAGCGAAGGACGACGATCAGCGCATTTCCTGGATGCGGCAGCTCATTGAGTGGTCGCAGGAGATGCAGGAGCCGAGTGAATTCCTTTCTACTCTGAAGGTCGATCTCGCGCCGGTGGAAGTCTACGCGTTCACGCCCAAGGGCCGTGTACTCGAGCTGCCGCGCGGCGCCACGCCCGTGGATTTTGCGTACATGGTGCACACGGAAGTGGGCCACCAGTGCGTCGGCGCGAAAGTGAATGGCCAGATGGTTTCGCTGCGGCACGAAATCCAAAGCGGCGACGTCGTCGAAATTCTCACGCAGAAGGGCCACCATCCCAGCCGGGACTGGCTCAGCTTCGTGAAGTCGTCTTCGGCGAAAAGCAAGATCCGCCACTGGATCAACGAGCAGGAACGCGAAGAAGCCATGGAAATGGGCAAGCGTCTGCTCGAAAACGAAGCACGGCACTTTGGAAAAAGCCTGAAGAAGATCCCTGAAGCAGAGATCGCCAAGCTGTTGGCCGATTACGGCCTCGCGAAATTTGAAGATGTTTACGCAGCGGTAGGATTTGGAAAGTATTCCGCCCGGCAGGTTCTCACCCGTCTATTGGGCGAGCCTGCCAAAACAGAAGAGCCGGCCGTGTCCGACTCCGCGCCGACGCTGGTCAAAACCGTCAAGCGCATGCTGGGTTTTGGCGAGGCGCCGCTAATCGTCAAGGGACATGGCGACTTGCTGGTATACCGCGCGAAATGCTGCAATCCGATCCCCGGTGACGAAATTGTGGGGTACATCACGCGCGGGCGTGGCGTGGCCGTTCACACCCGCACATGCCCCAACGTGCAGAATCTGATGTACCAGACCGAGCGCCGCATCGCCGTCGAATGGGGTGGTGCGAGCGGTGCAACTTTCCCCGTGCAACTTACCATTCGTGCCCGCGACCGCGCGGGATTGCTGGCGGAAATCACTGCGGTGATTAGTGGGGCGGGCTCCAACATTCACAACCTCGAAAGCCGCCCCGACCGCACGAACGCGCGCATTGACGCCAACCTGGAAATCGCGGACCGGCGCCAGCTAGAAACAATTCTCGCCAACATCAAGAAGATTCCCGGCGTTTTTGGCGTCGAGCGCATCTACCAAGCCGCGCACTGACAGCCCTAGGCCTCGTACCCGTGATGGCGCCTGTGTCTCTTCTTCGCGAAGCGAAGTCCGAAACACTGTTTTTCGCCTGTACCTTGGCCGGGTGCCTCGCACAACACACTTCCACGCGGCTCCTCTTGTCCCCGATAAAATGGAATCATGAAGTACAAGCTCATTCCGCTGACGGTTTTGTTTCTGGGGCTCTTCGGATGCAATCAGCATCTGCTCACGGATTACCGTCCGCTGGACCAATCCGGCATGTGGTCCAGCAGCGTCGAACAGCTCAAAAAGCTCAACACCTCCGACACGGAAGTAATACAGCTCACGAGAATGAAGCAGGCTGGAGTCAGCGACGACGCTTGCGTGCAGATGATTGCGGACGCGCACAATCATCAGCATCCGTTCGCCAGCGCGGATTCTGCGGTGAATTTGATGCGCGCCGGGTATAGCGAATCCATCGTTTTGGAAATGACGAAAGTGGACCAGCTCGATAACTTGAGCGGCGATGCTGTGATGCTGCGACTGGTCGGATTGTCGGATCCAGCTGTGGACGCGATTTTGCACAAAAGGATGAAGGGCCAGCGGACGATGAGCAGCGCGGAAATCGGACGCCTGAAGAATACCGGCCTCAGCGAGAGCCAAATCATGGAGCGCATCAATCGGGGCATGACGGACGCCGAAGCGGACAAGGAAGCGGCGCTGCGGGAGGCCACGCGGAATCATGCGAACACCGGATTTACGCGGGTCCGGGGGCGCAAGCGTTAAGCGTTTTCGAACGAGAGCCTCTCAGCCATAGCTTTTTCTTAGCAGTTTTCCCCGTTACAATCTTTAAGCTGTGAAAGTCCAAACCTGCTCGCGCGTTCCTTTTGCTCTGCTTATCGTCGCCATTTCCTTTTGGGCGTCGTCGTGCGCGGTACCGCTAGGCCCCGGCTACACGATTGAAAAGCAGGAGATCCGCGTGCGGTTTGTGGCTCAGCCCGAGCCGCGCATTGAAGTCGCAGCCGACTACCAGCTCAAGAACACAGGCACGCGAGCGCTTGAGGAATTGGAAATACGGTTGCCCGGAAGGCGGCGATTTCGCTTCGAGACCCCGAAGGCGAGTTGGGATTCTACCCCAGTGACGTTGCAGGCTTCCTCGGATAACCCTCGGGATTCAAGGATTGCCTTGCCTCAAGCGTGGGACAAAAAGGCGCGCCATACCCTGCACCTTTCCGTGGGATACCTGCCGGCAACGGCCGGGGAAACAACCCTGAGTTTCTCGAATGATGCCTTCTTTCTGCCCGCCGCCGGATGGAGTCCCGAATTGCTTCCGCCCAAAGGACTGTTCGCCACGGGGGGCGCGCCGCCGAAGAAATGGGGCCTCCTCGTTTTCGTTCCGGATGGATTTCAGGTGCATGCCAGCGGAATGCAGAAAAAAAGCTCGCGAAAGGGCGGAGAGATTGTAGTCCTGGCTGAGCAGGGCAAGAAGGATCCATATCCCTTCGTGATTGCGGGAAGATACCACCCGGCGGACATCGGGAAAGGCAACGAGAAAGTACATCCGTGGACGAGCGGGCAGCAAGACTCAGAGAAGTTGAAGAACGTGAGCGACGCGCTGGCGCGCATCATTGGCGCCTACGATACCTCTTTCGGTGAGCGCCTCAAAGAGCTTTCGCAAACCTGGATCGTGGAATGCCCCGTCGTGGCCGGCTGCTTCACGAATCTCAATCCCCTGAGCACCAGGTTGCTGGGGCAGGACGAAAACGAGCGCACCACAGCGGAAATGATTTCACGAGACACGATGGTGGTGGATCTCAGCGAAGGCTCGCCGGGGCTGGCGGCCGCAGCTGCTCCTTCGCTTGCGGCAAGCTGGCTGGGGTATGCGCAGAACCCGGCATTTTTTGAGCAGAGTCCGCCGTTAACCATGTTTCCTGCATTCGCGGCGGCCATTGGGCTCGACGCCGCGGACGGCGGAGATTCTCGCACGGAAACCATCCGGCGGGCGCTACACCTGATTCCGTCGGGCGAGAAGCCGCAGAAGGAAGAAGATCCGCGCGTTCTGCGCGTGAAAAGCTTCCTGTTCTTTTATGCGCTGCAGGATCGTTACGGCCAGGAAACATTCCGGAAAGCAACGCAGCATATGCTTTATGCTCGCCGGGAGCACAACTTCGAGCTCAGCGACTTTATTGCTGCGTTCGAGCAGGAAACCCACCAAAACGTCGCTGAATTTGTGAGAATGTGGATGAAACGCCCGGGGGTGCCGGAAGAATTTCGCGCGCGGTACGGGGAAACGCCCGCAACGAAGGCAGACACGGATAAGGAGAAGACACCATGAAAGATGTCGTACTGACGGACCGTGGCCCCAAACCCATCGGACCGTATTCCCAAGCCATCCGCACGAACGGATTCTTGTATGTATCGGGGCAGGTGGCGCTCGATCCAAAAACGGGCGAATTCGTCGGCACCGATATCCAGCAGCAAACTATTCGCACGCTCGAAAACATCAAAGGAATCCTGGAGGCCGCGGGCTCGAACATGCACCACGTGGTGAAGACGACCGTCTTCCTGAAAGACATGAATGATTTTGCGGCGATGAACGAAGCATATGCCAAATACTTCACTTTGGCGCCACCGGCGCGGTCGACAGTCCAGGTGGCGCGGCTGCCGAAGGACGCGCTAGTGGAAATCGAAGTAGTGGCCGCCTCGTAATCGCGAGAAATGAGAAGCGGCCGAGCATTCCACGTTTGCACGCGAGGTTAAGCGCTCGAAACCGGGAACGCGAAGAGGGCGCGGCGATGCAAATTAATGCAGCTTGGCGTACTCGGCTTTGGCTTGTTTCAGGATGGGGATGTCGCGGTCGGCGTCTTTCCACAGCGCCAGAAAATCTTGATAGGAACCGCGGGCCTTCGCCGTGTCGCCCTGCAACGCGTAAGCGCGCCCGAGTTGTATATGGACCAGTGCCCCGATGGGTTCATTCTGGACCACGCTGGCGTGGTCCAGAATCTTCTGAAACTCCCCAGCGGCTCCCGAGCCATTGCGTGAGGCGAGATAAGCTTCGCCACGAACATAAACGGGGTACAGGGCAAGCGGAACGGTGGCGCTCGGTGCACCGAGTTCGTAGGCAGATGCGGCTTGAAGGAATTCAATCGCTTTTGCCGTGTCGCCGTGATCGAGGCTGATTTGGGCGCGGATCGCCGGAAGGTAGTTAAACTGCGCAATCGTATCTTCCGAAAAGCGCTTTCCGAAGTCGTCCGCGAGGGACTGAGCGCGTGCGGGGTCACCTGCAAACCCATAAGCCAGCGCCACGGCAGCTTGCAGATCCCGGCCTTTAGATTCAGCGAGGGCTGCCGCCGCCCCCTTCTTGGATTCCGCGACGTTGCCGAACAGGGCTTCCGTCAAAGCCGCGTCCGCCACGTAGCTCGCGGCGACTTCCTTCTCTTTAGCGCGCTCCGCAGAAGAGGCGGCGCGCTTGGTAAGTTCACGCGACTTCACCAGTTTTCCCGAATAGGCCAGGGTAAACGCTTCGAAATTAAACAGCAGGTCTTCGAACCCAGGCTTGCCCGTTCCCCACGCGACGTCGCGGGCCATCCCCGCCGCATCGTGCTCAAGAAAGGCAATAACGTATAGATTAGAGTGATTGAAGGGTGAATCCAGGTGGCGCGCTTGTGCTTCCGCCGCAACGGCTTTGGCTTCGTCCAAACGATTTAGGAGAATATATGCGGATCCGGTCCCGCCGTAGGTTATAGCGATGGGCTCCAACTGGAGGGCTGTTCTCACTTCCCTAAGAGCTTCTTCGTACCGGCCCAGGCTCTCATAGACTCCGCTCAGGATTCCATGAGCGTCGCTGTTCCGGGGGTAGGTCTCTTCCAGCAGGTGAAACGCCTGAACGGCTTTCTCTAGATCTCCAGTGGCGTAATTATAATAAAAAGCAGAAATGTTCAGTCTCTCGCGCTCGCTGACACGTTCGCGCAAAGCGTAAGCTTTGAGAGCGCTCTCCCGGGACAGCGCCGTTTCGCCTAGATTCCAATAATCAATCGCCAAAGCCGAATAGGCTGCCGCAAAATTTGGATCGAGCGAAATGGCTTGTTGAAAGAAGGGAATCGCCGCTGCGAAGTCTGTCCTTGCCAGTGCCCTTACACCAAATGTATAAGCTTGCAGGGCCTCCAGGGATTGGGTTGTAGCTTCTGCCAAAGGAACGTCGAATTTTTCCACGGACGCGAGAGATTCCCCAAGCTTCGCGCGGAGGTCGGAAGCCGCCTTCGCCAGCGCCGCGAGAACCTGCTTCTTATTTTCCGAAGTCACCTGTTCCCGCGCGAGAACCTCGTCCGTGCGGCAATTCGCGGCGCTTAAACCGATGATGTATTGGTTCTCCACGGATGCAATGGACCCGTCGATATCCGCAGTTGCGTTGGCGCGCTGGCAAACCTCACGAGCGAGCTCATTGGTGAGGCGGGCGTCGGGCGGCCGCTCCATCTCCTTGAGCGTTTGCGCAATTTGCCGCTCGGAAATCAGATTCAAATAAGGCGATTGCTCGAGTTGCACGGCAAGGCCTTGTCGCAATGTGCTATCGAAGACGGAATCGCCCGTCGTGTTTGTGAAATCGGCAAGGACGATCGTGTCCTTCTGCGTGAGTCTAGGCGAACGACGCGAGCGCCAATACAAGCCGCCGGCAATCAGAGCCACTACAACGACCACTGACGGAACCACGATCTTCCAAGGCAGTTTGGGCGGCGCCCCGGTCACCGCCTGCTGGCTCGCCGATGTAGCTGCTTTCTGCTTTCCGCTCGAGGGCTTCGCAGTTGCGCGCGCGCCAGGTGCCTCTTCTGCTTCCTCGGCGGCAGGAGCCACTGCGGCAGATCGACCCGAGTCGGTGTCGCGTTTCAGACGTTGCAGCTCGGAGCGCACATCTGAGGCGTGCTGGTAGCGCAGGTCTCGGTCCTTCTCCAGGGCGCGGCTGATGATGCGCTCCAATTCGGCGGGGATTTCGCTGTTCAGTCGCACGGCTCCCACGGGTGCTTTGTGCAGGATGGCGTCGAAGACTGCGGCCGAAGTATCGCCTTTGAAGGGAAGCCTTCCAGTCGCCATTTCATACAGCACCACGCCAAAGGAAAACAGATCCGTGCGCGCATCCAACTCTTTACCTAGCGCTTGTTCGGGCGACATGTACGCGACGGTGCCTAAAGCCGCTCCGGGGCTCGTCAACTGCGCGGAATCCGCGCT
>Ga0070732_10002176_pt1 | contig 10654 bp, 5 predicted proteins | sample Coa_R1_5_FD_66449 | JGI IMG/M metagenome (GOLD analysis project Ga0070732, IMG submission 66449) | Surface soil microbial communities from Centralia Pennsylvania, which are recovering from an underground coalmine fire - Coalmine... | ecosystem: Environmental > Terrestrial > Soil > Unclassified ...
AAAACGTCATCGCCCGCTCGATTGCCAGCCTCGACTTCACTGTCCATTAGCCTGAATTTCCGGGTCTTGCCACTTGGCACTACAGACTCTGTGAGAGCCCTGTCATTCTGAGGGCATCCGACGAGGATGCCCGAAGAATCTCAACCGACCTTAAAGTACAAACTGTGCTTTCGTAACTTAGACACAATTCTGCATCGCTCTAATTTTGATCTCGGGAGAATTTTCGGCTCGGCCTAACTGGCCGCCGCCATGGTGGGCTCAGAAGGCTTGCGCATTTCGCGAATCATGCCAATCAACGCTTGCGCCGCTCGTGGCAAGCTGCGGTCGCGCCGGTAAATCAAGCCCAGCTCGCGCCAAAGGTCCACGCCTTCCACGTTCAGCAGCTTCACTTCCCCGGCTTTCACGTAGTCCCGCGCAAAACTCTCGCTGATGAACGACACTCCGGCATCGGCCTGCACGAAGCGCTTGATCATGCCCACGCTCGGCAGCTCCATCGCCACGTGAATCCGCGAGCGATACGGCCGGAACAGTTTGTCGAGCACCTGTCGCGTGAAGCCTGTGCGCGGAAAAATCAGCGGCTGGCTCGCCACTTCCTCCAGCGTAATCTTCGAGCGATGCGCCAGCGGATTTTGCGTGCTGACCATGAACCGCAAGCGGTCCTTGTAAATGCTGTGCACTTTCAGGTTAGGAGATTTCACCGGCATGGTCACAATGCCCAGATCAATGGACCCGTCCTCCACGCGCTGCAGAATCTTGTGGCTGAAGTTTCGGTAAATGCTGATGTGCACCTGCGGGTAGCGATGCTGAAACTCCGCAAAAATGTCCGGCAATAAGTACAGGCACGTCGCTTCGTTCGCTCCAAAAACTACGGGGCCTTGCACCACGTCCCCGCGGTCCGCCACGACCTGAATCGACTCATCTCGCAGCCGCAGCAGCTTTTCCGCGTACTCGAAGAGCACTTCCCCGGCAGGCGTTAACTCCACAGACTTTGCGGAACGGTCCAGCAGCTTGGCTTTATAGGCTTGCTCCAGTTGGCGAATCTGCGCGCTCACCGCGGATTGCGAGCGAAACACTTTCTGCCCCGCGCGGGAAAAACTCTTCAGCTTGGCAACGTAGACGAAGGTCGTGAGTTGGTCGAAGTCCATAGTTAGCTTGCCAGATAAGATTATAAGCGAACCTTCTTCTCTGGCCGTAAGTATTATCCTCTCTTTCAGGCTGGGATCGCCGCTCCAGCAACTGCCGCGGCCAGCGGCGCTGGAACGAACAGCTGACGCTGCTGAAACTGCGCGAGAACGGGTTTCCAGGTTGCCTCTACGGAACCCTGAAAATGTATAGGCTGAACACGCATCAGCGGCAAAGCGCCGCGTCGCGCGAGCAGGCGCCCGGCCCGCGGGCTGTACGTATGATGCACGTGTTCTTCGAGCGCCTGCCGCAGCCACTCTTCTTCCTGCTGCTCAATCTCAGCGAGCTTCACAAAATCGCAATGCAAAACGTCTTCGGCCCCTGCGCGCAGAACATACGCGAGGCCGCCGGTCATTCCTGACCCAAAATTAAGCCCGAGGGGCCCAAGAATAATCGCCACACCTCCGGTCATGTACTCGCATCCGTGTTGGCCAATGCCTTCCACCACGGCAAGTGCCCCGCTGTTTCGTACCGCAAAGCGCTCTCCCGCTCTGCCTGCGATGAAGAGTTGCCCCGACGTTGCGCCGTAGAGCACTGTGTTCCCCGCAAGAACGTCGCCGCGCCGCGAAGCCGCCTGTCCCGCCGTGATGGCGATCGTTCCGCCCGACAAGCCTTTTCCAACATAGTCGTTCGCTTCGCCCGTAAGCTTGACCGTCACTCCTTCAGCGAGAAACGCTCCAAAGCTCTGCCCCGCCGCGCCGCGAAATTCCTGGCTGATTGCTGCATCACCCGCGCGGCCATTTTTCTTCCGCCGCATTAATTCCCCACTTAGGCCTGCTCCAACGCTGCGGTCTGAGTTCTGGATCGCCCGCGGCACGCTCTGCATCGCCAGCGAAGCATCGAAATGAGTCGAATCTTCGAGCGCGGTCACGTGCAATCCCGGCTCTTGCTGTGGGTCAACGCGATTCGACGGCGAGATCGGCACAATCAAGAACGGATCCATCCCCGACCGCGCCCCCAGCCGGTCGTACCAACCGGTAAGCTCTCGCAACGAGCGCACGCCCAGTTGTGCCAGCCGGTTACGCACTTCCTCGGCAAGCGCGCGGAAATACGAAATGACCATTTCCGGCTTGCCTTGGAATCGCGCGCGAAACTTCTCATCCTGCGTGGCGATGCCCACTGGGCAAGTATTCAGATGACATTGCCGCGCCATCACGCATCCGATCGCCAGCAGCGACGCGGTGCCAAAACCGAATTCATCCGCTCCTAAAATCGCTGCAAGGACAATGTCGCGCGCAAATTTCAGGCCTCCGTCCACGCGGAGAGAGAGGCGTGAACGGAGGCCCGCGCGAACCAGCGTGTCATGTGCCTCGCGCAATCCGATTTCCCATGGCAGCCCAGTATTCTTGATGGAAGTGAGCGGAGAAGACCCCGTCCCGCCATTGTGCCCGCTTATGGTAATGACGTCGGCGCCGGCTTTCGCCACGCCTGCAGCAATGATGCCCACGCCCGCACCGGAAACGAGCTTTACGCCGATGCGCGCCCGCGGATTCACGGAGCGCAAATCATGAATCAGCTGCGCGAGGTCCTCGATGCTGTAGATATCGTGATGCGGCGGCGGCGAAATCAGAGGAGTCCCCGGCGTCGCGTGCCGGATACGCGCAATGTATTCGCTTACTTTTTTCGCCGGCAACTGCCCGCCCTCGCCCGGCTTCGACCCCTGCGCCATTTTGATTTCGAGTTCTTCCGCATGCACAAGGTAGTCAGTCGTCACTCCAAATCGCGCCGAGGCCACCTGCTTGATCTTATTCGCTGCGGCGGGTTCATAGCGATACGTATCGGGATCTTCTCCGCCCTCTCCGGTATTGCTGCGCCCGCCGAGTTCGTTCATAGCCAGCGCAAGCGTCCGGTGCGCTTCGGGGCTCAGCGAGCCGAGCGACATCGCTTGCGTGCTGAAGCGCTTGACGATCGCTTCCACCGGCTCGACTTCGTCCAGCGGAACCGTCGTCTCGGGCATCGTGTCGAGAAGGTCGCGCAGAAAAATCGTCCCTTGCGTCTCCGCCAATTCCTCGAAAACGGAATATTGCTTGGCGCTGGGCGCCTTCACGAACGCATGCAGCCTACGCACCACTTCCGGCGACGTCGCGTGTAGCTCCGCGCCTTTCCGGAACCGGTAGAGTCCCGCGTCTGCCAGTTCTTCGGTTTCTCCCGAGAATGCCGCCTTGTGCATTTTCATATAGTCGCCAAGCAGATCGTCCAACGACTTCTGGCCCGGATAGTCGGCCGCGTCCTCAAAGAATTGCTCGCAGAGATCCTGCGAAAGGCCGACGATCTCAAACAAATGGCTGTTACGGTAACTTGCCAGCGTCGAGACTCCCATGCGCGCCAAGACTTTTCGGAGGCCTGCATTAATCGCCGCGTGGGCCTTCTCCGCTCCACCCGATTCAAGCGACTCCGCAAACTCGTCCGCGAGGTACGGCACGACTGCGCTCGCGCCGGCAGCTACGAGCAGGGCGACGTGATGCGTGTCAAACACTTGTGCCGATTCCACAATCAGGGGCACGTCCCAAAGTCCCTTGCGCACCATCGCCTTCCACACCGCCGCCGTCGCCAGCAGGGCCGGTAGCGCCGCGCGTTCCCCAGAAATTGCACTGTCCGAGAGGAGGAGGAGTCTCGGAGGATCGCTGCTGCTCAGAGGGGTAGTGGACAGCTGAGCAAAACTGCAGCGCGCCCCCGGGACTCCCGCGGCGGCAGGGAAAGTAAAGTCGATGCGCCGACCGGCACTAAAAACCTCGTTCAATTTCGCCAATTGTTCCGGCGTAATCAGCGGACTTGGCAGCGTCACGCCGTCCTTCAAGTGCGCTTCGAGCGACATCACGTGGGTCTCGCGCAGCGGATCGATCGGCGGGTTCGTCACTTGTGCGAACCGCTGCTTGCAGTAGTCCCACAAAGTCCTGGGCAGCACGGAAAGAAACGCCGGCGGCGCATCGTCCCCCATGCTCCAATCTGCTTCTTTGCCGCGAAGCAGCGCTGAGAAAAGAATCTTGAATTGATCTTCCGTCCAGCCTGACGCGCCAGCAATGCGCTTCGCGTCAGCAGTTGGCGTCGAATGCCCATTGAAAACTTCAGCAATCTGCCGCCGCGGCACGGCGTTCTGCGCCTGCTTCGCAGCCATCCTCTTGAGGACGTCGCGCCAGCGCAGGAATTGCCCGGAAACAGGATTGGCAAGAATCATTTCGCCTGGGCCGAGGCGTTGCCTCTCGGCAATTCGCGATTCCTCCAAATCCACGAGGCCTGTCTCCGATCCCAGTATTAGCAGCCCATCGTGGGTCAGCGTATAGCGCAGCGGCCGCAACCCGTTGCGGTCCAGTTTCGCTCCCACCCACTGGCCATCGGAAAAGATCATGGCCGCCGGTCCGTCCCAAGGCTCTGTTTGCTGCGAAAGAGCGCCCAAGGCGCATCGCACATCGCGCGAAAGCAGCGGATCCTTTTCAAATGCGGGCGGCATCATCGCCAGCATCGCTTCTTCCGACGAAAGTCCTTCGAGCAGACGCAACTCGTAGCCGTTATCAAAACTCGCCGAGTCGCTGACGTTGTCTTCCAGAATCGAAAACCACGGCCCCACTTTCAGCCGCTCCTGAATTTCTCGTTCCTTGGCCCGCAGCCACCGCCGATTCGACACAATCGTATTAATCTCGCCGTTGTGCGCCACGTAGCGAAAAGGCTGCGCCAGATGCCATGACGGTTGCGTGTTCGTCGAATAACGCTGATGAAAAACGGCGAACGTGACGGCAAACGAAGGGTCGCGAAGATCCTCGTAAAACTGGGGAAATTGCCATGGCGTGAGCAGGCCCTTGTAAACGATGGTTTTGGAGGACAGGGAGCAAATGTAACACCGAGGCGGCAGTAACGATTCCGCGCGCTTCCTCAAAAGCGCCAAGCGGCTCTCGAACGCCTGTGCTTCTCCCGACGGATGAATAGGCTCGACAAAGAACTGCCAGATTTCCGGCATCGTTTCGAGCGCCTTGCGGCCCAGTGCGTTGACATTTACAGGAACGCGCCGCCAGCCAATGACTCGTAACCGCTCCGTATCCGCTGCAATGTCAATTGCTGCGCGAAATTCAGTGCTAGCAGAAGTAGGAAGAAACGCAAAGCCAACGCCAAAATGCTCAGACAGATCGATCTTCAGTTCCTGCGCGCGTCCCCGGAAGAAATTCTGCGGCAGCGACGTCAGCAGCCCTGCGCCGTCTCCGCTGGCTCCGTCCGCGTCAACTCCACCGCGGTGCGTCAGCCGCTCTAATGCCGTCAAAGAGATCTGGATGATTTCGTAGCTGGGCGCGGCACCTAGCCGCGTAACAAAGCCTGTACCGCACGCGTCGTGGTCGGGATGGCCCCAATTCGGGTGCCGCGTCCGGGCGGACTGGGAGCGTTTACGCAAGACCTCAATTTGGCCTCGACCGTGACCCATATCCTTTTATTGAACGGCCAGGCCATTTCTGTACAACTCAGAATTTCGATGCACTGCATTGGTTTCTTGATGGGCGTGCGAGGACGCCCACACCTGTCATCCCGACCCTCAGGTCGCGGTCTTCCGCGGCCTGAGGCGGAGGGATCTGCTTTTGGGTGTGTTCAAAACTTTGTGACTTCTGAGAAATGGAAGTCGCGAACTTTCATCGCCGGCACCACCATTTCAAACGACTCTTCTCCCGTTGCGCGAACGGCGGGAGTCATCAGCTCGACATTTTTCAACATTTCGATGAGCGACTGATTGAACCGGAAGTTTTTCACCGCACCTGTAACTCTCCCCTTTTCAACAAGAAACAGGCCGTCGCGCGTCATGCCGGTCATCACTTTTTCGTAGGGATCCACCTCGCGGATGTACCAGAGCCGCGTGACCAGCAACCCGCGGTCCATCAAAGCCACCATCTTCTCGACCGAAGAATCTCCGCCGCTGAACACCAGATTCATCGGCGCCTCTCCGTATTCGTTGGGCAGCGCGAACCCGTGTCCGGTCGTCTTCCTGCGCGCCGCTTTGGCCGACGCTCGCGAATACACCAAGTTCTTCGGCACGCCGCGATCCACAAGCAGCACCTTCTGCCGCGGTATCCCTTCGCCGTCAAACGTCGCGCCCTTTTGCAGCGGATGAAAAACGTCATCGCTGATGCTGATGTTTTTGCCGAAAAGCTGCTTCCCCATGCGGTCGTTCAGGCAGGAGCGTTTGTCCTGCACCGCGGTCGCGGCAAAGTCGTAAAACATAAATCCCACCAGATCGAGCACCGCAGCCGGCTCCAAAATCACTGTGTAACGTCCCGGAGCCAGCTCCTGCGTCTTTACGGCAAGGTGCGCCTTCTCGCTGGCGCGTTCCGCAAGTTTCTGCGGATGAATCTCCCTCGTATCCGCGGAATCCGCCTTCGCCCAGCTCGCCGCCGGGTTTTCCTGCATCGTGATGGAGAATTGCGAATGTGTTTCGGAATAAGTCGCAAATAACCCGCCCGAATTACCCACAGCCGTCTGGCTCATCCCGCTCGAAAAAATTCCCGCGGCAACCTGCCCTTTCTTGACGGCGAGGTCACAAGCGAGTCGCACCGCTCGCGCCCGATCTTCCGGAGTCAACGCGGCTGTCGCCTTGGTGAACCGGTTCACCGGACGGTAGCGCTGCTTACCTGGCATCGGCAGAAGCTTCGGATCCCGCGGCTGGCTGTGCGCCAGAGAGAGCGAAGCCTCAATCGTTGCGCGCAGCGAATCTTCATCCAGCCGGTTCGTCGTGGCGCGCGCCGTGCGGCCACCCGTCGCGGTACGAATCGAAACCGTCACCACGTGCTCAAAAACGTTTTGATGAATCCCGTTGTTTGCAAACCGCGTCAGCGCGTCCGCAACTTCGTCCACGTGGACTTCTGTTTCCGCCGCACCCGTGGACTTCGCCAGCCGCAAAACGGTTTCAATAATGCTTCGCAGCTCTCGCGGCGACAGCAGCTCCGGGCGCTCAGTCTTATCTTTTGATCTCTTTTTTGAGCTGGGCGACATTTTTTATTGTTTTGAGAACGCCGTTCCGATCCTCACGTTGCGAAACCGCGCGGGCGCCGCGCCGTGTCCCGTGCCCATGGTCTGCATCGGCTGTCCTTTGCCGCAATTCGGGGTGCCCCACAGCGTCCAATGATCGAACTTGCAGATCGCGTCGCACGAATTCCAGAACTCCGTGGTGATTCCGCTGTAGCTCGGATTCTTGATCATCCGCGCTTTTTTCCCGCCTTTGATTTCCCAGCCAATCTCAGTGGAAAACTGGAATTGGTATCTCCGGTCGTCAATCGACCATGATCGGTTCGTGTCCATCAAAATCCCGTCACTCGTATCGGCAATCAGGTCGTCGTAGTCCCAAGTGCCGGGCAGCAAGCTCACGTTCGTCATGCGAATAATCGGCAACCGGTTCCAGCTTTCCGTGCGCATGGTCCCCGACGAACGCTCGAGCCCAATCAGGTGCGCTGTCTCGCGGTTCGACAGATAGCCGCGGAATTTTCCGTCTTTGATAATGTCCGTGCACTGCGCTGGAACGCCTTCGTCGTCATAGGCAAACGTGCCGAGCCCTTGTCCGTGATCCAGCCGCGCGTCGGCCACGACATTCACGATGCTCGACGCGTACTTCAGCTTGTTCAACTGGTCCAGCGTCAGAAAACTCGTCCCGGCAAAATTCGCTTCCTGTCCCAGCACGCGGTCCAGTTCGATCGGATGGCCAACGGATTCGTGGATCTGCAAGCCCAGTTGGTTTCCCGCAAGAATCAGCGTGCCGAATTTCTCCGGGCATTGCGCTGCCGCGTGCAGCGCAGCCGATTCCTCCGCGATCACCGGCGCATGTTTCATCAAATTGAGCGACTCCACCAATTCGTAGCCTTCGAGCGCGTGCTGCCCGCCAAAACTGTTGGGATACGACCGCTTCTGGATTTCCCCGCCCTGGAACGAAGTGGCCCCGATTCCGCAGCCCGAAATCACTTTGCGCTGGTGAATCCGCGAGCCGATGCTCGAAGCAAACCACGAATCGATCTTGCGAAACTGCATGTTCGTTTCGGTCAGTGTCACGCCCTTCACCTTGCGCATTTCGCCGTCGGCGGCAAGCAACAGCGCAAGCTGCGTCTCCAGCGGAATCTCAAAGGGATCCTTGCGAAAAGGGCTCTGCCAGCTATCCACGTACGGTTTTTCCGGCACGAGCACTACATTGCTGCGCTTCGCAAGCGCCGAAGCTTTGGCAATGGAAACAGCCTGCGCTGCGCAGGCCGCCACGCCCTCGCGCGTCAGCCGGTCAGTGGACGCAAATCCCCACGCGCCATTTGCCAGAACGCGCACCCCAATGCCAATCGATTCGCTCTGCGCCAGCGTCCCCACCTGCCCATTCTTCGTCGTCAGGTCGCGTTGCCGCAGATACATAGCGCGCACGTCGCCATACGAAGCCCCGCGCACTTTCGCCGTGTCCAACGCGTTAGTGCAGAAATCCCACATCGCTGTTCATCTCACCAGGAAATTACATTCACAAAAAATGTAGGGGCGCAGGATGCTGCGCCCCAAGAAAGATATCACGACTGGAACTTGATTTCGCCGCGCTGCTTCGAACCTAAGTCCCTTCCTGCCACGACGCCAAGTACCGCTCTTGTTCTGGCGTCAGCTTGTCCAGGCGGTGCCCCATGGATTCGAGCTTCAGCCGCGCAATTTCTTTGTCCAGGTGCTCGGGCACGACGTACACCTGCGGTTTCATACTCTTGGCATTCGCGCGCAGATACTCCAGCGAAAGCGCCTGGTTTGCGAAGCTCATGTCCATCACCGCGGCGGGATGCCCTTCCGCCGTCGCGAGATTCACCAGCCGCCCTTCCCCGATCAAATAAATCTTGCGTCCGTCTTTCAATTGGTATTCATCCACCAAGGGCCGCACTTCTCGCTTCCCCGTGGACAATTTCTCGAGCGCCGGAATGTCAATCTCCACGTTGAAGTGCCCGGAGTTGCAAATAATTGCTCCGCTCTTCATCTTCTCGAAGTGCTCTGCGCGAATCACGCTCTTGTTTCCTGTCACGGTAATAAAAATGTCGCCTTCTTTCAGCGCTTCGGCCATCGGCATCACGCGGAAACCATCCATCACCGCCTCGATGCCCTTCACCGGATCGATTTCCGTCACAATTACGTCCGCGCCCAAGCCCTTCGCGCGCATCGCCACGCCGCGCCCGCACCAGCCGTAGCCCGCAATCACCACTTTCTGCCCCGCGAGCAAAACATTCGTCGCGCGAATCACACCGTCCAGCGTCGATTGCCCTGTGCCATAGCGGTTGTCGAAGAAGTGTTTCGTCATCGCATCATTCACCGCGATGATCGGATACTTCAGCGTTCCGTCCTTCGCCATCGCGCGCAACCGGATAACGCCCGTCGTCGTTTCTTCGGTTCCCGCAATCACGTTCGGCACCAGGTCCGTGCGCTTCGTAAGCAGCATGGTCACCAGGTCCGCGCCGTCGTCCATCGTGAATTGCGGCTTATGCTCCAAAGCCGCGCTCAAGTGCGAATAATAGGTCTCGTTGTCTTCGCCCTTGATCGCGTACGTCGGAATGTTGAAATCGCGATTCAGTGACGCCGCCACTTCATCCTGCGTTGAAAGCGGATTCGACGCGCACAACACGCCCTCTGCTCCGCCGTCGCGCAGCGCGATCATCAAGTTCGCCGTCTCGCTTGTCACGTGCAGGCACGCGGACACGCGCAGTCCCTTCAGCGGTTGCTCTTTCACGAACCGCTTGCGAATAATTTCGAGCACCGGCATCTGCTGCGCCGCCCACTCGATTTTCCGCTTCCCGGCATCCGCCAGCCCGATATCCTTCACATCACCTTTTTTCAGTTCCGCGATTGCCAAGTTCCCGCTCCTTTTTGATTCGTTGGGGGTCGGAGCTTTAGCTCCGACATTCCGTTGGTAGAAGAATTGGGGTTTAGCCCCTGAGGAAATGCTTTTCGTACCGACGCAACGAAAAGCCGCTCTTACCTTCGCGCCGCGACTTCCGCAGCCACGGCCGTGTTCAACCCCGCCGCCTTCCGCAACGCGTCCGCGCGGTCCGTGCGTTCCCAGGTGAACCCGGGACCGCTTCGTCCGAAGTGCCCATACGCCGCCGTCGCCTTATAAATCGGCCGGCGCAAATCCAGCGCATCGATAATGCCTTTCGGCGTCAGTTTGAAGTTTTCGCGAATCAGCTCGGTGATCTTCTCTTCTGCAATCGTGGCCGTCCCAAAAGTCTCGGCCATCACTGACACTGGCTCGGCCACGCCAATCGCGTATGCCAGTTGCACTTCCGCCTTGCGCGCCAATCCCGCCGCCACAAGATTCTTCGCGATGTACCGCGCCATGTAGCACGCGGAACGATCCACCTTCGACGGATCCTTGCCGGAAAACGCACCGCCGCCGTGACGACTATAGCCACCGTAGCTGTCCACAATAATCTTGCGGCCGGTAACTCCGGCATCGCCCATCGGCCCGCCAATCACAAAGCGCCCGGTCGGGTTGATGTGGTACTTGGTG
>Ga0070732_10002177_pt1 | contig 10652 bp, 8 predicted proteins | sample Coa_R1_5_FD_66449 | JGI IMG/M metagenome (GOLD analysis project Ga0070732, IMG submission 66449) | Surface soil microbial communities from Centralia Pennsylvania, which are recovering from an underground coalmine fire - Coalmine... | ecosystem: Environmental > Terrestrial > Soil > Unclassified ...
CAAAAAAGTGGCCATGGCGCTTTCACACCTGATCCGCACGCAGTACCCGGGCGACTCACTTTCTTTGGTGCTCTTTCACGACTCGGCGGAAGAAATGCCGATCTCGCAGCTGGCCCGCGTGAAAGTTGGTCCGTATTACACCAACACGCGTGAAGGCCTGCGGCTAGCCCAGCGCATCCTGCAGCGCCAGCGCAAAGACATGAAGCAGATCGTTATGATTACTGACGGCAAGCCTTCAGCCCTGACCCTGGAAGATGGCAGGATTTACAAGAATGCCTTTGGGCTCGATCCGCTGGTCGTGAGCCAGACACTGGAAGAAGTCTCGCGCTGCAAGCGCTCCGGCATCATGATCAATACCTTCATGCTGGCTTCCGACTATGGCCTGGTCCAGTTTGTCCAGAAAGTTACGGCCATGTGCAAGGGCAAAGCGTATTTCACTACCCCCCAAAACCTGGGACAGTACTTGCTCATGGATTACATGTCACGGAAGATGAAGACCATCCACTAAGCCGTTTCGACTGGATCGAGTTCAGCTAAATCAGGACTCTTTCGTCGCCGCCGCTTCATGCACCACATCTTGCACGTTCTGGCGGCGGAACTTGTCTGCCTGGCGGGTGGCCAGCACGCGGACGCGACGTGCCGGGAGCGTAACCGGCTCAATCTTCTCAAACCGTCCACGCTGAATTTCAACATCAAAGCGGAACCAGTCGCTCTTGTAAAGCCGTCCGGCGGAATAGAAGCTGACGGAAGCCGCGATGGTACCCTCAAAATCGTGGCCAGTGATTCTCAGAATGCGTTCACCGATATGCTGCGTCCAGGTATTGCCGCCCACCAGTGGATCGTTGAGGTACTGGCGCTCAAAAGGCATGGCATGCGTCATGGTACGCAACTGTACCAACTGAAGCAGCACGGCAGCTCGCGCCAGGTTGGTGATCACGATCTTGGCATCGGCCGTGGAAGCTCGTTCCAGCCGGACATGCAGTTCCGGCGCCCATTCCCGCTCAAATTGCTCGCGTGAAAGTTCCAGTCCGCGATCGGCGGCCTTGGCATAGCGCAACGTGGCCCGCGCCAGCACCACGCTCAGGATGGTAGTAACAATGGTAGCTGCTACGGGAATATATTCCAGCAATGTGGTGAACGGGACGCGCGCGACCGAAGCCATCAGCATGGAGACAAAGGTTACTGAGATTCGCGCTTTTTCCCGAGATGCGGGACGTGTCGGGGCTTTGGTAATGCAAATCTGCGCGGCGTGTAAGTGCTTGAAACGGCACGGGGAGCCGCTTAGGCCCCCTGCCAGGAAACTCTACAGAAACAACCAGGTTCTATCCCTCGGTTTTCACTGCGGCTTCAGCCGCCAGGAAGCCGATCTTGGAATGAGTTCCATCACAGAACGGTTTGTTCGTGGATGCGCCACACCGGCACAGCGCGATCGCCTGCTTCCCACTGATGTCCACTTTTTTACCATCGGCGTCAGCGATCTCCAGTTGGCTCAGGTCTCCGCTGAGCACGTAAGGGCCGGTCTTTTTAATTAGGATATTGATTGCCATTCAGTTCCCTCCCGAGAAAGTTCCACGCTAAACAATCTACCATGAAGATCGGGGCATCGGGATATCGGGGCATCGGGAGATGGTTTTCTGTAATCCCGAATGTGCGGGTTTTGCGCATGAGGGATCACTACACTCTTTCCATGCTGCTGAAAACCTCGATAGCCTCATCTCTTCTTAAACGCCACATTCACCAGCAGCTTGTCGCCTTCGATATCGACTACGTTGCAGAAAGTCCGCTCGCCACGGCGGGTGAAGTCGAGTCCAACGCGACTACCGCCAACACGCATGTTGCGGATGCTGAGGTGCTCCAGAAATTCCGGCAGTGCGGGGTTCACAACGTTTAATTCTCTCCGGGCAGCACTGGGACGGATACCAAGCACCGACATCAAGATGAGAAATACCGAACCTGACGCCCACGCCTGCGGCGAACACGAAACCGGATACTGCACAGGTTCGTCATGTTCGCGCCGCTCGATGCCACAGAAGAGCTCAGGCAACCGGTAATCGCGGAAATTGAGCGCGGCCTGGTAGAGCGCCGTAAACAGCTGGTTGGCAGGCTCGCGGAATTCATACAAGGCCATGCCATGAGCAATGAGTGAGTTGTCATGCGGCCATACGGAGCCGCGATGGTAGCTGAGCGGATTGAAGACGCGTTCGTTGCGCGACATCGTGCGCCAGCCCCAGCCGGAAAACATATCGTCACGCATGAAGCGCTGCGTTACTGCCTTGGCGCGATCCTGCGCCAGCATGCGTGTGAAGAGCAGGTGGCCGGGGTTCGAAGAAATGACCTGGGTCTGGCGCTTGTCACGGTCCAGGGCCATGGCATAAAAACCAAGCTTGGGCATCCAGAACGCTTTTTCAAAGCGCTTGGCCATTTCCGCAGACTCCTTCTTCAGCCTGTCCGCGGTTTTGATGTCCCCAAAAGAGCGCATGAGCGAGGCCATTCTGTACTTGGCCTCATAGACGTAGCCTTGCACTTCACACAACGCGATTGGACTCTTTGCCACCTCGCCATCGTGGTGCATGATAGCGTCCCATGAGTCCTTCCAGCCCTGGTTCGCCAGCCCCTTGGACGAGCGGCGCTGATACTCGACAAAGCCGTCACCGTCGAGATCGCCATACGAGTCAATCCATTCCAGAGCACGATAAGCATTCGGGAGCATATCTTTTACTAGCTGCTCATCGGCAGTCCAATTAAAAGTCTCGCTCAGCAGGATGAGCCAGAGCGGCGTCGCATCGACCGATCCATAATACGGGCCGAACGGCATCTCGCCGGCGCGTGTCATTTCTCCTTCGCGATACTCATGCAGAATCTTGCCCGGTTCTTCGTCGCGCCAGTCGTTTTTCTCCTTGCCCTGATGTGAAGCCAGCACGCGCAATGTTTCAGTTGCCAGCCGGGGATTCAACATCAATGACTGGTAAGCCGCGATGATGGAGTCGCGGCCAAACATGGTGGCAAACCACGGAATGCCGGCGGCAATCACTCGCTCTCTGGCTTCAGGAATCTGCAACGCGTGAAAATCAGCTTTGCATGTCTCCACCATCTCGCTAAAGATGCTGTTGCCGGCGCTGAAGCTGGTTGAATGCGACGCCCATTCAGCAATCGCTTCACGTCGCGAGCGCAACTGCTGGGCAAAATCAGGGCGCACCGAGCGAGAGCGCTTGCCTTCCACCTGGGGAACGATAGTGGTATGGAGTTGGAAGCGCTTGAAAGGCGGGAGCCGCAGCTTCCACCGCGCCGTGGTGCCATCTACCATATCCGGTTCTGGAGAAAGATGAATGATGGTTTCCCGTCCGACGCCATCCCGGCCGCGATAATGAAACACAATGGAATCGTTCCGCACAACCGGGAGATAATACTGTCCGAGCTTTTCCCGTGCTACTCCGCGAACCTGAAACACGTCCATGAAATCGGCTTCATAAGCCAGTTCAATGTTCAGTTCAAGCTCATGGAAGTTGAAATTCTCAAAAGAAAAATTGTCAAACAGCGTTTCAGAGGAAAGCAGCTGCTCGCGGCGAATATGGACCGTATTTTCGGGGATCTCATACGTCTCACGCATCGTGCTCTTGCCGGTGGTCAGTTCGATCTGCGAGGCAAAAGTCTGTTCCGTGCTGGAAGAAAGCACCACAGTGCGATAGCCATCAACGCGAAGCTCCAGCCGGCTCAGAAAGCGGGTGTCGTCATGGAAAAAGCCCACGTCAGGCGCGCCCGGGGGCATGATGTCCCCGGCGATGGTGGTAGAGAGAAACGTCTTGCCATCAATCAGGGTGAGGTTGTTGACCTTGCGCGGCTCCGCATTCTGGTAGACCAGACGCGGCTCTGGATAAGGCGGAGATATCTCCACCAGTTCAGAGTGGGCTATCAAGAGTTTTGCGCTCATGCCACGATCTGCTCCGCCTCAGCCACGCCATCACGCAGAATTTCTAAATAAAGATTGATGTAATCCTGGGTCATCCGCTTTACGGAAAAGAATTCTTCCATATAGCCGCGGACGATAGGCACGGGAATATCAAGGTTGCGGGCGCACTCCGCCAATTCAGCAGCCGTCTTGCGCACGTTTCCGCTCACGCCCTCCTTAATCACTTCTCCAACAGATCCGCCGGGCATGGCCAACACAGGGGCTCCACAGGCCATGGCCTCAATCATAACAAGGCCAAAAGGCTCGTCCCACTGGACAGGAAAAAGCATGGCGCGCGATTTGCCCAGTAGCTCAACTTTGTCTTCCATTCCCACTTCGCCCACATATTCAATAAACTTGCCATCCACATGCGGCTTGACCATGGTTTCCCAATAGTGTTTGTTGATGGGCTGGATTTCACCGGCGATCTTGAGTGGGATACCGGATTTTTGGGCAATCTCAATCGCCAGGTGCGTGCCCTTGACAGGCGCAATTCTTCCCAGAAAACTCAGGTACTCTCTTTTTTCATCCGGTACGGGATAAAGAGAGGGATCAATGCCGTGGTGAATGGTCCTCATGTCCGGCATGCTGAGCTTTTCCCGCTGAAAATCACTGATCGTGACGTAGGAAACATCCGGATAGGACTGGTAGAACTCCGCCAGCGACTCGTCGAGGGCATGATGCACGGTGTAAACCATGGGCACGTCAGTAAACCGGGAAAAACTCAAGCCAGGAGCGCTGTTCACATGGATCAAATCCGCGTGCTCCGTCGCATCTTGAATGGCCCAGGCAAAATGGTTTAACCCTTTCAGCGAGGCTTCGACTTCATGCTTCAAGGGCCACTCGCCTTCAGGATAGAGCCAGCGCATCGGCGCATCGACCGTGGATTCACCATTGGTGTAAACGACCACTTCGACTCCCTTGCGCTGGAGTCCGTGGGCTAATTCGGCAATAAATAACTCTGTACCACCGTATCTCTTCGGAGGCACTGCAATGAACGGTGGTGCAATAAGGGCTACTCTCATAGGGTTTAAATTGAACAATACAAATAAGATGCCGAATCCAACTCTGGTGACGCGGAAAACTTGATTCTGTTCGCCGAATAGCAGAGTTTGGTTCACATTTCTGGCATAGAAACCCAGAGCGCGGTTGCGAATTCTAGTAAATCGAGGTGGTTAGAAATTTTTTTTCAAGTCGCGGTCAAAGCGCCAGGTCGCTTTGGGGCACGTGTCGCGATTTCCACAGCGTGCTCAAATTCCTGCGCACGCACGTCGTTGGTGTGCGAGGCCAGAACACGATCACGCGCGGCTCGTCCGATGCGTCGAAGATCCGAGTCGTCGTAAATTTTCAGGTAACGAACGATATCGTCAGTTCCTGTGGCCAAAAGTATTTCGCGGCCGGGAGTGAAGAAGGTTTCCAATCCTGGCCAATTATCGGAAGCAATGGCTGCGCCGCACGCAGCGGCCTCAAACAAGCGCACCGAAGGTGAGTAACCGGCCAGCACCATCTCTCGCCGGGTAACGTTCAGCGTGATGCGCGATGAGCTGTAAAGCTGGGCGTGGTGGCGCGGATTGAGGTGCATGATACGTTCCACGTTCTCAGGCCAATCGATGTGCGAGGGATATTGTGGGCCGGCAACGATGAATTTCTTTTCCGGCAATCTCCGGGCGGGAGCACACAGCAATTCTTCGATCTTGGGCTGGCGGTCCGGCGCGTAAGTTCCCATATAGCTCATGTCGCAGGCAAACCTGGACGCGGCGGGAAGCTCACGATGTTTATCCGGGTCCACCGAGCAATAGAGCGGCACAGCAAAAAGCGCGCCTAAATCTTCTTGAAGATATTGAAGCATCGGACCGCCGGTAAAGCTGAAATAGATGTCCAGTTCAGGAAGATGGGACTTCAGCAGGTAATCAGCGCGACCATTTTCGCGCAGACTGCGAACTGTGACCGGCGTATCGATATCGTAAAACGCTTTGACCGGGACATTGGATGCCAGTACCTTTTCCAGCGCGGCAATGCCGTCCGGAAAATAGGAGCCGACCATGGCGACGTCGGAATCGTGCAGCTCTGCTCTTACCGCCGGAAGAATCTCTTTCCAGTCTTCAAATATCTTCACCTCGCAATACTCAGGATGAGGCAGATCGCGGTTGTTCTGGTACCACTCCACGTTGTGCTCAAAAAATACAATGCGGTGCCCGCGACGATGCAGTGCCTGGCAGAGCGCGCGAAACGTCGTCGCGTGGCCGTTGCCCCAGGATGAGGTGATCGAAAGACCGAAAATAGTGATCTTCATAAGAACAAGCAATTAGCCATTAGCAATTAGCTTCGGCACGTTACGGCAAACAGCAACGGCACCAGCCAAACCTCTCAAATCAGCGCACTGCGGACTCTGCCTGAACATTCGCAATAATCGCGTCGACTTCTTTCGCCCGTAGTGCGTATGTATGGTCGCGCAACGCCCGCGCCTGCATATTCTGGCCAATCTCTCTTGCCGCGGCCGCGGACGTATTTCGCAAACAGGAAACAATTTCTTCCGCGCTGCCGGCCACCAGTATCTCTTTTTTTGGGGTAAAAAACTGTTCGATACCCGCCCAACGATCTGTGATTAGGCAAACTCCAGCGCCGGCGGCTTCAAACACGCGCGTGGGCGGAGAAAAGCCCACACCTGCCATCGAGTCACGATTGATATTCAACACCATGCGAGCAGAGCAGTTCACGCGGTTATGATCGACCGTGCCAACGTGGCCAATCCAGCGGACGTTGGCGGGAAGCCGCTTGCCGCCCCAGCCTTCCCCACCCAAGGCGAATTTGAAATCGGTAGCCAGCTCCGCGGCGCGAAAGAAAAACTCTTCAACGCGGCGTTCGCGGTCCGGCAAACGGTGGCCTACAAATAGCAGATCGCAGGCCAAAGCCGGGTCTGGCGCGACAGGATGGTGCGTTTCCGGATCAAGCGCGTTGTAAATCGGGTGGCAGATGGCAGCGCCCAGACGCTGGTAGTGATCGACGACCGGCGCGCCCCCGCCGTAAGTAAAAATAAAATCGTATTCCGGAATGAGCGCGCGAAATGCATCAGCCGGGTTGGTTTCCACCCGCGACAAAGTTGCAGGAGCATCCACATCCCAGAAGGCGACCCTCGTATTATCGGAGCGGCACTCCAGAACTTTCTCTTCCAAAAGTTCATCGAATACGCCCACGCCGCTGTGCTTGATCACCAGATCGCATCCGGCGGCCTGTTTCAGCAGCACGGGAATTTCATCAGCGTCTTTATAAACGATGGTCTTTACATAGCTGAAATCACCAGAGTCGCGGTTTTGCAGACGGTCATAGGCGTCGGGCTCTGCAAATATGATTCGATGGCCCAGCGCGTGAAGCTGTTTATAAATCCCGCGATAATAAGTCGCTGCGCCATTCCAGTAGGAAGACGTGATGCTGGAGCCGAAGACGAAAATTCTCATCGCGAAATCTCCTGGCATATCTGCATGAGCTGTTGCGCGCGGTGGGCGCAGGTGTGGCGTTCGCGAATGGTCTGCAATCCATTTTCGGCAAGTTGGTAGCGCGCCTTTCCATCGCGGCGAAGATGCCGCAGTTGCTCGGTCATTTCCACGCCATCACGAACTACCACATAGTCTTCGCCGGGACGAAAGAGGTTTTCCTGGTCCATCCAGGGCGAGCAAACCAGCGGAATACCGCAAGCCAGCGCCTCAAACACCCGGATGGTCGGAATACCGGCAAGCCCATTCGCATACTCGCGGCGCGGAATATGCACGCTCACCACGCTTTCCGCATAGACCTGCGGGGAAAAGAGATTGGGTAAATAGCCGCGATATTCGATGTTGGCGCCCACCAGCTTTTGCAGTGCAAAGTCAGGATAGCGGACGCCGTGAGCGACAACGCGCATTTCAGGCAGGGCCAGCGCCGGCTGGATCAGGAACTCGTCCAGTTCGGCCGAGCGTTCATCGTCACCCCAGTTGCCGATCCAGATCACATCAATCTCTTTGCGGCGTTGGAGAGGATGGAACTGCTCAATGTCAGCAGCTTCATGAAAAGTCCATGCGCGGTTTATTCCGAAACCATCGACGTAAATGCGGCGGATGGCTTCACCAAACGCGAGCACGCCATCCACCAGATGCAAATGGAACTTGAGTATTTCACCGGCGCGAGTGTGAGCGCGATGATGGCTATCATGGAACAGCGCGATAAAGCCAAACTTTTTCTTCAGCGCCAGCACCTGATTCACCACCTGCGGATCATTCCATTCATGCAATAAGACAAGGTGAGTTTCTTTCAACTCCTCTTCAAGAAACCGGAAAAACTCGGCATCACCGGACTTGTAGAAACGGATATCGAGTTCAGGGTAAGCGCGGCGGAAGGAATCAATTGCCTCAATGGCCCGTTCGCCTTCCTGCTTCATCAGGTTGGTCAGGGACCATGAACTCAGCTCTTCATAGCAACGCACATTGTGGCCCATGCGGACAAGCTCACGCATCAGTCCTCGCAGAAAATGCGCATTCCCATGGTTCCAGTCGGAAACAATAGAGTGGGCAAAGAGAGCGATATTGAGCTGATGACTCATGCGCTGAGGGCCTGAGCGGGGGACAGTTGGCGGTAAAGATTCTTATAGCCCGCGACCATGCGATCAGCAGTGAAATGCTGCCGCGCGTGGCGAAGCGCCATGTTGCCCTGATTCAAGCGCAATCCACGATCACGCTGCAGGGTTTCCAGCGCCTGAGACAAGCTGTCCGGATCATTGTTGCGAAAGAAAACTGCCGCGCCCTCCCAGAGTTCGCGGAATGAAGAAATATCGCTGGCGACAATGGCGCAGCGCGAAAGTGCCGCTTCCACTGGCGCCAGACCAAACGGTTCATACTGTGAAGTTGCGGCGTAAATACCAGCGCGCGCCAGTGTCTGCGTGATCTGCCTCTCGTCCTGCTGCGGATCAAGCGAAATGTTCGGCCTGATTGTTTCAGCCACGAACGAATGATTTTGTAAATCGGGATGTCGGTCGCAACCAACGATGCGAACCGAGCCCGGCATCTCCTGCTTCAACAGAAGCGAAACATTCTTTCCGCTGTCCCAGAGCCGCCCCAGCGTAACCGTGGTTTCATGTTTACTGATATAGGGATTGAAGAGAGCCGGGGTACGGCCATTGTGAATTACAGACGCGGAGGCAAGCTTGCCGTAATTTAACTCGATCTGCTCCAGCATCCAGCGGGAGGGTGCTACCACAGTTGTGGATTCATGCAATCCGCGCGTGACGATCTGGCGATACCAGTGCAGCCACTCAGTTTCCGGTGGCAACTGGCGGTGGACAGACATCCACCAGCTCACGACGTCACTGTGGGCAACCACGATGCGCGGAATATCGCATTTTATAGCTCCATAATAAAACTGGCTGAAGTGCAGGAGATCGGGACGTGTTTCTTCGATGATTGACTGGAGGTACTGGGAAGAGGCTTCCATGTCGGCTTCGGAATCCAACATCCATTCCAGCTTGAACGCGGTCGGGCGATAATCGAGATCGGCCAGACCGTCCATCCAGTGAATCTGTGCGGCGGTAGGGATATCGCCAAAGCTCACGAGCGTCACCCGGTCTCCGCGGCGCACCAGCCCCGTCACCAACTCCCGCGTATATGTCCAAACACCGCCCAGCGTGTCCGCGGTGATTAAGATATGCATGTTTCCAGTTCCTCAATCGCCAGCGGCGTTTGCTCTTGAATGTCGCTATAACCCTTGTTCGCAAACATCGACGTGTAGTGGCGATGCGCGCGTTCCCAGGCCATGTCGTCCGGGGCCGCGGCAAATGTTTGCGCGTAAAGCGGGCTTCCCGGGTATGGGAACATTGGCACCGGCTCGCTCACCCATACGCCCTGAGATTTCAACGATTCCTGCCAGCGATGAATCTCCACGCGGTCATCGCGCTCGGTAAGAATCAGGTTCGCCTGCACCCAAGGGATGCGCCCGCGAGCATAAACCAGCAGTTCAGCGATGCGGTCCGTGCCCATGCGGCAATTCTTGTTCAGGTCTTCACGGCCTTCATGCGTGATGGATTCCACACCGCACTCAATGGAAATGCAGTGGGCGCGGCCAAGAAGATCAAGAGTTTCTTCATTCCAGAGATCGATGCGCGTCTGAAATCCGATTTTTACGGGACGCTCGGCGATGCCTTCGAGCAGGCGATGAACATTCTTGCCGACACCGAAAATCTCGTCGATGAAATAAATGTATTCGACGCCGCGCGCAATCAGCGTATCCACTTCCTGAAGAACGGCGTCGACGCTGCGCTCGCGAAATTTATTGCGAAAGAGCGTCTTGTTACAGAAGGTGCATGCCCAGGGACATCCGCGAGCAAACTCCAGTTCGGCGCCAAGACCGTGGTCATTGGTGAATACGTGATGGCGATGCCAGTGCGCTTCGACGTTGTAGTTCTTGAAATCCAAGGGGCCAAGCGCGGCCATATCGGCGACAGCTGAACCGGGACTGATGTGCATCTGCCCATCATCTTTCTTGAAGCAGCAGCCGACGATCTCATGCCACGGCTTGCTGGCGAGTTCCGCCAAAGTCTGGTCGGGTTCGCCTCGCAGGGCAACGTCGCAGCCGGTCTTGCGGACAGTCGCTGCCGGAGTTGCCGAAGGATGAGGGCCAATGGCGACTTTGACTGCTTTGCTCTGCAAGCCGGCAAACCATTCCATGGGAATGCGCAGCTCCG
>Ga0070732_10002178_pt1 | contig 10638 bp, 12 predicted proteins | sample Coa_R1_5_FD_66449 | JGI IMG/M metagenome (GOLD analysis project Ga0070732, IMG submission 66449) | Surface soil microbial communities from Centralia Pennsylvania, which are recovering from an underground coalmine fire - Coalmine... | ecosystem: Environmental > Terrestrial > Soil > Unclassified ...
GGCCAGGTCTCTTGTCAACCCCTTACTTCGTAAGTCTCGACGGTCTGGGCCACATTTACGTTGTGGACTCCGGCAATAATAGAGTACAGATATTCTCGCTAAGCGGGACTTTTCTACTCACTTGGGGATCTACGGGAAACGGTACCGGCCAGTTTAACAGCCCGTGGGGAGTCGCGGTCGACCATTCTGGGAACGTCTATGTTTCTGACTCGGGTAACAATCGAGTCGAGAAGTTTCTTCCCAACGGCACCTTCAACAGGACGTGGGGTAGCTTTGGGACCAGCAATGGAGAGTTCATCGAGCCGTACGGCATCGCAATTGACAGCTCAAACAATGTTTACGTCACCGACTACAGCAACAACCGAGTTGAAAAGTTTGACAATTCAGGGAACTTCCTAACTTCTTGGGGGTCATTGGGAACTGGAAATGGGCAGTTCAAGAATCCAACCGGTATTGCAATTGACAGCTCGAACAATGTGTTCGTTGTTGACTCAGAAGGTAATCGCGTTGAAAGGTTCTCAGGCTCAGGCACTTTTGAAACACTCTGGGGATCTTCCGGGAGTAGCAATGGCCAATTCAGCATTCCAGGGCAAATTGCTGTAGATTCCGCGGGCAGCGTCTATGTTGTTGACACCTTCAATAACCGGGTTCAGGAGTTCACCGGGAGCGGCACCTTTCTCGCTTCTATCGGAACAATGGGTTCGGGGACTGGCCAGTTCGTCGACCCAGAGGGTGTGGCTGTAGATGCCGCAGGCAATGTCTATGTGGCCGATACCGGTAGCTCGCTTGGAACCGGGAACAATAGAGTTGAAGTCTTCTCTCCCTCTTCTGGGACAGTGGGTGGTGCTATCGTCGCAATTGACAAGTTGGCTCTCTTTGCCGTATATTTGGTCCCTGGTATGATAGCGATGATTGCAGCAATTTCCTTGGTGATTCTTGTCAGAAGTAGAAATCCTCGAGTTAGACCATAGCTTCAAGGAATGGAACGGCGTTTGAGTCAAGGCTTTTGACTATTGAGGTCAGGCATTCTGTTTGCAAAAAGAAAGGGGTTTGGGAGGTTTGTCCTCCCCTATTGTTCCTGGCTTATGCCGCAGTTAGGTCGACTATTAGGTTACTGACTATTGGCGAGCCAATTCCTGAGGCTAGATCGTAGCCTGAGCCGGCTGAGAAACCAACAGTTGAACCTACGAGCTGGTCGTTGCCCACTGTTATGTCGTGGAAGGCTGTTGCATAGTTCGAGCTGTGGTAGATGTTGTAGAGGTCGGTGTTTAGGTTTCCGCCGAGAGGACCTTTGCTTGCGTTGACACGGGCCTCGTTGGCTAATGCGACGATGCCCGCCCATTGTGGGGAGCCGGCACTGGTTCCTCCGACGATCTCTAGTAGTTGAGGTCCAAGGGCTCCGTAGACCACGAGAACTCCTCCGTTGACGGCTGCGTTGTATGCAACGTCAGGGCCTCTAGAGGTCAAGCCTAGGCCGCTCTGGTACGATGGGACACCGAAGAGCAAGCTCTGAGCACCGCCGGTTGCGGCACCGAATTGTGGTTCGTTCCAGACCTGTTCGCCACCATATCCATCGGCGACACAGGCAGGAGGGGTGAGACGGCCGAGCACGCATGGTCCGTGGTACGTTGAGAGTCCTGAGGTGCATGATCCTGGAGTGGAGGTCGGGCATGGCTGGAGAGTTCCAGTTGCGTTGTAGGGTAATCCCATTGTGCCAGTGACTCCAGTGTTGTAGACGCTGCTAGCTGGATAGTTGGACATGGCGAGACCGAAACCGAAGTCGGCACCGCTGTCTCCTGCAGAGGCGAGGAAAGTATCGCCTGCAGCAACTCCAGTGGCGTAGTTGTTCTCTGCTTGCATAATGTCGCAGGTGTTGCCGTTGTGGAGGCAGAAGATCTCAGGGATGCCAAAGCTTTGCGAGAATATGGCTCCTGGGAACTGTGCTATTGCGGCAGATTCTGCGATGTTGAGAGCGTTACCGCTTGAAGTGTCAGCGACATCGAGAACTATGTTGGCACCTGGGGCCATTGCATGAGCATATTCGACGTCTAGGCTAGTCTCAATGGTCCAGCTGAACTCGGCATGCTTCGGATTGCCTGCAACTAGGTTGACTGAAGGGCACGTGCTAACATCGAATGGTTTGCTAGAGTCGCCGCAGAAGATCGTGAAAGAGGGCGGAGCTGGAATGTTGAAGAGCGCATCGAAAGTGGCCAAATCATTGGCGATCGTCGGGCTACCGAACGCGTCAACAAGAATGATGGTTTGACCAGAACCGTCGAGTGTGGATGGATAATTGTAAGCGGCTCTGATGAAGGATGGAGTGTAGCAGACGATGCTGCCTAGACTGGCGCTCTTGCAGAGAGGAATGCCTTGTGGCAGAGAGGTTGCCGGTCCAAGTGCAGTGTACTGGACGCCTGGAACGTAGTCAATGCTGCTAGTGACCGTAATTATTCCGACGGGGACTAGCATTAGGGCTGCGATTGCGAGGGTTGTTATGGCTAGTATTTTCTTCATGGTTCAGTTCGAATCTACTATCAATATAAGTTCTTGGCTTCTCGAAGATAGACCCGGATACCTGTGAGCTGAAATCCCTAGCTGTAGCATACTCTAAAATGCCCGGTTTTCGGAGGCCTCCATTCGTTACTGCGGACAATCAAACGTCTGTTTCAAGCCTGCTCCTTGTCTGATTTCGGAAAAAAGGCATAGTTTCGAACATTCGACCGGCGACGCCTCCCTGGAGATCGTGCGCAAAAACTCCGACAATTCTTATTGCCTCGACGCCTGGCTGCTAACTGTCGAGTAAGGCTTTGGCGAAGGTTCACACCTTGGTAGTTGGACAACTACAGACCAATTGTTACATCATTGAATCCAAGAGTCATGCTCTTATCGTCGACGCTGGAGATGAGTCGGAGAGAATTCTGCGGTTTATCAAAGATCTCAACGCTGCTCCGACTCAGATTCTCGCGACTCACACTCACTTTGATCACGTTCTGGGCGTGGAAGAAATCCGAAAGGCGACCAAGACGCAATTCCTGATTCATCCTGAGGATCTGCCGATGCTGCAGTCGATGCAGTCGCGAGTGCGCCAGTTTATGGGATTCGAGGTGCCGCCTCCACCTAAGGTTGACGGCTACCTCAAAGATGGAGATCTTCTAAGGGTGGGAGACGAGACGGTTCGTGTGATTCATACTCCGGGTCACTCGCCTGGTAGCGTCAGTCTCTACGGTACCGGCTATGTCCTGACGGGTGATGCTCTGTTCAACCAGTCTATAGGCCGAACCGATCTTCCCGGAGGCGACCTCACGACACTGTTGAGCTCTATCAAAGAGAAGTTGTTCAAGCTGGATGACGAGACGGTTGTTTATCCGGGACATGGACCCGAGACAACCATTGGTGATGAGAAACTCGCGAATCCGTTCGTGGGGAAGGCTGCAAGGTTTAGCACATAGCTGAATCAGTTTATCTGCCGAAGTTCGGGTCTCTTTTAGCGCCGAAACATCCTTGTCCAGCCTAGACGACATCATCAAAGATTCTCTCAGCCAAGCCAGCACCCACACGAAGAACGTATACAGCCAGAATCCTCTAACCGGGAGCGAGCTGATAGAACTCGCCAACAGTAGAGTCCTTACACTTGCAGCAACTGTAAGACCAGATGGCAAGCCCCATCTTTCGCCCACCGACCTCACATTTGTCGACGGTGTCTTCTACCTCGGAGTCGACGAAGCAACTGCCCGCTACCGGAATCTCAAACGCAATCCTGCCGTGACGATTATGCTCGCTGAAGGCTCGAAGCGCCAGGCCATACTCGAAGGAAACACCAGGTTTCTCGACATGAAAAGCGACAAGTCCACACGGGTCCTAGAGGCCCAAAAGCGGAAGTATGGTTGGGTCACCGATTCGATTGCAGAGTTCCAGCCCGAGAAGATATTCACTTGGAAAGCAAAGTAGTCGAAGCTCATTTCCGGAAGTGCAAACGGTTCAGAATAAACCCAGATCTCGAATCGGGGCTTACGATCTGACCTCTACGATCTTGCACGTTCACTTGGACGCTGACCGACCACATGAAGAGAATGGACGACCCGCCATTTCTGCAGGAATATCCGGAATCTAAGCCTGAAATGCTTTCAACTGACTGGGGCCCTCGCCAAAAATCTCTGGAGCGCGATCTCCCGTGACACAGACCATTTCTTCGGAAAATCTTCCTACGAATTCGCCCAGAACAAGCCCCGATCTCAAACGGGGAGACCGGGCCGATAATGCCCTTCGTCAGCCCGTTTGGTGAGCGTGAAAGGGCCCTAGCGACGATAGGGATCACGCTTGGAGCGTTCGAAAACAAAAATTTCTCGGAGCCACTGGATCATATGGAACTGGGTTTCGGTTTGGACCCGTCGGATCGGCCGTTCCGTTAATAGTCGGAGCAGTGGGGCGTTCAAATAGTGGCCGAGCACTCTGGAAGTTATGGTCATGAACAAGACCGACGACGAGTGGAAGAAAGAGCTAGATCCACAACAGTACAAGGTACTCCGAAAGAAGCACACCGAACCCGCCTTCACCGGCAAACTTCTCCACAACAAGGAGACCGGAGTCTACACTTGCGCCGGGTGCGGCACAGAACTCTTCTCGTCAGAGTCAAAATACGACAGCGGCAGCGGCTGGCCAAGCTTCTGGACCGCACTGGCCAAGGACAAGATCAGCGAGATCCCGGACCGTACTCTCGGCATGGAGAGAATAGAGATCGTATGCAGGAACTGTGGGGGCCACCTAGGTCACCTTTTCGATGATGGACCCCGGCCGACCGGAATGCGCTACTGCGTAAACTCTCTATCACTCGGCTTCAAAAAGAAAGACAACAAATAGCCTAGCGACTGTTTTCAGCCGTCTCGTCCCTAGCCTACTGACTACCAGAGGAGCCCGTCTCGCCGCTCTCGCTATCAGGCTTCTTCCCAAAAATCGCGTCAGATAACCCGGAATACGAGTCAGTGGAAGAACCGAAGAGAGAGTTATCGGAGGGCAACTGCCACGAAGGTAGCGACGAGTCCGGCGCGATCTCTGGCTTGGTCTCTTGTTTGCTCTCTGGCCGGACCTCCGTGGTCAAGTCGGAAGGTTTCGTCCTCCTCCCAGTCTTGACGTAGACAACAATGACTTTGTAGGTCTCGCTGCAGCTCTTACATCTGCCCACCTGTACAGTCCGTTTAACCTTGAGCGTGTGGTTCTTGCAAACTGGGCAGTCAACAAAACGGCTCCGGGAGATGGGCTCGTCTTGCTTGACAGTCTTCAACGCTGCCAAATCGGTATGCTGCGGACTGGCGAATAGTCATGTTGTAACCCCTAGACGAATATGCCGGACCTAGAATCGTACCTTCGGTCCCGCGACCTCATCCTCAAATCGCTTAATCCTCCACAAAGCCATTGAGCCAAGCCAGCTGACTACAAAGATACCGATTATTCCATAGCCCAATGTATCAAATCTGACCGCGCCCAACCACGCCCAGAATGGACCTTGAAGGTTCAGCTCCCCGGACAAGACTTGGAGAAGTTCCACTCCGCCAATAGCAAACGCTACGAGAACGGAAATGACAGTGATTGTTAGATTATAGTAGATTTTTCGAAGCGGGTTCACAAACGCCCAGCCATAGGCAATACACATGGTCACGCCGTCCGTAGTATCCACGAGAACCATTCCGAGAGTAAACATCAACGGAAGAATCATGATCATCCAGATAGGAACCGCAGACGCGACCCCGAAACTCACAGCGAGAGCGAACAAGAGAATCTCGCTCGCCGTGTCAAATCCCAACCCAAAGAGCACGCCGATTGGATAAATCTGCCAGGGCTTCTTGACTATCCGAAATAATCCCTTGAGATACCGGTTTAGAAACCCCCGGTTTTCAAGCAGATTGTTAAGCTCAGTCTCGTCGAGTCTTCCTCTTCGAAGATTTTGGAACACACGGTAGACCCCTACAACTATCAGAGCGTTTACGATTCCTATCAGAAAGAGAAATGTTCCCGATACAGCTGTGCCGATGATAGAACCCGAGGTCCGGAGGATCGAATTGTTCTGGACCACTATCTTCGTCGCCAGCACAAGAGCGACAGTCATCCCCATCACCACAGTGGAATGGCCGAGGGAGAACCAAGTCCCGACAGTGAGCGGTCTCTTATTCTCATGAATCAGTTTCCTAGTAGTGTTATCGATCGCGACAATGTGGTCAGCATCGACACCATGCCGCAGGCCGAGAACAAAGGCGGCTATGCAGAGTCCGAACAACAGAGACGAGGCCCTTCCAAGCACGATGGAGCCGATAAATCCGAAGGCTGTCGCAACAGCAAGTACAATGTAAAGAGCAAGAATGCTCGCCTTCTCTTCTCCGTTAAGACCCAGCCTAGAACCGATTGGTGTTGAACTATCCGACAAAGCTACAAGAGCCGCTGACGATCCCTTTCAGATGTCGAGATATAAACAGATTCTCGATGAATCTCAACAGACACGTAGTTTGAGTTATCTCTCCAAGATGACCAATCCCGTCACGAATTTTCCTCAAGTCGGGTTTTGACACCCTTAAATAAGGAATTGAGAAAGAAACTGTCAACTTTCGATCAGGATCGGGTTTGAGAGATGAGTTCTGCGAGTAATCCATATTTCGACAGAGTCAAGACCCAGACAGGGCTCCTCGAAAAGATAGAGCTTGTAGTGCCAGGTTTTCATGGGTACAAAGAGAAAGAAATGAGACGAGAGTCTGACAAGCTCATTAGAAACCAGATCTATCAAAAGCTCTCCGACGCTGAGGCCTCGACTAAGGACATCTACCGCTCTCTCGTCAACCAGGGGGCAAACGACTCATGGGATGATACTGATCATCTGCTCGCTCGTCTCGACAGGATCATGGAGCGGGTCAACCATTCAGAATACGGCTACTCAGGATTTTTCGATTCGACGAAGGTTAGAGAGCCAGACTTGGATAGAATGATGGGTTACGATATGCAACTGATACAGATGGCAGACAACGTGACGGCCACGATACAAGCGCTGAGGGATTCTGTCGACAACGGTCGGATTCAGGAAGCCAAGGGCAAGGTGGGCGATGCAATGAAGTCAGTGGATGCTATCGAGAATGCGTATAACGGCCGGAAGGACATCATAGTAGGAGTACAGGCTTAGAATGCCACAAGTAATCGAATGGAGAGGGGCCGGACCAGACGATGTGGTCTGGCGCTACCCAGTTGAACAGATTACAACTGGCGCCCAGCTTATCGTTCACGAGTTCGAAGCAGCAGTATTCTTACGCGACGGCAAAGCATACGACGTCTTCGGACCGGGAAGACATACTCTAACAACTCTGAACCTGCCTATCATTCAGAAGGCATATGGAATATTCTTTGGCGGAAAAGATCCCTTCACTGCGATCGTAATCTATGTATCGACAAAACAGTTCGCGGGCAAATGGGGCGCCAAAGCCCAGACGACCGAACTAGCCCCGCTCATGGTTCACGGCACAGCATGGTTCAGGATCAAAGATCCTAATCTATTCGTCAACGAGGTCGTGGGAGGCCAGGGAGCCTACACCACGGGGCAAGTAGATGATTTCATCAGAGGATTCATCAACGAGAGAGTCATCGACGTAATGTCGAAGTATGACCTCACAACCGCCTTCACCCAGCTAGACAAAGCATCCACCGATGTCAAAGTCAACATCAACGACGCTCTAACCAGACTCGGCACGGACCTGGTTGACTTCAAGTTCGAAGGCATCGACACATCGGACCAGTTCCGAGACCGACTCTTCTGGATCAAACAGCACGCAGCAACCTCTGATGTACTTCGAATGGAGACAGCGAAGGATATCGGCCAGAGCCTCAGCGGATCATCAGGAGCTGGGCTAGGGTCGGGCATGGTTCTTATTCCACAAGTAATGAACGCTCCAATGCAACAACCCATGATGCAGCAGTCCATGATGCAACCGCAGGTAGGCCTCGTCTCATGTCCAAAGTGCGGCGGCCAGGTCCAGCAAGGAGCGAGGTTCTGCCCCAACTGTGGGGCCACAATGGCCCCTCCGACCCCTGCAACTACGCCCTGTCCCAACTGTGGAAAACCAGTAACGGTCGGGGCGAAGTTCTGTCCCGAGTGTGGACAGAAGATATGATCAAGAAGCTAGACGGAACCTTCGTAGTACCCGGCGAGAAACTGGGCGTAGTCGAAGAATTCGATCCAGGACGAGGAACAGTCGAGGTTGACGGAATAGTCTACTCTGCGCAGACAGGAAAGGCGGCCCTTGACCCAAAGAGACATGTTGTAACCGTTAAACCTATGACAGGTCCCGTTGTAGTGCCCGAGGAAGGCTCGTCAATCATCGGAGTGGTCGAGAAGGTACAGGAGAAGATGGCCATTGTCAACATCATTGTAGTGGACGGCAAGAAAATGCCTCTGCCGTTCACCGGCATGCTTCATATTAGCAATTCGAGCCCACGATTCGAGCGCATAATGGGCGACGTTTGCAAGCCCAACGACATAATCCGAGCGAAGGTGATCGACACTAGCCAGCGTATACCCAAACTGACGACTGTCGGGAGAGACCTAGGAGTCATCAAAGCATACTGCTCGAGGTGTGGCGGGGAACTAGTACTCTCCGGACATATACTTCGCTGCAGCGTTTGCAGAAACGTTGAAAGACGACGACTAGCAGAAGAATTCCAGTCGGAGAATACTGTTCCAAGTTGAAAATCAACGTCCTAAAAAGATCGAAGAGTCTCTTGAAAGTAGAGGTCGAGGGCGAAGGCCATAGCTTCGGAAACCTAATGCAGGAAACACTCCTCGAGGACAAGGCCGTCGACTGGGCAGGATACGACCAGCCCCATCCTCTCTTCAGACAATCAATCATCACGGTCCGGATGAAAGGAGATGGGCAAGCCGACAAAGCGCTTGACCGAGCGTCCAAGAAGATCCGGGCCGACATCGAAGAGTTTGTCGAGAAATTCTCGTCAGCCATAAAGAACGAAGGTTAGCCGGAGCTGGGGCCGCGCTGGCCAAGGGACTCCTTTTCGACTTTGACGGAACCCTATATGGGGACTGGAGAATCTGGGTATCAATCATAGCGGAAACCCTAGGAGATTTTCAGATACCCATCAATCCTCATGACGCGTTGGAGAAAGCGCGTTTCATGATTAGGAGAGATGGCGAGTTCAGCGGAACACTCAGGATCAGTAATGTCGCCACCGAATTGGCGAGAGACAACAATGTTGTTCAAGATGATCATGTAAGGTCCGTTTTCTTCGAAAGGCTCGACGCACGAATGGATAAGGCAGGACCCGACGAGTCCACCCTCAAACTGCTGAAAGACTTGGTCCGATCAGGGTATCGCCTGGGAATAGTCACCTTCGTAAGAAAACAGCGAATCACACGAAGGCTGGACAAATGGAATATGCAGCAATATTTCGACTCAGTAATAACTCCAGACGATGAGCCAGAATTCAAACCGTCACCACGACCATTCGTTTCGGCTATGGGTCAACTCAAGGTCCGACCTGCTGAGTGCTTCGTAATAGGCGACGAACCGGTTGACATGATCGGCGGAAGGAAAGCAGGGACAAGAACCATTGGTCTGCCACAAGGATTCTTTTCCCGAGATGAGCTTGAGAAAGCGGGCGCCGATTACATAATCCCTTCACTGGATCACTTACCGAGCATTGTCGCCAAATAGCTGAACGGCGAGCATCTACAGACATTGATCATGGAACAAAGTCAAAGTCTTTCCAAGATTTTGACCGACACAAGACTGGCGCAGTTTGGTGATGCTTTGTTGAATTTCGCCTACTCGTTGACCCTAACCGAGACGACCGGCTACCCGAGGGGCACCAAGGTCGCAGACAAGACACTCGCTGAAGCCGCGGTCAAGGCAGGACTGAGAAAACATTTGCCACGGAGAGTTGGACGGGGCGACGTGGCGAACAGTGTCGAAGCTCTACTGGGCTATGTCTGGCTTCGTAAGCTGATGACCCTGGACGAGATCGTATTATGCTTGAAGGCTGAAAGCACCACACCTTCCCAAAGTTTTGCCAAGCTCGCGGAGCTTGCACTCGCACGATTGGGGAGATGAAATCCCTAGCAAATTTGAAAAAAGAAACCAGAATACTGGGCCTGGATGCGTGTAACGCTAGAACCATTATCGGAGCGGTGGTTCGAGGAGGACTGTATCTCGATGGCGTTCTTTCGTTCTCCAAAAGGGAAAGCTCAGGTCAGTTAGGACGAGAAATCTCAAAGTCGAAATACTTCCCAGAGCTGAAAATAATATTGATTCACGATCCTGAACGTCACTTGGATTCGGCAGAGATCCGGCGTATTACCCGGTTATTCCTAATTAACGTGCCAATTGTGGAGAACAACAAGACACGTGGCGCAATAAGCGGAAGGCCGAGTTATGATCGACGTCAAGCTGGGGGACTCGATCCCTCTGCACTGAGAAGGATTCCGGGACTAACCCAGGTGAGGGGGGATCTGCCAGAACCTGTCAGGATTGCCCATATTCTGGGAAAACTTCGCGTTTTTGGAAGGCATCATCAAGAGGTTCTGTTAAGTCTTAGGGAGATGGGTGTCCTTCTTCCGACCGTTAACTGTCGGGAGATGGAAGGGCGCGTAACTCCGTA
>Ga0070732_10002179_pt1 | contig 10637 bp, 7 predicted proteins | sample Coa_R1_5_FD_66449 | JGI IMG/M metagenome (GOLD analysis project Ga0070732, IMG submission 66449) | Surface soil microbial communities from Centralia Pennsylvania, which are recovering from an underground coalmine fire - Coalmine... | ecosystem: Environmental > Terrestrial > Soil > Unclassified ...
CACGAACCCGGCTAAGACGGATCAATTCAATTTCGATCTGCTGGTGGATATTCAGGGCCGCGTTGGAGAGGCGGCGTTCGACGATCAGTTCTTCCGCGCCAATATCGATCCCACCGAGTTATATGTGATGTCAGTCGCGGGCAGCACGAATTTCCGGCTGCCTCCCGGCGGCTCGGGATTCGACAACCTGATCCTGGCCGGAGATTGGACGCGCGTGGAGCTGAATATAGGATGCGTCGAGGCGGCCGTGCAATCCGCGATGATGGCCTCGCACGCCATTTGCGGCAGTCCCAAGTTCATCTACGGCGCATTTGGCATCCAAATTCCAATCGAGAAACGCTCTGCCGTCAATGCCTAGAGTTTGTTCGAGGGCTGCGCAAACCGGAATTTGCCTCTGCACTGTCGGACCCTAACCGAGCCGTGACCGCGAGGGAGCGGTTGCTTCAGCTCCCTGCGGCCATCTTTTTCTGGCCGGCAGATTCAGCCAGAACGCTTCGCGGAAACGGGATCTGCCATTGAAACGGAGAGGAAACCAGGACGGCTCCCGATAAGCCCTCCTTCAAAGGACTCCAGCGGTAGGTCCCGGGTCCAAGGACGGGAAAATCCGCGGAGAACACTTCCAGCTCCACCTCAGCTTGCTGCCCTTTTGCCAGGTTCCATTCCCATTGGAAATGCGTAAACAATGGGTCGGAAAAAAACACCTTGGTCACAATGGGCTGATTGGCACGCTGCATCCAGGGGCCGAATGCCGGAATCTTCGCGATGGGCCCGGATATCCCGCACGGCGTGAACTTCAGGCGGGCAATCTCGCCTCCGAACAACTTGTGAATCCGGCACGAATCCGCCGTGGTCGGGATCCGGCCCAGCAGTTTTCGATAGCCGAGCAATCGGCCCACAACCGTCGGAAAAAGACGGTTGAGCCAAAGGCGGGGCGGATAGAAAAAAGGTCCCACGTAGCCGTCACTCTTGCCTTTGAGTTGCGTGTCTGGAATGCTCACCAGCAGTTCCATGTAACTGATGGTTTTCGCCGGCAGCCAGACCGGACCAAAGTGCTGGTTGAGGCCGAAACTGAAGAGCACCGGATGCTTGCCGTCAGCGCAGTCGGGGACAGGCGCGAGTTCCAGGTAGTCCGGTAGCAGCGCTGCTACTTTGTTGCGGTCCAGATATTCCACCACGATCGCCGTCCGTATGTAGCCGTGGTAGTCCCAAATGCTGTACGGATATTTTGGTTCACCCGGCTGGCGTTCTGGAGGGAATTGGGGTGGAGTTCTCGGGCCTAGCGATCTTTGCCAGGCTCGCAAGTAAACGTTTCTCTCCAGACCGAGCAGCCTCAACACAACGGTGAGGCACGCATCGTAAATGCCCAGTACGATGCTGATCACGACGTGGAACGTGCGAATGAACCACAGGTACATGACTCATCTCCTGCAGGTGACGGCCATTATACGCGACTATGGCCGTACATCGGCGATGTGCATCCGGGCTGCGGCGCGAGGGTCGGGAATCTTCTCGGATTGCATGAAGCGGTCGGCGCTGTCGATCCATTCGCGGCCGCGCTCGCCGCCGGTCCATTCGCCGAGGCGGCGCCGGGCCGAAGCGGCGTAGATCTTCATGTCGCACTGCTCAAACAGGCGCGCGCAGGATTCCATTTCCGCGACGGCCCTTGGCCACTCGCCTCGCAACGCATGGAGCGCGCCGCGAATGTGCGCGGCATGGGCAGGACTGCTAGGCGAGCCGGTGCGCACGAGCCGTCGCAGCGCCCGCCCGGCAGCCCGCAGCAGCTTGCGTCGCTGCTGTCCCCGGCTGGCCTGCGCCGCAACGATGAACACTCGGGCTCGAGTGTCCCACCAGAACGCGGATGACGACGGAAGCCGCAACAAACCGGATTGGGCAATTTGTTCCCAGTGGCCCTCCATCAAATCCAAGGCGTTCTGCGGCTGGTCTTCGTACAGCCACGAGTACGTGGTCGCCAGTACGCCCAGCGAGCGTTGCAGGCCAAAGCCGTGATGTGTCCACCGGGCGAGCCATTGCTCGCAGGTTTTGCGGGCCTCGGCAGGGCGCCCGGAAAGAATGAACGAGTACGGCAATGGGTGCGTGGCCACGTTCGTAGCGGTGACGAAGTCTCCACGCTGCACCGCGTCCTCGAGAATCCGAGGCGCCTCTTCCTGCAAACGGACTGAGCCGCCCGCGCTCATCAGCGTCCAGAGTTTGCCCGTGCGCGCAAACGACAACTCCCAGTTCAAGCCATGACATTCCTCGACGAGAATACGCTCCGCCTCGCTGTAGCGGCGCAGCGCCTCGGACCAGAGGCCGAGATTGTAGTGACGTATCGCGTCGAAGAGCGAAATAGTCGCTCGGGCCCGCGGTGCTCCACCGGTCCGCGCGCTCAGCTCCCGGCACAGACTCAGCTCTTTTTCGCTGCGCTCCGCTTGCGACCGGCCAGCCATGGATGCGAAACCCGCATGAAACGAAAGCGCGCGAATCAAGCGAGAGGGCTCGCCCGCTTGGAGTGCCAGCAATACAGAACTGAGGAGCAGATCGAATCCGCTCACCATATCGGAGGTGCCGATGCCTGACGAGGCGTACGATAACAGGTCGATCTTAGCCAGCAGGCCGGGTGCTACTTGCTCCTCGCTCCGCAACTTGAAATCAAGTCCGCGCCAGCGCAGACGCAGGTCACGCCAAACGATGGAGGCCGCTGTGTGCACGTTGCCCTGCGGCGCTCGCACACCCACACGGCGCAATAGCTCGTGGAATCTCTCTCGTCCTTCATCGAGGCGTCCGGCGGAGCACAAGTGATAAGCGCCCACGCCCTCCAGGCTGAGCCGCTCTTCAGCCGCGGAGTGCTCCGCCGCCTGAAAGTACCGGCGGCTGGCCTCGGCACTGCGCCCCGCGTTGGCCAGCGATTCGGCGAGTTTAACCTCCAGGGCAGATCGCTCCGGCATGGTCAAAGCCGCGAGAGACAACGCCTGCTCATAGAGTCCGGCGGCGCGGTCGAACGCGAGGGCGCGGCTGGCCCGCTCTGCCGCCAGTTCGTAATAGGTACCGGCGTGCTCGGTTTGCCCACAAGACTGGAAGTGGACGGCCAGCATTTCCGGATCGGCTTGCTCGCTTCGCTCCAGCGTTTCCGCCAGTTGCCGGTGGAGATTTCGCTTTTCGCCGGCATCCAGCCGCGCGATGATGGTCTCGCGAATGCGGTCGTGATACGTTTCTACGCTGTCGGTTTCCCTCGGACCCGTACTGCTCAGCAGGCCGGCGCCGGTGAGCAGGTTAAGAACCGCCGGGCTGCGGCTCGTCAGTCCCGCCGCCGTGAACGCATCGGCCTGCGACAGCGGTCTGCCTGCAACGGCCACCAGCTGCAGCAGACGTCGCGGGGCTTCTTCGAACTGTGCCAGGCGCTTCCAGATCAGCGATTCCAGGCTCGCGCCCGCGCTCTCCTCCTCGGGACTTAGTTGCGCGAGCTCACGGATGAAAAACGGCAGCCCGCCGGAATCTCGCGCAATGGCCGACGCGCGCCGCCTGGTCTGCTCGCTCGTATCGCCTAAGATCTGTTCGGCGAGCGCGGTTGCGTCGGCGACGGGCAGCGGTTGCAAATCCACGTCGGTCTTGGCCAGTGACTGCCGCTCCAGAAATTCGAGCAACACGTCCAAGCCGGGATTGGCCGGTCCAACTTCGGCCCGATAGCTGCACAACAGAAGCAGGACGGGCGCATCGGGGGCGCGCATCACCTCGGAGAGTAAAGCCGCACTTTCCTGATCGGTCCACTGCAAATCATCCAGCCAGATCACGAGCCTGGACCGCTCGCCGATACGGCCCAACATATCTCGCAAGGCCAAAAATGCCCGGCGGCGCAGCTCGACTGGATCCGTCGCGACGCCCCGGCGCAGGCGCGCTTCAGCGAAAGCCGGCACTCGCTCCAAAACCGGAAAAATCGAGGCTAGCGATGCCGCATCGCGGGGAAGCACCGCCTCTACTTGTTCTTCCGGAAGTGTGCTCACGAAACGGCCCAATCGGTCGACCAGGCTGTCCACGGCTTTGTAAGGCACGGTTTCCTGCTCGAAACAACGGCCAGTAAGAACCAGCGTGCCGGACTGCTGTGAAATCGATTCCAGGAACCATTCGGCCAGGGTTGTCTTGCCTGTCCCCGAGGGACCATGCAGGAGCGCGACGGCCGCACGTCCCTGGCAGACGGTGTCGAGAGCAGTATTCAGTTGGCGGATCTGTTCACTGCGGCCTACAAATACTTTGGACCGTTTGGGTAGTGCGCTGCTTAACGGGCGGGAGCCGCCGAGCAGTTCCAACACCTCCGCTACGGAGGGCCGCTGCGCCGGATCGCGATGCAATAGACGGCTGCACAACAGATCCAGATCTTCCGGGATTTCGGGGTCTAAATCGCGTGCCTTTGGCGCCTCACCCACATGGCGCGCGGCGAGGATTTCACTCTGCGTGCCCTCGAACGGCAGCCGCCCGGTAAGGGCCTGAAACAGCATGGTGCCCACGGCATACCAGTCCGCCGCCGGAGTGACCGAGCCCAGGGCCTGCTCTGGCGACATGTACTCCGCCGTACCGGCCACCTCGATCTGGTTCACGATGCCGAAGCGTTCGTGTTCCGCCTCTGCCACGAGCCCGAAATCGAGAATGACGGCCCGGCCATCCGCGTCAATCATCACGTTCGAGGGCTTCAGGTCACGGTGCAGTTTGCCCGCGGCATGGAGGGCGTTCAAGCCGGCCGCCATTTGCCGAGTAACCGCTCGAAGCCTCTCTCCATCGCATTGCCCAGCGGCCGTCGTGAACGTTCGCACCTCTTGAATCTCGGGTGAGGTGACGAAAGTCTCGGTCGCACGGGAGTCGGATGCATTCGAAATTGGCCCCCCCGTAGCCGCATTGCGAACGTAGCGAAGGAACGTGGTACCCTCGATAAACTCCATGGACAGGAAGTATTCGTCATCTGCTTCGATCAGCTCGTAGAGTGTCACCAGGTTTGGGTGTACAATGCCCGCTAGCGCACGGAATTCCTGCTTGAACAGGTACAGGCGGGAGGGTGAAACGTCCGTGAGCGCCTTGAGCGCCACGCGCAGGTTGCGTTCCCGGTCGAGCGCTTCGAAAACCATGCCCATGCCCCCGCGGCCAACTTGCCGTAGTACTTCAAAGCGTTGTGGAAATTTCACCGCCCGCTGGGACAGCATAGCCTTCTCAGCCCTAAGGCCATCATCGATTATAGTTAGCCGGCACCTCAGTGCTCTTTCGCGCGGCGCTGCAGTACCGGAAAACATTGCCAACTTGTGCATTCGCCTGATATCATTAATTCTGGCAGTAGATCGGAACCCTTCCCCTTTGAAAGCCAATTCCAACCGAAGGAGTATAAAACTTACTGAATGAGCTTTACTGTTTTTCTAGGAAATCTCCCTACATGGGTAACCGCTGACGACATCAAGGGATGGCTGACCGCGGAGGACCTGGTAGCGGATGCCATCAAGGTGATCCGCAATCACGAGACGCAGGAGTCCAAAGGCTTCGCGTTCGTGGAAGCCCCCACGGCGGAAGAGATGCAGTCCATCATCCGGCGTTTTGACCGCGCGCCCCTCGAAGGCAAACTTTTGCGCGCCAATCCCGCGCAGCCCGCTAAGGGCAAGATTACCGTGACGGGAACCGTGGTCGCGCCTCCAGCGCAGGATCAGCAGCGGCATCGCCGCCCAAAGAAGACGAAGGAAAAGGAACAGGCCGCGCGGAGCGCTTTCGCCACCGAACTCGCGAAGGTACTTTAGTCCGGCCCAGGGGCCACACCTGTGAACATCAGGCACAGGCCGCTATTCCTTAAGTCTTTGACGGCAAAGGCGATCCGTCTCTGGCCCACGCGGTGCATTCCCTCCCGCCATGAAATATGCGCTGATTAGTCTCCTGATCTCGGGCATTCGCCTGTGGGGCGGCAATCAGCAACCTCTTCTCGAGCCTGCCGAATTCAACGTCAATTCCCGATACACCGTAGAAAGCGTCGAACTGTCGCGCGAAATTGAAACGCGCATCAGCCACGGCCTGCGCCAGGATATTCAAGAGCTGATTGGCGAGAAGCTGAACCCCGCCGCTCTCAACGATCTGGCGAAGCGAATCCGTAGCGAACTTCACGTCCGCGACGTCACTCAAAAGGTGCTTCGCGGCAACGTTCCGGATCACGTCAAGGTCGTCCTCGACATCGCAGGGCGGAAAAACGAATGGGATCTGTCGGTGCCAAAGGTCGTTTATCACTCGACGCAAGGCTTCAGCGGCGCGGTGGAAGGCACGGCCATTCTGGGCAACAACCGCATCACCGCGGGCCTGGTGAGCGACGGCGACGACCTGGCGGAACGCTACGCTGGCGTTCGGGCCCGTTACGAGAATCGCAAGGTTGGCTCGGACCGCCTGCGGCTGCGGTTCGAGTTCGCGAGCTATCACGAGCAGTGGAACCGTTCGACGCTCGACGCCCTCGGAAAAGACGCATCGGTACCGGGCATCTACCGGAACCGCCAGGACTTCTCGCCCGTGGCGACTATCGTCCTCGCCAAGCCCCTGACGCTTTCGTTTGGCGCCGATTTCCAGAGATTCGACACTCAGTTTCCGGCCGCGCATACCCAGTCGGCGAACGCCGCCATTACAACTCTGCGCTATGAGCGGCGCTTGGAGGGCTGGGGGGCCGATCAGCAGGAATTGGAGGCAAGCTACAGCTTGCGCGCGGCCACCAAAGCTTTGAACAGCGATTTCGCCTATACCCGGCACCGCTGGCATACGCGCTATTCCATCACCCGTGGGAAGCACACGGTATCGGACGAGGCGCAGGCGGGCGTGATCATTGGGCAAGCGCCGCTGTTCGAACGTTTCACACTTGGAAACAGCACATTGTTGCGAGGATGGAATAAGTATGATCTCGATCCTCTAGGCGGCAGCCGCGTGGCACACAATTCCGTGGATTATCGGTACGGCATGGTTGATGTCTTCTACGATGCCGGCGCCATTTGGGATCCGGGACAAGACGCTATACTGCGGCACTCGGTGGGCGTAGGGCTTCGCAAGAGCTCGTTCATGGTGGCGATGGCCTTTCCGATTAAGGAAGGGCGTGCGTCACCGATTTTTATGGTCGGCATGAACTACTGATGCAGCAGGTCACCAGACGCTGGTGGCTGATGGCGAGCTTCGGCGCGCCGTTTACCCTGGGCCTATCGGCCTCAGCCCTCCGGGTGCGTCTGGATGGCGACGATCTGCGCGTTGCCGCGCCCCAATTCCGGTTCCTGACGGGCAAACCTCTGGAAAAATTGAAAGACGGAGCCACGGTGGTGTTTCTTACCCAATTGTCTATCTCGACCGAAGTCAACGCCCCGGCAATCAAGCGCGCCGTTGACCGGTTCGTAGTGAGCTATGACCTGTGGGAAGAAAAGTTCTCGGTGATGGAGAACGGCGCCGACCGGGCGAGAGTTTCGCACTTGTCTTCGACCGCCGCCGAGGCCTGGTGCCTGGACCGTCTGGCTGTTGGAATCGGAGGGCTCGCACCGGACAAACCGTTCTGGGTAAGATTGGAACTGCGCGCGGAAGATGCCAGGGACCAGGCAGGCGTGCTGGATGATGCCGGTATCAACCTGACCCGATTGATCGAGATTTTCAGCAGCCCGGCGCGCGCACAACAGATGCGGTGGGAACAGGTGGCGGGTCCGATGCGGCTTATGGACCTGAAGAGAGAAAGCCGGAGTGCGCGAAGCGGGTGAATCGGCTTCGAAACAAGCTCATCGTTATCTTCCTTGCCGCCACGATTGTGCCTTGGGCGGCCACTCTTTGGATCACCTCTTCCCTTCTGGACCGCAGCCTTCGCTATCGCTCCACCAGCCAATTGGACGAACTCTCCCGCTCGCTCGAGAGAACCGGACGTGAGTTCTACCAGCAGGCGTGCCAGGAATTGAAGTCTGCCGCCCCGGCCAGCACGCCTGAGCGATATGCAGAAGCGGATCGGGACCGCTGGCCCGAGGCGCTGAGAACCTTCTGGTCGAGCGGCGATGCGGAGCGTTTCATCCTCGAGGGAGATGGCGGCGACCGCCTGGAGTATCTGGTCCGGCGTCCCGGCGTCTTGCTGGTATACTCCCGCCCGCTGGCGATCCCCATGAACCGGCTTTCCGCTCAAATCCGCACCGCGCGGGAGCTGGTGAGCGCGGAGCAATCGCGAGACCTTTGGCGCGGCTTCATCTACGCCTGGGTTCTGACGGCTTCCGCGGCCTGGCTGGCATCGCTCGCCATTCTTGCTTTTCTCGCGCATCGCGTCAGCCGCCCCATCCAGCAACTGACGGCAGGTCTTTCCGAGCTGGCATCTGGAAATTTTGGCGTCCGCCTCAAGAGCCGGCGTGATGACGAGATCGGCCGCGCAATCGAGGCCTTCAATCACACGGCGGAGCAGCTGGAACAAAATCGCGACCGTCTGATCTACCTGACGCAGCTCGCTAGCTGGGAGATGCTGGCGCGCAAGATGGCCCACGAGGTGAAGAACTCGTTGACGCCCATCCGGTTGACGGTCGAGGAAATGGTGGCGCGCAGCGGCGCAGCCGACCGGGGATTTCTGGAACAAGCAGCGCAGATCGTGGTGGAAGAAGTGGAGAGTCTGGAGCGGCGCGTCCGGGCATTCTCGCAGTTCTCGGCCGAGCCTCCCATGCGGCCCAGCGAGCTGGATCTGAATGCGCTGGTGGAAGACCGGGTGGCGTTCCTGAAGACCGGCCATCCCGAAATTCATTACGAAGTGCAGCTGGATGAGAGCGCGCCGCGGGCTACAGCGGATGAGGACCTGGTCAAGGGCATACTGGTCAACCTGCTGGAAAATGCCGCGCAGGCCGCGGGCTCCGGAGGCAATGTGCGGGCGTCGACTCAAGTCTCCAACGGAAAGGTGGCGGTGGAAGTGCACGATTCCGGCCCTGGCCTGAGCGAGCAAGCGCGCCGCACGCTGTTCCAGCCGACCATTTCGTTCAAGAAGAATGGCATGGGCCTCGGCCTCTCGATCGCGCGCAAGAGCGCGCTGCTTTCCGGTGGCGACCTGGTGGCCGTGCCCGGCGAGCTCGGCGGCGCCGCGTTCCGTCTTGTACTTCCCAATAGCTCCCATGGCGTCGAAAAAAGTTCTGATTGTTGATGACGAAGACAACATCGGCCGCTCCTTGCGCATGATCCTGGAGCGCGAGGGATACGCCGTTTCCATCTGCCGGTCGGTCGCCGAGTTTCGGAAAAACGGCGAGGCGTCGCGCGCCGATGCGTTCCTGTTCGACATGCGCCTGCCCGACGGCAGCGGCATCGACCTCCTGCGTTCCATGCAGCAGAGCAATGGCCGCGCGCCGGCCATCATGATCTCGGGGCATGGGACGATCGCCGATGCCGTGGAAGCCACGCGCGCCGGCGCATTCGATTTCCTGGAGAAGCCGCTGAGCCGCGAAAAAGTGCTGGTGGCGCTCAAGAACGCGCTGGAACATGCCAGCCTGCAGCGGGAGAACGAGCGATTGCGGGAGCTGGTGGGCACCTCACCGAAGATGATCGGCTCGAGCCCGGCGTTCCTGCGCGCAGTGGAGCAAGCCTCCATGGCAGCGCGCTCCGACGCGCGTGTTTTGCTCATCGGCGAATCGGGCACGGGCAAGGAACTGCTGGCCGAGCACATTCACGGATCGAGCCCGTTTGCGTCGGGACCTTTTGTAAAAGTGAATTGCGCCGCCATTCCCACCGAGCTGATTGAGAGCGAGTTATTCGGGCACGAGAAAGGCTCGTTCACGGGAGCCGCGGGCCTGCGGCGCGGCAAGTTCGAGCTGGCCGATGGCGGGACTCTGTTCCTGGATGAGATCGGCGACTTACACGCGGCGTCGCAAGCCAAGCTGCTGCGGGTGCTGCAAGAGGGCGAATTCCACCGCGTGGGCGGCGAGCAGTCGATTCGCGTAATGGTGCGCGTGATCTCGGCGACGAACCGCGAGCTGGCTTCGCTGGTAGCCCAGGAGAAATTTCGCGAGGACCTTTACTATCGCGTGAGCGTGGTGCCGATCCGCGTGCCCGCGCTGCGCGAGCGTCCGCACGATATCCGGCTGCTTGCCGAGTACTTTCTGGAAGACTTCTGTGCGCGCAATAATTTCAAGCCGAAAACAATTGCCGACGATGTGTACCCGGTGCTGGAAAGCTACGCCTGGCCGGGCAACGCGCGCGAGCTGCGGAATGCCATCGAGCGCATGGCGATTCTGACTACCGGCGAGCGGTTGACGCGCGAGGCCATACCGGTCGAGATTCGTCTGCCGCGCGATACAGCAGCGCGCTCGAGCGTGCAGGAAGCCCGCGCTTCAGCCGAACGCGACTACATTGTCCGTGCGCTCGAAGAAGCCAACTGGAACGTTTCCGGCGCGGCGCGCGCGCTGGGAATGGAGCGGACCAACCTGCACAAGAGAATCCGGGCACTGGGGATCAGTAGAGAAAAGTAAAGTTAGCCGCGAATAAAACTCAGATCCAGCGCCAGCGCCGCCAGAGTCTTAGGAAAAAACGAGGGACGGAGACCTCAAATGCCGATTTCAGCCCCCGTGCGAAATAGGATTTGAGGTCTCCGTCCCTGGTTTCCGCATTACTTTAGTCTTCGCATTTTGCGAAGATTCAAGTGGGTGCCGGAGTTCGCA
>Ga0070732_10002180_pt1 | contig 10636 bp, 6 predicted proteins | sample Coa_R1_5_FD_66449 | JGI IMG/M metagenome (GOLD analysis project Ga0070732, IMG submission 66449) | Surface soil microbial communities from Centralia Pennsylvania, which are recovering from an underground coalmine fire - Coalmine... | ecosystem: Environmental > Terrestrial > Soil > Unclassified ...
GATTTTCAATTCGCGGGGATACTGTTGTCGGGGCACAAACATTGCTCTCCTCCATTCAATGTAATTGGCCCCTTAATCTCCTGTCTCAGTTTTGGGGTTCAGTCCAATATTCCCTCCCGTCCTGTTCTCACCCCCTCCTTTGTTTGACCCTTCTTTCCTTACGCCTGTAAGAACACCCGGGAGCCAAATGAAGCACTTGTCCGGAGTAGTCCAGCAGTTGAAGAAGGAACGGGAGAGCGAGGGCTCGAAGAATGCTGCCCTCGCCGATGCAGTCTCACCTACGCCGGCTAGATTTCGTTGAATTGCTGATCGAGAACGGAGCCGAGATCACCTCGGTTCCACTTGCCGATGTGCTGCTCACCTGGGAACCCATACAGATGCGCTTCTTTTCGGATCGCGGAGCTGATCCGATTAAGGGCTTCCCATTCGCCACTGCCTTCGGAGCCAAGGTACGGACTGCCATGCCGCACTCGTCCGCGCGGGACGACGCCGACCGCATCCGAGGCAGCGGGTGTCCCTGGCTAAACTGGTCAAGCTCAACCCGGGCGGCCAGAATAAAGGAGCATAAGAAACGATTGTTCATTGATGCCGTGAAGGAGAGTGGCGGGAACAATGTAGGGGGCTACAGGTGTCCTGGGGTCCTCGGAGTACATTCAAATTATCAGCACCGTCTCATCCGTAATCTCAAACTTCGCGAGGCAATTCGGGGAATCGACACAAGGTAATTAGGCTAAGATTACGTTCAGAAACACAGGTCTTAGGTCCGGTCTCCCACCCATGCAAGCCCGCACGCTGCCCACGGCGCGTTGCACGCAGCAAGTGTGCGAGGCGGGCCGTCTTAGTCATCGACGACTACCATTGTCGCGCCTGAATCATTGCCGATAGTGAGCCCTACCGGGAACGGACCGGATAGACCTGTCAAGTTCGCGGCATTTCCCTCTGCTGTTAAGGTGAAGGTGTTGTTATCCAGCGGTTTGATCTTAATCTCCAGCATCATGCCATCAATGACACCTTCAAAAACGAAGCTACCCTTTTTGTTAACGGCGAAGGTCCCCGCTGGAATAGTTTGCGAAAGTGGCCCTACTTGCAGTATGACCACTTCACTAACAGGATCGATTCCGTCGCTGTTTTGCCCCAAGGTAAAGTGAGCATTCAATTCAAAGGCCGGGGTTACTTCGCCGTTCGAAATTTCGAGCTGGCCTGTAAAATTAGAAAATGTGCTGGAAACGGTTGATGTTCCTGTCGTAACCAGTTCGGTATGCGAGGGTGTTATAAATGTGTATGTTACCGGAATAGCGCCAAGACTCTGGCTAACAAAAAACCTGAAACCGCTGAGCGATCGTCCAGCCAAAATGTCGCTCCCAAAGGGAGGCGGCCCGGGAAATGCGGAAAATGCTTCTATGCTAGTTCCAGATGAGACAGAGTTCCACCCGCTGGGGAGTGAAAGAAGCTTTGCGGTCACAGGAAAGTCGAACCGTACCTTTAGCAAATTAAAGCCCGAATTCGACGTCGGTTGCAAGTTCGATATCGTAAATGTCTCTGTAAAGAAGCCGCCACCTAGATTGGTTTCCGTTGAGAATACTAACGGTCCCGCGGACGCCTCGCTTCTCAGTACTATGAGACAAAGGAGCAGCAACAAACTCACGCAACGACAAACGATATTCACGTTACTCCTCCTGTCAGATCGTTGGCCCTGCTGTGCTTCAGAATGGTATCGATGTTCCCGTAATAGTATTGGCATTTGGGAACAATATCCCCCCAAGATAGTACGGCCACTCAGGTACTGGACCGAAGTAGGCTGGACCGACGTCGGCATTTAGTAGTTCAACTGGCGTGTCGCTGTTCGCCTGGATGTATGCTTCAAACGCAGGAAAGCCACCATAGGTGCCGACGAGTTGACATGTGCGATTTGTGAGATCAATTCGAAACGTCGCATCCACATTCACTTTGACAAGGTGGATGCCAATGCTGTCGAGCCAATAGAGGTACCCGTCTGAAGCACCTCCAGAAAAATGCACGTAAACCAACGAGCCAACCTGAACAGGATCACCCACGATTACCCCATTATTCGAGGGTGTTACCGCATTTAGAACCAAATCTGAAGGCCACGCGACTAAATGTGAAGTGCCTACATTCCGGGAGATGACCGGAGTCAAAGTGGCCGCATCAAACGTCTCAAGCCATTGAACTCGATACGACGCGCTTGTTTGATCTGAGAAGGACCGACCATCGCCCCCGAGACCTACGAATTTCAACGGAGCCGAAACTCCCGGCAATACAAGAGGTGGGAGCAGCAACGACATAGGCCCGAAATTACTCCAAGGGATAAAAGCATCGATCCAGACGGTTACCGTGGTGAGGGGTTCCTCGGAGCCGGAAAGCGAAACGGTCACCGACGGCGTGTTGGGGTCGTTCGAAGTAATTACGATGCCGTCACTGAAAGAACCCATCGTCGAAGGCTGGAAGGTAACATCCACATTGGTCGAAGCCCCGGAGGGGAGCGACAAGGTTCCGCTTCCTTGGGCCATGGAAAAGGGAGACGACGGTGGTGAGACCGACCCCACGAGCAGGGATCCCAGCGGTCCTGTGTTTTGGATGACGAACCGCCGGGTCCGACTTTGATTGGGGTTGACCGACCCGAAGTCTATGGCGCTGGGTGTAACCATTATTTGCGCGGCTGAAGCGATGCCCTCGGTAAATATCACCACGTTGTTCCCCGGCGTGCAGAGCGATGTGCACACGGCGGTGACCTGGTACTGGCCAAGAATGCTGCCCAAAGTCAACTGAGTTGAGGCGGTTCCGTCTGCTCCTGTTATCGCGCTCGTAACGCTGAGCGCGGTTCCCGTTGCCCCGTTCGGTTGCTGTGAGATCGTGAAAGAAATCGCAGCGCCTGGAATGGGAGTTCCGGAAATGTCGGTTACCTTTACCACAAGAGGATTCGGAAGTGGGCTCTGCACAGCGCCTGTTTGGGAATTTCCCGATAACAGTGTCAGTGTAGTGGGTGCAGTGGGAACGGCAACGAGCACGACGTTGTTACCGCCTTGGTTATAACGTAAGCTCCAAGCCTCGGTACCGTTATTAAATGTGACATTTGACGGATAATTGAACGACCCTACGACGGGATTATTTGCTGTCATTATGACGAGCGTTGTTCCCAACGGAGGGATATAGTTGATCGCTTGCTGGATAAGTAATAGGTTACTTGGCGGGCTCGATAAAGTAATACCACCGGTCACTGCGACAAGCCCTTGCACACCTAGAGTCAGTGGCAGCTCCAGCTCTCCGCCTTGAAGAGTGAGCGGTCCTGTGAAGGACAGTACGCCCGGAGCAGACGCATTCAAACCAGCGAGAAGCGCGGCTCCAGATCCGCTTCCAATCGTTGTGCTTCCGGAAATTACTCCGGTACCCTCAATCGTCGCGCCGACACTTGCTACCATCGAACCGCAGTTTAAGTTTCCCGCTACCAATATCGTGCCACCCTGCGGCGTGAATGTGCCGGTGATATTCATCGAGCTCCCAGCACCGATGGTCAGATTCGTGGCAAGGCTTGTTGCAGCGCCAGCTGAAACCAAACCTCCATTCTGGACATTGAGTGATCCCGAATTGTTGCCTGTCAGGCTCAGCGTGCCAGAAGTGTTCCACTGCGAGCTCGCGTCGCTTACTGTAGCGAGTCCATAAACCTGGCTATTGACGCTCGTGGCCTTGCTGCCACCCGAAACGGTCAGCGTATTCGGTGTGTTGCCCACAATCAGATTGCTCGTAGTCGAAAGAGTTGCGCCCGCTTGGACATTAAGAGTACCCTGCGTATTAAGGTTCAGTCCGACATAAATGCCGCCGGTATCGGCCCAGGTCGTACCTGCCCCGTCGAGGGTCATATTTGCTACCCCCGGGAGTCCGCCAACAATGAGGCCGCCCGATCCTGAAGAGCCTGTGGCGCCGTTCGTCAAAGTAAGCGTGCTGGGAATAGGAATGCTCTGATTGAAAGGACCAAAAGGACAGAGCACCGCATCGACAGAGTTGTCCCACCTGGACCCGGCCCCATCGATTGTGACGACCCCGCTTGACCCAACGTACCCCGAAATGAATCCATACTGGTCGCTGACTTGGCCGCCAGCGCTGATGTTGGCTGATCCACTACCGGCGTACCCAACTAAAAAATAGGAACCGCTCGTTAACTTTGTGTTTGCGCCAGTCACGGCGACTGTACCACTCGAACCAATACTCTCCGCGATGATAACTTCTAATGCGTTAACCTTCCCACCGTTATTGATGTTTAGTGCAGCGGCAGAGCCAGAGCTATAACCGACATAGATCGGGGATGTGGCATTCAGCTGAAAGCCGTTCGTTATAACAAGACTGCCGGCTGAATCGAGCACCAACGAGGTCACACTCGCATTCACATCGAGCGTGGCAGTTCCGCTAGTTATGGTTATAGCGATGGCGCCGTTAGGCACGCAAGTTTGGGCCGTTCCTCCGATAACGCAAGACCAGTTCGCGGCGTTGCTCCATACCCCAGTTCCTCCATTCCAATTGGCAATGTCTTGGGCAAATGTGGCACTCGCGCAAAGCGCAACTAGGACGAGCGCCAGCGAATGGCGAGGGGAGGACAGATGTGATCGATCGAGAGGCTGGCGATGGATGACTGACGCAATCAGACGGGCCCTCAAATGCTCCCAGAACCGGAACATGCGCTTAGCCCTCCCGTTGTGAATAACACTTCCCAAACTGTAGAGCAGGGCCTATCGGACAGGACCGGAAATTTACAAGTAGCCTAAGAAATTGTCAAGATGATTTGACTGGCCTCACCCTGGCATCTCAAGGGGCGCGGGGCCTGGGGACGGGGGTGCAACTTTGCGGGCCTCTGTCTCCTAACCCGTCAGCTTTCGGACGGGATAGGAGATAGAGCGTTTCAAAAGTGCACCCCCGTTGCCAGTTGGTAAACGAGTGGCGTGCCTGGGCGTTGCGTGGGGACTGGCGGGACTTAACGGTGGACGCGGGTTAACGTGGTGGGACGCAACCTAACAGCGGCTGGGAAAGAGACGTCACGGGAGAATTCTCTTTTCCTCAGGGCTTCCCCAAAGACCAGCCCTGCGTGTGGCGTAGGGCGACGTCGGGTCGAGCGCAGAGCAAGCGTGTTGACCAGAAGCGCAGCGTCACCCGAATTACCCTCTGAACTCTACACTCGTTATGGCCGGACCAGGTCTTGCGGTTCGATTACCCACACATCCAAGCAGGGGGCCGTATTACCAATTTGGGCCTGGAACTGACGCGAGGAATCGGGCGTCATAGTCGTCAGGCCTTGCCAAAACGCGTCATTGGGGTCAGGTACGCTACCTACCATTTTATTTTGATAGTCAAATACTCCAATGTTGTAGCGGTTGACCAGGCCACAACTGCCCAGTATGAATGTGGTTACCTGCCCTGGCTGAACGTCGTTTTCAAAAAGACCGATAACTGCGCCTGGCGCGTCAGTCTGGTCATAGAAAAGCGCTATCTGCTGAAAGGCAACGCCGGACAGATTGTTTATTCTGACAGAATAGAGTTGCTCCGCAACGGCGCTATTTAGTAGTGAATAGACTTCTGTATAAGATACGCCAAGAAGGACCTGCCTGTTAGAAGCGTTAGCCTTCACTCCCAGGATTCTTTCGATTTCTTCGTTAGGCCGTTGATAACGTCGCAACTCGCGCTCCGCTTCTCGCAACTGCTCAGGCTCAGCCATAAGCGGAATCTGACCACTAAGCTCAAGCTCGGATAAGTAGGCTGCCCGTTTATCTTCGGAACGCAAGATGTATCTCAGGGTGACGGCGAGTTCCCGTGCATTGAGGGCTGGCTCTTTGTTGGCGAGGCTGCAAGGCAGCTCTATCACCGAGGCCCAGGTTTCCAATTCGCTCTTCAGCTTGGAAAGAAAGGAGCGCCACGGTTCACTCACTGTCTCAAAGGCTTGATCGGGAAAGTCTAAAAGCAACTCATAGTAATGCACTAGTGGCGTGACAATTGACCACTTCACAAGTTCCTTGATTTCTGGATCGTCATTCATCGCTCTGACGATTAGTGGACTCAGGCGGTAATACACGTCCCAATAGCGGTTGAAGAATCGCTCGCCGGCCGAAGTCTGCCGTAGCACACCGTCTCGAACAGATCGGAGCACCTGTACTTCGGGCGCTAATGGCGAGTCGAAGGCCGCGGTTGCAATGAAGCAGTTAGAGCTTGGACTCTGATGTGGCTGGGGGTTCGGGCCGCCTTGATGCCCTACACGTTGTTTCATCCCCAGGCTAGCTCTGTACTGGTTTTCCTTTTGGATTGCATATTGTTCGCTTAGATCCGCATTTATAGGGACCGTCGCAATTATGAAGTTGAGCGCGTGTGCAAGCTCGTGGAAGAGCATGACATCACTCGGGTATCGAATGTGGTTGCCGTTTGCGTCCTGCACCCAGAAACCGTAGCCACTGTTGTTTTGAACGGTGTATGCGACCTCGATCAGTGTGGGGTTTGGATTGGGAAAGGTATCAGAAGGCGTGGCGCCCGCGGTGTTCCCGAGAACTGAGGCTAGTCCTCCCGAATTCGGTAATGGTTGCGGGCTGAACGCCCAGCCATCTGTTTCACCGCGAATGGCTATATAGGTTGGGCTGGCGATTAGTTGTGACAACACTTGAGAACCAAGACTGGACAGCGTAGGCCCTTGACTGAAGCTGACGGCACCCGTACCACGTGTTTGGCTATTGGGACTAGTACCTGTATCGATGGTAAGCGTAGGGTCCTTGCAGATGGTTCTAAGGTCGTTCGCAACGGCCTCGCTGTTTGCGTTGTTTAGAATCCACAGACTCATGGCTTATCCTCCTTACGAAGTTCGCGCTGCGAAGGTCGCACTTTGAATGAGGATTTGGGTGTTTTACGTTGCTGACCCTGATCTTCCCTGTGTAGCGTTGCTAGTAACACATCGTACATTTCGTTCCGAGCCTGTAAGGCTCGTCCTGCTGGCTTTGGAGGCTCTGGAAGTCGCATTGCCTTGTCTTTCTGGTCTCGGACATGCATCTCCTTCTCGATCGCGCCCCGCACTGCACGAAAGTTTCTCAGAGCCTGGGCAGTAATTCTCTCTAAGTGGTCTCTCTGTCCAGCAGCACGTTTGTGCCCAAGAAGCATTTCCAGTGGAAAGAAGCTAGATCCGCGAGCTGTCAATTGAGCGAGATTCGAAAGCAGTGACTGTGAAAGCGCCAGATCCTGAATGAGGCCCGGGGCCACAGATAGTGGTGACTTCGTAAACGGCGACAGCTTCCGTACCTCGCTCGCGAACTCCTCCATCAAATGAAGTGGCCAGTTGGTAATTGTGATGCAGTCCCATAGCCATAAATAGTTCCAAGCCCATTGATAATCACGGCAGAACGCATTAACAAGCATACCGCCAACAATATTGGCAGCGCTCCCAGGCGGGGGTGGAGCAGTAAACATCGCATCGTTCACTGAGAACGTTGCCTGTCCAAGCTGATTTGTATCAGCTGTCGCATACTTGTATGGGGTGGTCGAAGTTCTAATCACCACACTTGCATCCGGAGCAGGGTAGCCACTAGCCAGCACGGTGAATGTGACCGGGAACTCGCCAGGTTGAGAACAAACGGCCCATGGTCCAGCCAAATTATTAGCCTGCGGTGCCAATAACTCCAAAATACCGGGCTTTACAATTAGCTGAATAGAACTAGCCGCCCCGACCTCGTTAGACACCACCAGGTTCACCGCATACAGTCCTGGTGCTGGCCAGGCATGCGACACTGCAACCGCAGGCACCGTATCGCTTGATTGAAACTGTGGCGAACCGTCTCCGAAGTCCCAAAGGAACGAAGTAGCGTGGTGAGCTGGTGACCAGGAACCTAGAGCGTTCAGATTTAGTGCAAGCGCCGTGGCGCCACGAATAGCCACGACGTCCGCTACCGGAGAAACGTTGAGGCCCTGGACGTCCAGGCTCCCTTGAGTGATGATCGCATCTGGTGTGACGTAGACTGAGTCAACAGTCACTAGCATGTCGACTCTCTCGGTGCCGCCGAGCGAGGTTATGGACTCTAAAGTATTGACCGAAAACACGCCTGACAACGCCACGCCTCCGCTTGACTGCAGTGCCGCTTGGATCCCATTCGCGATTGCCGTCGTAAATGCGCCGCCTAACAATGCATTCAGCAATTGCGCATACCATTGCTGGAGCTGAAGGGCAGGTTGCGATACGTCTAACTGCAGACTCTGATTCGGCCCAATTGACAAAGTCGCGAAAGCTTGAAAATCTGCGGTGACTGTTATCGAAACAATTGCATACGTAGTTTGACTGAGCGTGCCGGCTATTGCAATCTGACCATTCTGTAGAGCAATATTCAAGGATTCTAGATAAAACTTCTGATCAGCTGATGCGATACACCCCCCAAAGGGATTTGGTATGAGGCAAATTGTCGCGTCTGACAGAAGGACATGATTCGGACCATAGGGAGGTGGTAAGGATCCGAGCTGGGTGGTTAATGCGGACAGAATTTGATTGACTACGTAATCGCTCGACATCGCAAGTGCCCAATCCTCATCGGACTGAACGAACGGGGTCTGAAGTTGTATCTTTGTACCTTTTATATTGGCTCCAACGTTTAGACCTACTGTTGCCCAATTTCCGTAGCTTTGGATAAACTGAAATGCGAGGCTCCCGATTGGCTGAGCGGTTCCAATTGGTGGTACCGGATAACTGCCACCCTGTGAAGCAATGAAATCGAGAAGCGCTCCCTGAACTTCGCTGACAACGCTCAGATCTCCTGAATAGACATTGATGTCCGCTGCTGTCGTTTCTGACCAATCGGCGACTAGATATGTGTCGGCATTGAGCGGGGCCGGATCGCCATTTGTGAGGAAAAGTTTCGCGCGAACGATGACATCAGCTATGACGCTCAAACCTGGGTCGGTGGGATCATTTATGTTCCTGGAGTGGTACAAAACTCGACCGGTTGCGGTGGCACGCCCAATGTTATCTGGCGCCGCAGCTGGAATAAGGAAGATCTGCGGGCAATTCATTATCAGTTCAACATTTCTATTGTGGTAGACACGGACGAATAGGTGTCTGAATATGTCAGCGCCATGCATCCCCTCAACAATGCGTTGCATCGTAGGAGCAGTTAACTGAACGGCAAGGTCAAAGTCCCCCGTCAGATTATTCACTGTGCACCTCCACTACGGCGGTTCCGGGGAGGAAGATAGCCTATCGGGAGTCAATCTGAAGGAAAATGCGAAGCATAAAGCTTCTACTTTGTGAGTGTCAAGATTTGATTCACACGGTTGATGTCGACTGCTCCTCAATTCCTATCACACATGGAAAGTCGGCCTTTTCGGTAAAATCCATTACCCGGGGGAAGGGTGCCGGGTAGGTGGAGATTTCGTGGCGCAGCGGTTAGCGGGTGGGGGAGCTTCCGAGCGGTGACGGTCATGGACGGGTTCACGCCGGAGAGTCTGGCCATTGAAGTAGGGCAGTGGTTGGGCCTTAGTTAATGCCCTGACACTGGGTCTGACTCTCGCCAGTAGAAAAGACAGACGCGTTTGAGGAGTTGCCGCGACAATGGCGCTCACTGGCCTGCTAAAGGGGCTTCAACGCATCCAGAACATCCAACAGAGTCGCTTTGCTGAACTTCCCACGATTCGGTTTTTCTTCCCGTGTAGTGGTATTTCATCTCGCGACTCAGCAAATTCTGGATGAAACCCACTACGACCTTTCCTCTTCGAGTGGCACTGTCCGGTACTTCTACGGTAGCTTCGGCGGTTAGGTCCAAGAAACGAAAAAAGTGTCTGTTGAGTATTTGTTGGTATTCATATTTCCCGTCATTTTCTTTTTTCGGTGGCGTCAGACTAACCAGGTCAAATCGGAGTGGTGGTTTCGTAGACGGCCCGCCATCGCGCCCTTTCGTAGTCGAAGTTCCCCCGTCGCGTAAACTGAGATTCTGCGCCAAGAGAATCCGTTTGACATCACTTGAAATCACACGCCGCCCCGATGGCGAGTATGGGTCAGGAAGAGGATCGGAGCTGCTGTGGTCCGTACCCAAAGGACGGGCACCACGAAAACCTCCAGCTCCGCCCCCCCCGTGCGGAGACAAAGGACTCGCGACTACCCCGGACGAACTGATCCAAGGGCTTGAGCGAAGTTTGTGCAGATCTTTTTCGTCGTCCATAGAACCTCCGGGTCTGGCCACTCCGAGCGGAGATGGACAATCGGCCTTCTCTTTTCGTCTAACGCCAGAATTGAGTAAGAGAAACGATCACCATTTTGAAGAGTACTTCGTAGTCACTACACCCTTAAATGTGTGAATCCCATTTTCACGAAGATTATCGCTTCCAGTTGCGTCGAGGGGGACAGGAGAGTTGAACGCGTTACAAAATCCGGACAACGAATCGGTAGAGGACTACATCTGATGGACACGTCGTCTCGATGTGCCTGTGCTTGCAGCAATCCGCCGCCGCTGTGGTTCCTCAAAACCTTCGGCGCCAAGGCCAACGTCGCGGCTTAGCATAGTGAGGTCGAGATGTCGATGTGCCTCTTGGTTTGCCGATGATCGATGCCGCCCACAAGCCAACAAACCGACGCAGGTTGGCCAACGAGCACAAGCAGTGAGGAAGAAATCATTACTTA
>Ga0070732_10002181_pt1 | contig 10636 bp, 9 predicted proteins | sample Coa_R1_5_FD_66449 | JGI IMG/M metagenome (GOLD analysis project Ga0070732, IMG submission 66449) | Surface soil microbial communities from Centralia Pennsylvania, which are recovering from an underground coalmine fire - Coalmine... | ecosystem: Environmental > Terrestrial > Soil > Unclassified ...
ATTTCGTCAGGCCGGTCACGGCGTGCTTCGTGGAGGTATACGGCGCCGAGTTCGGGCGCGGCGCGTGCGCCGAGATCGAACCGTTGTTGATGATGCGCCCGCCGCGCGGCGTCTGGCTCTTCATGAGTCTGAACGCTTCCTGCGTGCACAGGAACATGCCGGTGAGGTTGGTGTTGACCACGCCCTGCCACTGCTCGAGCGTCAGGTCCTCCAGCATGATGCTGCCGGGCGTGCCGATGCCGGCGTTGTTGAACAGCACGTCGAGCCGGCCGAATTTTTCCTTCGTCGCGGCGAACAGCGCCCGCACCGCCTTCTGGTCGGCGACGTCCGTCGGCACGGCGAGCGCGCGCTCGCCCGCGCCCGAGTCCTTCGCCGCCTGCTCGAGCAGGTCCTTGCGCCGCCCGGCGAGCGCGACGCTATAGCCGTGTTTGAGGAAGGCGAGCGCGACCGAGCGCCCGATGCCCGTGCCCGCGCCGGTGACGATGGCGACTTTAGTCATGTTCCTGTTCTCCCTTGATCGCTAGCGAACGGCCGCCAGCTGCCTGATCTGCTGCATCTCGCTCTCGGCACGCCTGGAATTCTGCACCGCGCGCTCGCGCGCCGCCTGCACCGCGTCGTCCGCGGCCAGGGGCGCGGCCGGTATCTCCGCCGCGAGCTTCTGCCTGGATTCCGGGTACGCCTCCAGCAGCCGCGCGAACGCGTCTGCCGACAGCCTGTAGTCGAAGTAGTCCTTCTCCAGCCGGTCCTTTTCGCGCACCGCCTCGTCCATCCAGGTCCTGGATCGCCGGTTCGCGCCGCGCATGAACTCGCGCAGCGCGGCCTCGCCCGCCGCCACCTGGATGCCGTAGCGATGGCTCGCTGCCTGCTTACGCAGGACCTCGCGCACCGTGAGCAGATAGTCTTCCGCGGCTTCCGCGAGCACGCGGTCGCGCCAGAGCGCCAGGCCGCGCAGCTCGATCACGTGCCGGTCCACTTCCTGCGCGTGCTCGTCCAATTTCTGCACCGCCTGCGCGTTGTCCGCCGATGCCCGGCCGGCTTCCATCGCGAGCGCGCCCTCGAAGCGGCGGCTGGCGTCCTTCACCAGCGCGACGATCGTGTCGCGCAGCTCGAGCTTCTTGTAGCCGCTGTAGCCCCAGTATCCCAGCGCCGCGACGACGAGCAACGCGGCGAGCGCGGATACGGCGGCCTTGTTGCCCGATCCGGAGAGCATCAGATTTGCGGTTCGGTCCGCCGAAGCGCGTCCGCCGCGACCGGCGCTCGCAGGAAATTCATGAGTGGTAGGCTAGCAAGCGAGGGGCAAAGCGGTCAAACCCGGAAAAGCAGGCGTGGAGCGGGGCGGACCGCGGCATTATGCCACCGGCATCGCCTCCGGTCATCCGGCGTGGTTTAATTGCGGCTGCTTCGGGGAAATGCGCCATGATCCTTCTGCAAGTCGTGCTTTTCCTGCTGCTGTGCGCGGTGGCGCTCGGCTGGATCGCGCGGCGCTTCAACTTTCCTTACCCGATCGCGCTGGTGATCGGCGGCGGCCTGCTGGGCTTCGTGCCGAAGCTGCCGCAGCTGCAGTTCGACCCGCAGGTACTGCTGGTGCTGGTGCTGCCGCCCATCCTTTACCAGGCGGCGCTGCTCACGTCGTGGCGCGATTTCAAGGCCAACGCCCGGCCGATCGGCCTGCTCGCCGTGGGCCTGGTCATCGTCACCACGCTCGCGGTGGGCGCGACGCTGAAGCTGCTGATACCGGAGCTGCCGTGGGCGGCGGGCTTCGCGCTGGGCGCCATCGTCTCGCCTCCCGACGCGGTGGCAGCCACCGCGATCCTGTCGCGGCTCAACATGCCGCGCCGCGTCGTCACGGTGCTGGAGGGCGAGAGCCTGGTGAACGACGCCTCCGGCCTGGTGCTGTACAAGTTCGCCGTGACCGCGGTGCTGACCGGCGCGTTCTCGCTCTGGGGCGCGAGCCTGCAGTTCGTCGGCGTGGCGGTCGGCGGGACGCTCATCGGCCTGCTCCTGGGACGGCTGTTCGTCATCGTCCACCGCCACCTCGGCGACGCCTTTATCGAGGTGCTGACCACGCTCGCGGTGCCTTACGTCGCCTACATCCTCGCCGAGTCGTTGCAGGTGTCGGGCGTGCTCGCCGTGGTGGCCGCGGGTCTGGTGCGCGGGCGCTACTCGCCGGAGATCGTTTCGGCGGAGATGCGCATCATCGCGCGCTCGGTGTGGAACCTGCTCGTGTTCCTGCTGAACAGCCTGATTTTCATCATCATCGGCACGCAGCTCTCCGACATCGTCGCGAGGCTGTCCGGCTATTCGGTCGCCGAGCTCTTCTTCTACGGCACGCTGGTCAGCACCGTGGCGATAGGCGTGCGGTTCGCCTGGATCTATCCGGCCACCTACCTGCCGCTCATGCTGCGGGCGTCGCTCGGCCAGGACGTGAAGGCGCCTCCCGAAGGCGAGGTGTTCATCATGAGCTGGTGCGGCATGCGCGGTATCGTCTCGCTCGCGGCGGCGCTCGCGCTGCCCCAGACGCTTGCCGACGGCAACGAATTTCCCGGGCGCGACCTCATCATCTTCCTCACTTTCGTCGTCATCGCGGTCACGCTGGTAGTGCAGGGCCTGACGGTGGCGCCGCTCATCCGCCGGCTCAAGGTCGGCTCGGACTGGAGCATGCAGGAGGAGCATCAGCGCGCCAAGATGGCGCTCGGCAAGGCGGCGATCAAGGCGATCGACGAGATGGCGAAGCGGGAAAATATCCCGAACGACCTCGCCGAGCGCATACGCGCCGAGTTCGCCGAGAAGATCACGCTGGCGGTCCCCGACGGCGTCATGCTGAGCCACACCGGGGCCGACAACGCGAAGCGCCTCAGGGAGGTCGCGGTCAGGGCCGAGCGCCAGGAACTGATCCGCATCTGGCGCGAGGACCGCATCAGCGACGAGGTGCTGCACCACATCGAGGAAGACCTCGACTACCAGGAATCGAGGATCTAGCCGCCCCCGCGCGGCGGCGGGGTAGAATCTCGGCGCCGCGGGACGATCCCCGCGGCGGGCGGCCCTCGCGGGAGGCGAGGGCGCCGCAATCCACCCGACCCCGGGATCAATCACCTTGAGCAGCGGCACGAAATCCGAGATCCTCATCGTCGGCGGTGGCATCGGCGGCGTCGCCGCTGCGCTCGCGCTGGCGCGCCGCGGGCTGCGCTCGCAGGTGTTCGAGAGGGCACCCGAGTTCGGCGAGATCGGCTACGGCATCCAGCAGGGACCCAACGCCTACCGCATGCTCGACTGGCTGGGCGTGATGAAGGACCTCGAGCCGCAGGCGGTCTTCACCCGGAACCTGATCCTCATCGATGCGCTCACCGACCGGGAGCTCACGCGCATCTCCTGCGGACCGGCGTTCCGCGAGCATTTCCGCGCACCCTACACGGTGGTGCACCGCCGCGACCTGCACGGGGCGTTGCTCGAGGCCTGCCGCAAGCGCGGCGAGATCACGCTGCACACCTCGAAGGAACTGGTGAATTTCACCGACCGCGGCGGCAGCGTCGTCGCCGCCTTCGCCGACGGGTCCGAATACGAGGGGCCGGCGCTCGTCGGCGCCGACGGCCTGCGCTCGCGCGTGCGCGAGATCGTCATCGGCGACGGGCCGCCGCGCCCCGCGGGGCACGTCACCTACCGCGGCGTGGTGCAGGTGGACCAGGTGCGCGACCGCTCGCACTTCGACGACATGGTCATCTGGATCGGACCGAACCTGCACCTGGTGCAGTACCGCCTGCGCGGCGGGACGGTGATGAACAACGTGGCGACGGTGGTGAGCGACAGGTTCGCGCGCGGCGAGCGGCGCGACTACGGCGGGCCGGACGAGCTCGCCGAGGTGTTCTCGCGCACGACCCCGCAGGTGCAGGACATGCTGAGCTACGTCGGCAAGGACAGGAACTGGGTGCTGCACGACCGCGACCCCGTGCCGGGCTGGACGCGGGGCAACGCGACGCTGCTCGGCGACGCGGCGCACGCCACGCTGCAATACCTCGCGCAGGGCGCCTGCATGGCGATCGAGGACGCTGTGGTGCTTTCGGGCAAGCTCGCTGCCGCGGGCGCGGGTGGGATCGGCGCCGCGCTCGCCGCCTACGAGAAGGAGCGCTATCTGCGCACGGCGCGGGTGCAGCTAACCTCGCGCATCTTCGGCGACATCATTCACGCGCAGGGCGGGGCGCGCGACCTGCGCGATCACCTCATGGCGATGCGCACGCCCGATACTTTCTGGGAAATCGACTGGCTCTACCGCGGCATCGACGCCTGAGCGCCGCGCGTGATCGTTCCGGGCCCCGCCACGGGCCGGGTCAGGCCTGCTTGCCTTCCTGCTTCTGCTGCTGCTCTTTCTTGTGGTTGCGCCAGACCATCCAGCCGACGACGACGCAGGAGCCGACGAGAAGCAGCGCGAAAATCGCCATGCCCAGGTCGTTTTCCTGGACGGGCGGCTCGGGCGGCGCCTCGGCGAGCGCCAGCGCGGAGAGGAAGAACGCGAAAACGCCGGAGAGAAGCTTTGTCATGGGGGCCTTTGCGGAACGCGGATACCCGCTCATTCTGCTCCGCCCCCGCTTGCAGCAAACTGACGAAACCTTCCGTCTCGCCGCGCCGCCTTATTTATACGCCCTTGAACACGGGCTTGCGCTTCTCCATGAAGGCGCTGCGCCCTTCCTTGTGGTCGGCGCTGGCGAAGCAGACGTCAACCATCTTCTTTGCCGCAGCCGCGTCGCGCTGGTCGGCATCCTTCAGCCACTGCTGCACGGCGAATTTCGCCGCGCGCAGCGTGAGCGGCGCGTTCTCGGCGACCATCGCGCAGTAGGCAGCGGTCTCGCGTTCGAGGTCCGCCACAGGGATGACGCGGCTGACGAAGCCCATGCGCAGCGCCTCGGGCGCGTCGAACTTGCGCGCCGAAAAGAAGATGTCCATGGTGTTGGTCGCACCGAGCACGTTCATGAAGCGGCGCATGCCGGTGTAGCTGTAGCCCAGCCCCAGCCGCGCCGCTGGCATGCGGAACACCGCGTCGTCCGAAGCGTAGCGCAGGTCGCAGCCCGCGGCGAAGCCGAGCCCGCCGCCCATGCAGATGCCGCGGATGCGCGCGATCACGGGCTTGGAGCATTGCGCCGGCGCGACATAGGCCGCTTCGACCGCGGCGTTGTATTCCGCCTGCGCGTCGGCGGTGCCGCGCAGCTTCTCGAACTGCGAGATGTCGGCGCCGGAGATGAACGCTTTCTCGCCGTCGCCCGCGACGACGATGGCGCCCACGCCGGGGTCGCGGTCGAGCTCGGCGAGCGTGGTGGGCACGGCGCGCCACATGTCGTAGGTCATCGCGTTCAGCTTTGCGATGTTCGAGAAAAGTATGGTGGCGACGGGGCCGTCGCGGCGGACGATCAGTTCAGCCATGGAATTTCCTTGGTGTATAGTCGGTGCCGATTTTAAACCAAGGCGCATTGTATACAGTGGTCGCGACGCCGGACGGCTTCAATCTCCACACCGAATCGGGCGGGTCGGGCACCACGGTCGTGTTCGTGCACGAGTTCAACGGTTCCTGCCGCAGCTTCGACCTGCAGAGGGACGCGTTCCGGCCGCGGCACCGCTGCGTGGCCTTCAACGCACGCGGCTACCCGCCCTCGGACGTGCCCGAGGCGGTCGCCAGCTACTCCCAGGAGCACGCTACCGCCGACATCGCCGCGGTGTTCGACGGTCTCGGGCTCGAGCGGGCGCATCTCGTCGGCGTGTCGATGGGCGCGGCCTCGGCGCTGCAGTTCGCCCTCGCCCAACCGGCGCGCGTGATCTCGGCCACCCTAGTCGGGATTGGCACCGGCTCGGACGACCCGGAGCAGTTCCGTGCCACGGCGTTGGAGACCGCGGCTTTCATCGAGTCCAGCGGCATGGCTGCGCACGCGGAAAAGACGGCCGAAGCGCCGACGCGCTGGCGCATGCGGGAAAAGAACCCCGCGGAATACCGGCGCTTCGTCGAGCAGCTCTCGGCCAAGTCGGGCAAGGGCGCCGCGAACACCATGCGCGGCGTGCAGGCGGGCCGTCCGCCGCTCTACGTCCATGCGCAGAGGATCGCGGCGATGCGTCTGCCGGTGCTGGTGATGGTGGGCGCCGAGGACGGCGGCTGCGTCAGGCCGAGCGAGTTCCTCGGGCGAACGCTGCCCGGCTCGCGGCTCGTGGTCGTTCCCTCGGCGGGGCACGCGCTCAACCAGGAAGAGCCGGAGCTTTTCAACCGCACCTGCCTGGAGTTCATCGCCGACGTCGACGCGGCGAGGGCTCGTTAGCTCAGGCCGCCGCGGCGCCCAGCGTGTTCGGCCCGCGCCCGGCGCGGCGCAACAGGAAAATCGTGATCGTGGTGGTGACGAGATTCCAGGCGATGCCGTTGATGAAGGCGGCGCGGTAGGAACCGGTGAGGTCGAAGATCCAGCCCGGCATCCAGCCGCCGAGCGCCATGCCGAACAGCGTCGCCATCAGCACTGTGCCGGTGCGTACGCCCGCTTCGCGCGGCGAAAAATACTCGCGCACGATGATGGTGTAGGAGGGCACGATCCCGCCCTGGAACAGCCCGAAGAGCGCGGACACGACGTAGAGCTGGATCAATCCGTCGAAGGGCAGGAACAGCGTCAGCGCGACCGCCTGCAGCACCGCGCCGAGCAGCAGCGTACGCAGGCCGCCGATGCGGTCGCAGATCCAGCCCGAAGCGAGCCGGCTGACGATGCCGAAGCCGAGCATGAGCGAAAGCATCTCCGCGCCGCGCGCGGCCGGGTACCCGAGGTCGCCGCAGTAGGCGACCATGTGCACCTGCGGCATCGACATCGCTACACAGCAGGACACGCCGGAGATGCAAAGGAGGGTCTGCAATCCGCCGGGCGAAAATCCGAGAGGGCGCGCGGTGTCGGCGACGGCATGCTTCATCTGCGCCGCCGACAAATCGAGCGCCGGCGGCTTTCTCCTCAGGGCGAGCGACAGCAGCGGGACGGCGAGGAGCGCGAACACGCCCGTGCCGATCAGCGTCGGGCGCCAGCCGTACACATCGAAGTAGTGCTGCATCAGCGGCGGCCACACCGTGCCGGCGAGGTAGTTGCCACTCATGACGATGGCCACCGCCATGCCGCGCCGGCGCGTGAACCATAGCGAGATGTCGGCGACGAGCGGCACGAAAGTGGCCGAGGTGCCGAGCAGGCCGATGAGCACGCCCTGCGCCAGGCTGAACTGGATCATGTTCGTAGCCGATCCCGCGGCGATGAAACCCAGGCCGAGGCTGGTGCCGCCGATCAGCACCGGCACCATGACGCCGAAGCGGTCGGAGAGCCGGCCCATGAGGATGCCGCCGACGCCGAAGCCGATCATGGTCAGCGTGTAGGGAAGCGAGGCCTCGGCGCGCGCGATGCCGAATTCCGCCTGCAGCGGCGGCAGGATCACCGCCATCGAGTACATGCCTGCGCCGCCGATGGTCATCAGCGCGAGCGCGGCGGCGAGCCGCCACCAGGCGTAGGCGGATTCGCTGCGTTCGTTCATGCCGCGCCGGAGGATACCTTCTTCGAGATCGGCGGCGCCGGCAGCCGGCTCTCGCCCGGCTCAATGACGAATTCGAAATCGAGCGAATACCACGGACCCTTCACGTCGGCGGCGGGCGCGGGTTCGTTCTCGTGCAGCGCGTAGTCGCCGATGAGCGCTTTCGTGACGCCGAACTGGCAATCGGTTTCCAGGTGCGGATCGTCGCCTGGGTAGACCTGCGAGGCGATGGTCTTGAACCCGGTCTTGTGGACGAGGAAGTGCAGGTGCGCCGGCCGGAAATGGTGGCGCTTCTGCGCGCGCAGCAGCGCGCCCACCGGGCCGTCTATGGGCACCGGGTAGCCCGCGGGCCGCACGCTCCTGAAGGAGAATTCGCCGTTCGCGCCGGTAGTGAAGATCCCGCGCAGGTTCATCTCGGCCTGGCCAGTGTCCTGGTTCTCGTACAGCCCGACGGGCGAGGCCTGCCACACGTCCACTTCGGCACCCGCGACGGCGCGGCCCTCGGGGTCGCGCACGCGGCCGCTGAAAAACAGCGCCGGCCCCGGCGTCGGCGAGCGTACGAGCGAGCCGCCGTTTTCCACGCGCGGTGCGCCGGCGCGCCAGAACGGCCCGAGGTTGTTCGCCTGGGTCGGCTCCGCGCCCATCCTGCCGTTGTTCATGAGGCAGACGAGGTTCGACACGCCGAGCGTGCCGCACATCAGCATCACTTCGTTGTGACTCGCGGTGGTGTGCTGCCCGAGCGCGGCGATGTGGCCGACCGCGTCCTGGAACTCGCGCTCGGTGAGCCGGGTCTCGCGCACGAAGGCGTGCAGGTGGCGCACCAGCGAGGAAAGGATCTCCCTGGTGCGCGGGTCGGGCGTGCGTCGCATTTCGCGCAGTACCGCTTCGGTCACGTCTTCCTGCGTCTCGATGATCATGTCGGCCTCCTCGCCGCGCGCCTGCTCAGGCCTGCAGGCGCGGGATCAGCCGCATCGCGTTGCCACTCTCGATCGCGCGCACCTGCGCATCCGACAGCCCAAGACCCTCCAGCGCTCTCAGTTGCGAGTCCACCGGCACGTAGGGATAGTCGCTGCCGTAGGTGACCTGGGAATCGGGCACGAGCTTCAGCAACGCCGCCATCGCCGCGGGGGCGGTCGCATTCGCCGTATCGTAGTGCAGCCGGCGGAACTCGCCGATGATGCCATCGGGCGCGAACTGGTCCACGTCCTTGCGGTTCTTCGCGAAGTATTCGATGCGGCCGGCGAGCATCGGCACGGTGCCGCCACCGTGCGAGAACAGCCACCGGATATCGCGGTAGCGCGCGAAGCTGCCCGAAAGCAGCAGGCTCGTCACCGCGCGCGTAGTGTCGTGCGGCACCTCGATCACCGCCGGGAACGTGCCGACGGAGAGCCGGCCGCAGCAGCTCGCCACGAGCGGATGGAAATAGACGACCGCCTTGCGGCGGTTGAGCTCCTCGAATACCGGGCGGTAGGCCGGGTCGCCCGGCCACTTGTCGCCGTAGTTGGTCTGCAGGCCCACGCCGTCGGCCTTGAGCACGTCGAACGCGTAGGCGAGCTCCTGCAGCGTGCTGTCGGTGTCGAGCATCGGCAGCGTCGCGAACAGGCCGAAACGGCCCGGATAGTCGCGCACCATTTGCGCGCCGTACTCGTTGCTGTCGCGCGCCATCCGCGCGGCGTCGGCGGCGCCGAGGTCGAACCAGACGCCGGGCGTCGAAGCGAGCGAAAGAACCGCGGTCCTGACGCCGCCCTTGTCCATTTCCTCGAGGGATTTCTCGCGCGACCAAGCGACCTGTGTCTGGAAATGCGGAATCCCGCGCTTGTCTTCCCAGTCCAGCCAGGCCTTCTGGTAGGCGGGCGAAAAGAAGTGATGATGAGTGTCGATCGCGCGCGCGACACGCGCGTCCCCGGTCGTCGCGCAGCCCGGGAGCAGGCTCGCTGCGCCGAGCGCACCCATCGATTGCATGAACCGGCGCCGCGCGCCTGATAGCGGCGCGAAGCCGCCGAGCGGAAATTGTCCTTCAGCCATGTCTCCTCCTTTTGGCGATTACGGGCGGCTGGCGCCGCTCCGGCCCCTCGTCCGTCCAGCCCGGGATAATGCCTGAAGATGCCCTGCCGGTTGAAGGGGATGCGGCGTTTCGGGGCGAAGCAGGTCGTAATTCCAGGAAGTCAGGCCGCCTTGTCGCGCGTGGGCGCCGCAGTACGCATGGCGAACGCCAGCAGCCCCATGACGAACGCGAGCAGCACCATCGCCGACAGCGCGAGCGACCAGTGGATGCCGATGAGGCTGCCGAGGATGCCGATAGTGACGCCGGAGAACGCGCGCATGCCGAGCGCGGACAGGATGTAGAGCCCGATCACGCGGCCGCGCATCTGCTCCGGCGCCTGCAGCTGTACCAGGGTCTGCGCCATGGCGTTGAACGAGAGTTCGAGAAACCCGACGCAGAAGAGCAGCGCCAGCGCGAGTGGATAGGAGCGGAAGGCCGCGAAGCCGCCGATGGCGCAGCACCACAGCATCGCCAGCACCAGCGCCGTGCGCGGCTTCGCCTGAAGCAGGCCGCGGCTCTCCAGCAGGAACCCGGCGAACAGCGCCCCGGCGGCGTCGGCCGCGAGCAGCATGCTGTAGGCCATGCCCGGATCGCCATGGCCGAGGTCGTGCGCGAACTCCGGCATCTGCGGCTGGTAGCCGTTGCCGACGAAGAACGACGCCAGGCCCGCGAGCAGGATCATGGAAACGATGGTGCGGTTTCCTGCGATCTCGCGGATCGTCGAGACGATATCGGCGAACCCGCGCACCGCGCGCGCGGGCGCCTTTTCCTTGCGGAACCTCGGCCCGTAGGGCGCCTTCCACAGCCACAGCATCAGCGGCAGGTAGATGAGGACATTCAGCAGGATCCCGTGCGCAGGCCCCAAGGCGAGCAGGAACACGCCGCCCACGGCGGGGCCGAACAGCAGCCCGAGGTAGCGCGCCGTCGCCGAGAGACGTATCGCGCTCTGCAGGTTCGCCCTGCCGACGATGTCGTAGATCAGCAGCTGGGCGGAGGGATGCCAGAAGACGCCGGCGAAGCCGTGGATGACGAGCAGCGCCATCGCCTGCCACATCTGCAGCGAGTCGGTGA
>Ga0070732_10002182_pt1 | contig 10633 bp, 21 predicted proteins | sample Coa_R1_5_FD_66449 | JGI IMG/M metagenome (GOLD analysis project Ga0070732, IMG submission 66449) | Surface soil microbial communities from Centralia Pennsylvania, which are recovering from an underground coalmine fire - Coalmine... | ecosystem: Environmental > Terrestrial > Soil > Unclassified ...
GCGCAAGCTCGCTGATCCTGTTCTTCCATTTCCCAAGCCCACCAAGTTCGGCGGCGCGACCAGCGCACGCCGTTGGAAGCGTCGCGACGTTCTCGAATGGGAACGCGAGCGCGCCAAGCTCAGCGCAAAACTCAGCGAGGCCACCTAACGGAATTCCGTGGCGGCCTAGCCCGAGCCGCAACCGGATCAACATGGGCCGGCCGTTCATTTTGAGAGTACCGAAGGACCTGAGCGGTCGCACACAAACCCTGACAAAGGAAGGACTACCAAATGAAGCGTGCACCGTCGATCCCGAAACCGGGAAAAGAAGTTGTGTTGGAAGCGGCCAAGCTCAGCAATGCCGAAGCTCGGTTCCTCGTATCGAACTACTATGACGCACAGGAAGCTCGCAAGCGCGAGGACATGCAGCTACGCCACCTTGGCGAAAATCCCGAGCAAGCATCCGTCAAGCTCTTGCAATGGACTGCCGACTCGAATGCGGTCATCGAGAAAGCAGTCCTGTCGGCGCTCGGCAAGTTCGCCAAAGCGTCGGCAGTTGGGCGATGGATGCTCGCACAGCATGGCGTTGGTCCGGTGATCGCGGCCGGCTTGCTGGCGCACATCGACATTGAGCAGGCGCCGACCGTTGGGCATATCTGGCGGTTCGCTGGACTCGATCCGACGCGCAAATGGGAGAAGGGACAGAAGCGTCCTTATAACGCTGCGCTCAAGCAACTGACGTATCACATCGGCGAATGCTTCAAGCGTTCGAGCGGTTCGGCCGACTCGATCTATGGGCGGCTGTATCAGCAACGCAAGGAATACGTCGTTGCCAAGAATGAGCGCGGCGACAACGCCGAGCGCGCCAAAACTTTCCGCACCAACTCGAAAGAGGTTCGGGCAGTTCTGGCAACCGGCAAACTCCCCGCCGGCAATCTCGACCGACAGGCGGCGAACTACGCGGCGAAGATTTTTCTCAGCCACGTACACGCGATCATGTACTTCGACCGCTACGGCAAGCCGCCGGCCAAACCGTTCGCCATCGCCATCATGGGCCACGCTCATGAGATTGAAATCCCGATGACCGAAATGTTCCCCGGCTTCGCGGACGCCTACTATGGCAAGGCGGTGAAGCGAGCAGCGTGATCTAAAGCGAGCCGTGACACGAGAGAGTACCGCACGGAATGAGCGAGCCGCGTGCGACGAGAGTACCGTCCATCACGAGCGAGCCGCATGACGCGAGTGTACCGAAGATCGCGAGCGAGTCGCCCAACGTGAGAGTACCGAACTCCCAGAGCGAGCCGGGCATTCAGAGAGTACCGTCAGCCATGAGCGAGCCGCAAATCACGAGAGTACCGCGTCCAAAGAGCGAGCCGTTGAAAACGAGAGTACCGAATTCCGCGAGCGAGCCGACACTCCCCGAGAGTACCGCAACGGGCGAGCGTCATCTAACAAACTCCGAAAGGAATGCAAAATGACGAACCGCGAAAATGTGCTGAGAGTGATCGACGAGTCCGACAACTTGGCGGAAGCGGCGATCACCATCTACAAAGGACCGAAGGCGATAGCGGTGTATGCTATCCAACTCGGTCTTGAGACGGTGAAGTCGAAACGTCGTCGAGTCCGGCGGCGTGAATTGCGGGCCGAAGTTCGCCCGCAGTTCAAGGCCGGCCGCACTACGGGAAGCGTCGTGCTCACGGCCGCCGCGAAGGATCGGCTGGTCCGCAACACGCGCGACTTGTTCGGCGACGATGGATGGATGATTGGTGATCTTAATCTCGGCAACATGACCAAGGAACAACTGGTCGCGCAAGCCGAGCAAGAGAAGTCATCCGCCAAGGGGTCACTACGCAACGCGCAGTTTTACGCGGCTCTTGCCGAGCCGCTGGCACCTGGACAGCGTGCACGTGACTACTGGAAGCCGGCCGATGCGCGTCGCATCAAGTCCGGTGTGTGGCGTGATACCGAAGCCGCACGTCCTTCGCTGCAATGATCGTATGAGCCGAACGCGCAGAGAGTACCGCATAGAACGAGCGAGCCGTTGGCGATGAGTGTTCTGTAACGATGGAGCGAGCCGTAGAACGAGAGAGTGCCGTAGTTTGTGAGCGAGCCGCGGATTGCGAGAGTGCCGTAGCCACGGAGCGAGCCGTGCATCCGGAGAGTACCGACAAGAGGGAGCGAGCCGGGGGCGCCGAGAGTACCGATAACCTTGAGTGAGCCGTGCCGTGAGAGTACCGAAAAGGCCGAGCGGAAGGTCACCGCATTCTTAGAGAGTACCGCCGCCTAGGCAGTCCCGGTCGGCGTGTTGTTTGACAGGTGAATACCACCGGGGCGCAGCGCCGTGTGCGGGGCTTTGCTCCTATTCGGCGTTGCTGTAATCTCACGGAATGGAAATCATGGGCCGCATAGTTTTCGCCGCGTTGATCCTTTGCACGGTATCCAGTGGGGCAGTTGCGGAAGTCACCGGCAACGATTGGAAGGACTTTTGTCTAGCCGGTGAGCAAACTCCAAAGTACGCAATGTGCGTCGGCTATTTGTCCGGCAGTCTTGACGGCATTAGGTTCATGCAAAAGGCCACCGGCGCCATCGTACTTTGCGAGCCGCCTAACGGCGTCACCATCGCTCAATGGGTCGCGATCATCACCAAGTATCTTAATGAACACCCCGAGCAACTGCATTTTGCGGCGTCGTCGCTCGTACCGAAGATCGTGAACAGCGCGTTCCCCTGCAAATGAGCGCGCTCACGCGCACGGTGTGCGGGTCAGAGAGGATCGCCGATCTTGATTATTCTGCTGCCGTGTCGGCCCGGCGGACCCATGAATTCCCCGTGCTTCTTTCGCACCGCGTCGCGCTCGGCGCGGGGAATAGCCGGATTGGCCCACATGCAACGCCAGTCGATATATTCCTTCGACCAGCCGGATTGCTGGCTCACCGACCGCGACCACGTTTCGACGCAATCCGCTGGCGCGTCGCCCGTGGTCCAGCCGGTCGGTGCTAGATGGTACGTCGTCTCGCTATCGTCATAGGACATACGGCTAGGAACGCCGAGATTGCGCACGGCGTCAAGAGGGGTGCGCTACGCCGCCGCCTTCACTCGTTCGGCACCGACCAGCGACTCGACGTGAGCGGACCACTTCTTGAACGCCGCGACGACTTCGGCGGCGTAGTCGTGCCGCTGGTAAATCTCGACCAACGGATTGGCGCGCGTGCCGCTCTTGTGGTTCAAGCAAAGCTCGGTCACGGCCAGCGGCACGCCGAGCTTAGCCATCCCGGTCGCGAACGTCCGGCGCAAGTCATGGAACGTCCAGTGATCGCACCCGTCCTTGATCGCTTTCTTCGCCTTGCTGTGACCGCCCAAGCCGGCATCCGCTCCGGTGACGACATAGGCGCCAGTGTGCGGCAAGCTATCGAGCAGCCGCTTAATCGCTGGCGTGATCGGCACGGTGTGAGGCGAGCCGTTTTTCGTTCGGCTACCGGCAAGCGTGATGGCCTTGTCGCCTACCTCACTCCATTGAAGGTGAGTGGCTTCGGTGCGGCGCAAGCCGGTGAGGATCAAGAGCTTCACCAATGCAGCGGGCGGCCCGCCGGCATCGGTCGCCGCACGCCACACCTTGCGAAGCTCGGCATCGGTGAGCACGCGGTCGCGTTTGGTATCTTCGCGCGGGCGCTTGATCTTCGCGGCTGGCGACTCGGCAATGTCGTCACGGTCGGCGCACCATTGGAAGAACGCTCTAAGCCACTTCCAAGTGCAGACCTGAGCGGCCGGACCACGATCCAACGCGGCGTCGATGATGGCTTGCACGTCCTTACGGGTGACGGCGCGGATCGGCTTGGCGCCGACTTCATCAATCAAGAATTCCAACTCTGCCTTGGCGAGCGATGCCGTAGCGCCGGACCAGTCGGGCGCCTTCGCCTTCATGTAGCGGTGCACGTGCGCCGTCACCGTTGCGTCGTCATCATGTTTCGGCTTGCGCGCCTCACGCGGGTCGATGCCGGCGACCAGCGCGTCAGCGGCTTCGCGCCGGGCGCTGATAGCCTGTGCGAGCGTCATCGTTCCGTAAGCGCCGAGCGTCAGCGATGCATACAAGCCTTGGAACGAGAACCTATAGATGAAAACCTTGCGGCCGGTCGGCAGCACGCGCAACCGCAAACCGGGCCTTTCGGTGTCCTTCAATTCGTATTCCTTCTCGCGCGTCGGCGCTTGTCGGATCACCGCATCGGTCAAGGTACTCATGGCTCACTCCGGTCCAGGTAGGTGTCAGGTAGGTTTCGCGGCCGATTGGACTTGTGCTACGTTGTTCGTAACAACAAATAACAACATGCAAGATATGGCCGTCTTTCAACGACTTTCTACACCGGAGCGTGACACGTTGGGATGTTTTGTTAGTAACAAGGTGAACAGCAAATAAACTTGACATGGAGGGGGTCGCAGGTTCGATCCCTGCACCGCCCACCAGAAAATCCAAACAAAATCAATCGAATAGCCGGGCTTTGAGCGGTCCTCGCAATCGGCCCCATTTGTCCAGGTAGCTTACAGGTAGGGTAACCATCCACAGGTTTTGCGGTGGCGGCCGGCGGCCGGCCGGCCTATGTTTGCAGCGTCCGTTGGAAGCGGACGCAAACCGAAGGATACCCCATGCGTCACCAACCTGCGTTTGAACGCCGTCACTACAACGTCGTGGCCGCCATCCTTGCCCGCGCCATTGCACGCGAGCAGCACAGCGACAGCACCGCCGAAGCTCTGAGCGATCTTGTCCAGGATTTCGTCGATGCGTTCCGCGCCGACAATCCGAAATTTCAGCCGGATCGGTTCGTCGAAGCCACGAAAGCGGTCATGAACCGCGTGCCCGACGATGCGCGGTATGTCGGCGACGACTGCCGCCGGTAAGTAGGCGGCCGGCGGGATGTTGGAAGCATCACCGCCGGCCTAACCTCTCGACCGCCAGCGGCCCAACCGAAGGAAGGCCGCGACAGCATCAAGAGGCTACCGACTAATCTAGCATGACTCGCGCCGTTGGAAGCGGCGCCAACCGGAGAACCTCCAATGAAGAACACCAAGGGACAGCCCCGCCCGATCCGCGGTGGTGGCTTGCATGTCTGCCGCTACACCGGCCGCACAATCCCATGGGCCGATGTTGCCACACCGAAACGCCGTCGCGCCGTCGCCGAGCGCGTCGGCATCCTGGCCCGTACCGACTGGCAAAACCGCGACACTCTGGTCCGGGTAGTTTCCCGATGACCGAAGCAATCATCATCGCGGCCGTACTCGGGCTTGCGCTCGGGTGGGCAGTCGGCCGGCTGCAAAAGTTCGGCCAGCACGTCGAACACGACTTCCAACAATGGCGGGACCGCATCACCGCGGCGGCGGTGCGTTCATGACCGGGATGTTCTTCTTGATCTTGCTACTTGTTTGCGCGCGGCTATTCGAGCGGGCCATCAATCGTTCAATCATCCCCTTTGATCCGCACAACCGCATCACGGATTGGCGGCTACCACTTGATCGTAGCCGTGACCGACAGCCGCGCGATGTGGTCGGTAAAGACGTGACCGACTACGACGCTATCGCCGATGCACAGTTGAAACGACTACGCGACCACCGCAGGAAGCTCAATCCTGATAATGGTCAAAGGCGAAGGGCGGGCGACCGTGGCTGATAAACGATCACTCTCCTACGAGGAACTGATAGCGGCGATGCGCGACACGGTGCTGGACCCGGCAACGCTTGACGATGACACCATCGTCCGGGCACAGCACCTTGCGCGGTTCTTTGATGCCATCGCGAAAGCCGCGCCAAACTCTAAGCTCAAGGTCGGCGATGTGCTGTCTCTCGACGAGGTAGCGAAGATATGGCTCGACACCGCCGATCCGAACTACGATCCCGGCCCGTGCCCGGTGCTGCAATGAGGCGATGAAGGAACGCTACAAGCTCACGGCCCGCCCGATTTGGCGGGCCGCTTCATTTCCAGCACCCGACCGTCACGCGAGTCGAAACACCGCGGAAACGCCCGATAACCTTGGTTCAAACCTTGGTGCATTCTGCACCGTGAAAGCCCGGTTGAAAATCCAGGCCGGGCATGTTCCTAATGCAGCGTGCCGCCGAGCATGGGCAACGCGGCAGTCCCCCAACTAACAAATCGCAATCGGCGTGACAGTCGCGCCGGTCGCCGCATCATCGGAGCATCGCGCCATGGGCAGGCCGCGAAAATCAACTGTGTGGGCGCTCGCTGTATCGCTCGATAGTGCCGCCGAGCAACTTCAATGCCGACGCAAGACGTTGGCCGATGCGGTCGATGCGGGATTGTTGCCGCTTTATCAGGACCCAACATCGCGACGTTCGCGTGTGTTGGTCGTCGATCTAATCGAATACATCCGCGAGCACTGGCCGCGGATCACCACGCGGAGGAAGTCATGAGCAAAGAGACGGATGTGGAAATCGCCAAGGCCACCAAGAACGAAATCCTCCTACAGGCAATCGACCGCGCGGTGCTCGGCGGCAAGATGCGGATCGAAGCGGCTAAGGACGCTTACGATCTGTATCACGACAAGCTGGTCGTCGATGTGGACACGCTGCAAATCACTCTCGAAAATCGGCCGCTCGACGAGGCACTGGACCGCATCTGTGAAGCGCGTCCGCTTTGGAAGCCCCAAGGCCCCGATGCCCGAGTCGTCGCGCGACAAGCTCTTGAGGCCGAAGTGTTGGCCGGCTCGGTGAGCGGGCACGGCCGCGCCTTCAAGGAATGGGGTCGTGAGGCTTACGAGGCATTCTGCGCGAAGCACGCGAGCAAGCCGGGCAAGGCCGCCGCTGGCGAGAAGGACAAGGACGACAAGAAAGACGAACGCAAGAACCCTTGGCTCGCCGACCAATGGTCGCTCGCTGCGCAGGGAAAGTTGGTCCGCGAGATTGGTCTAGCCGCGGCTCAATCAATCGCCAAATCGGCCGGATCGTTTGTCGGAGCAACTAAACCGAGTCGGGCGGCGTGAGGGGACTATCATGAAGCAACGCAAACCCGGCACGGTGCGAGAGGGTCGAATTCCAATCTTCGACGATGAAGGCCGTATGCGCGGCAACGTTGGCGCCAAGGCGACCAGCGTGACGGTCGCAAGGTTCACCGGACGCCACGGCGCCACGCTCGGCAAGAAGAACGGAAAGCCGGCATGGATCGGAGCATCCGCACCGCAGCCGACTCGACCGGAAACCAAAAACCATGCAGCCGCGCGCGGCCCGGTCAAAGCAAAGTAAGGGGAACACCATGAGCGACAAAATCTTGAAGCCGGCGGCCGTCATCGGTCGCACTCACGCACCGACCGCCGATAGCGATCACGTCACCTACGGCAAGCCGACGCTCGGTCGTGACCCGCGACGGGGCAAGAAAATTTCAGACTTACCGATCCATGGAGGGATGCGAACGGCTACCAAGCAAGGCACCGTCGCGTTCGGTGGCGATCACGCCTCTGCGCTCGATAGCCTGTCGGGCAAGAGCGTTGTGCCGGGCAAGGATGGATCGGCAGCGACCGCGCACCCGCTCACTGCACCGCCGGTCGCCAAGAACTATGCGCCGGTCAAGCCGGTGCCGGGCCAGCGGTCGCGCGTCAATGATACTCACGCACCGGCCGCTCCGGGCATGAACCACGCGCTCAATGTTGGGCGCGGAGTCGATCACAACATCGGCCGGCTGATTATGGACGAGGCAGTCAGCAACTCCGGTGTCGGTGACCATGCTGCGCACCCGTACAACCGCGGCGGTGCGGCGAACGCCAAGTTCAATGCACAAGCTCCCGCCAACAATCCAGCGGCCAAGGCGACTCGCGCTCAAATCGCGGCCGTAAAGACCAACTAACGGGAGGCAATCGTGCCGACGACTGACGATATGGAATTCGATCTTGTTGTGCGTCGTGCACGCGCGGCCGGCTTCTATGTGAACCGGCACCGCAACTTCGATCCATGCCGAGAAGGCGGCGACTTGTATCTCATGCCGCGCCGTAAGTTTGCCGGCGATCATGTCGAGACGCTGTTGGCGTACACGACAGCGGACCAAATCTACAAGTTCCTAAATGAGGTTGGTGCGTGATGGCCGAACGACTCACCAAACAAGAATGGCAGGCGCAGCAAGATCGCATCCGCGCGGCGGGCGGCTTCAAGGCATTCAATGCCAAGAGCCTCACTGCGCAGATTGATGCGAGCCTCAAGGCGCTCGCACCGTCGCCGCCGAAGGCCGGGCACAATTCTCGACGCAGCAAGCCGCTTGTTGCTGATATCGCCGACTCGACGTGCTTCGACGATCTTCGCTACAGCGGCGGCACCGTGTACGCGACGTTCACTGACGGTAGCCAGTACACGTATGACATGGACAGGTCAGAGGCACGCGACTTCTTCGACGCCGACAGTCTCGGTGGTTATTTCAACGCCTTCATCCGAGAACCAACCAAGGGGAAATAAAAATGGCTTTCCAGGTAAAAAACGCAGGCAAGAAGTTCAAGGGCGGCAAGATCAGAGGCGCGGGAGACATTCCCGAAACTGCCGCCGGCAATGCGCCGGATACCGGCAGTCCGGGACCGACGCCCGCACCGACGCGGCCGGCCGCGCCCGATGTTATCAGTGCGCCGCGCCACGGCACGCCCGCTGGCTATGGGATGAATTCCGATGCGGGGCCTGTGTCGTTAGCGCCGGGGCTGCAACGGCTCAGCCCTTTGGCCTCCAACATGGTCGCGACTCGCGACGATCCTGCGCTGGCCGCGGCGATTTCCGGCAAGCCAATCGGCAACACGGGACCGACCGGACAGGAACGCCCGATTGATCCGACGCCGTATCCGACCACGCACGGAATGCGCAACCGATCCGGGGAGTGAGCCATGAGCGACAACGGCATTCAGCTATTCGACTCGAAGGCACGGATGCTTCCCGTCGCCGAAATCGAAGCGCAAATCACCGACGACGCCACGCGCGCTCGGTTCGTCGCGGTGCGTGAAGCTCACACCGAGTCGGAGCGCATCGACACCTTGCTCGCCGAGACGAAAGAGCACTTGAAGGAACTGGTCGGCAATCTCGTCGAGTGGGAAGCGTACCGCGACAAGTTCTACCCAACGCCGACGTTCCATCAGTTGTGGCGCGAGAATTTCGGCCGGAAGTAACCCTCGGTGATCGCGGTCCATCGGTAACCCGCGATCATTTCCGACCCGGTGCGTGGCGGCACCACGCACCGGGTCATCCTTTCAAGATTGTGATCGCGTTCAACAGCCACGCGATCACGATAAGCCCGGCGGTGATCGTTTGCGCGACTCGGCCGCCGGGCGACCTAATCAACGGTGACAACATGGATGATCCTCTCGACCAACTGCGCAAGCGTCCCAAGCATCCTGTGCCGCTCGGCAAAGGTCGGTGGATGGTCGGCGGTCAGCGCGTAACGCCTCACGGCGGCATCGCGCGCACGTTGGCCGAAGTCGAAGCGGCCGGCGCGATCATGGAAGAACGCGAGCGCAGCGGACCAAATACGAGCGGCATCATGGGAGTCGATGGACGTTGGCCGATGCCGTTTTATGAGAGTGACGGATCACTGGAATTGCTACCGAAGGATCGTGACGGTCGAGTCTCACCTTTGACCAAACAACAAGTGCAAGAGCTTCAAGACGTATTCGGTGTCACCGAAGAAGAATGGATCGAACTTAACGAGAGGACACAAAATGAGTGAGCAACAAAGCGTCACCGGCAATCCGGCGCGCGACAATCTCTTGATGATCGCAATCCAAACGCTGCAAAACCGCGGCGATAATCCGTCGCTCATGCCGAGCGTGCAACTGGAATTGCCGAGTGACTTCGATCTTGGCGCGGATGAGCTTGCGGCGATGCTCGATACCATGGGCATCAAGCCCGAAGCCGCCGTCGAGTCGGTCGCGCCCGCCGTCGATGCCGTAGTCGATGGCGAGCCGGTCGAGCCTATGGAGGTTCCCGAGCACTCCCGCGATCACGTGCTCGACAGCATCGTCGCATTGAACAAACAGGTTGTGCAAGCACAGGCCGACCTTATCTCGCTTGGTCATGCACAGCGTCAGGCGCGTGACGTGCTCGCCAAGGCAATCCACGCCTTTGCGGCCGGATCGTTCGTCCAGCCGACGCGAGAGGAATGCGTGCGCCAAGTCGGTGAGACGATGCGCGCCGTCAGGGAAGGCCGCATTCCATCGGCACCGCGGCCGGTCAATGCCAAAGGCTCGGTTATCGACCGCATGAACGGAATGGACGGCGGTCCAGGCGCGGCCGACCGATACGCTCGCAAGCAAATGACCCGCGGCTACCGACGCTCACGGCCGGGCGATGTGTACGGTTGCATTTCGGATGGTCCGAACGGTCAGCCGCGATACGGCATCAAGAAGTTGCCGAGCGAGCGTTAAGTGAAGCGGTTTTTCAAAACCGTGTGGTTGATTTGGTTTTGTCGGAGTGCGCCCCATGTCTCATTGGTCACAAGAGAACGCAAAGTTGATCCTTGATCGGCTGTGTGAGCATCCGTCCGTCACCGCGGCCGGGAAGTTGCTCGGCATCCCGAAGGGCAGCAAGACAATCTGGACATGGGCGCGCGACAGTGCACGCGACAAGGCCAACGGCATCACCGACTCGAAATACATTATCACCGGATGGCCGGACGACGCCGAAGAAGCTACGCGG
>Ga0070732_10002183_pt1 | contig 10630 bp, 5 predicted proteins | sample Coa_R1_5_FD_66449 | JGI IMG/M metagenome (GOLD analysis project Ga0070732, IMG submission 66449) | Surface soil microbial communities from Centralia Pennsylvania, which are recovering from an underground coalmine fire - Coalmine... | ecosystem: Environmental > Terrestrial > Soil > Unclassified ...
CGCCGGCCAGCAGCACGCCGAAGAACGCCACGAAGTAGTCGTGGCCGCTGGGCAGCATCAGCGCCACGGCCTGCCCGCGCTCCACGCCCGCGGCCCCCAGGCCGGCCGCCACCCGCCGCGCCCGCAGCAGGAGGTCGCCGTACGTCAGCTCGAGCGGCGCTCCGTCACCGGGATAGAACAGCAGGTGCCGCCGCCGCGGATGCCGGTCGGCATGCCACTCCAGCACCTCGACCAGCGACCGCGTCCGCTCCGGCGCCGCCTCGGCCGGGCCCAGGGCCATCGCCTCGTCCGCCGGCGCTCCGGCGGCGGCCGCCGTCCCACTCACCGCCGCCCCCGCCACCCCCTCCACGCCTGCCGCCGCGAGCGCGCGCGCCAGGTCCGCCGGCGTCTCGGCGCCCCCCAGCACCGCTTCCGGCAACCGCACCGCGAACGCCCGCTCGAGCCGCGCCACCAGCTCCGCCCGCCCCAGGCTGTCGAGCCCGAGGTCGCGCTCGAGCGACGAACCCATCTCGATCCGCTTCGGCGCGGCCTCCACCTGGCCCTGGCGCATCTCGCGCGCCACCTCCCGCGCCAGTCGCAGGAGCTCGTGCTCCACGGGCGGGGGCGCCGTCGTCGTCATGCCGCCATCTTCTCACCGCTCACCGCCGCGCCGGTCAGCGGGTACCGAGGAAGCGCAGCGACTCGAGGCACGGCACTCCCGGGCCGCGCCGCGCCAGCCACAGCGTCGAGGCGCGCGCCGGCAGCGTCATCGGCACCTCTGACCAGCGGTCCGCCCGCAGGCGGCCGCGGGCGAGCGGCGGACCGAGGGTCCCGCCGCCGTCGCCGGCGGCGGCCACCACCTCGCCGTCGCCCCCGGGCGGCAGCAGCGCGGCGTACAGGCGCACCTCGGCGATCCCCGGCGGCAGCTCGATCTCGACCGTGCCGAACAGCGGCCGGCATCCCTGCAGCGTCGTCGCGCCGTCCGCCGGGCCGGGCCCCGGCAGCAGCAGCGCGGCGCTGGTGTGCGGCGGCAGCGGCGGCGGGTGCCAGCGCAGCCGGTGGCGCCGCTCGTCCGGCAGGTACGCGAAGTCCAGGCCCGGGCCATCCAACGCCGTGCCCGCCAGCAGCTCGCGCCGCACCCGCGCCAGCACCGTGATCTCACCCGGCGGCGCCGCCGGCCCCGCGGCCGCACCCGGCGCCGGCGGCAGCAGGGGCTCGCCGAGCAGCGGCAGGTGCAGCAGCGCCGGCTCGGCGGCGGCGATCTCCGGCAGCGGCCGCCGCCTCGCCAGGCTCTCGACCAGCGCGCCGGGTCCATGCAGGGAAGCCTCGGCCAGGTCCGGGCTGCATAGCCCGAGGGCGTCGATCGCCGGCCCGTCGTGCACGACCGACAGCAGCCCGGCGTCCGTGAGCAGCAGCGTCTCCCGGTGCCCATGCGCCGCGAGCCAGGCAGCCGCCCGCCCATGCCCGCGCCACAGCTCCACCGCCCCCCGCGCCGACTCCCGGGCCCAGTGCGGGAACGCCAGCACCAGCAGCACCGGCAGCGCCAGCGGCGCCGACCGCCAGCGGGGCGCCGTCACGGCAGCCGTTCCTTCCCCTGGCTCCTCGATGGCGGCGGCACCGCCGGTGCCCCCGCGTTCCCGCCGCCGCGCTCCCCAGGCCCCGCTCGCCAGGCCGGCACCCGCGAAGGCCAGCAGCCACGCGAGCGCCAGGCCGGCGTGGTGATGACGCATCTCCTGCCACAGCAACAGGGTCGACAGCGGCGCCAGCGCCGCCAGCACCAGCCACGCCGCCGCCAGCGGCGCCAGCACGGCCAGCGCATTCCACCGGTCCGGCACCGCCGCTCGCCGGCGGGCAATCGTGGCATACAGCACCGCCGCCGCGGTCCCCACCGCGACCAGGCCGACCGGCGGCCAGAGCGCCGTCGGCTTGCCGCCCAGGTACACCGGCAGCAGCCCGCGGCGCAGCACCGCAACATAGCTCGCGATCCGCGCCCCGAGCGGCAGGAAGGGCACGTGCAGCCACGACTTGGCCAGCGCGCCGGCGGGCTCGACGATCCCCGTCGCCCGCCAGTCGAGCCAGGCCAGCATCAACCCTGGGATCAGCACCGCCGCTCCCGTCCAGCGCGGCCAGGGCAGGCGCCTCCCGCCGAGCAGCACCAGCGCCGCGAGCAGCGTCAAGGCACCGTTCTCGGGGCGTGCCAGCGGCAGGAACGCGGTCACGATCGGCGCCCATACCCGCGCCGAGCGCCAAGCCGGCCGAGGCGCGCCGCCGAAGCCACCGTCGGCACCCCTCCCACCGCCATCGCCACCACCGCGACCGGCGCCGTCGCCGAGGCTCTCCATCCACAGCGCGCAGGCCAGCACCAGCAGCGCCGCGTTGGCCGCGCTCTCCATCCCCGCGGTCGCCCCGAACCCGATCGGCCCCGACCACACCAGGCACAGCCCCCCCGCCAGCGGCCACCGCTCCGGCACCCGTGCCGCCCGCAGCGCGCGCACCCCCGCCAGCCCCAGCGCCCAGAGGCTCGCCACCCCCAGCCACCGCGACCAGCGCGACCAGGCCGCCAGCTCCCCGGACACCCACTGCGCCGGCACCAGCAGCCAAGGCCACAGCACCGAAGACGCCCCGGTCGAAGGCTCCCCCCTGTTCCACTCCCAGGGCCTGCCGCGCGCCGCCTGCTGCGCATAGCGCACGAAGATGTACGCGTCGTCGAGCGGCAGCAGCCATCCCGGCGGCGCACCGACAACCCGCGCCCGCGCCGCCAGCTCGAGCGGCAGCGAGCACACCCCCCCGAACATCACCGCCGCCGCCAGCAGCAGCGCCGCCGTCAGGCCGCGCCGGCGCCGCGGCTCGGCCGACCCACCTCCGTCGAGGCTCATGGTGCCCGCAATGGTAATCGACTGGCGCCCCGCGCGCCGCCACGCGAGGTCGCGCGGTGGCGCGACGATTCCCCCTGCCCCTATCCGCTCAGAAGGAGGACACCGCCCAGGACCGCGAGGGCCGGCCGAAGCTGGTACAGGTTACTGGCATATGCTACCCTTAGACTCGAAGCGTAGGCAGGACGCCGGAGACCGGTCATGAGCTCACTGGATTGCGTCATCGTCGGCTACTACGAACAACCCGTGGACAGCCTGTTGGAATCCGCGCGGCAGATGCAGGAGCAATCGGGAGGCTACAGGCATCTCCTCGCCAACACGGTACCCTTCCGCGGCAAGCGCGTGAGGTATCCCGAGCTGCTCAACTTCGGCCTGCAACAAGCGACCGGCAAGCTCAACGCCTACCATGTGGGCCGATTGCCGAACCTCGCGGCTTGCTATCTCACGAGTTTCCTGCGCCAGCGCTCCTTCGACGCCACCCTGGTCAATTTTTTCAATCATGATCGGGAGCGCTTCAAGGAGCTCCTCGCCGGCTCGCCCAGGGCCGTCGCGCTCACCACGACCTTCTACTTCGAGAGCTCGCCGATCGCACACCTGGTGGCCTTCGTGCGCGAGCACAGCCCGGGAACGAAGATCATCGTCGGCGGCCCACATATCTATCACCTCTGCACCGACTACCCCGAAGCCGTGCAGAATCAAATGTTCGCGCAGATGGGCGCGGACATCTACGTCTTCGACTCGCAAGGCGAGCTGACGCTGAGCCGCATCTGCGCGGCACTGCGGGAGCCGAAGCCGGATCTCGGGGCGGTGCCGAACCTGGCCTACACGACCGATCACCGGTCGTTCCAACGCACGCCGAGGGAGATCGAGAACAACGACATGGACGAGGGCTCGATCGCCTGGAGCCATTTCCCCGTGGAATTGCTGCAGCCCGCCGTGCAGCTCAGGACGGCCCGCAGCTGCGCTTACCAATGCGCGTTCTGCAGGTATCCGGTACTGGCCGGGGATCTCAACCTGATGAGCCTCGAGGTGATCGAGCGCGAGCTGCAATACCTCGCGGAGATCGGCGTCACCCATCTCCTGTTCATCGACGACACCTTCAACATACCGAAGAACCGCTTCAAGGAGCTCTGCCGCATGATGATTCAGCGGCGGTTCGGCTTCAAGTGGTTCTCCTACTTCCGGTGCGCCAACGCCGACGACGAGGTGTTCGACCTGGCCGCCCGCTCCGGTTGCACGGGGGTGTTCCTGGGCATCGAGTCGGGCGACAACGGCATGCTCAAGGCGATGCATAAGACCGCGACCGTCGAGAAATACAAGTACGGCGTGAACAAGCTCAGGGAGCACGGCATCTTCTCGTATGCCTCGTTCATCGTCGGCTTCCCCGGCGAGACGGAGGAGTCGGTGGCCAACACCTTGAGCTTCATCGACGAGGCGAGGCCGACCTTCTATTGTCTCGAGTGCTACTACCATGATAAGAAAGTGCCGATCGCCGCGCGCGCCGAGGAGTTCGGGCTGACCGGAGCGAGCTACTCATGGAAGCACAGGACCATGGACTGGCGCCGCGCCTCGGAGCTGGTGGCGTCGGGATACCGCCAGGTGAGGGGCTCCCTGCCGGTGCCCCTGTACTGCTTCGACCTGTGGACCTTGGGCTACCTGATGGCTCAGGGCCTGCCGCTCGAGAACCTCGAGCGGTTCCTGCGCGTCGGTGCCGAGATGCTGATCGCCGGAATGGATGGTTCGTCCCCGCTGCCGGAGACCGATTACGAGGAGCGCTTGACAGACGCCTTCCGCGAGCTGCATCGCCAGCGCCTGGCTTCCTAGACCAGGCTGCCGGGCACCGGCGCGACGTGCTCGACGCCGACCCGAGTGCCTGGCTGGCGCGTTCGCGTCAGCGCCGCCGACAAGGGTGACGAGATGAGCTTTCTGCGCGACATGGGGGCCAGCCTGCGAGCGATGGCGCGGCGGCCGGGTACGCTGGCGCTGGCGGTGCTGACCCTGGCCCTCGGCATCGGCGCCAGCACGGCCATCTTCAGCGTCATCTACGCCGTCCTGCTCCGACCGCTGGCGCTTCCAGACGCGGATCGGCTGGTGATGGCCTGGGACAGCAATCCGCGGGCCGATCTGCCCAAGTCGCCGGTCGCGGCTCTCAACTATCGCGATTGGCTGGAGGGTAGCCGCGGCGTTTTCGAGAACCTGGCGGCGGCCCAGGAGAGCCGCGTCACGATCACCGGCGCCGCGGAGCCGGTGATCGTGACGGAGGCCCTGGTGTCCGGGAACTTCTTCGCGACCGCCGGCGTCCCCCCGCTGCTGGGAGGCACCTTCGGCCTCGAGCAGGACCGTCCCGGGGCCGCGCGGGTGGTGGTGCTCGAGTACGGGCTCTGGCAGCGTCTCTTCGGCGGTGACAGTAGCGTGCTCGGGCGCACCCTCGACGTGGACGGCAAGCCTCATGTCGTCCTCGGGGTCATGCCGAAAGGCTTCGGCCTTCCCCATGGCATCGGTGCGTGGGCTCCCCTGGCACTGGACTTTGCCAGCGCCACCAGGTCGGCGCACGAGTTGACCGTGGTCGGCCGCCTGCGGCCGGGGATCAGCGTCGAACAGGCTCAGTCGGCACTCTCCCACATCGCCGCCCGGCTGTCCGCCGAGTTCCCGAAGTCCAACAAGGACTGGGGCGTGCGGGTCGCGTCGCTGCGGGACAGCCTGGTCGGCGACGCCCGTCCCGCCCTCATCGTGCTCCTCGTGGCGGTCGCCTTCGTGCTGCTGATCGGTTGCGCCAACGTGGCAAACCTGCTGCTCAGCCAGGTCGTCGAGCGCGAGCGCGAGATCGCGATCCGCACCGCAATGGGTGCGACCAAGGGCGTGCTGGTGCGCCAGATGCTCGCCGAGAGCCTGACTCTCTTCCTGCTCGGGGGCGCCGCCGGCCTGGTGCTCGCCGCGTGGGGGACGCGCCTGCTGGTCGGCTTGGACCCGGACGCCATACCGCGAGCCGAGGAGATCGGCTTCGATCTTCAGGTGCTCTGCTTCAGCCTCGCCCTGTCGCTGGTCACCGGCCTGCTGGTCGGCCTGGTTCCGGCCCTCCACGCCCGTGCGGGCCAGCCGAATCTGGCCCTCAAAGAGGGTGGCCTCGGCCTCGCGGGCGGCTCCCGCGGCCGAGGCCTGCGCAACGCCCTGATCGCGCTCGAGGTGACTGTCGCCCTGGTGCTGCTGGTCGGAGCCACCTTGCTGATCGAGAGCTTCTCCCACCTCCATGCGGTGGACCCCGGCTTCTCGGCGCAAGGCGTGCTGATGGCGGGGATCTCGTTGCCCCCGGCCCGGTACCCGGACCCGAAGGTGGTGCTCTTCTTTCAGGATGCCTTGCGGCGGATCGAGTCGCTGCCGGGAGTGCAGCGCGCCGCCGCCGTCTTTCCGCCGCCCTTCGATGCGCACAACCTGCTGCTGGTCTTCGCCGTCGAGGGCCGCCCGAATCCGCCGCCGGAAGAACGGGCGACCGCCAGGGTGAGGATCGTGAGCCCCGGGTACTTCGCGGCGTTGCACGTCCCGATCCTCGCGGGCCGCGACTTCATCCCCGCGGACGATCAGCGCGCGCCGCAGGTGGTGATCGTCAACCGGCAGCTTGCCCGGCAGGTCTGGCCGGGAGAGGACCCTGTCGGCAAACGGATCAAGTTCGGCGGCCCCTGGTCGACCGTGATCGGGGTGGCCGGCGACACCCGGAGCCGCGCGCTGAGCAAGGAACCGGGCCTCGAAGCATACTGGCCCCTGTACCAGCTGCCCTTTCCGGGCGCCACGCTGCTGGCGAGGACCGAGCGGGACCCGGCCGCGCTCACCGCGCCGTTGCGGTCCCTGATCGGTTCCCTGGACCGCGGCGTGCCCGTCGAGCGCATCCAGGCCATGGCGGCGGTGGTCGCGGACTCGCTGGCGCAGAGCCGCTTCAAATCGGCGCTTCTCGGTCTGTTCGCGGGGCTGGCGCTGGTCCTGGCGGCGGTGGGGATCTATGGCGTGATCAGCTACGCGGTCGCGCGGCGCACGCATGAGATCGGTGTGCGCATGGCCCTCGGGGCCGACCGCGGCCAGGTTCATTGGATGGTGGTGGGCCGGGGCATGGTGCCGGTCCTGGTCGGCCTTGCCGTGGGATTGGTCGCGGCGCGTCTCGCGGTGCGCCTGCTGGCCGACCAGGTCTACGGCGTCCAGCCGGACGATCCGCTGACCTTCATCGCCGCGCCGCTCTTCCTGGCCGCCGTGGCCTGGCTGGCCCACTACCTCGGCGCCCGCCACGCCACCCGCATCGAACCGTCGGAGGCACTGCGCTACGAATAGGGGCAGTGTCCCGAACCAGGGGATCGCTCATCCCCCGCCCGCCGTCCACGGCTGCCGCGCCTTGAGCCGATCGGCCAGCCGCAGCGCCAACGCCAGGATCGTGAGCGTCGGGTTCGCCCAGCCCGCCGTCGGGAACACCGAGCTGCCGGCGACATAGAGGTTGTCGATGCCGTGCACCCGGCAGTCGGCGTCCACCACGCCGCGCCCGGGATCGTCGCTCATCCGGGTCGTGCCGATGTGATGGGCGCCGAACTCCACCTCCTCGGCCTGCTCTCGCTGCAGCCGCAGGCGCACTCGCCCGCGGTGGCAGCGGCACAGCACGCGGCCCAGCTCCAGCGTCGACTCGTAGATGCTCCGGTGATCGAGCGCGCCCATCCGCCAGTGGAGCTCGATGCGCGGCACGCCGAGGGCATCTCGCTCCGTGCCCAACTTGACGCGGCTCTCGGGGTCGGGCGCCTGCTCGGTGCGCGCGAACAGCTGGCCGTGCGCACGCGCGACGCGGTCGCGGCCAGGTTGCGGGAAGGCGGCGTCGAACTCGTGTGCCGCCCGGATGTAGGACTGCGAGAAAGCGTCCGTCCGCGCCGCGCGTGCGGCCGCCATCGCGGCCACCGTGCCCGGCACCAGGACCAGCTCGACGGAGTAATTGAGCGTCTGGCGCTCGCGCTGGAAGTCTGCGCTGGAGCAGAGGACACCGCTCGTCGCATGCCCCAGGACCGGGTTGTGGAGCTGCGTGTAGAGGGTGAGATCCAGCGGATCGGCCCACAACAGGTACTCGCCCACCGGCAGGTGCGGGTGCTCCATGAAATATCGGCCGACCAGGTCCCGATCGTTGCCGACGCCGCGGGGACACCCGCGGTTCGAGGCCAGCAGCAAGCGCGGCGTCTCGATGCCTCCTGCCGCCAGGATGAAGACCGCGGCCCGGACCAGGAAGGACCGGCCGTCGAGACAGCGCACCTGGATCTCCCTCAGCCGGCGGCCGGTCTCGTCGACGAGGAGCTCGGTGCAGTTGCCGCCCAGCACGATTCGGATGTTGGGCGAGCGCACCAGCTCGTTGCGCCGCCAGCTGCCGAAGGGCGTGGCGGGGCTGAAATAGAACATCTTGGTCGCGAAGCTCGGCGGTGAACCGGGCAATGCGAGCTCCCGCCTCGGCTCGGGCTCGCGCTCGAGCTCCTGCTCCTGGAAGGCCGCGATATGAAGTTCGGCCGCGGCGCGTGAATAGAAAGCGGCGAGAGATGCCGCGGAGATCGGCCAGCCGCTGTTCGGCACCCATTCCCGGGCCTCGAAGTCGATCGCATCGAGAGGACGGCAATATCCCCCCCAGACGTTCAGCGAGCCGCCGAAATAGCGGCTGCGCGAAGCCTGTGGATAATCCATCCGATCGGTGAGGCCGCCGGGGAAGGCGGTGCCGATGATGTGCTCGCCGGATCGGAAGTGGCCGAAGGCCCGCCCCCGGTACAGGTCCTGGGTGGCGAGGTCCGGCTCGAAGCCGCCGCTCTCGAGCAGCAAGACGTCGACGGGAGAGTGATTGAACTGGCGGGCGATGGTGATGCCCGCGGCGCCCGCGCCGATGATGCATAGATGGGTCGAGACCGTGCTCTGCTCGATCTTCCTGGCGTCAACCAGCATCCGGCATCGACCCCAGCTCGCGGGCGACCATCGCCCAGCACTCCGCCTCGGTGCGGGACACGATCCAACCGTCGAGGATGACGAAAGCGTCTTCGTCCCTGTCGTCCCGGATCAGGGCCTCGAGCGACGCGGCGTCGAGGCCCGCGGTAAGACGCGGTGACGGCTCGGCCGACTGCCACGTCAACCGGGTCAGACAGGCCTGGCCCACGCTCCGCGCCTCCGCCTGCAGCATTGTCGTCAGGAAGATCCACATCCCGCCGCCGCCGCGATCCGTGCTCATACCCCCCTCCGGTGTGTTGAAGGTTCCAGCATACACCTACTATACTAAAGCTCATTGAGAGCGAATCGACAATCTACATGCAGTCGCAATATAAGACGTGATCAAAGAGTCGGTCATCCCCTCCAATCAGTCAAACGAGCGGCGGCAGCTCGTCGAGCGGCTGCTGCACGAAGAGCTCGTACGGGTCATGCCGGTCCCGCCAGGCGGCGTCGATCCAGCGCGGCCGTTGACGGGCTACGGGCTCGATTCCCTGGCGGCGGTGGAGCTGCAGGAGCGGCTGGCCGAGCGCACCGCCGTCACGGTGCCGCTCGCGGACCTGCTGGCGGGAGCCTCGCTGCACGAGCTGGCCTCGTGTCTGCTGGCGCGGCTCGCGGACCTCGGCTCGGCGTTGCCGCAGGCACGGCCGGCCACTGCCGGCGCGGCAGGCGGCGACGACCGCGACGGCGAGGAGGGCCCGCTCTCGTACGGCCAGCGCGCCCTCTGGTTCCTCCACCGCCTGGCGCCCGCGAGCGCCGCCTACGTCATCGCCGGTGTCGCGCGTCTCGCCGGCAAGGTGGATGCGGCGCGCTGGCAGGCCTGCTTCGCCAGCTTGATCGACCGTCACGGGGCGCTTCGCACCACCTTCGCCGAGTTGCCGACGGGCCTGGTGCAGCGGATCGGCGTGAGCGCCGAGGGGGCCTTTCGAGTCGTGGACCTGGCCGGCGCGGATGCGGCAGCGATCGAGCGCCGCATCCACGCGGAGGCGTTCCGGCCCTTCGATCTGGAGCGGGGTCCGGTGTTCCGCGCCACCTTGCTCGCGGGAGCCACGGGCGGGGACCTGCTGGTGGTGGCGATCCATCACCTGGTGGCCGACTTCTGGTCGCTGGCGATCCTGGCGCGGGAGCTGGGCCTCCTGGCCGCGGGCGGGCCGGCGGCGCTGCCGCCGCCCGGGCCCGGCTACCTCGAGTTCGTCCGGCAGGAGCGCCGGGACCTGGCCTGCCGCGGCGAGCGGCTCTGGGAGTTCTGGCAGCGCACCCTGGCGGGAGCGCCACCGCTCGAGCTGCCCACCGACCGGCCGCGCCCCGCCGTGGAGACCTACCGTGGCGGCGCCGTCAGGGAGCGGCTCGCCGCGGCGACCCTGGCGGCGGTCCGCGACCTTGCCGCCGCGAGCGGCACCACGCTGTTCGCGGCGCTGCTCGCCGGCCTCGCCGCCTTGCTCAGCCGCTACTCCGGTCAACGGGATCTGCTGATCGGAGCTCCTGCCGCCGGCCGCGGTGGCGGCCCCTGGGCAGGGGTCGTCGGTTACTTCGTCGAGACCCTGGCGTACCGGATCGAGCTGCCGGAGGCGGCCGGCGCGGCGCCGCTGCTCGAGCGCGCGCACGCCACGGCGCTGGCGGCGCTCGAGCACCGCGGCTTCCCCTTCGCCTTGCTGATCGAGCGCCTGCAGCCCGAGCGCGACCCGAGCCACCCGCCCCTGCTGCAGGCAATGCTCGTGCTGCAGCGGTCGCCGCTGCCCGGCCTCGCGCCTCTGGCCGGCTTCGCGCTCGGTGAGCCGGGAGTGCACTTGCCGCTCGGGGGC
>Ga0070732_10002184_pt1 | contig 10629 bp, 11 predicted proteins | sample Coa_R1_5_FD_66449 | JGI IMG/M metagenome (GOLD analysis project Ga0070732, IMG submission 66449) | Surface soil microbial communities from Centralia Pennsylvania, which are recovering from an underground coalmine fire - Coalmine... | ecosystem: Environmental > Terrestrial > Soil > Unclassified ...
GCCCAAGGTGCCCCGCGGAGCGCAGGACGCCGATGATCACCCGACGCCAGGTGCTGCGCACATGAACGCGCGCACGGGCACTCCCTCGTTCGGCGCCCAGGCGGTCATGTTCGCCGGCACCGCGATCGTCATGCTCGGCAACTACTACGGCTACGACTCGATCGCGCCGGTGGCCGAGCAGCTGTCACGCGAGCTGCACTACAGCGATACCCAGATCGGCACTCTCAACGCGATCTACAGCCTGCCGAACATCTTCCTGGTCCTCGTCGGCGGGGTGCTGGTCGACCGCTTCAGTGCCCGCGCCATGGTGCTGGCCACCACCGCCCTGTGCCTCGTCGGCGCGATCGTAACCGCCCTCGGGGTCCACTTTACGGTCATGGCCCTGGGGCGGCTGCTGTTCGGCATCGGCTCGGAAACCCTCGTCGTGGCCGTCACGGTGGCGCTCGCCCAGTGGTTCACGGGCCGCTACTTCGCGCTGCTGTTCGCCCTCAACCTGAGCCTGGCGCGCCTCGGCTCGTATCTCGCCGACCGCTCCCCGTCCTTCGCCGGCGAGTTGTATGCGCGCGGCTGGCAGCCACCCCTGTGGCTCGCGGTGGCCTTCGCCGCCGCCTCGTTCGCGGGCGCACTGATCTACTTCTACGTCGACCGGCGCGAGGCGCCGCGCGGGACCCTGACGCTGCCGCCCCCGCCCGACCGCGTCGACTGGCGGCACCTGCTCACCTTCCGCTCCGAGTACTGGCTGCTGGTGGCGGTGTGCGTGAGCTTCTACTCGGTGATCTTCCCGTTCCGCAGCACCTTCGCCATCAAGTACCTGCAGGAGGCGCAGGGGTACACGCTCGACCAGGCGAGCACCCTGAACAGCTACGTGTTCCTGGCGGCCGTGTTCGCCACCCCCGCGTTCGGCTTCCTGCTCGACCGCATCGGCCGCAACGCGCTCATGCTCGCCGCGGGCGCGGCCCTGCTGCCGCTGAGCTTCCTGGTGCTCGGTATGGTCAGCGGCGGGGCCGCCCTGTCCACCGCGCTGCTCGGTGTCAGCTTCTCGTTCCTGCCGGCGGTGCTGTGGCCGACGGTGGTGCGTTACGCGCCGCCCGAGCACCTCGGCACCGCCTACGGCCTGATGACGACGCTGCAGAACGGCGGGCTGTTTGTTGCCAACCTCGCGGCCGGCTACATCAACGACGTCAGCGGTGCGAGTGCCGCCAACCCCGCCGGCTACGCCCCCATGCTGTGGTTCTTCGGCCTGCTGAGCGTCACCGCGTTCGTGTGCACGCTGCTGCTATGGCTGCGCGACCACGGCAACGCGCGCCCGCCGCCGGCAACCGCGGCGGCCAGCTAGGACTGACCGACGCGGCGCCGCCGCCGTCAGCGCGGCTTGGCGTAGCTGCTCGCGCCGTACCAGTCGACGACCACGACCGGCTCGTTGCCCACCACCCAGGCGTCGTGCCCGCTGGGCAGTGAAGTGATGTCGCCCGGGCCGGCGATGAACTCGGTGCCGTCGTCCATGCGGATGGCAAGCCGCCCGCTCACGTGATACTGCATGTGCGGGGCGGTACAGCTGCGCGTGCCGGCGAGCGGCTTGACGTCGTTGGACCAGCGCCAGCCCGGCTGAAACACCAGCCGGCCGATCTCGCCCTCCCCCACCTTGAGGATCTCGGCACGTCCGTGCGGGAACTCGCGCGTCTCGTCCGGCTTGGAAAAGGTCTTGTGTTCTGTGGTGTGCATGTCTGCCCCCTGTGGCGGCGCTGCCGCCCGTTGATCGATTGTCTACCAACTAGTAGGTAGAGGCAACAGCCGCCTGCTATCATGGCGGGCATGAATTCGCGCCAAGAGCACGGGGCCGAGGCCACGCACACGCGCATCCTGGACGTCGCCGAGCGCCTGGTGCAGACGCGCGGCTTCAACGGCTTCAGCTACGCCGACATCGCGAGCGAGGTCGGCATCACCAAGGCGAGCCTGCATTACCACTTCGCCACCAAGGCCGAATTGGGCGTGATCCTGATCGCGCGCTACAGCGAGGCGTTTGCCGCGGCGCTGCAGCGCATCAGCGCCACCCCGGCGGACGCCGCGCGGCGGCTGCGCGCCTACGTCAAGCTCTACGCGGACGTGCTCACCGACCAGCGCATGTGCCTGTGCGGCATGCTGGCCGCCGAGTACGCGACGCTCCCCCCGCCCATGCAGACGGCGATCCGTGCGTTCTTCGAGGTCAACGAGGGCTGGCTCGCGCAGCAGCTGGAGCTCGGGGTGCGCGCCGGCGCGCTCGCGCTGCGGGTGCCGGCGCGCGATGCCGCGCGCATGCTGGTGGGCGCGCTCGAGGGCGAGATGCTGGTCGCGCGCGCCTGGGGCGAGCCGGCCCGCTTCGCCGCGGCCGCGGCGCTGCTGCTGGGCCAGCTCGCCGTGCGCGCCGCGGACGGCCGGGTGGCGCGCCGGCCGCGCAGCCGCGCCGGCGCGCGCGGGCACGCCGCACGGGTGCCCGGCGCGCGTACCTGAGTCCCGGCCTCCCTTGCACTGGCTGACCCCGCTGTTCGTCATCGCCGTGCTGGCCGGCGCCGGCATCGACCTGTGGCTGTCGCTGCGCCAGGCCGCAAGCGTCGCGCGGCATCGGCAGGTCGTGCCCGCCGCGTTCGCCGCCAGCGTTTCAGTGCAGGAGCACGGCAAGGCGGCCGACTACACCCTCGCCAGGGTGCGCTTCGGACGCATCGGCACGTTCGTCGATACGCTGCTCGCCCTGGCGCTGACCGTGGGCGGCGGCATCGCCCTCATCGACGGCGCCTGGCGGCACAGCGCGCTGGGGCAGCCGTGGCTCGGCCTGGCGGTGATCGCGAGCGTGGCGCTCGCCATCCAGCTGGTCAACCTGCCGTTCGCGGCGTGGCGCACCTTCGGCCTGGAGGCGCGCTTCGGCTTCAACCGCACAACCCCGGCGCTGTTCCTCGCCGATCTCGGCAAGAGCCTGGCACTGGCGGTGCTGCTCGGCGGCCCGCTGCTGCTCGCGACGCTGCTGCTGATGCAGCGTGCCGGGGCCTGGTGGTGGCTGGCGGCCTGGCTGCTGTGGCTCGCGGTGATGCTCGTCATGGCCTGGGCGTGGCCGGCGTTCATCGCACCGCTCTTCAACCGTTTCTCGCCACTCGCCGACCAGACACTCAGGACGCGCATCGAGGCGCTGCTGCGCCGCTGCGGCTTCACCTCCAGGGGCGTGTTCGTGGTCGACAACTCGCGCCGGTCGACCCACGGCAATGCCTACTTCACCGGCATCGGCCGCAACAAGCGCATCGTGTTCTTCGACACCCTGCTCGAGCGGCTGGGCCAGGCGGAGATCGAGGCGGTGCTGGCCCATGAGCTCGGCCACTTCCGTCTGCATCATGTGCGTCAGCGCCTGCTCGTGTCAGTGGCGAGCGCCTTCGCCGGACTCGCCGCGCTCGGCTGGCTGGCCGCGCGACCGCAGTTCTATGCGGCTCTCGGCGTGCCCGTGCCCTCGCCGCACGCCGCGCTGCTGTTGTTCGTGCTGGCGGTGCCGGCCTTCACCTACTTCCTGACGCCGGTGGCGGCGCTGTGGTCGCGGCGTCACGAGTTCGAGGCGGATGCCTTCGCCACCCGGCACGCCGACGCCACCGAGCTCGCCACCGCGCTGGTCAAGCTGCATCGGGACAACGCCACGACCCTCACGCCCGACCCCCTGTACGCGGCGTTCTACTACTCGCACCCTCCGCCGCTCATCCGCATCGCGCGGCTGCGCGGCGCCCCGGCGGGCCCCTGACCCGGACCTCAGGGGATGAAGTACAGATCGATGGTCTTGCCGATGCGCTCCAGCGGCCGGTACGCGGACAACCACCCGTAGTCGCTGGGGTTGCGGGTGCGCGCCAGTTCCGACACCGCGACCCAGCCTGAGGTCGGCTGGTGACCGGCCAGGATGGTGAGCGGCGGCAGCGGCTCGCGTGTCAGGTCGGCGGTGCCGCGATAGGCCAGGGCGAGGTGCGGGATGTGCAGCTGCGCGGCACGCAGCTCGAGGCGGAGCAGGTCCTGGCCCCAGTCGAGGTCGGAATCCACGAGCACCCGCTCCGGGTGCGCGACCGTCTCGTTGAAGTAAGGCAGATAGTCCGGGTATGCCCGCCACAGCGTGCTCAGCTGCCAGGCGAGCGCTGCGGCCAGCAGCACCGCTGCCGCCAGTCCCGCACGTGGCGCGCGCAGCCGCAATGCCGCGCGCCACGCCCGCTGCAGCGCGTAGGCCGCGCCCAGCGCCAGGAAGGGATAGAGCACCAGCACGTGGCGGATGCCGATGTTGATGCGGCTGAAGGTGCTGGCGAACAGCAGGAACGTCAGCGCCAGGACCGGCGGCGCGAGGCCCCAGGCGCGTGTGCGCGCATCGTCGCCGCGCCACGCCGCGCAGGCCATCCAGCCGAGGCCGAGGCTGCCACCGGCCAGCAGTGGCAGCGGCGTCTTCACCGCCAGCGCCACCAGATAGAAGTACCACCAGCCGGTCAGGCGCGTCCGCCCGAGAAGATACGACAGATGGCCGGTGTCGTTGTGTGCCTTGACCGCCACGATGCCGTTGACCAAGTCCTGCAGCTCGCGCGGCAACCACAGGTGCTGGATCACGACGCCGAGCCCGTGATCGACTCCCGGCCGCTGCAGCAGATAGGCCACCGCCCAGTCGAAGCGCAGCGCGACGCCGGATGGGTTGTGCGCGCGCGGCGCGTACACGGCGTACAGCGTCAGCAGCGCCACGCCGGCGGCAAGGCCGAGGCCGGCCAGCCAGTGGCCGGGCGGCGCGGCGCGCGCGCCGAGCTCGCCGCGCCGCACATGCCCGAGCGCCTGGGCCAGCGCCAGCACCGGCAGCGCGAGGCCAAGGAACGGCACCGCCGAGAACTTGGTGGCCACCGCCACCCCCGCTGCCAGTCCGAACCCGGCGGCATGGCGTAACTCGCCGCTCAGCAGCCAGCCCTGCAATGCATAGCAGGCCAGCAGCGCGGTGGCGGCCGCCGCCACGTCCAGGCTGGCGAGCGCTGCGTTGCCGAGGAGCGGCGGCACCGAGACCAGCAGCAGCACCGCGAGCAGCGCGCCAGCCTCGGAGTCCAGCAGGCGCCGCGCCCACAGCCAGGTCGCGTACAGCAGCAGCGCCAGGAACGGCAGCGCGCCCAGCCGCGCCAGCGTCAGGTAGCGCCAGTAGTGCCCGTCGACGTACAGGATGTCGATGCCCTCGCGCGTGCCGTCAGGCGGCGGCGTACCGAAGGAATGCGCACCCGCCAGCCACGGGCCGAGCGCCAGGAACAGCCGCGCGAGCGGCGGATGTTCGGTGTCGTACTCGTAGCGGCCGCGGTCGAGCAGTTCGATGCCGGCCGCCAGATGCTCCGGCTCGTCCCAGGTGTTGGTGTAGAGGTGCCAGCAGCCGGCGGCCAGCAGGCAGGCAAGCAGCACGAGCAGGGCCAGCCCCGCCGCGGGCGCCGCGTGCCGGCCGGGCAGCGCGCCCAGGCGCTAGGCTCCGAACGGATGCCGCAGCACGATCGTCTCGCTGCGCTCGGGCCCCGTCGAGATCAGGTCCACGGGCACGTCGGCGAGCACCTGCAGCCGCTCGAGGTAGCGGCGGGCATTGTCCGGCAGCGCCTCGTAGTCGGTGATGCCGGCGGTCGACTCGCGCCAGCCGGGCAACTCCTCGTACACCGGCTCGACGTCGGCGTAGCCGGCGACGCTCAGCGGCGGCTCCGGCGACACGACGCCGTGCACCCGGTAGCCCACCGCGATGCGGATCGTGTCGAGGCCGTCGAGCACGTCGAGCTTGGTGATGCACAGCCCGGAGACGCTCGAATTGACGATCGCGCGACGCAGCGCCACCGCGTCGAACCAGCCGCAGCGCCGCCGCCGCCCGGTCACCGAGCCAAACTCGTGCCCGACGCGCGACAGGTGCTCACCGTACTCGTCGAACAGCTCGGTCGGGAACGGCCCGGCGCCGACGCGCGTGGTGTAGGCCTTGACGATGCCGAGCACGTAGTCGAACGCGCGCGGCCCGATGCCGGTGCCGGTGGCGGCGAAGCCGGCGGTGGTGTTGGACGAGGTCACGAACGGGTAGGTGCCCAGATCCACGTCCAGCATCGCGCCCTGCGCGCCCTCGAACAGCACGTTGGCGTCGCCGGCGCGCAGCTCGTGCAGCGCGCGGGTCACGTCCGTGACCAGCGGCGCGATCTGTTCCGCCAGCGCCAGTTGCGCCTCGAGGGTGCGCTGGAAGTCGACGGTCGGGGCGCGGTAGTAGTGCTGCAGGACGAAATTGTGGAAGTCGAGGACCTCGCCGAGCTTGGCGGCGAAGCTCTCGCGCTGGAACAGGTCGGCCACGCGCACCGCGCGCCGCGCCACCTTGTCCTCGTACGCAGGCCCGATGCCGCGGCGCGTGGTGCCGATGGCGTTGGCCCCCTTGGCGCGCTCACGCGCCTGGTCGAGGGCCACGTGCGAAGGCAGGATCAGCGGGCAGTTGGGCGACAGCCGCAGCCGCTCGAACACCGGCACCTGCTGCTCCATCAGCATGCGGCTCTCGGTCAGCAGCGCTTCCAGCGACAGCACCACGCCGTTGCCGATAAAGCAGCGCACCTGCTCGCGCAGGATGCCGGACGGGATCAGCGACAGAATGGTCTTGCGGCCGCCGATCACCAGCGTGTGCCCGGCATTGTGGCCGCCCTGGAAGCGCGCGACCGCGGCGGCGCGCTCGGTGAGCAGATCGACGACCTTGCCCTTGCCCTCGTCCCCCCACTGGGTGCCGATGATGACGACGAACTTGCCCACGTCCGCCCTAGCGCACCAGAAACAGGATGAACACGCCGACCAGCATGCTGCCGAGCCCGGCGATGCGCAACTCGCGCTCCGGCAGGGTGGCGAGCTTGGCCAGCGCGCGCTTTACGCCCTGCGGGTTCAGAAAGGGCGCGATGCCTTCCAGCACCAGGAACAGGCCGAGTGCGGCGAGCAGGTCCGTGACGTTCACAGGCTGCCGGTGGACGCCTAGCGGCGTGGCGGCGGTGCCGGCGCCCTGGCCGAATCCTTCAGGTACTTGAAGAACTCGCCGTCGGGCGTCAGCACCAGCAGGTCGCCGTCCTTGCCGAGCGAGTGATCGTAGGCCTGCAGGCTGCGGTAGAAACCGTAGAACTCCGGATCCTTGGAGTAGGCGCGCGCGTAGATCTGCGCGGCCGTCGCGTCGCCCTCGCCGCGTGTGCGCAGCGCATCGCGCTCGGCGTCGGCCAGGATCACGGTGCGCTGCCGCTCGGCGGTGGCGCGGATGGTGGCGCTGGCGCTCTGCCCTTCGGCGCGCAGCCGGCTCGCGGTCTTGGCGAAGCTCTGCTTCATACTCTCGTAGACGCGCGAGGCCACCTCGTCGGGCAGGTCGATGCGCTGCACGCGCACGTCGACCAGGTCGACGCCGAGGCCGGCGGCGTTGTGACTCGCCTGGCCGAACATCTCGCCGGTGACCGCGGCGCGCTCGGCGGACACGATCTGCTGCAGCGTGCGCTGCGCCACCACGCTCTTGATGCCGTCCTTGACGATCTCCGCCAGGCGCTGGCCGGCGAGCTCCTCGCGGCCGCCGGTCGCGATGTAGTAGAGCGAGGGGTCCTTGACGCGCCACTTGACGTAGAAATCCACGATCAGCCCGCGGCCATCGTTGGTGAGGAAGGTCTCGCCGGTGTACGACTCAGACAGGATGCGCTTGTCGAACTTGGTCACGACGTCCACGGGCCACTTCCAGTGCAGGCCCGAGGAGTAGTGCGCATCCACGATCCTGCCGAACTCGGTGCGGATCGCGAACTCGGTCTCGTTGACCGAGAACAGCGAGAACGACACCGCCACCAGCAGCAGGCCGAGCGCGATGAACAGCGGGAACAGGCGCGAGCTCATCAGCGCTCACCCCGCCCGCGCGCTTCGATGGTCACCTGGTCCTGTTCCCGGTTGCCGTTGCCCGCCGCCGGCTCGGCGGCCTGCTCGGCCTCGCGCGCGACGCTCTTGTCGAGCAGCTTGTCGATCGGCAGGTAGATCAGATTGTTGCCGGCGTGCGAATCGATCAGCACCTTGTGGGAGCGCCCCAGCACGCTCTCGAGCGTGTCCATGTACATGCGCCGGCGCGTCACCTCGGGTGCCTGCGCGTACGCCGACTGCAGCTGCGCGAAGCGGGCCGCATGTCCTTCGGCGAGCGCGCTGACCTGCGCCCTGTAGGCCTGCGCATCCTGCTGCATGCGCGTCGCCGCGCCCTGCGCCACGGGGATGATGCCGTTGGCGTAGGCCTCGGCCTCCTGCACGTAGCGCTCCTTGTCGGCCTGCGCCTTGTTGGCGTCGCGCTGCGAGGGAATGACCGCATCCGGCACCTGCACGTCCTCGAGGTTGACGGTGGTGACCGTGATGCCGGAGTTGTAATAGTCGAGCGTGTGCTGGATCAGTTCCTTGGCGCGGCGCGTGACCTCCGGCCGGGTCGAGCCGACCATCAGGTCATCGAGAGTGCTGCGGCCGACGATCTCGCGGATGGCGCTCTCGGACACCTCGCTCAGGGTCTGCTCCGGCTCGCGCACCCGGAACAGCTTCTTGACCGGGTCGCTGAACTGGTACTGCACGGCGAAGTGCAGCTCGACGAGGTTGACGTCGGAGGTCAGCACGCGCGACTTGAAGTCGCTCGAGTTGACGCTCGCGATGTTCACCGTGGTGACGCTCTCGATCGGCCAGGGCATCCGCCACCCCATGCCGGGAGGCCGCACCGCGATCAGCCGCCCGAAGCGTTGCACGATGCCGCGCTCGGCCTGCTTGACCTGGTAGAACCCGCTCAGCAGCCAGCCCGCCGCCACCACCGCTACCGCGATCAGCAGCAGCGGGCCGCCGTCGCCGCCGCGGCCGCCGGCGGGGCGCAGCAGCGACTCGAGCCGGCGCTGCCAGCTCTTCAGCCGCTCGTCGAGGTCGGGGCCGCCCTGGCCGGGGCGTCGTCCCCACTGGTTGTTCGAACCGGGTTGATTCCAGGGCATGGCGCGAAACTCAGCGCAGCTTGGCCGCGCTCGCGCGGGCGGACGATTGTAGGTAGGTGTCCGGGGCGGAGCAAGGCGCGTCCGGCCCCTGCACCTCGAGGATCTGCACGCCCGCGGTGCGCGCCAGCTGCAGCAGCTCCAGGTCCGGCAGTTCCACTGCCAGCTCCAGCGAGCCGTCATCGCCGCTGGTCTCGGAGCGCACCGCCTGCGCGGCATACAGGCGCGAGCGCAGCGCGCCGGCGGCGGCCGGCATGCGCAGCCGCGCCCGGCGTGCGAAGCGCGCCAGGCGTTCGGCCACGGCCTGCCGCAGCAGGTCGAGTCCGGCGCCGGTGGCCGCCGAAATCCACACCGCGGTCACGCGGCCGTCGGCGTCGCGGTCGATGCGCGGCGCCAGCGCCAGGCGGTCGATCTTGTTGTAGACCAGGATCTGCGGAATCGCCTGCGCGCCGATCTCGGCGAGCACCCCGTCGACCGCCTGCGTGTGCTCCGTGCGGCGCGGGTTGCTCGCGTCCACCACGTGCAGCAGCAGCGTCGCCGCGCGCGCCTCGGTGAGCGTCGACTGGAAGGCCGCGACCAGCTCGTGCGGCAGCTCGCGGATGAAGCCGACCGTGTCGGCGACCACCACCGCCGTGCCACCGGGAAGCGTGATGCGCCGCACCGTCGGATCGAGCGTCGCGAACAGCTGGTCAGCGACGTAGGCATCCGCCCCGGTGAGCGAGCGGAACAGGGTGGACTTGCCGGCGTTGGTGTAGCCCACCAGCGCCAGCGACGGCACCGGGATCTCGGCGCGCGTCTGCCGGCCGGTTTCGCGCTGCTGCCCGATCTTCGCCAGGCGCCGGGTGAGCACCCGCACGCGCTGCGCGATGATGCGCCGGTCGGTTTCCAGCTGCGTCTCGCCGGGTCCGCGCAGACCGATGCCGCCCTTCTGGCGCTCGAGGTGCGTCCAGCCGCGCACCAGGCGACTGGCGATGTGCTTCAGCTGCGCCAGCTCCACTTCGAGCTTGCCCTCGAAGCTGCGGGCGCGCTGCGCGAAGATGTCGAGGATCAGGCCGTTGCGGTCGAGCACGCGCCGCTCGATGAGTTTCTCGAGGTTGCGCTCCTGGCTCGGCGACAGCGCGTGGTCGATGAGGATGACCTCGGCGTCGTTGGCGTGCGCGACCGCCCTCAGCTCCTCGGCCTTGCCGCTGCCGAGGAAGTAGCGCGGATCGGGCCGCGCGCGCCGCCCGGTCAGCGTCGCGACGGGTACCGCGCCCGCGGACACCGCAAGCTGCGTGAACTCCTGCAGGTCTTCCGGATCCACGGGCGCGCCCAATCCCAGGCGCACCAGTACGGCGCGCTCACCCGTGCGTGGGCGCTCGAACACTCAGGCTTCCCGTGGCGAGAGACATTATTCGGCAGGCGTCTCCGGGGCGGGTCCGCCCTCATCGGTGGCCAGGCGCACGTTGCGCGCCGGCACTACCGTGGAGATCGCATGCTTGTAGACCATCTGGCTGACGCTGTTCTTCAGCAGCACAACGAACTGGTCAAAGGAATCGATCTGGCCTTGCAATTTAATACCGTTCACGAGGTAGATCGAAACGGGCACCCGCTCTTTGCGCAAGGCGTTCAAGAAGGGGTCTTGCAGAGATTGGCCTTTGGCCATCGGGTTCTCCTTATT
>Ga0070732_10002185_pt1 | contig 10628 bp, 9 predicted proteins | sample Coa_R1_5_FD_66449 | JGI IMG/M metagenome (GOLD analysis project Ga0070732, IMG submission 66449) | Surface soil microbial communities from Centralia Pennsylvania, which are recovering from an underground coalmine fire - Coalmine... | ecosystem: Environmental > Terrestrial > Soil > Unclassified ...
CGGCGGCGATCGCCACAACCGCTATCGCCAGCACGAACGAGCGTCGCCGCCGCCGAAACGCGCTGATGCAAACCAACGCGAGTCCAATAGCAAGCAGCGGGTACGCATGCACATCACGCGTCCCAACCCACAACGCAGCTACCGTCAAAAACAGCGCGACACGTCCTGTCGTCCAGGCGGTGGCAAGCCACAGCGCCGCGGCCACAAATAAGACCGTGAACGACGTTGCAAGTGATTCCGAGAGAACTGCAGTGTCCCAGCGGATCACATCGGGTGCAAGTCCGAATAAGAGCACCGCAAACGCACCATACATGCTCCGCGACGGGCTGCAAATGGTGATTGCTACGGTCCAGGCCAGAACAAGCCAGGCGACGCACGACAACAACCACTGGGCCTGGATAATCCACTGCGGATTGTCGCCGAGCGCGGCGTACATGAGAGGCACAACCGGCGCACGTTCACCGCCAAATAGCTGGCCCAAGTGCAGGTATGTGGCTGAATCCGGGAAGATCAGTGGCTCGGCCGGCCGAAACGCGAGGCGTTCGACCAGGAAGCCGCCTATCAGCAGGCCATAGCACGCGGTGGTGCGCCAGGTCCGCACGGCGTCAATGCCGGTGATCGCCGGCGCCGACCGTGCCCATGCTCGTGCCACGGAAGTGGCGAATTGTAATGACGCAGTTGCGCGACACCAGAGACGGCGACGGTTGAGATCCGGTTGATCCCGAACCGGTGGCGACCGTGCGCGGGCTGAGCGTTCTGATCAGCTGTTGGAATCGGCAGACGATACGGCCTGCAGGCCGTAGTAGCTGGCAACACAGGTGTTCGGATACACCGTTGGGTCAGGTCCAACCTCGCCCAGGCCCACCATAGCTGGTTCGTGAACCGGGGGGGAGGACGAAGGAGGGAGTCCCAGTGCTTGCCGCGGTTTGCAGCACAGTATCTGCCTGGTCGAGCGCGGCGCCGTAGGCATCCAGCTCGTTGGCCATGGACATCGCGCGAGCCGTGGTCAAAACGGGACCACCGGCGATACGGACCGCACCGATCAGTGCGACCACGGAGCGCTTCCAGGCGGTGCCGGACCACACCTGTCGGTCCGCGGCGGCACCATCCAGGTACCCACAGGCGACAATAACGGCTACCAGTGCGCATTCGGGAACGAAGAGCGCGCGCGGGGGGGCAGCCCACCAGTGGCAAAGAATGCTGGGGCGCCGGCCGCTGCGATCACCAGATAGGCGGCCAGCATCGTCAAGCGACGTCCAAGCACCAGCGAGCGCGCCTCGACAGCGCCGGCGCGACGCGCGAGCAGATTGGGCAGCGCATACGCGAGGACGGCATACACGGGCGCCCGCATCAGGAACTGCAGCACGACATAAAACGGGAACCACGCGGTGTAGATCGTCGAGAGCCACGGATCTGGCTGCCAGAACTGGTTCTCGCGCTCGGCGTTGCCTGGCGCCAGGATCACGGCTGCGCTGGCGATGATCGCCGCGGCAAGCTCGACGCCAACTGCCGTCAGGAGGACGCGCCGCTGACCGCCGCGATAGAAGACGAACAGCGCCGCACTCGCAACGCACAGTCCGCCGACGATCAAGCCCATCGCTGTCTCGTTTGAGCCCACCGCCAGGACCACCGATACCGTGGCGGCGGCAAGCCAGAGGGCCCGTTGTCGCGGGTGGATGCGAAGGCGGTAGACGCGCAGGGTCATGGCGACGGCGGCGCTGGCAAACACCACTGGCAACAGATAGGTGATCGAGCCGGTCTGCCAGTACAGCGACTGCCACAGGCCTGGTGCGCCGGCCGGTTCGGTCGCGACAATGGCAAACGCGATCAGCAGTGGTCGCCCGGGCGCATCGCGGCCTGGACCAAGAGCGAACGTTTCGCGCAGGGCGGCCCAGGCCGCAAAGCACCACGCGGCCAGCAACACGGTTGGGGTGACAGGTACGGTCCAGGCGCCGAGCCAATTCAGCACGTCGATCACGAGCACGAATGCGGAGCGGCCGTTCCAGTTCAGGTACCAGAACTGCTGGGCGCCCGCGAGGCCTCGCTCCAGTACCACGCTCGCGGTGCAGTAATCGTCGGCAACGCACCGAGTGAAGGTGCCCGCGTAGCCGAAGACCAGCAGCGGGAGCAGGAATACGGCCGTAAGCGCCACGGAGAGCGATCGCGAGATGATCCGAGGCATCGGCACGGGTTCGCGAGCATGGTCGGACAACTGTTCCACGAGCAAGTACCCGGCGCCCGGTTGCAGCAGATTCTGGTCCTGCCCGACGAGTGGCAGCCAACGCGTGTCGGCGCACGGGTCTTCCGCAACACGAGTCTCGCACCTGGCAGCTACGGGTCCTGCATGACGAGTTGCGAGCGCCGACGAGGTCGGTACGTCCGGGCGCTCGCGGGCATACCTCCTGCTCTCGTTCACCGCTGGGTCAATGGCGCAAGCTCGGCCGACAATGTCGCTCCTGCTGCGACCACCAGCCATAGCGAACCCCGCACCAGCACATAGGGCCAAACAGACGGCCAAGTGGCGACGCGCACTCGCGGCGTGGTTCCTCCCCGCCGCGCTGACCCTGGCGGTCTTGTGCCTCTACCTGGCCAATCACCGATTTCTGGAATCGACCGACACGGTAGGCAACGAGCTCTTACCCATCTCGATTCTGCAGCACGGCTCGCTGACGTTCGACCAGTACTACGCGCCGCCAGGCCCAGATGGCGTTTTTCCAACGGGTGAGCAGGCGCTCCAGCCAGGATCGATCCCCGACGCTGCGGCGTTCCGCGTCGCGCCAGAGTTGGAGCAAAAGTCCATCCCGTGGTGGTTTGTACGAGTGGGCGGCCACGTCGTATCGCTCTATCCCGTTGCGCCCGGGCTGCTGAACACGCCGGTCTTCTACGCGGCCAACACCATGAATGTTGACCTGCAGAACAACCTTGTGCAACTGACACACATCACCACATCCCTCATCGCCGCCTTGACGGTGTTGGCGATGTACCTGTGCCTCGTCCAGGTAACTCCGTACAAGCGAACCGTGGTGTATCTCACACTTGCATTCGCGCTCGGCACCGCTGTCTGGAGCGCCAACAGCCGCAGTCTGTACCAGCACGGCGCCGCCACGCTGTTTATCGCCGCCGCATTCGCCTGCTTGCTGAGCCACCGGCCACGCCTGATCGCCGTGGCCGGTTTGCTGCTCGCTCTCGCGGTCGCCACGCGGCCGGCCGACGCGGTCCTCGCAGGCGTGCTCGCGCTGTACGTCCTGCGCCACGAGCGACGCGCATTTCCCGGATTTGCCTTGCTCGGCGCGATTCCAATCCTGCTGATGACGTGGTATTCGTGGGTGTACTTGGGCACGCCTCTGGCTCTCGGGCAGGGGCAAGGCACGTCGGGATTCGGCGCCAACGAGCCGGTGATCGCCGTCCTGGGCCTGCTCGCCAGCCCAAACCGAGGCCTGCTCGCATTCAGCCCGATCTTCATCTTCAGCGTCATCTACGCCGTCAATCTCGTCCGCCGCCGAGGCGGACCGCCTCTGCTGCACTACGTCACCTGGTCCAGCGTGGCGTTAGTTGGACTGTACGCGCTGTGGACGCAGTGGCCGGGCGGTCATTCGTACGGGTATCGATTCCTCATCGAGCTCACGCCCGGCCTGATGCTCCTCCTCGCGGCCGCGTGGCCGCGACTCATCGAACCTCGGCCGCTGATGCGAGCCTTGTTCATGGTCGCGCTGCTGGCAAGCATCTACATACATGGCCTTGGAGCCGATGCTGCCCCGTGTGGCTTTGACGACGAGCCTGACAACATCGACTACAACCACGCCAGACTCTGGGACGTTGCCAATGGGGAGATTGCCCGCTGCACGCGCATGGAAATCGACGCGTGGCAATCCAACGCCAGTTCAATCTGAGGGTGGCGTGAGTCGGACCGAATGAACGCCGAAGAACTCGGCGATGTAGACATTCGGCAGCAGGCTCGCTCGGTCCACTGAGGGCTCCGTGTACTCAATCGCAAGCGGCCGCTCGCCGATAAGTGGCCGGAGGGCCAGGTCGGCACCAGAGCCACGCGCAGCCGAGAGGGTTTGCCAGCGATCGATCAGTTGCGGTCGCAGAGCGTTCGCGCGCGCCAGGTCCAGAGCCAGGATGCCGAGGTAGCCGGCGACCACAACCGTAGCGACGGCCAAACCAAAACTCCTGACCAGGCGCACATCACGCGCGAACCGCCTTGTCAGTGCGAAGGTCGTGCCCGCGATCCCGGCGACCAGAAACAGGCCTGGCACGAATGCCGTGCGGGACGCCGCAAAGGCCGGCACGGCGGCCAGTGGAAGTGTGCTGCCGATCGCTGCCAGCAACATGAGGACGCTCCAGCACACCGTGCCGCGTACGTTCATTGCCAGAGGCGCTGACAGGCCTGCGCAGGCGAGCCCGAGACACACACCTCCCAGCAGCGGGGTGACGAAGCGTGGCCACGTTGATGCCAGTACGGAGCCGTAATTGCCCAGCAGCGGCCAGATCGCCAGCGAAGGCAATTGCTGGCCAACGCTCGCCGCCCGAGCCGCGTTGCCGGGCGCGGCAAGCATGAGGATCGTTCCCGCTGCCAATACCGCCAGAGCACATACTTGTGGCCTGCTGAGGCGACGCCGCCCGACAACTACCCCAACACCACTGGCAAGCAGGGCGCCCGAAATCTGCTCACTGCTCATGGCCAGCGGAAGCGTTGCAAGCAACCACAGACCACCTTTCGCGACGCCAGGCCAACGTGCGCGCGCGAACATGGCGAGCCAGACCACACTGCCCACGGCTGGAACCGGCATAGCCGATCCCGCCCGTTAGCCAGAACACACAGTCGCCCAGGTACGGCAGCAATGCCAGATACAGCGTCGCCAGCGCCAGAGCCGCCAGGAGCCAGCGGCAGGCACCGCCGATCAGGCACATCGAACGACTTCAACGCTGCCAGGAGCGCGAGCGGTATCGCGGCAAAGGCGACGGCCGGCACGACAGCCAGTGCCCCGAACAGGTCGGGATCCGCAAAGGCCAACGCGTTCAGGAACTCGGTTCCAAACCTGCCTGACCACGTCTGATACACCGTTGCCGCGTACACCAGCGGCGAGCCAATGGAATGCACCAGGTTCCAGTGCGCGAAATCGTCGTCGGACGGAAACACATACAGCGCGAGCGCTACTGTCGCCACTGCGAACGCGAGGTACGCACCTGCGCACGATATGGCCAGGAGAGCGGCTCGTGTTCTTGGCCGTGCAGCGACAAGGCGACCGAGCGTGGGCTGCCAGGGCAATCCGCGACTGAACTGCAGCACGTCAGTCCGCTACGCCAGAGAGCGCGAGAGGAACGACTACCAGCGCGAGCGGCACCAGTAGCAGGCGCGTTTCGCTGATGACCGATCCAAGGAGATGAATGACGAACCAGACTGGGACAACAAGCCAGAACCAACGCCTGAGCAGCACCGGGCCGGACCGCAGAGACACGATCGCTAGAAGGGGCAAGACGTTGAATGTGAGCAGCAGATTTTCGCCGGTGGTCGGCAGGTGCAGGTTGTAGTCGAGGAGCTGCAAGCCGGGCGGAATGCCGTAGGGCCCAATGACCTCGCGCGGGCCTGGAAAGATAACCGTTCGAAGCAGGATGAACACAGTCACGAAGACGAGGCTCGCCAACCCGACGGTAACCAGCACACGTCGCCGATCGCTGGTCGCGCGGCCGGCGAGGCCCAGCAAGGCCAGGGGAAGTAATGGGATGAACCCGCTGGTCTCTTGATTGAACGCAGCCAGGAGCGTGAGCGGCACCAGCCAGTACAGGTAGCCACGTACCACGAGTAGGCCCGCGAGCAGGTAGGCCAGCAAATCCAAGGTACGTGTCGAAGCTGAGGCCGCTGCTCTGTGTCGCGAATGCCATTCCCCAGGCGAGCAGACCCATTCCCAGCACAGCCGCCCGCCGATTCAGTCCGAGCGAGCGGTAGAAATCTCCAGCCACGGCGAAGACCGCGACGTTGATGGCCAGGCGGCAAAGGATCAGCACCGCGGTTACATCCGCGGGAGCAACCGCCGCGAGAATCGCCGACACCAGATAGGCGGACAGCGGCCGATACTGCCACGGGCTACCCTCGGTGCCCGCCACGACAACGTGCAGCCGCCGCAACTGCTCCTGCGCCGGCCCGAGAAACTCGGGTGGCATGCGGACCAACTGGACATACAACGCGAACGCACCCAGTCCGAACGCCAGAGCGAACAGCGATAGGGTCCACCGCCGATCCGTGCGCTCCCGTACTGCCGACGTCGGGCTGAGTGGCCGTGTCAGGACAGAGGCGATGCTCATCTGGCGACCACGCATGACCGAGCATCTCGTCGCGTGGTCCTGGACGAACGAGTACCGGGAGGGGACTGCATACTCTGGCGCAGGTACGCGGTTAACGAGCGCGCGCGCAAGGTAACAGGCGTAAGGCGACGGCGGTAGGGAAAATCCCGCCGCTGTCGGGAAGTCAACTTCTTCTCAACCGCTTCGGGTAACGATCGCAACAGGTGCGCAACGGAATCCAAGCACACTGCCCCAGTGCTGGCTCCGCGCTTGGGCCTGGTGGCCATCGTCACACTGGCGTTCTCGGCTGCCTGCGCGCCATCGCCGCGCACCCCAGATGTTGTTGCCATGGGCCCGCTGCCCATCGGCCGGCCGATGTACCAGATGGATGCCCAGCACACGGGCCGCAGCCCGTATATTGGCCCGCGCCAGCCGCTGCTGCTGCGCACCTTCAACACCGACCTTGTCCCGGTTCCCGATCCGGAGTTCGGCAACTCGGATATTCAGAGCTCGGCGGCGATCGCATCGGACGGCACTGCTTACATTGGCTTGCACAACGGCACGCTGTTCGCGCTACGCGATCCGACGGGTGCGGGCAATCAACTCGCCGCGCGCTTCAGCTTTCATCCGCCGGGCGGTTCGTCCTGGCACGCCACGCCGGCCATCGGTCGCGATGGCACTGTGTACGTCGGCTTCAGCACCGACAGTTCGACGCCCAATGCTCAAGGTACCCTCTACGCCTTACAAGCGCCGCTTGCCGGAATCGATCCAGCGGTGCTGTGGTCCGCTGACCTCGGGCCCGGTCGCCAGACGTCTTCGCCCACGCTCGGACCCGACGGAACCATCTACGCCATGGGTGGCGAAGGTCGGCTCTCGGCAATTTCGCGCGATGGGCAGGTTGACTGGACGGCGCAGACGGGGCCAACCCTGAAGGCATCGCCCGCGCTCGGACCTGACGGGACCGTCTACGTCTCGAGCATGAACGGCAAGCTGTACGCTGTCTCGCCGCCGGCAAACGGCAGTGCCCACGGGGTTGTGCGTTGGACGTTCCGCTTTGCCGAGTACCCGGGCAAAGGGAAACCCGTCGTGAGCCACTCGCCACCAGCCGGCGCCGACGGCATTGGCAGCGGCGCTTCGCCCACGATCGCCTCCGACGGCACCGTCTATGTTGGCGCAAACAACAGCAACTTTTACGCGATCGCGCCGGACGGTCACCTCGACTGGATGTTCGAGACCCAGCACGAAATTGCCGGCATCTGGTCGACCGCCGCGCTCAGCGCCGACGAGTCCACCCTCTATCTCGGGGCCAACAAAGGTGGCATCTACGCCCTTAACCGGCAAGATGGTTCACTGCGCTGGCAGTACCCGATCGTCGGTTCCATATATAGTTCGCCCGCTTTGGACGCGACAGGGACGGTCTACACCGGCAGCACCGTGGGCCACGTCTTTGCCCTCGACGGCGCCAACGGGCATCTGATCTTCGACTACGACGCCCGCGCGCCGATCTGGACCGCCCCGGCCATCCGACCCGACGGCTCGATCCTGATCGCCGATCGCAACGGGCGCGTAATGCTCCTCGGAGAAGCCTGAGTCTTGTCATTCTCACGCTCACACCGTCAGCGCAGTCAGAACGTCGTGGAGTTCGGTCTGGGTATTGCCGCCGTGGCGTTCGTCGCCATGGTGGGCTTCAACGCTCTTGGCACTGCGCAGGCTGTCTACTGGGGCGCCACGGCCTCCCAGTTCGCGCCGCAACCACCAGCCGGTAGCACGCCACTGCACTCCACGACTCTGATGGTGAATGCGCCCACGTTACACTGTGACCCGACGACGACGTATCACACCAACGAGCTCCTCACTTGTGTGGCGACCGTAAAGGACATGAGTGGGACGAGTCCTACGTCCCCTCCGGGCCAGGTGACGTGGACGCTTGACGGAACTCCGCTGCCAATACCATGCCCACTCACCCCTGTTGCTTCAACAGTGACTTCGAGGTGCACGCTCAACTACACGTGGGCGAGTCCAGGGACTCCCCACACGCTGGTCGCAACCTACGTACCCGCCGGTAACTTCCAGTCCAACACGCCTGTGACGCTCACGTTTACAGTTCATCCGCCGTACCAGTTCAACTTCGCGTGCATGAATCCCTGGACTGGTGAAGCGTTCAACATGGGTGTTGGCCAGCCACTGTGGTGCAACCTTACCGTGACCGATCAGTCCACCGGCCTGGCCGTGCCAGGTGTGCTGGTGATCGTTACCTCAAGCGCCAGCGGACTGGGCGAACCGTACTTCAATTGCTACACAAATGATGATCCAGCGCAATCGGCTCGGCACGCCGCTGCGCATGCATCGATGACTCTTAGTGATCCCACTGTTCAGTCAAGCCTCACGGCAAATGCCGCCTTCCTCCCGCCACCGCCGCCAGGTACGTCATATACCGCGGACTGCGAAACTTCACCAGGACAGCCATTCGCGTGTGTCACCGCCGCGGACGGCCTGTGTGTAAACAACTACGCTGACTACAATAGTTCGCCCACGCCATATACGACGAACCTGTGCCCGTCAAACGAATGTTCGTTCGTGTATCGACGGAATTACGACGATAACGGGATCAGCGACTTTCTGTCACCGGATACCTTGAAGGCATTTGCACCCGTTGAAAATGAGACCGGCTATACAGCTACACCAATTGCCATTCATTCGAACAGTGCGCACGCGACCGGTACAATTGTCAGCTGCAGTTTCGGGACCGCGACACATAGCGCCATCAGTATTCACGGCGCGCCCATATCCACCGATATTTCCGTGAACTCCAACACGCACTCATCTGTCACAGGGACGTGCAGCGCGGCGGTTATTGACGTCGGTCCCAACACGGCGTTTGACTACAGCAACTGTATTCCGCCGTTCAATTTCACAATGCCAGCGTGGCCAGTTCCCCCAGACGGTTTGCATTGCAATATCGACGCCGAGACTCCCCATGCTCCTCTGGGGACGGTGACGTTCTCTTTCTATTCCGATCCCTCGTTGTCAGTCTTTCCCCCGCAGACCGCCCCCGCTGCAGGCCCGCACAGTTCAGGAGCACCTGTTCTGACGGTGCCCTGCACGCTGGGCCACGCGGGCGGTCAGCCGGGTTATATTGCCGGCCTGCATCCGCTCGGACCTTGGTTCCATGCGTCATGGTGCAGCATGACGGTTACGATTCCAGTCGACACGACGTGGTATATGGACACACTCTACGCGCCAGGAACCACTGAGCATGCCACTACGGACCTCACGAACGTGAACGGCCCCGACTCACTCGAGACAGCTATCACGGTCGACTAACTTCGAGGGCAGTTCAAGCGGGTCCGGTATACAGTTGCGCGTCCGCGTCTGAACGCCAACTCGAGTGCCGCTGACGCATCCAACTGCTCCGCGGGTGGAAACGACCGCACCTGCCAGGCGGCATTCGCGGCGCCGTAGTAGATGTAGTTCGCGTTCAAGGCACAGGCAGCAGCCGCCGCGGCTGGGTTGCGATCGAGCGTAGCAACATTACGAAGCACGAGTTGGCGTTCGTCGGCTGTCGAGGGGTCATCAAATGAGCGATGAAACAGGATCTGCACGCCTGCTTTGTAGGGAGCCCAGATGCCGGCGTCAGCAAAGGTATCGTTGACTACAACGACACCTGGCTCCACGTTGGAGCGCATCCATGCCATCGCCGCGGCGTCGTCAGACGTAAAGCTGCTATCTCCGCCACTTTCAATTGCCAGAAATGCCGTCAACGCCCAGGTCGCAAGCAGCGCCCATGTGATCACGACCAAGCGTCCAACCCGTCCTATCCGACGACGCATCATCGGGCTGTCAATACGATTCGCAAAGCCTGACCACCACCCACTCAGATTGACGACCCCCATGCCGCCGAGCAGCGCCAGCGTTAGCGACGCCACCGTTAGATGCCGGTAGGGGAGGCTCCACGGATAGGTGGCAGCGAACACTACGCGCACAATCGGTATGCCATTAAAAAACGTACCGATCACCGCCAGCGCGGTGAATACGGCGGTGAGCACCAGCGCGATTCGGCCAGCACGAGAGCGAATTGCCCAGAAAACGCCTAGACCCACCAGGACAATGCGTATCGGCAGGTCGACGCCCAATGCGTCGGCCAGAAACAGCCCGAGCAGTTGAATGGCCGAGGTTGTACGCGCACCTTGCTCGAGCGCCGTGCCGTCCTCGTAGCCAACCAGATAGGCGCCTCCGCCCGCGGCCCAGTGCAACAGCGCTGGTATGTAGGGCGCAGCGCAAATGAGGGCTACCGCGAGTGCTCCCAGCACAGCTGGTGCGAGTCGGCGCCACCGCACCCGCCG
>Ga0070732_10002186_pt1 | contig 10628 bp, 8 predicted proteins | sample Coa_R1_5_FD_66449 | JGI IMG/M metagenome (GOLD analysis project Ga0070732, IMG submission 66449) | Surface soil microbial communities from Centralia Pennsylvania, which are recovering from an underground coalmine fire - Coalmine... | ecosystem: Environmental > Terrestrial > Soil > Unclassified ...
ACGAGGCAAAGTTGATCAGCCTGCTCACCATTCTGGCGGTCGGGTTCCTGCTGGGCATGCGCCACGCCACTGATGCCGACCACGTCATCGCGGTCAGCACCATCGTCACCCGGGAACAGAAAGCCGGACGCGCCGCCATTATCGGCGCCGCCTGGGGCGTAGGGCACACGGTCACTATCTTTCTCGTGGGCTCCGTCCTCATCCTCTTTCGTGTCACGCTGCCGCCGCGGGTGGGACTCTCGATGGAACTCGCGGTTGGCGTGATGCTCATTATGCTGGGACTGCGAAACCTGCGGGCCAGCTTCGACTGGCCAGCGCCTTCCAGACGGCACGAACACAAGCCCACCGTGCACTACCACGCGCACGGTGATTACATCCACGCCCACGCCAGCCAGGCCCACAACCCGCCTTCGCACAGCCACCACGAGACGCCAGTAGGCAGACTCGACCGCTGGTTTGGCCGCTCCTCTCTTTACGCCATGGTGCGGCCGCTGCTGATCGGTATCGTGCATGGGCTGGCCGGCTCCGCAGCCATTGCTCTGCTGGTGTTAAGCACCATTCCTTCGGCACGCTGGGGGGTGGGCTACCTGGTGATATTCGGTTTCGGCACGGTCCTGGGCATGATGCTGATCACGCTGGCGATTGCTTCCACCTTCTCTTTTGGGCAGAAACATTTTGTGAATGTTGGCCGCCACTTTGAGTGGGCCGCGGGCGCCATCAGCCTGGTGTTCGGGATGTTCGTGACCTATCAGATCGGCTTCGGCGCTGGCCTCTTTACCGCCAACCCGATCTGGATTCCGAAGTAGCAGCTTGGACTGAGACGTCCGTTACCCCCGGCAAGATGCCGGCACTACATGGCAGCGAAGGCGTGCTCGCGGGCGTGCGACTTCTTGATGGCCAGCAACTCCACCGCCTTCTGCGCGATGTGCTCGGCGCTGACCTCGAATTCCTTGATCAGCTCCCAGGGGGCGCCAGAATCGCCAAAGCGGTCTTTCACGCCGATGGCACCGGTGATCACGGGCAGGCCGTAGAGCTGGCCGCTGCCGGTAATCACTTCGCTGACGCGCCCGGATAAAGCCCCGATCTGGTGCTCCTCGGCGGTGATAACCACGCCGGTTTCCTTGGCAGCACGCACGATGGCGGCCCGATCCAGAGGTTTGATTGTGTGCAGGTTGATAACGCGGGTTTCGCAGTCGAACTCCCGCTTGAGAATCCAGGCGGCGCGCATCGCCTCCGGCACCATAGGTCCGCAGGCAATGATGCTCAGATCCTCTGACTCGTTGCGGTAGTCAGAGGCCAGGGTGGTTTCAAAGGCGTCCATAAACTGCTCAGCCTCGCCGCGCAGGCGGATCACATTGGCGTGGCCGAAAACGAACGGCGTGTCTTCGGTGGTGACGATGGGCGTGGCTTCGCGGGCAAAGCGCACATACTTCGGCCCCACATGCTCGAGCAGCAGGTAATCGGTGGCCTTCTTTGTTTCGATTGAGTCGCAGGGGACGACGACCACCATGTTGGGCAGGCCGCAGACGGAGAAGAGGTCTTCCAGCGCCTGGTGAGTGGCGCCATCGGGGCCAACGGAAACGCCGCCATGAGCGCCCGCCACCATCACGTTGAAGTTGCCGTAGCAGACGGAAACGCGGAGTTGGTCGAGGTTGCGCGCAGCCGCAAAGGTGGCGTACGTGCCCAGCACCGGCAGCTTGCCTTCCTTGGCCAACCCGGCAGCGGCGGCTGTGGCCGACTGTTCGGCAATGCCCATGCTGAGCCAGCGCAGCTTGCGCTCCGGATGCCCGGCGTAGAACTCGCTGATGGTGATGGAGCCGGAAATATCCAGGCCGAGGCAGACGACGCGCGGGTCTTCGCCGTTTTGGGCCAACGACTGGCCGAACCCCTTGCGCGTGGGCTCCATCTTGGCCTTCATGTTGGGTCCGGCGTTCCACCAGTAATCGTGCCGGAACCTGGGCTGCTTGGCGGCAAGTTTCTCGTCTACCTCCGCCTGGTAGTGCCGCGCCAAGGCCAGCAGTTGCTCATACGGAATCTTTTCCGCCAGCCCCAGTTCCTGCAGCCCTTTGATCATTTCCTCTTTGCTCGGAGATTTGCCGTGCCAACCGGCCACGTTTTCCATAAAGCTGACGCCGTTGCCCTTAACAGTGGCAGCAATGACCAGCAGCGGCTTGCCGGCGGCAGGCCGAACCTTGGCCTGTTCCAGAGCCGCAACAATCTGCTTCATGTCGTGCCCGTCAATGCGCACAACGTCCCAGCCGAAGGCGCCGTACTTTTCCTCCAGCGGTTCGATGTTCATGACCTCGCACACCGGGCCGTCAATCTGCAGCCGGTTAAAGTCCACAATGGCGATCAGGTTGTCGAGCTTGTAGTGCGCCGCCTCCATGGCCGCTTCCCAGACGTTGCCTTCCTGCTGCTCGCCATCTCCCATCAGACAAAAAACTTTGTTTTTGCGACCATCGAGCCTGGCAGCGAGGGCGGCGCCCACAGCCACGCTCAGGCCCTGCCCCAGGGAGCCGCTGGAAACTTCCACGCCCGGCAGCTTGGGCCAGTGCGGGTGTCCCTGGAAAGGCGAATACAGTTTGCGCAGCGTCACTACGTCCTCGGGCTTGCAAAATCCGGCGAAGGCCAGGCCCAGGTACAACGCGGGCGCCTTGTGCCCGGCTGACCAGATGATGCGGTCGCGCTGCTCCCAACGGGGATTCTTAGGATCGAGATCGGCCACGCGCAGGTAGAGAGCCGCGGTGATGTCCATGATCGAAAGCGTGCCACCGGCGTGGCCCGAGCCCGCAGCCGCCAGCGCCACCAGATCGTAGCCGCGCATCAGGTTGGCGGCCTCAATCAATTGTTCAATGGAGTAGTCGCGGAGATGCTTGCCGCTCGTCGAATCAATGAGTGCCATGGAGCGCCCCTGGTACAGACATAGTCCAACTCATCAACCTATGCCGGTATGTACCGGGGGTCAGTGATGTTCATCACACCGCAGAACGCCTTTTTTCACCACAGAGGACTCAGAAATATTGACGATTGTCGATTGAAGATTGACGATTAAAAAGCCCGTTCGCGATCGGCCAAATCGTCAATCGTCAATCGTCATTCTTCAATTGCTTTTCTCTGTGTCTCTGTGCCTCTGTGGTGAAAGGGGTTTAGAGGTTCTTCTTCGTCCACTCTTCAATGGCCCGTAGCGCGGCCTGGATGTTGTCTATGGAGTTGGCCACGCTGAAGCGCAGATAGCCTTCGCCAAAATCGCCAAATGCGGTGCCAGAAAGGCAGGCCACGCCGGCTTCTTCGAGCAGCGCGTCCGCCAGCTTCTTCGAGGGCCAGCCCGTCTGCCTGATGTTGGGGAAGGTGTAAAAAGCGCCTTTGGGGCGGCGGCAGGAGAAGCCGCGAATGCGGTTAATGCCGTCCACAAAAATATCGCGGCGGTGCTGAAATTCGCGCCGCATAAATTCCACCGAAGACTGCTCGCCGCGCAGCGCCTCGATGCCCGCCACCTGGGTAAAGCTGGCGGTGCAGGAATTGGAGTTGGTCATCAGGCGGGCGATGTGAGTGGCCAGGTCAGCGCGCATCACGCCGTAACCCATGCGCCAGCCGGTCATGGCATAAGTTTTGGAGAAGCCGTCAAGGATGACGGTGCGCTCCTTAAAGCCATCTTCGGCCACAATGGAGTGGTGTTCGCCCTCGAAAATCAGCCGGCTGTAAATCTCATCGGAGAGCACCATGATGTCGCGGTCGCCAATGACTTCTGCAATGTGGCGAATGTCGCGCGAACTAAGCACGCCGCCAGTCGGGTTCTGCGGCGAGTTGAGGATGATGAGTTTAGTGCGGTCGGTAATCAGGTCGGCCAACTCATTCACATCCAGGCAGAAATCCAGGTCTTCGCGCAGGCGGATGGGTACTGGCTTGCCGCCGATAAAACGAATCATGGATTCGTAAATGGGGAAACCGGGATTGGGATAAATGACCTCATCTTCTTCTTCTACTAACGCCATTATCAGAAAGAAAATAATAGGCTTACCGCCTGGTACCACAACCACTTCGTCGGCAGCGACCGGTATGCCGCGGCTGCGGCTGACTTCGTCGGCGATGGCCTGGCGCAGGTCAGGGAGGCCAGCGGAGGGGCCGTAGTGGGTCCAACCCTTGTGCAGGGCTTCCACGGCGGCATCAACGATGTTGGAAGGGGTGGCGAAATCGGGCTCCCCGATCTCAAGGTGCACCACGTGCTTGCCCTGCTTTTCCAAAGCACGCGCCTTGACCAGCACTTCAAACGCAGTTTCCGTACCCAGCCGCGACATGCGGCGGGCCAAACGCAAAGCAGGAATGGTTCTGCTCATAGTTGCCATCGCATAAACAGGGCATTAAGGGCATTATACGACCCGGCCAGCCGCCGGCCGGACCTGCCCCGCCTCCATAAACGGGCTGCTGCGGCCCGTAAGGCATTCATTCTTCGCCTTTCCCGGGGGCCTTGCAGCCACGCGGGTCACACTCTATTGTGATGCGGCGAACCCGTTCACCGCAGAGGACCCAGAGGCTTTTGTTTGGAACGAGGGAGACCACAACGGCGGTGTCGCCGTCGGGAGCAACGAAAGGAGTGAGACGAGACTACTTGAACACGTTATTTTCAGGAACGCCGAAATGCGCTGCTTTAGGCGCGCATGTGTCGATCTTTGTTAAAACGATGTTGGCGGGCTCGCCCACGGCCTGTCCCGAAATCACGTAGGGACGGTATTGCTCCTTGGGCGTGTGATTGTTTAGGAATCTCGTGATGAAGGGGGAGCAGTTGATCGCAAACGCGGATTTCTCATCCGTCCACCACACCGCTCTGAATCTGAACGGCTTTCCCGATTCTGCTACGCCCGAAATCACGGAGTAGGACCCATCTTTGCTGGTCGCAATAGATCTGAACTCCTCAACCTTGAACACGAGCCAGCGGCCCTTCTGATCTGGAGCGAGGAACTTGCAGGCTTCCGCCTCACAAGTCCGCTTAATCCGGTAAATGTTGATGATGACAGATTGGCGGGATACGTTCTTATATTCGACCGATATTTTGCCGGCAGCGGGCTTGTATTTCATTGAAGCGCCCAGGGGGGTCGCAATCGAGTAGTGGATGCCGCTGGTCAAATCCGTAGCCTCAACACAATTCGTCGTGCAGCGTTGGGCCTGTACGGCCAGCCACCCGATTTCGACCGGTTCGTTGGCCTGAAGAGTAATCGTCTGCGCCTCTCCGGGTTTCAGAACAACTCCCGATTTGATCGGAATATGTGTAACTGCCGCGTGGGACACGCCACCCCAGAAGATGAAAAACAGGAGCAAGGGACGGCTCATGCTGGCAATAGATGGGACCCGGCAAAAAGACGCTGAGCGCCCTCGGATGCGCGCCCGGGACCGCGGCGATATGGCAGGGATGCTCATTGGCTGTCGTGAGTTACCGGATACCAGCGCCCATCATTGGAGCTGTACCAGTTCCGCCATGCGGCGGCATCGTGCGGAATGTTCTGCCCCGTGATGTCTCGCAGCGCCTGGAAAACCCACAGGCGGGTTTGCCCATCCAGCGCCGGATCATCGGCAAAGTCAAGCAGTTTAGGCACCGCTGTGCGGCGCTGCTTTTCGCTCAACATGCCTGACTGCGCCAGCGCGCAAGCCGCCCGCTCGCGGATCATGGGCGAGGGATCATCGTGCAACACGCCCAGGAGCGGCGCGATGGTTTCATCGGTGCCCAGATAAGAAAGTCCCTCTACCACCCAATAGCGAATGTTCACATTGGAGTCGCGAACGGAAGCCAACAGAATCTGTGCCGCTCGCTGCGGCTCGATGCCGCGGCCGCCCAGTAGCCCGATATCCCACAGCGCATTGGCGCGCGGCCCCTGCTCCCCCGTATAAGCGTCCGGCTCCAGTCGGTCCAGCGTGGCCGAAGTCTTCTCCAGATTGCGCGCCGCCAGGTCCACCTCGATGGCCGCCGCCCGCACCCGCAGGTCGTCGGAGTTGAGCGCGGTGACGAACAGGTTATTGAGGCGCCCATCCATCTTCAGCTTGCCTGGCCACTGCTGCACGCGCGCGGCGATCTGATCGTTGGCGCCCTTGTAGTGATTGATGGAGCGCTCCAGCAAGAGCATGGCTTGCGCTTGCGGGCTCATGCGGTCCAGCTGCTCAATCTCATGTTCGGAAAGAACGTTGGCCGAGGCCGGCACCGGCTTGCCTAGCAGACTAAGAAATTGCGCCACCTGCTGCCAGGCCGCGTGCGCGGTGGGCGTGGCTAAGGCGAGCGCCAGGAGCGCTGCCACCGCCACCAGCCACACCGCTCGCCCAGATGACTTCCCCGGCTCGATAGGTCCCGGGGACGACATATTCAGGTTTATCCCTGCCGGGCCCGCGTTGGACGGTGTGTCCATGGCACAAGTCTAGACCGCCACCCAGCTCTTTCCCTACGTCACTGCCGTAACCCCCCGGCTGCAAACCATAACAAATGTTGAGGGGCATGCGCGTTTTGCGTTTCTGCTGCTTCCACCCCCTTGTCACAGCCAGCCTTGACCCAGGCCACCACAGGTCAGTGATGCCGGTCACAGACACGGCGTGACACCATGCTGCATAACATCACACCAAGCCGTGACTCGTCTGGGCCTGCGCATGTCCCCGCGGTACCGCTGCCGCCGGACACGCCGGAAGGAGGCCGCGTCATGCTCCGGCGCACAGATGTGATTGGATTTGCGGGCCTCGCAATGCTGTTGACGGGAGCCGTCCTGTTTCTGACCGGCTCGGAAGGCGAATTGACCTGGGTCTACTGGATGACCGGAACCTGCGTCTGGTTTGCGGGTTTCGGGGTGTTGCTGGGATGGCTCATCTGGCGCGCGGGAACATTTTCCGAGCGCCCGGCGGCCAAACCCGCGGGAGGACGCAAAAACTAGGCGAGGACTATGCACTCTGGACAACCAATGGAAGTCGCGTCGCCGGCGCGGCGGCGCTTCCTGGGCATGCTCCTGGGAGGCGGGCTGTTTGCCTCAGCTTTGTCGTTCATCTATCCCGTGCTGCGCTACCTGGTGCCGCCACGCCTCACCGACATGGGCGGCGACACGGTGGTGGCCGGCAAAGTGGGTGAACTGCGGCCAAACAACGGCAAGATTTTCCGCTTCGGCAGCCGCCCCGGGCTTCTCATGCTGGGCTCCGATGGCCAGTACCGCGCGCTATCCGCCACCTGCACGCACCTGAGCTGTACCGTCCAATACCGCGGCGACCTGCGCCAGGTGTGGTGCGCCTGCCATAACGGCATGTACGACCTGGCCGGACGCAATTTGTCGGGGCCACCGCCCAGGCCCCTGGAGCAGTACGACGTACACGTCCGCGGCGACGAAATCATCGTCAGCCGCCGGCGGGAGGCATGATGGCGCCTTTGGCTCGGGTGCGCAACTGGCTGGATGAACGCTTCGGCTGGGACGAACTGCTGGCTCCCCTCCGCCACAAAACCGTTCCTATTCACCGCTATTCGTACTGGTATTTCCTGGGCGGAATCACCCTCTTTCTATTCGGTGTGCAGGTGTGCACGGGCATCCTCCTGCTGCTTTATTACCGGCCCAGCGCCAATGAGGCGTTTGAAAGCGTGCAGTACCTGATGACCCAGGTGCAGTTCGGCTGGCTGGTGCGCTCGGTGCACTCCTGGGCCGCCAACCTGATGATCTTCACCGCCTTCCTGCACATGTTCAGCGTCGTCTTTTTGCGCGCTTACCGCAAGCCGCGGGAACTGACCTGGATAAGCGGCATGCTGCTGCTTTTCCTGGCCATGGGCTTCGGCTTCAGCGGCTACCTGCTGCCCTGGAACACGCTGGCCTTTTTCGCCACCAAGGTGGGGACTGACATTGCCGGCCAGGTGCCCTTCGTTGGCCACCGCCTGATGATTTTTCTGCGCGGCGGCGAAGAGGTGACGGGGGCCACGCTGAGCCGCTTCTTCGGCTTTCACGTGGCCGTGCTGCCCGGCCTGACCACCCTGTTGGTAGGCATCCACCTGTTGCTGATTCAGCGCTTCGGCATCAGCGTGCCGGCGCGCCTCGAGCCGGAGTGGCGCGCCCTGCCGCCGGAAAAGCGCGAGATGCGCTTCTTCCCCAACTTCCTGTTGCGCGAACTGATGGCCTGGTACATCGCGCTGGGCGTGCTAGGGGCGCTGGCGGCGTTTTCGCCCTGGGGCCTGGGCACCAAGGCTGATCCCTTTGCCCCCGCTCCCGCCGGCATCAAGCCGGAGTGGTACTTCCTGTTCATGTTCCAGACTTTGAAAATGATTCCTGCCAAGCTGGGCGGGCTGGACGGCGAAGTGGTGGGCATCCTGACATTTTCTTTGGCCGGGCTCATTTGGGTGCTGGTGCCGTTTCTAGACGGCACTAAACGCACGCAGCGTCTAGTGACGGGAGCGGCCATGTTCGTGGTGGCCTACATGGGAGCCATGACGGCATATGGTTATGTGGCGAAATAAGAGCCTGGGCGCCGTATTAGTGTTCGCAACCGCGGTTGCGCTGGCGCAGCAGCCCAACAGCTGCGTAGATTGCCATTCCGCGCTGGAGGGCGAACTGCACGTCACCCAGGAGCAGTTCACGCAGGATATTCACGCGCAAAAGGGATTGACGTGTGCCAGTTGTCACGGCGGCGATCCCAGCAAAACCGACGACAGCGCCATGAGCAAGGCCGCCGGCTTCAAAGGCAAGATTGAGCGCGCGGCCGTGCCCAAACTGTGCGGCTCCTGCCACTCCGATCCCGGCTTCATGCGCCAATACAATCCGTCCCTGCGAACCGACCAGTTGGGCCAGTATCAGACCAGCGTGCACGGCAAGCGGCTGGCGGCAGGCGACAGCAAGGTGGCCGTCTGCACCGACTGCCACGGCGTACATGATCTGCGCCCGGCCAGCGACACGCGCTCCAAAGTTCACCCTCTGAACATCGCCACCACCTGCTCACGCTGCCACGCCGATGCGCAGTATATGGCGGCTTACAAGATTCCCACCAACCAGTTCGCCGCTTATAAGACCAGCGTGCACCACGCAGCGCTGACCGAGCGCGGCGACCTGAGCGCGCCTACCTGCACCACCTGCCACGGCAATCATGGCGCCACGCCACCGGGAGTGGGCAACGTGGCCAATGTCTGCTCCACCTGCCACGTCTTCCAGGCGCAATTGTTCGATGCCAGCCCGCACCAGGCGGCCTTCGCCTCCGCCGGCCTGCCGGGCTGCGTCACCTGCCACAGCAATCACGGCATCGCCCAACCCAGCGACGCCATGCTGGGCACCAGCGCCCAGTCGGTTTGCACCAACTGCCATACTCAAGGCGATGCCGGCTATAAGGCCGCGGGCGATATGCAGCAGCAGATCGGCGGCCTGGAAGCTTCCATCACGCGTTCGGACCGCATTCTTGGTGTGGCCGAATCCTCCGGCATGGAAGTGAGCCAGGCTCGTTTGGAACTGGACCAGGCGCGCGACGCGCTGACCAAGGCACGCGTGAGCGTACACACTTTCGCAGCCACGCCGGTTCGCGCCGATGTAGATTCTGGCCTGAAGATCACCGGTAAGACCTACGGCGAAGGCCAGGCTGCCTTGCGCGAGCGCGACTACCGCCGCACCGGGCTGGGTATGTCGCTGGTGGCGATCGTGTTCGTGGTGGTGGCCCTGCGGCTGTACATCAAGGAAATTGAGAAGAACGGGAGTCAGTAGTCAGGAGTCGGGAGTCCGCGAGGATTCGATGAAGCCTGGAGCCGTCCCCTGCCTGGCACACTCCTGAATTCGCGGTGCTGCACGCGGGATGCTTCGGCGCTGAAGCGCCTCAGCATGACGCCTTCATCCTGATGTGCACAATCCGATGTGGCCGGGCCCACATCGTTGATCGGGTGCCGTGTCGAGTTCTTACTGCAGACTCCTGACTACCGACTCCTGACTCCCCCGGTCCACCTCTCCTCTTGCTTTGCTCACATAGCCCTGTGATACACTTCCGGCCCAACAAGCAACTTAGGTTTTTGCGCTTACAAGCTGGATCCTAGCAAGGAAATTTCTCGAACCCGGGAGGCAAGGGGATGGGCCTGGCACTTCTGCTGATTATCTGGCTAATCACCTTTCTCAGTTCCTACTTCTTTGTAGCTCACGCCTGGTGGCCACACGCAATCTCCGCAAGCGCTCCCTATATTGACCACCAGTGGCACCTGACCTTCATTGCCATGGGGGTAGTGTTTATGGCCGCGCAGGTGGCGCTGGGGCTGGTCGTTTTTCGCTATCGCGACCGCGGCGATTCGGCCAAGGCCAGCTACTCGCACGGCAATAACACCCTGGAAATCACCTGGACGGTGCTGACGGCCATCCTCTTCCTGGGGTTAAACGTGCTGGGCAGCCCGGTGTGGGCGGCGGAGCGTTTCCACGCCGCTGACCAGGGCGCGATGAAAGTGGAGGTCACCGGCCTGCAGTTTGCCTGGTACTTCCGCTATCCCGGCGCGGACGGCAAGTTCGGCACTACCCGGCCGGAACTGGAGGACGCTTCCCTGGGCGGCCTAAGCGCCCTGGGCGTGGACCCGGCCGACCCGGCGTCCAAGGACGATGTGGTGAGCGGCGTTCTGGAGCTGCCGGTGAACCGCGAAGTGGACCTCACCCTGCGGGCGCAGGACGTGATTC
>Ga0070732_10002188_pt1 | contig 10625 bp, 6 predicted proteins | sample Coa_R1_5_FD_66449 | JGI IMG/M metagenome (GOLD analysis project Ga0070732, IMG submission 66449) | Surface soil microbial communities from Centralia Pennsylvania, which are recovering from an underground coalmine fire - Coalmine... | ecosystem: Environmental > Terrestrial > Soil > Unclassified ...
CATCGTGCGGGACATGCCTCCGTATGTGGCTGGGACTGTCCGCTACCTGATTGCCGGGCCCATCATGCTGGCGGCCTGCGCGCTGATGGGAAGGAAAATCAGCCTCACGCGTCGCGACCTGAAGCAACTGCTGGTGATCTCTATTTTGCTGCTCTCCACGGGCAACATTGGGGTGCTTTGGGGTGAAGAATATGTTTCCAGCGGACTGGCTTCACTGATCGTGGCCCTGGTGCCGATCTGGGTTGTGATGATTGAGGCATGGGTCTTCCGCGCAGGACGTATGACCGCCAAAGGCCTGATTGGGCTGGCAATCGGGATTGTTGGACTGCTGGTGCTGCTCTGGCCACGGATCACCGCCGGCACACATCTGGGCCACCTGGAGCTAATCGGATCAGGGATTCTGGCTGGCGCGTCGTTTTTCTGGGCGCTGGGATCAATTTTCTCTCATCGCTTCAACTTGACTGTCGATGTATTCGCGTCCGCCGCCTGGCAGATGACACTGGCTGGCGCCGTGAACGGCATTATCGCGCTGGTAACCGGGCAGTTCCAGAAGACGCACTGGACCACAGCGGCGCTGGGCAACATTGGCTACCTTGTGGTTTTCGGGTCGTGGATTGGCTACTCAGCTTATATTTATTTGCTGGAGCATGTGCCCACGCCCAAGGTGGCAACGTATGCATACGTGAATCCTATTGTCGCGGTTTTTCTGGGCTGGATCATTTTGCACGAACAGGTAGATGTGTTCATGCTATTAGGGACGGTGATTATTATTGCGTCCGTTGCGCTGGTGAATACCTCAAGGTTGAAGCATGCGCCAGCCGATATACCTGTGAGCGAAGAGACTTGCCCGAAGACTGTGAATGTGGCGGGAGACTGAAGGATTTGGTAATCGGGTAACTTGGTAATTGAGTTAAATTGAAAACCTGAATTGTGGCAATTACCAAATTACTAGATTATCCGATTACTAATTCCCCCCTATTTTCTCTTCCACCGGATACCTTCTTTTGTGTCCTCCACCATAATCCCCGCATCGGAGAGCTGTTTGCGGATGGCGTCGGAGCGGGCGAAGTCGCGGGCCTTTTTGGCGGCGTTGCGTTCCTCGATCAGGCGATCTATTTCGGCGTCAGACATCATGTCTGCCGGAATCTCTGATTCTTTGATCAGGCCGTGGGAGAGGGCCCAATCCATGGCGGCTTTGGTTTTTTCAACATCGTCATCTTTCAGGACAGCAAAGATCTCGTCAAATTGCTCCAAGGCTTCCAGCAGCGGCGCCCTGTCGCCCTCGCGGAGTTCGCCACGATCGGCCAGGATGTTGACTTCGCGCACCATGTCAAACATAGCGCCGGAAGCATAGGCAGTGTTCAAGTCATCTTCCATGCCGATGCGCATTTCCTGCCTGGCTTTGGCCGCTGCTTCCTGCGCAAGTGGGTTTTTTCCCGCAGGAAGCTGGAGCATGCGAATGCGGGTATTGAACGTACGCAGGCGGTCCACGGATTTCGCGCCCTGTTCCAGCCCGGCGAAGGTAAAGTTCAGCTGCTTGCGATAGGGAACCGAGGTCAGCAGAAAGCGGATGGAAGAGGGCTTGTAGCGTTTTATCAGCAGGTCGCGCAAGGTATAAAAATTGCCAAGGCTCTTTGACATCTTCTCGCCTTCCACCAGCAGGAAACGCACGTGCATCCAGTGGCGCGAAAAGATCTTGCCGGTGAGCGATTCTGATTGCGCGATTTCATTTTCATGGTGCGGGAAGGTCAGGTCTTCGCCACCGGCATGCAGGTCAAAGCTCTCCCCCAGGTACTTCATGGACATCACGGAGCACTCAATGTGCCAGCCCGGACGCCCCGGGCCAATGGAACTCTCCCAGAAAGCCTCGCCTTCTTTGGGGGCCTTCCACAGGGCGAAATCGCGGGCATTGTCTTTCTCGTATTCGTCAACGTCCACACGGGAGCCAACTTCAATGCCGGCGAAGTCTTTCTTTGAGAGCTTGCCGTACTCGGGAAATTTGGCGATACGGAAATAATAGGACCCATCTTCCGTACGGTAGGCAATGCCTTTTTTTTCGAGCTTGGCGATGAACTCAGCCATCTCCGGGATATGCTCGGTGGCGCGCACTATTTTTTCCGGACGCTCCAGATTCAGCGATCCCATGTCCTCAAGAAACGCTTCTTCGTATGTGCGCGTGTACTCCTGGACTGTCTTTTTGTCGCGCGCGGCATTGCGGATAATCTTGTCATCCACGTCAGTGATGTTCATGACGTGCTGAAGCTTGTAGCCGCTCTGGCGGAGGAACCGGCGCAGGATATCGACGGCGACAAACGTGCGGAAGTTGCCGATATGGCCGTAGTCATACACGGTAGGGCCGCAGGCGTACATGCGAACGGTGTTGTCAGCGGCAGGCGCGAATTCTTCCACCTTGCCGGAAAGCGTGTTGTAGAGGCGCAGGGGCAAACGAAGATTGTAGCAAAATGAGCTGATCCGCTCTGCTGCAAGCGCTCGCCTCACGCAATACCATCTGTTTCCCGCCCTATCTGAGATTTATTGCAGCAGAGATCGTGTCTGTTGCAGACGGGCCAGTTGCTGTTACCGGCATCAACAATTCTGCATGGATATTAGTCTCGTTGGGGCAGTCCGGAAGCGCGGACTGAGAGCAGGTTGTAAGATAGTTTTGTGCCTGAGCTCAGAAAAGATCCTGTTACCGGACGCTGGGTGATTATTTCCACTGACCGTTCCAAACGCCCTGGAGATTTTTCCCGCGAGCGCGTCATCCTGAAGGGCGGATTCTGCCCATTCTGCCCCGGCAATGAAAGCACCACGCCGCCGGAGATATTGGCTTACCGACCGGGCGAAAATGTCCGCCCCGACACAACTGGATGGAACCTGCGCGTGGTCCCAAACAAATTTCCCGCATTGGGAATTGAAGGGGACCTGGACCGGCAGGCGGATGGAATGTTTGACAAGATGAATGGCGTGGGCGCGCACGAAGTTGTGATTGAGACGCCTGACCATGGGGAAACGCTCACCACCATGCCGTTGAAACGCGTAGAAGACATGCTGTGGGCGTTCCGCGACAGGATTCTGGACCTGAAACAAGACCGCCGGTTCAAGTACATCCTGGTTTTTAAGAACCACGGCGAAGCGGCCGGCGCGTCACTGGAGCACCCGCATTCGCAGATTATTGCGCTGCCGATCCTACCCAAGCAGGTGGTTGAGGAACTGGAGGGCGCGAAGCGTTATTTTGCCAATAAAGAACGCTGCATTTTTTGTGACATCATTCGGCAGGAAGCAGAGGCACGCGTGCGCATTGCGGCCGAAAATCAGGACTTTGTAACGCTTTGTCCGTATGCGCCGCGGTTTCCGTTTGAAATGTGGATTCTGCCCAAAAGACACGAATCAGCATTTGAGAACTCACCTTCCACCATGTATGAGAACCTGGCGCGCATGCTGCGCACGATGCTGAGCAAAGCGGTGCGAGTGCTGGATAATCCTGCCTACAATCTGGTGGTCCATAGCTCGCCGATCCAGGAAAACACCAATGACTTCTATCATTGGCATCTGGAAATCATTCCCAAACTGACCAAGACGGCGGGGTTCGAGTGGGGAACGGGCTTCTATATCAATCCGACGCCACCGGAGGAAGCGGCAAAGTTTTTGAGAGAGGCAAAAGTCGGAGAGCCGCAACCGGTCCTTCAGTAATCTCGAGCGAGAGAACCCTATGACTATGAAGATATTCCATGCCTCGATCACGGAAGATCGCCCGAGAACGAACGCATCGAAAAAAAGGATTGGACAGCAGCGAATAAACGCGAATGCAAGAGGAGGGTTGGGCATCGTCGAGGACCGAGAGTCCATGTAAGGCTATAGTGATCCCTCGCTCCGCTTGGGACTTCGGAAAAAGGCTACTTCAGTGCTGATACTTCTCTGAGATTCTTTACCAACTCAATGATCCGTCCAGCCACGTAATCAATCTCAGCTTCAATGTTGAAGCGTCCGACGCCGAAACGGATAGCGCTGCCGGCGGCTTCGTCGCTCAGGCCAAGGGCCTTGAGGACATATGAAGCGTGGGTCTTGCCGGAAGAGCAGGCTGATCCGCTGGAAAGCGCGACATCGTTCAACCCGGTCAGCAGTGTTTCACCTTCAACTTCAAGAAAACTTATATTCAAATTGCCGGGCAGGCGATGCTCCATGGATCCGTTGATGCTTACATGATCCAGTCCTGCCAAAAGGCGATCACGCAGACGGTTGCGCAGGCCAGCCACTCGGCAACTCTCTTCCGGCATTTCCTGTTGCGCGATTTCACAGGTCTTGCCGAACCCGACGATTCCGGGAACGTTCAGCGTGCCGGAACGCAATCCATTCTCATGGCCGCCGCCGTCAATCAAAGGAACCAGCCGAGCCGCGGCGCTCTGGCGCACGTAAAGAGCGCCACAGCCCTTGGGACCATAGACTTTGTGCGCCGTAAGTGAAGCAAGATCAAGGTTGGCGCGATTGACGTCTAGCGGGACCTTGCCAAGCGCCTGCACGGCGTCCGAATGAAAGAGCACGTCACGCTCGCGGCAGAGGCGGCCTATTTCTTCAAAGGGTTGAAGCACGCCGGTTTCATTGTTGGCCGCCATGATGCTAACGAGGACCGTCCGGTCCGTAAAGGCGTCTTTGAGTTGATCAAGATCGATGAGGCCGTCACTCCCGACAGGCAGATAGGTTATGCGGCAACCAATTTTTTCCAGATGCTTGCAACTATCAAGAACCGCCTTATGCTCAGTGACAGCAGTAATAATGTGGTCGCCTTTTTCACGACACGCCTCCGCCACTCCCTTCAGGGCGAGGTTATCGCTTTCGGTGGCGCCTGACGTGAAGACAATTTCCTGGGGCAATGCGCCGATGGAAGCAGCGATCTGGCGGCGAGCTTTTTCAACCGCCGCAGCGGCTTCCCATCCAAACGAGTGGCTATTGCTGGCGGCATTGCCGAAACGTGCGCTGAAAAAGGGCAGCATAGCGTCCAGCACACGGGGATCCACCGGCGTTGTGGCGTGGTTATCCAGATAGATGGGAAAAGTAATTGTGTCGGAAGAAACGCCGTTGCTGCTCATCTAAAAACGATTTTACTAAAAGTGGCGGGATTTGATTGGGGCACGACCAATAAAAAAGCCCGCCAGCGAACTGGCGGGCCGGAAAAGCAAGAACGGCTAGAACCGGATGGTTCCACCAACCAGGATGCGGCGTGTTGCTGCCGCACCGAAGCCGGGAGGTGTTGAGAAGGTCACGCTTGGATCAGCGAACCCTGTTCCAGGAGAACGGTTGCTTCCATCCGTGGCGAGGGCGTCCTCAATGAACGGATCAATGCTCTGGAAGTTCATGTGGTTAAAGACGTTCAACGCGGTGGCGTGGAATTCGAACGATGCACGCTCACCGAGCTTAAACTTCTTGAAAAGAGAAGCATTTGCGATATTGGTAATAGCATCCTGCTGACTGTTGCGCGCCGTATTCCCAAATGGAGTACCGAAAACCTGCTCCGCTACTCCGGTATTGGCAATGTAATGAACATCAGTGGTCTTGACAGACACGATGCTCGTGGTCTTGCTATTGAGCGCGTTTACGCTAAGCAAGGTGGTTGGCGTAACAGCAACGCCATTCTGGTCGACGTCCCCGGGACATCCAGCTCCAAAAATGTTGCAAGCATCGCCGGCAAACATACCCACGGACGTGATGGGTGCGCTATTGCTGCCGATGAAGGGACGAGCAAATTCCAGACCGACGAACGCGTTGAAGAAAGTGGAGTCAAAGAAGTTACAGTTGGCAGTCCCACTCGCGCCGCAATCGGCAATTGGCGAGAACTGGTTAAAGACAGCCTGCGACGGGGTGTAACGCTGTCCGGAAGCAATCACGTAATTTCCGGAGATTCCCCACCCACCCAGGATGTGACCCACAAGACCATGCTGTTCCTTGAACATTGGGAACTCTTCTGAGAACAGGATGGTGAACTGGTGCGGAATATCCACTCCGGAGAAGCCGTACTCGGCAGTTGGAGCCAGCGGGTTCTGGGAGAAAGCAATCGTGTTTCCGCCGGCGCCTGTGCTGAAGATCTCGCTGACGTTATCCAGGTTTTTGCTGAAAGTATAACCAGCCCGAATGGTCAACTGTTTGAACATGTTGTTGGCACGGAATTCCGCCTGGAACCCGTTGTAATTGGAGAAACCACCGTTATCGCGCAGACGCACATTGCCCAGAGCGCAGTTTTCACGGCCAGTGGCTGGATTTCTGGTCTGTCCAGGGCCGAGCACTACCTGCGGCGTTGTGCAGGGAGTTATACCAGCCGGAACCAGATTTGGGAAGTCCTTCGCCAGATCGGCAACAAATGGATTGCCGTTGACCGACTGGAACAAGTCAACCGCGTGGTTTCCAACGTAGCGAAGCTCAACGGCTGAGTTCTTTGAAAGCTCACGCTCAATGCCCAGACTATAAGAATGGACCATGTCCGGGCCAAAGTTGGGCGAGAGTGAGGTCTGGTTAAAGGACCGCGGATCAAAAACTCCCCTAAGCAGCTGAGGATTAAGTTCCGCCCGCACGTTAGGGCCGGTTGGATTCGCCGGCAGCGGTAGGCTAGCAGCGGGAGGCGTGGTGGCCGCGCTGAAGGTGTTGCTGAAGACTTCAGGAGCGGCTGTGGCCATGTTGGCGTAGATGTTGTAGAACGGCGGATCATAGAGCAGGCGGTATCCGCCACGGATGACCGTTTTGCCATTTCCTGTCAGGAAGCCGCCCCACTGCGGCGAGTAGGCGAAGCCGAGGCTGGGGCCGAAGGCGTTCGTCTTTGTCGGGAACTTTGGGAAAGTACGGACGGAAAGCGGCAGAGCCGGGTTGAAAAGCTGCGTTGCAGGGTTGCTTTCACGCGCCGTCGTAACCTGATTGAACAGGTTGGCCGGCTGGCCATAATACGACCAGGTTAGGCCAAGGTTCAGGGTCAGGTGCTGACCGAGCTTCCAGTCGTCGCCGGCATACAGGAACGTGTCATGCTCACGAAGGTCGAACGAGGAGGATCCATCGGCGATGTTAATCGTTCTAGGGGTGTTGGTCGCAAAAGTCCCCCAATTTGCGAACTGGAACGAGCCATTCACTGCAGGCAGGAAACCATTGGGAGAGCGCTGGTAGGTATAGTTCACGCCGGCCTTGAACGTGTGCTTACCCATAACCCAGTTAAAGTTGTCCTGCGCTTGATAGGTGTTGACGATTCTGAACTGAGGCAGGTTGGTGGCGGGGCCAACAGCCAGCAATCCGGGGGTAGCAAAGGTAATGCGTGTGACCGCCTGGTCAACCTGGGTTGGCATGGTGCCAATGGTGTTGCCCCCAAAAAGTACGTTCAAACGGCCAAAGCTACCGCGGAGTTCGTTCACCATTTTGGAGCTAATGTTGTGAGTCCAGCCGACCAGAAGGGCCTGGCTTAATGCCGGAACGCTGGTTGGATAACCGGCGGCAGCACAATCGGTGCACTCATCCAGGTTAAAGAAGTTGCCGCGGTTGAAGATGTAGCGGGCATTGAGCGTATCGCCACCCAGCTGCAAGTCTTCTCTGCTCACAAAATTGAACTGATGCACCGGAGCCGCAAGTGTACGCTGGACGCTGCTGAACTGGACTGGCGAAGCGCAGCCCGGAACCGTCAAGTTTTTCGCGCCAACAACGGTTGGATTACCAGCGGAAATACCGAAGGGGCCAATCGATGCGAATGTTGCCAGATTCTGGCTCCCGGGAAAACAGCCAGCCAATGTTCCCAATCCCAATGGCGTGGGAGTGAGTCCACCAGAGGTGAAGGTAGCGTGCTGGGTTATGATCTCGTCGTCAAAGCCGCCGAACATGAACAGCTTGTTTTTCACCATCGGTCCACCGATCGTGAAACCCGTGAACTCATCCTGCAACCGAGGTGGGTGCTTATCGTTATTGAACTGCTTCTCGGTGTTAGTCATCGAATTCAGGATGGAATTGCTTTCTGTGCCGTAGATGCTGCCATGCCAGGCGTTGGTGCCCGACTTGGTGATGATGTTTACAACTGAACCGGCATTGCGGCCATACTCCGGGCCGAACTGGTCGGTGATGATGACATATTGCTGGACGAATTCCGTGTCCGAAAGGAATAAGCCAGGGCCAGCGACGCTATTGTCGTTATTGTTCTGACCGTCGATCTCTTGGTCGTTGTTACGGCCACGCAGGCCGTTTACGGAGAATCCGGCGCCACCGTTGGTGTTGGAGAATCCGTTATCACGGGATGAAACCACACCTGGTACAAACAGAGCCAGATTGTCAAGTCCTTCATTTTCCTGGACGCCAGCAAACGTGGTGAGCTGGGTGCCGGCAAAAGTGTTGGTGATCTGCGATTGCGTTGTTTCGATCAGTGGCGCATCGGCTGTAACTTCAACAGTCGTGGTGGCTTCGCCCACTGTCAGTCTCATTGCGCCCAATCCGCTGTCGCGACCGGCAGAAACCAAAATGTTATTTGAAACGGCCGTCTTGAAGCCCTGGGCAGAGACTTCAACTTTGTAAGTGCCAGCTGGAATTAGATTGAACCGGAACGAGCCAGAACTATCGCTGGTGGTTGTTAACACGGATGCTGTTTCTACTTGAGTTGCCTTGACTTGAGCGCCTGAGACAACCGCGCCTTGTGGATCAGTAACTGTGCCCGAGATCGAACCCTTCAGCACCTGTCCAAAAGACGGGATGCACAACGCCAAGCATGTGGCGACCAGTATCAATTTGTCGCGCAGTTTACGATTCATCCTTTGCATCTCCATAGTTTTCAGTTTTTTGAGAGCACACAACACATGGCCCGTCACGCACGGGGACATATGTTACCTGCAGGATGTATTGCAACTGGGGTACCTCAGTGATCGATCTTTGTTATCAATGAGTTACGACATAAATTGCACTTCGTAATCCGGAATAGTGGATTTCAAGGGAACGAATATTCAGAATTTGGAATAAAGCGTGATTTTATCGCGATTCCGGCGGAAAACTAGGCAAATCAACCGGCCGGTCAGACATACGGAAGCGTGTCCGGAAGTGCTCTGAAATCAGTGAAACAGCGTCTTTGTTCCGCTGTGGGTCCTGCTGGATAAGATACTTCATGGCCTCCACCAACAGCCGCTGACCTTCCACATACCGTGGATCAGGTTTCCGCGGCTTGGCCTTGCGGCGGGCTGGATCAGGCATTTCCGGCTTGATTGGAAGGGTTAGAACTTTGGCCACAGAGACACCTCTATCCAGCTTATTTGGATGCTGTTACCGGCCCAGGTGTGGCGCAAATTGTGTGCCGCAAAAAACCGGTTTAGCGAACGGGCAAATCTTCACCAGGACCATTCAGCATAATCCCGGATCTTTCGCCCTGACCTCGTCCTCTCGATTTTACCCCTTCAAGGTGACCCGGCGCTATCAAAGTTTTTATTGTGGTTTTATGGTCTTGGTATTTCCGTTTGTTTTTAGATGAAATGCGTCATCTGAGATTTTTTCATTGAGCTTCATATTGGTGTAATGGGCCAGCCGATAGTCTCCTGAATGCTCAAAGAACTGCTGTTTCAGCAGTACGTCCCGCGCCGGATCAATCCACAAAACGATCCTGTTATACGTCTGTTGGACTTTCTCTTTTTTTGGCGTCAAATCCAGCTTGGCCGTTTTTACTCCATCCACTGTCTCCCAGCCATCCATTTTCACGCCGTAGTCACGCTGCAACTCGTCGCCGCTCGCGCCAAATCCCAGGCTTAAAAATGCTTCGACGTCAGACTTGTTCTTGCCCACGTTCCGCTCGGTCACCTGATTGATCTTCTTTTCAAAGATCTGCAGCTTGCCTTCTTTGTATACCACCTGCTTGGGCGCAGGGCCGCCGATATCAAACGCGGCATCCACCCCGCCTTTTGTCCGACGGAAATAAATACGGCCTTTCTGCGTGTCTGTATCGTCCGTCAGCTTCTGATACGACTGAAACTCAAAATCCCCCTGCGCCGTTTTAAACCCTGCGGCTGATTGGTTCATCTTTGCCAGAACGGCAGCAAGGTCGCCACTTGCCGCGGCGGAAGGTTTCGATTCGGCTGTTTGTGCCGGTGAAGCTTGCGACCCTGCCGCGTTCGGCATGTCCTGGGCAACGCCCTCTCCTGAATACATTGCCATGCACACAACAGAAACTGCCAACGCATGTGAGATCGTCTTGCATAACGCCGTCCCTGCACCAATAAAGTTGTGGTTCATCAATGATTTGTTTCGCTTTCCTTAGCGGTTGCTTCTAAAGACTTGGATGCGTTCTGAAGATAAACCTGCCGCCTCTACCCGGTTAAACTTGATCATGGTTCATCCGGAGATACCGCGGGCATGGTGTCAAGTCATGCCGCTGGCCGCGCTTCATTTTCAGTGAAGGCCGATTGCTGCACGGGACCACGAACGCAACCCTGACCAAAATCACCCGTAAGAGTGACATGGCTAGCAAAAATCGTACACGTTCCTGCAAGAGACGAAAACCAGGACCCAGTGCGCGTGGTTCGGGGAAAAGAGGTTGAACAGATTGAAATCTCGACCATGGAGCATGACTGCGCGCAGGATTCTTTTTCAAGGGCGGAACCTACCTCGGATCTGACCTTGACCCGTTCTTTCGGATCACT